>ERZ857629.39-NODE-39-length-172512-cov-11.417292_pt1 | contig 172512 bp, 136 predicted proteins | sample MGYA00519700_ERZ857629 | MGnify/ENA primary metagenome ERZ857629 (study PRJEB31778, sample SAMEA3449351) | human gut metagenome | biome: human gut; feature: human-associated habitat; material: faeces | place: United Kingdom | collected 2010/2012 ... | reverse complement strand
TTTGGAGCTTAACTTTTGACGCTGTAAGCTCGCGGTTAAATGTGAACAAGGCACTATCAAGCCTTGTGCTTATCTTCCCTTTATATATAGGCTCGTAGCTCAGTTGGTTAGAGCGCCACACTGATAATGTGGAGGTCCGCGGTTCAACTCCGCGCGGGCCTACGTTATGGGGGTATAGCTCAGTTGGTAGAGCATCTGCTTTGCAAGCAGAGGGTCAAGAGTTCGAATCTCTTTATCTCCACCGGAAAGAAGCACTTACAGAAATGTAGGTGCTTTTTTTGTTTTATACCCCTCCCGGACATGCGACAAAAAATACCGACTAAATCGCTTTAGCCGGTATTTTATGATGTAATCTTTATCGATTAGAGATTAGGATTGTCGTCTTTCCAGTTTTCTACAGGTGGAACGATTCCCAAGCTGACGATCTCGTCACGCATCTTGCAGAGGTGCTCGTAAGATGAGTGGAGAGCAGCAAGCTCCTCAGGAGTTCCTGTAGGCTCTGTGAAGTGAACGCCTGTAGCGTCGATAGTGGTAGGCATAGCCATCATAACGTTCTTGAAGCCCAATTTCTCGCAGTTTACGTAGCATCCTGCAGGAAGTGTGAACTTCTCACCGCCCATAGCAGCCTCTATCATCTTCACTGCACAGTATGCAGGGCTCTGGAATGAAGAACGGCCACGGAGCTTGATGATAGCGGAACCACCCTGGATGGTTTCCTGTTTGATTTCAGCCATTCTTTCAGCTGAAAGACCCATTTCTGAAAGTGGTTTTCCGTCTACCTTAACCTGTGAAGCGAATACGGCCATCTGCTCGCCGTGTCCACCGTATGTGTGAGCGCCGGTTACGCTGCTCTGAGGAACACCGAACTCCTTGGCAAGATTACTCTGAAGACGTGTAGAGTCAAGCGCAGCGAGTGATGTAAGCTGGTTTGGCTTAAGTCCTGAGTGAATGAGTGCTGTGAGTGCAGTTACGTCAGCAGGGTTGAAGATAACTACGACGTGCTTAACGTCAGGGCAGAACTGCTTGATGTAGTCACCGAACTGAGCAGCGATCTGGCAGTTGCCTTTGAGAAGGTCTTCGCGGGTCATACCCTCCTTACGAGGAGCGCCACCTGAAGAGATAATGTATTTCGCATCTGTGAAAGCCTCTTTTGGATCTACTGTCCAAGTAATGTTGGCGCCTTCGAATCCGCAGTGCTTCATTTCTTCTGCAACACCATGAACGCCTGGCTCGAAGATGTCATAAAGACAGATGTTAGGTGTAAGACCCAGCATAAGAGCTGTTTGAGCCATATTTGAACCGATCATTCCGCCGGCTCCTACAATGGTCAATTTTTCGTTAGTAAGATACTTCATAATATAAATAATAATTGCGTTAATTTCATTAAACTGAAATTTCGTGGCAAATTTAGTAAAAATCAATTGAAAAACATTATATTTGCAAATGTCAAATAAAATGTATGGCACTATTTCTTACTAAAGATCTTGATGACCCCGCGCACTCGCGCGTAGGAGTCTGGAAAATCACCGAGAGCGAGGCGGAGCTTCGCACGATGACGTCCATTCCCTCAGACGAGCTTGAGGAGATTTCTTACATAAAAAATGAATCGCTTCGCAAGCAGAGACTTGCGGTGAGAGCGTTGCTGGATGCTATGTTCGATGAGAAGGTGTACCTTTCTCACCATGATAACGGAAAACCGTACATCGAAAATAACGCGATTAATATCAGCATAACACATACCGACCAGTATGTCGCCGTCATCTTGAATGACGAGGATGAGGTCGGAATAGATTGCGAATCCTTGAACAGGGATTTTTCTGCAGTCGAGAAGAAGGCCCTTTCCGAAGAGGAGATAGGAAACCTCGAAGACGAGCAGAAAAACGAGCAGCTTGCGATCTATTGGTGCGCGAAGGAGGCTATCTTCAAACTCACTTCGCAGTACGATGTGGACTTCGCCGAGCAGATTCAGATAGACGGATTCAGATATCGCGACGAAGGAGAACTTTCCGCAACATTTACCGATAAGGACGGTTATGAGCAGGAATTGAACCTATACTATTTCACCTTCGACAGACACGTATTGGTATGCGTATCGGCGTAGTAACAGAAATGTTATACTGAGCCAGCTTCTTTTGAATTATTCTAAATACATCTTCTTGTTAAACAGTAAATTAACAAGAAGATTATTTTTTGTGGATAACTTTAATCCGCGAATTACGCACAAGTTGTCTTGTAATCTTCTATATTTGCATAACCAATTCTCACCAAGTGGTGGGTTATTTTTTTCACCTCAAATAAAGCAGATATGATTAAATATGTAATTAAGAGAGATGGCCGCAAAGTCGAGTTCAACAATCAGAAGATTGTCGCTGCCGTACTTAAGGCTATGGATGTAACCGATGAAGGCGAAGACATAGTTCTCGCCGCTAAGATAGCCGAAACTATTTCACGTCGAAACGACGAAGAGATGAGCGTGGAAGAAATCCAGGACTGCGTGGAAATGGAACTTATGAAGAGTCCTCGTAAGGAAGTGGCCAAGCGTTACATAGCATATAGAAATCAGCGTAACTTGGCCCGTAAGGCGAAGACCACCGAGATTTTCCAGGAGATTATCGACGCGCAGGCTAATGACATAACCCGCGAGAACGCTAATATGAATGCCGACACTCCTGCCGGTATGATGATGAAGTTCGCTTCGGAAGCCACGAAGACCTATGTCGACGAGTGCTTGCTCGCCGAGGACGTAAGGGAAGCGGTCACCGGAGGCTATATTCACATTCACGATAAGGACTATTATCCTACTAAGAGCTTGACCTGTATCCAGCACCCACTGGACATAGTGCTTGAGCACGGCCTTAAGGCGGGTCACGGCGAGAGCAGACCGGCCAAGCGTATCGAGACCGCCAGCGTGCTTGCCTGCATCTCTATGGAGACCGTTCAGAACGAAATGCACGGTGGCCAAGCCATCCCTGCATTCGACTTCTATCTGGCACCTTTCGTTCGCAAGACATTCCAGGAAGAGCTTAGAAAGCTTGCCGAGTACGATAACACTGACTACAGTCACCTTTACGATACCCCTATTAGCGATTATCTCAAGCGCGACCTTACTGGGCTCAGCGGAGACGAGAGAGTGATCCAGCAGTGTGTAAACCAGACCGTGTCACGCGTGCATCAGTCTATGGAGGCTTTCGTACATAATATGAACACCATCCATTCACGTGGCGGTAACCAGGTGGTATTCAGCTCCATTAACTATGGTACCGATACTTCTGCCGAGGGACGTTGCGTCATCAGGGAGATTCTCAACACTACATACGAAGGCGTAGGTAATGGCTCTACGGCCATCTTCCCTATTCAGATATGGAAGAAGAAGCGTGGCGTAAGCTACCTTCCGGAAGACCCTAACTACGACCTGTACAAGTTCGCCTGCAAGGTGACTGCACGCAGGTTCTTCCCTAACTTCCTGAATCTGGATGCCACATTTAATCAGGACCCGGATTGGAAGGCAGACGACCCTAAGCGCTATATCCACGAAGTGGCTACGATGGGATGCCGTACGAGAGTGTTCGACAACAAGTTCGGCCCACGCACGTCCATTGGCCGCGGTAACCTCAGCTTCACCACGATAAACATCGTGAGATTGGCCATAGAATGTATGGACATCGAGGACAAGGGAGAGCGTATAGCAGCATTTATGAGCAGGCTCGATTGGGCATTGGACATTTCTGCCAAGCAGCTTAATGACCGCTTCAACTTCCAGAAGACCGCGCTCAAGAAGCAGTTCCCGCTCCTGATGAACGGATTGTGGCTCGGCTCTGAAAAGCTTGGCCCGAACGATACCATCGAGAGCGTTATCAACCAGGGAACGCTCGCAATAGGATTCATAGGATTGGCAGAGACACTGATCGCACTGATCGGCAAGCATCACGGCGAGAGCGAGGAGGCTCAGGAACTGGGTCTTAGGATAGTTAAGCATATGCGCGAACGCATCAACGGCTATTCGGAAAGCTATCAGCATAATTACAGTCTGTTCGCTACCCCGGCCGAGGGACTTGCAGGTAAGTTCACCCGTATGGATAAGAAAAAGTTCGGTATCATAAAGGGCGTTACCGATAAGGATTACTACACTAATTCCAGCCATATTCCGGTATACTATCATTGCACGCCGGAGCACAAGGCTAAGATAGAGGGCCCTTACCACAAGTACGAGGGTGCCGGACATATCTTCTATGTGGAAATCGACGGAGATGCTACTCATAACCCTCAGGCCATTATGAACATCGTAGACCTAATCGACAAATATAACATCGGTTACGGCTCAGTGAACCATAATAGAAACAGATGTTTGGATTGCGGCTACGAAGATGCGACCGAAGACTTGAAGGAATGTCCTCACTGTCATTCGACTAATATCGACACTCTTCAGCGTATCACCGGCTACCTCGTGGGTACCACTAACAGGTGGAACAGCGGAAAGCTCGCAGAGTTGAAGGACCGCGTCATTCACAAATAGATTGAAAACGAAAATCTCAGTTTTGGATATAGTGCAGCAGACTATGGCGGATGGCCCTGGTCTGCGCACTTCCATATATTGTGCAGGCTGCCAGCATCACTGTCCGGGATGTCATAATCCGCAGTCATGGAACATAGATAACGGACGCTGGATGGACGTAGACGACCTTTTCGAACTGATAGTATCGGACGAAATCTCGAATGTCACATTTACCGGAGGCGACCCGTTCTATCAGGCCGAGGCCTTTACGGAATTGGCCAGACGCATTAAAACTGAAACTAAGAAGAATATCTGGTGCTGGACCGGATTCACCATCGAGGAAATTCGAAAAGACCCCGTTAAGGCGCGATTGCTGGACTATGTCGACACTTTGGTCGACGGGCCTTTTCTTATCGAACAGAGGGATACTACGTTGCTTTTCAGAGGGTCTCCTAACCAGCGCATCATTCATCTCACCCCGGAAGAAGAGGATTTCTGCCCAGGCGCAGTGGAACTCATAAAGCCTCGTTAGAGAAGCCAAGGCTCAGGGTCTTGCGATGCGGTGCCTTTCCAGAGCTGGAAGTGAAGCCCCGTTTCGCCGCCTATCGAATCCACGATTCCCAATACATCCCCGCAAGACACTTTGTCGCCCGCCTTCACTTTCACCTGTTTCAGCTTGCAGTAGAAGGTGTAGTATTCGCCGTGCTGCACCAGTACGCACTGGTTGTAGCCAGGCATCACCACCACCTGGCACACCACGCCGTCGAACACCACGCGAACCTGCGCATCGGTCGCCGTCGAGATGTTTACGCCGTTATTGAAAGGCAAGTCCACATTTTTATAGACAGGATGCTTGTGCTTCCCGTATCTACCTACTATAGTGCCATTTACCGGCCACGGAAGCTTGCCCTTATTCGCCGCGAACTCCTTCGAAAGCTTGATGTCCACCTGCTTTTGCGGACTGCTCTTTCCCTTTTGCTTTTTGTTCTGCTCGGCTATCATCTGCGCTATTTTCTTATTAAGCGCATTGATTTGTGCCTGCTTTTTCTTCTTGTCAGACAGATACTTGGACTTCTTGCTCTGCAAATCCTTCACTATCTGCTGCTCCTTTTTCTCGCTGCTGCGAAGCTTTGAAAGCTCGCGATTCCTCTCCGAAAGCAGCGACACGTTAACTTTCTTCAGCGAGTCGAGCTGCTCCTTCTCCGCAGACAGCTTTTCCTTCCTCTTCGCTATTACCACTGCCTCGTCCCGAAGGTTGTCCGAAGCCTCTCGCAGATAATTGAACCTCCTGACTACCTGCTGGATACTCTCGCCCGACAGCACATACATAAACCTTAGTTTCGGGTCTCTGCTGAGATAGGCGCTTCGAATCAGCGACTCGTAATACGCCAGATTCTCGTCCAGCTTCGCCTGCGTCTGCTCGATTTCCTTCGACTTCGCGCGAATCTTCCTGTTTATCTCGGCCAATTCCTTCTCCGACTCCGAAACCAGCTTTCTGCTAGCCGTGACCTTCTTTTTCGTCAGGGCCAATTGGGCCGTAGCATCGGCGCTCTTGCCCTCATTAGCCTTTATCTGCTTGTCCAATTCGGTGATTTCCTTACGAAGCCGCTCGATTTCCTGACGCTGCTTGCTCTGTGCAGATGCCACGCAGACGCACAGAAGACAGCAAAGTATGGTAAGTCCGAATTTTCTCATTTCTGGGATTTGTTCATATAGAAATCTGCCAACTCCTTCTCGCCGAGCGCTTCCAGAACCAGAGCATAGTGGTAGAGGACGTCTTTATTATTATTTCCGCCGTGGACTATGGCCTTCTTAAGGTAAACCTTCGCATTCTCGTAATCTTTCCTTAGGTACAGGATGTATCCGTAAGTGTCTAAGAACGAGGCGTTATCCGGTTCAGCTTCCAGCGATTTCCGACTCATCTTCTCAGCCTTTTTAAGATTCTTCCTATCCAGGCTCAGGTTATAGGCGTAGTTGTTAAGCACTCCGGCGTCCGAAGGGTTCAGTCGCAGGGCCTTTTCGAAATATTTGTAACTCTTCGCCTTTTCGCCCGTCTTGTAGTAGACGCTGGCCAAGTCGTTATAAATCGAGATTTTATCTTCTTTCTTAGTCAAGTGAAGAAGGGCCTCCTCTCCTATGGCGATCCTCTCCTCGTCGCTTTCCGTGAGGTAGAATCGGTATATCCATCCTGCCGCATAGTCGGGATACTCCCGGCAGAGGGTGGTGAAGTGTTCGCTTGCAGCTTCGGGCCTTCCCGTGTAGATGTCCCATTCTCCGGCCAATTTTATGCAGAGCGAGTCTTTCGGGTAGGTGACGAGCAGGGTGTCCACAAGCGCGTCGAGGCGGCGGCCGTAGATGCGCCACGATTGGCCGTCAGCCATACGAAGCACTTCCCAAAGGTACTTCGTCTTATCCTCGGTAGGGTAGTAATTCGAAGTCAGATAGGTAGGTATCGTAATGAAGTAGGCCGACATATTTCCCTGAGTACGATAGAGTTCCGCTAGTGCAAACGCCGCAGGAGCGTAGCCGGGGTCTATCGAGAGGGCTTGCTGAAGGTGTACTTGGGCCAGCGAGTCCTTCGAATTGTTCATCTCGCTTTCGCCCAGCAGAGCTAGGGTGTAGGGGGTGTTGTATTTCGAAGGAAAGCGGTTTATCATCTCAAGTGCGAGCGAACCGGTCTGGTCCTCGAACCCTTTGAATGCGCTGAGTGCGTTATAGAGAATCAGGTAGTAGGCGTCGTTCTTCGGGTCCAGGTTAATGGCCTCCCGGAAACAGTTCATCGCCTTTTCGTAGTCGCCTTCGGCCCAGTGACACTGTCCCAGATAGTACCAGGCTGCATCGTTATCGGGCTGCTGCTTAACGAGTTTTTGAGCCAGAGGTTTCGCCTTGGTATATTTGTTATCGTTTATCAGCATTACGATGTCGATGATGTTCACATCGTTAAGTGCTGACAGCGACACTGTGGAGAGCAGTATGAAAAAGGATAATATTAGACGTTTTACCTTCATATAGGACAAAAATAACCAAAATTCATTGGAATAAGTAAAGTAAAGCGTAAATTTGGGAACTTTTTAACAGGCTATGCAACTATTTGGCAAAAAAGAGCATCTTAAAGAATACATAGAGAGCGCGAAGAATGGTAATCCGCGTGCTCAAAAACTCATATACGAGATGCTCAGCGCTAAGATGTATGCTGTCTGTCTGCGGTATATGGGCGATAAGGAGGCTGCCCAGGATGTCCTGCAGGATGGTTTTGTTACTTTATTTAATAAAATCGGGTCTTATTCCGGCACCGGGTCCTTCGAGGGATGGGCGAGGAGATTGTTTATAAATACGGCACTGATGACGCTTCGTCAGCACGACGTGATTCGTGATAGCGACGACATAGAGCAAGCTTACGATTTGTGCGATAACAGCGAGAATGTGTTGCAGCGCATCGGTTACGAAGAATTATTGAAGCAGGTAGCATCGCTGCCGCCAGGGTTCAGGGTGGTTTTCAATATGTATGTGATAGAAGGATACTCACATAAGGAAATCGCCGAACAATTGGGCATAGGGGAAGCTACGTCTCGCTCTCAGTTACAGCGAGCGCGAGTTATGCTTCAAGAGAGATTAAGAAAAATTAGGTAATGGAGAATAACGATATATTCGACAGTTTAGTCAGAGAGCGTTTACAAGATGCCGAAGTTAGGGCGCCGAGAGGTACTTGGGCTTCCATCTCGTCTCGTATTCGTCCTCGACACAATGCGCAGCAGGGGTTCTATTTATGGGGAAGCCTTGCGGGCGTGTGTGCTGCCGTAGCGCTTGTTCTGTTCGTACATAGACCTGTGGCGCAGATGCCTTCCGAAAGCACTTTCGACGTGCTGAGAAGCGAGAGCGGTGTGGTCGGATTGGCCTTCGAGGGAAAGGCAGTTTTCGGCGAGATAGCCGCGCTGCGTTCCGATCTGGTTCCTCGTGAGGCCGTAAGCGTCTCCGAGCAGGTATTTGTCCCCGTAAGTGAGGAACCTGTCGAAGAGCAGGTAATAAAGGAAGAGTTCGAGACTAAGGAATATGCTCAGGAAGAGGAGCGTAGCTGGAACGACCCGTTCGCCGAGATGATGGAGCAGGATAGAATAACGGCGTCTAGGAAGAAGGAGAGCATTTCGCTCAAATTCGGTGGCTCCGTGGGTGCGAACGATTCGCATGGTAGCGGTAACTCCTTCCGTCCTAAGTGGACGAGCGGTTATGTCAGCAGCGACGTTAACGAAAACAGCATATCTTCTTACAGCATTCCGGTTTCGCTTGGCGCGTCTGCCCGTTTCCCTATTTGCGGACGACTTTCGGTGGGCGTAGGATTGAATTGGACTATGCTGAATCGCTATTTCGAGGGTTCGTATAAAACGGCCGAAGGCGAGGTGTCTAACACGCTTCACTATGTCGGCATCCCTGTGTCCCTGTATTTTAACATCGTTCAGAAAAAGGGATTCCAGGTTTATGCCTATGGCGGAGGAAGCATAGAAAAATGCGTAAGCAACAAGTATTTCATACTTTCGGAAAGTGCCCTTCCGGTAGTCAGCCTGAAGGATGATTCCTGCCAATTCGGCCTGAAAGTGGGATTTGGAGGCACATTCGCCCTGTCCGATCTCGTATCATTGTATTTCGACCCATATTTAGGATACTATTTTTCCGGCTCTCAGCCGAAGAGCATCAGAACCGAACATCCTTTGATGGTCAGTTTCGAGGCCGGTGTCCGGTTTAATCTATAGTTATTTTGTCTAAGAATCTATAGCCTGCAGCTTCCATAAGGTGCGGGCTTTTTATTTTTTCGCTCCCTTCTATGTCGGCGATGGTGCGCGCCACCTTTATGATTCTGTAATAGGCCCTCATAGAGAGGGACATACTGCTCATAAGGTCGTTCATCAACTCCTCACATTCACTATCCAGAGCGCAAAACCTTTCTATCTGCTTGTTAGTCATCTCCGAATTGCAGTGAATGCCGCTTCCCTGAAAGCGCTGCTCCTGGCGTTCCCGTGCCTTGAGAACCCGTTTACGAATCTGCGCGGAGCTTTCACCCTTCATCTTCTTTCTAAGCACTTCCGGCGGCAGGGAATGAATCCAGACCTGAAGGTCCATTCGATCCATAATTGGCCCGCTCAATCGGCTGAAATATAGCTGTCTCTGGCCCGGAGTGCAAATGCATCTCTCCCCTTCCCCGTAATATCCGCAGGGACAAGGATTGGCCGCGGCCACCAGCGTAAAGGAAGAAGGGTATTCGACCTTGCTGCGAAGTCTCGAGATTATCACCTTGCGGTCCTCCAGAGGGGCTCTTAGCGATTCCAGCACCGATTTGGGCATCATATTGAACTCGTCCAGAAACAATACTCCCTGGTGCGCGAGGGTTACCTCTCCGGGGATGATGTTGTCTCCGCCTCCTCCGCCTCCGATGATGGCCGCCATCGACGCGCTGTAATGCGGGCTGCGGTACGGCCTGTTTTTCATAAGACCCTTGCTTAAGTCGCCCAGACCTGCGATGGAATAGATTTTACTGCAGGTGAAGGACTCTTCCTTGCTCATCGGCGGCAGTATCCCTGCCAATGCCTTCGCCATAGAGCTTTTCCCGCTGCCCGGCGCCCCTATCATTATGATGTTGTGTCCTCCGCTCGCCGCGATTTCCATCGCCCTTTTCGCCCCCTCCTGGCCAATTATGTCGCTGAAGTCCACCTCGTAGGAAATGGGCTGCTCTTCTCGGGAGAAATCGAAGTCCGCCGTGTTCACTCTCAGCGAGTCGAACTCTTCCTTTCCTTCCAGAATGCCAAATGCGTCTTCCAGAGAGCGGATGCCATACACGTCGATTCCGTCCATTTCGCTGGCTTCGAGCGCGGACGAATAGGGAAGGATGCACTTTTTGAAGCCGTTTTTCGCCGCGAAGTCCGCTATGGGCAATCCTCCCTTTATAGGCCTTACGGAGCCATCGAGGCCTAACTCTCCCATTACCAGAGTCTCGCCGAGGAGGGGAAGAGTCCTCTGCTGGGAGGCGGCGATGATTCCTATGGCTATGGGCAGGTCGTACCCGCTTCCGCTTTTATGTAAGTCGGCCGGGGCCAAGTTTATCACGATTTTCTTTCCCGGGATGTGATAGTTTAGCGACTGGAGAGCCGTGATGGTCCTTAAGAGGCTTTCTTTTACGGCGATGTCGCCCAATCCGCACAAATGTATGCCTATGCCCATCGTGATGTCTACCTCGACGGTGACTTTTACGGCATCAATTCCTATACATTTGGCTCCAAAAATGTGAACAAGCATAAAAATTTATATAATTTTGTAGTTTATTAATCGAGTTCGTATATGACTAAGGAAATAACGATACATAATCTGTCCGAAATCCAAAGTGCGGCGCAGAGTTTTCTCGCCCAGACGGCGGGCCATTCCCTAATCGCTTTCTATGCTCCTATGGGAGCCGGGAAGACCACTTTCACTACGGCGATTTGCCACCAGTTAGGAGTGCGGGACGATGCGGTAAGTTCCCCTACATTTTCCATAGTGAATGAGTACAAGCGTGGCGATGGCCAGTCGATGTATCATTTCGACTTCTATCGTATCGAACACCTCGAAGAGGCATTGGACATAGGCTTGTTCGATTATCTCGACAGTGGATGTCTATGCATTATGGAGTGGCCGGAAAACATAGAGGCCCTTCTTCCGGACGATACTCTGAAAGTGTATATCAGGGTTAATGACGACATGTCCCGAACCATCAGTTGGGAGCAGTAATACAGATTCCGGTCAACTCTCCTTGAAATTTATAAGGCATCTTCTTCCCCTCGCACCATATGTAGGGGTAGCCCTTTCCGTCTTTCTGCGATAGACATAGGTATAGCTTTCCGTCTTCTTGGGCGCCGCACCTTCGATTAGGAAAGAACACGTTTTCTTCGAAGTATTCATTCCCGTCGCTTCCTTTTATGTATAGTTTGTCCCTGTCTTTAGTGAGGGTTACCTTACGCGCAGGGGCTTGAAGGGTATAATAGTAAGAGGCCGTTCCGTTTCCGCTTAAGAAGGTGGTGTCTTTTATGCATATTTGGTCGACTGTCATAGGAGAATAGTTCGATTTTTGGTGAATGACAGCGGCGCAGTCTGAGTTTTCGAGAGGCAATATGTCGGTGTCGAGCATTTCGAAGCCATAGGTTTTCATAAATTGGCGATATACTCCATTCGTGCTTAAGATATAGAATGGGTTATTGTATTCTATATACCATATCTTGCCTTCGTGTATTCTCGCATCTAACAATGTGGCCGAATGTGGAGGCGTGACAGGTGTTTCGATGGTGTTTTTCACCAGGTAGATTTTCCTTTTCATATTCCAGAGCGTGGAATACTCCAGACAGACATCGCTTCCGTCCAGATACAGGGATTTGGGAGAGCCGTCTTGCTTGGAGAAGACCACTTCGCCGTCTTTTCTAATCTTGAATCCGTTTTCGTTAAGAGGTATGGATAGGCTCCACAGAGTCTGATCCACCAGAAGCATATCCTTTAGGTATTCTTCGGCGTCGAATTCGTAGAGGGGTTCCCCGTTTTTCGATATGAAGGTCTTGCCCTTTGTGTTAAAGGACGTGAAAAGGATGCCATCTAGAAGGAAATGGCTGTCGGCATCCGGACTTATGTGGTTTTCGTCAGTACACTTAATACTGAATTGCCGGAGACCGTCTTTGAATAAAACCAAGTCGGAAGGGTGGCCATCTGCGTAGATTACACCACAGGCGTAAAGGGTTTTATCTTTCGGAAGCTCCGGCGATTCGTTATCGTTTTTCGTCTCGTCCGTGTTCGGACGGGTAGTGTCACCTCTCGAAAAGGAGAGATCGTCGTGGATGGGAGAGTTGCAGGCGAATAGTCCTGCAAGCATCAAAAATAACGGAAGCTGTTTCATACTTTACAGTTTTTTCGTGCAAAACTGCAAAGCTATTTTCAAAAAAGCAAGTTATTTCGCCCCCAATGACTGTTTCTTTATGAAAGAATTTTTCTTTTGTCTTATTTTCCGAGCGCTTTTTCCTTAGAGCGGGTCAGCTTTTCTTTCATGGCATCCACGCAAGCGGTTATGGCATTCTCGAAAGTGTCGGAAACGCACTCGATGACCAAGTCGTCTCCTGGGATGTGAACTTTAAGTTTAGCTTTTTTACCCTCCTTAGAATCTTCAAGTGAAACTTCTGCTACTTGTGTGGCACTATCGAAGAATTTCTCTATACGAGCGACTTTCTTCTCCACGAAAGCAAGCAATTTCTCGCTGGCCTCGAATTTTAGAGCTTTAATTCTAATCTCCATAGTTACGATGTTTTAAAAGTTAAACGTGATGTAAATATAGTGATTATTTGTTTTAATTGACTGACGATTGTAGTATATTTACATAAAAATAATAGTTAGTATGAGTTTATTTGTTAAAAGGTCAGTCGTGCTGATGTCCTTAGTGTCAGTATGTCTATTCTCCTGTAAGAAGGAGCCGGCTACGCCGGAAGTGGATGATTCTTTACTTTTAGGTGGAGAGGGTGCATATGCGAATTGCTATATGATCCAGGACGCCGGAAAGTATAAGATTGAAGCAAAGAGAGTCGACGGGTCTCTGGTCGAAAACATCGAAAGTGCCGATTGGATTTGGTCCGAGTGTGACCAGAATCTGCAGGGATTGCTTTCCGAAGTCAGCTATTCCGAAGGTGTCATTCGTTTTACCGCTGCTGCCCAGAGAGGTAATGCAGTGATAGGCGCGTTCGATGCAGACGGGAAGGTGCTGTGGAGCTGGCACATCTGGAATTCAGATGCTGTGTCACTCGATCAGGTGGATAATGGAACCAGATTTATGGATAGGAATCTGGGCGCGAGAAGCAATAATCCTGCAGATGTCGCCCTTACCTATGGATTAAAATACCAGTGGGGACGTAAGGACCCATTCTATGGTGGTGCTAAAAATGAAACCGTGGCATTTTCTCAGGCCGAAGGAAACGTCATCTTTAACGATGCTTGCGACATGAAGTGGGGTGTCGTATTGAGTTCCGCCGAGACAGGAACCGTAGATTTTGCTGTCGCAAATCCTACTACGTTCATTTATAGTGAAGTTAACGATGTAAAAGACTGGATGTGGGTGAAGAATAGTTATCTCTGGGAGACTAAGAATACCGAGGCTAAAACCATTTACGACCCGTGTCCTGCCGGATATCAGGTGCCTGCGGATAATGCTTGGAAGGGCGTACGTTACGATAATACCTACGAAAAAGACGGAGGAAAAGAACACACTACCGAAGCCGGGAATAAGATTTGGTGGCCTCTTTGCGGAACTCGCTGGGGAGACCGCGATGCCGGAATCTTAGGCTATGTCTATGAGAAATCAGACGAGGTGGAAGGAGGCCAAGGTATTTATTGGAAACGCTCTACGAATATGACCGGAACTAATGCCGGCTGTTTGTATTTCCTTAACGGATCTTACACAGACGCAGGTCACGGAATGTATCGTGCCCACGGCTGTGCTGTCCGTTGTGAATATATAGGCGAGTAATCGCCTATATATTTTTAAAGGATTTCGATTCCGTCGACCGGCCCGTTGAATACGCCGTGGAAAAAAGTACCGTCACTGAATACGAATCTAATCTCGATTGAGTAGGTCTTGTCATCGTTTATGGCGAATGTTACGGTTCCCGATGTAGGATACTTCGAATCGTTTCCTATCTGTACGTATGTTCCGCTGTAGGCTGTGCTTACTACGTTCCCCTCTGATTCAGAAGACACTGTATATGTGCCAGTCGTTACGTAACCTGCAGAGAAGTCTCCGTAGACATCCAAGTCGGCTTCGTAGTCTACGCCATCAACTTCCGTCCTAAGCGTAATACTGAAGTTAGTGCTGCCATACTTCTTTCCTGTAGCGCGGTTCTTGTCGAACTCTATGGCAGGAACGTCTTCGGTCTTGCCGGCTACCGTTACGGAAGCGGTTTTTTTGTCTGCATTCTCCACTGCTACGACCATCTTGTAGTCGGTGTTAGGAGCGAGGTCTTCCATAACTACTACGGAAGGTTCGTTAGCGTGAGCCGGAACACCTTCTGCGAGTACAGTCTCGGCAGATGGAACGTCTCCATCCGATTCGAGAATTACCCAAGCGCATTTTACTGCGTTAACAGGCTCTAATTTGTAAGACAGGGATGTAGTGGTGGCGTTGTCGAGAACAGCCGTTACTGAAGGTTCACCCACTTTTTCGGTTTCTGTTTTGTTACAGCTCGCGAAAGTTGTAGCCGCTGCCAGAACAGACAAGGCAAGGTAGATTGTTTTTTTCATAATTGTTACTACTAACTTTTCCGAAAGTTATTAAAATAATTATGAAAATCCTATAATTTTTACCGAAATAATAATCTCACCAGAGACGGCACATCTGCCGTTCTAACGACCTCTATGCCCGTTTTCGGGGTGTTATCTAAAGACGCATAGGAACTTACGTAGATTTTTTTGAAGCCAAGCCGTGCGGCCTCCATAATCAGGCGGTCGGTCTGTGCCACGGGCCTAATCTCTCCGCTCAAGCCCACCTCGGCTGCGAAACACACGTCGCTCGGCAGTGCGAAGTCGAAATTCGATGACAGCACCGCGCAGATAATGGCCAAATCGCACGCGGGGTCCGCCACTTTCAAGCCGCCGGCCATATTCAGGAAGACATCCTTCGCCCCGAGCTTGAACCCGGCTCGTTTCTCCAGCACTGCAAGCAGCATATTCAGCCTTCTGACGTCGAACCCTGTGGCAGAGCGCTGCGCCGTGCCGTATGCTGCGCTGGATACGAGTGCCTGCACTTCGAAAAGAAGAGGCCTGTTGCCCTCAAGCATAGCACAGATGGCGGTTCCGCTGAGCCCCTGTTCGTGCATCGGGATGAGCATTTCGGAAGGATTGGCCACCTCTCTAAGCCCGCTGCCGGTCATTTCGAATACGGCTATTTCGGAGGTAGAGCCGAATCGGTTCTTAATCGAGCGCATAATTCGGTAGGAGCCCTTGTTGTCGCCCTCGAATTGGAGCACCACGTCGACTATGTGTTCGAGGATTTTAGGACCTGCGATAAATCCGTCCTTCGTTATGTGCCCTATTAGTATAACGGGGATTCCGTTCTCTTTACTAAAGCGTAACAGTCTGGAAGCCACTTCCTTAATCTGCGACACGGAGCCTGCGCTCGACTCTACGTTATCGCAATACATGGTCTGTACGGAGTCGATGATCATAAGTTCGGGAGCGAATTCCACGGCCTTCTCGAGTATGTCGTCCATACGAGTCTCGGCGTAGATGGAGCATAGCGAATCGTCCCCACCTATTCTTTCGGCGCGCATCTTCACCTGTTTTTCGCTCTCTTCACCCGTAACGTAAAGCGTCTTCAATCCTTTACTGTAAAGCGGGATTTGGAGCGAGAGGGTGGACTTTCCTATACCTGGCTCTCCACCTATGAGAACCAGCGAGCCCGGAACTATGCCACCTCCCAGGAGTCTGTCCAATTCGCTGTTTCCAAGACTCTTTCGCGGTTCTTGGTCGCTCTTTATGTCCTTAAGCAATACGGGGTTATGTGCAGTCGCGGCACTTATGAACGAGGTCTTAGCCGACTGACTTTTCACAGGAGCCTCCACCATAGTGTTCCATTCCTTGCAGGCAGGGCATTGTCCCATCCACTTGGGACTTTCATTTCCGCAAGAAGTGCAGTACCACAGAGTTCTTTGTTTAGCCATAATTACCCCCTATTTAATTCGAATACCTCCATATCGGAGATTTTCCCGTTTTCTATCTTGAATCGAAGTGCCGTCCTAACCACTTGCCATCCCTGAAGTCCGCAGGCCCCTGGATTGATGGTGAGCATATTATAGTGATGGTCGAACTGTACTTTCAGTATATGCGAATGCCCGCACACGAAGAGTTGAGGGTGGAATCGCTCTATAAGGGCTTGAGCCCGAAGGTCGTACCTTCCGGGATATCCTCCTATGTGCGTCATAAGCACGCTCATCCCCTCGCAGTCGAAGAACTGGTAGGCAGGATACTCGAACCGCAAGTCACTTCCGTCGCAGTTCCCGTAGACTCCCACGACCTTTTTCCACGACGATATCTTTTTCGCGAACTCCAAGTCTGCGCCCCAGTCGCCTGCGTGCCAGACCATATCCACGTCTTTAAGGAACTCTTGAAATTCCTCGCTCCATACGCCGTGCGTGTCGCTGATAACCCCGATATACATAACGCTTACATATATTTATAGTATACGCTCATCGCAGCGCAAATCGCCGCAGTCTCCGTCCTGAGTCGAGAATTGCCCAAATGCACCGGCTTGAACCCTGCCTTTATGGCCTCCGATACCTCTTTAGGAGAAAAATCGCCTTCCGGGCCTATCAATACCACTATATGGTCATTGCTTGAAGCTTCCAATACCTCTCTTATCGAGTGTTTCTCCCCTTCGAAACAATAAGCGATGAGCTTCAGCGCGTCTTTCGGGGCGCTTTGGATGAAGTCCAGCACGCTCACGGGCTCGTTTACCTGCGCCAGTTTAGTCTTGAGGGACTGCTTGGCCGCACTCAGCACTATTCGACGCATCCTCTCGGTCTTGTAGACTTTTCTTTCTGAACGTTCGCCGATTACCGGGGAAAGCACATCCACGCCGGCCTCTGTGACCTTTTCGGCCATCCATTCGGTGCGCTCGTTGTTTTTTGTCGGGCATACGGCCAATTCGAGCGTGTACGGATGTCCTCCCCACCCGGGAAGTCTCTCGATTATCCGGGCACTGCACTCTTTAGGATTGGCATTTATCAATGTGCCCTTGAAGAGGGTGCCGCTGCCGTCCATCGCACAGATCGAGTCTCCGGGCTTGTGCCGCATCACCTTGACGATGTGCGCACTCTGCTCGGGGTCGAAGCAGATAAGGTCCTCGCTTGCTAATTGGCCATAAAACAGTTCCATATCGATTATCGTCTCATATAATCATCGAACAGGGTCTTTCTCTTACGCCAATACAGAATCAGCAGCCAGCCGAACAGCATACCGCCCAAGTGTGCGAAGTGTGCCACGCCGTCGTCGAGGCCGTGGATGCCGGTAAAGAGCTCAATCAACGCGAAGATGATGACCCAAGTCTTGGCACTCAAGGTAATAGGCGGGAATATGAGGGTAAGCCTGCTCTGCGGATAGAGAAGCGCGTATGAAATCAAAAGTCCGTATATCGCACCGGATGCTCCTACGGTAGGAATGCTCTTGAGGGTCGCGTAGGTCTGGAGCGCGGCGCTCGAACCTTCGGCTATCTTCGCCTCGAGGGTGGCCAATTGCAGGTTCATCACCCCGAAGTGCATCGCTGCGGCACCGAAGCCGGCTACGAAGTACAGAATCAGGAACTTCTTCGTGCCAATCGTCCTTTCTACCGGAGAACCGAATGTGTACAGTGCGAACATATTAAAGAAAAGGTGCCAGATGCCGCCGTGCATAAACATATGGGTGAAAATCTGCCACCAGTGGAAATAGTGCGAACTTGGATAGTAAAGCGCGAAGGCGCTATACATAAAATTCTGGTTGATAAGAGTCGCTAAGAAGACTAAAGTATTAATTATAATCAAGTTCTTCGTAGCCGGAGGGACATTGCTGAAAAACCCTCCGCGGGAATTGTAGTAATTGAATTGCATTAAAACAGTTTTTCTAAATCTTCTACAGTAATAATTCTTGTTATGTACTTGCCCGATGGCGTCAGCTCGGAATTCGAACACCTCGAAAGCTTCCTAAGCAGTTCGGTGGCGAGAGCCGGCGTTATATATGAATTCCTGATGCTCACTCTCTGGGACAATTGCTTGGCTATGGAAGCCTGCATTATGTCCGGAAGAGACTGATGCTGCTCCTCCAGATTCTGCAATAAATCTGCCACCGTATTCTTTACGGACATTTCGTCAAAATCGAAGCCCTGGGGGAGTCCTTCGACCGCTATGGTGTCGGGGCCCAAGGTGGTGATGTCGAATCCTAGTTTGGAAATCATCTCGCGATGCTCTTCCAAAAGTGGGATATATGCCGGTGCCATCTGTACCTGAACGGGGAAGAGGGCTGTCTGGCATAGGCTTTTCTCGCCTTTTACGGAAGCGAGCATCTCTTCGTACAGGATACGCACCTGTGCTCTGTAAATGTCAGTTACCATTATCCCCTTTTCGCTCTGGGAGCAGATGTATTTTTGTTTGATGACAAGTGGTGGCGTGTCGCTTTCGGCCAATTGCTCCTCTCGGTTAAAGAGTGCGCTGTAGTCCTGCTTGGGCTCTATGCGCGGAGTGTAGAATGAACCAGGAGCGGGTTCGTGCAGCTTATGAGGGGTGTCGAACGGGTTATAGTCGCTTTCGAAATCTATGGCTGCGGCTATCTCCGAGTTCTTGAAACCCTGTTCTGCAGAATAGTTTCCGCTTGGCATGTTCGTAACTGCGGCGGAGGCATCGAAATCTATCATCCCTCCGAATCCGTTACGTCCTAATGTCTCTCTTACACAGGCATATAGCGTCTGGAAAACGAGCGAATCGTTTTCGAATTTGATTTCGGTTTTCGTAGGACTTATGTTTACGTCTATCGTCTGCGGCTCCACATTCATAAAGATGAAATAGGATGGGGTGAGACCCTCCGGGGTCATCTCCGAATAGGCATTCATGATGGCCTTATGCAGATAGGCGCTCTTGAAAAAGCGTCCGTTCACGAAAAGGTATTGGTTGCCAAGCGATTTTTTCGCGCTTTCAGGCCTTCCTATGTATCCGTTTATGGAAATGAGCGAAGTGCTGAAGTTCAAATCCACTACGTCGCCCACTACTCCGCTTCCCAAAAGGTCGAGGATTCTGAATTTCAATCCCTGTACCTTTTTAAGTACCAGAACGTCCTTTCCGTTATGAGAAAGGGAAAAGCTAAGATCCGGGCGGGTGATGGCCACTCGCGTAAATTCCTCGAGGATATGCTTGAATTCGACGTTATCCGATTTTAGGAACTTGCGCCTCGCCGGAGTGTTGTAAAAGAGGTTACGAACTTCTATGGAAGTGCCTTTCGGCTGACTTACTGAGTGTTGCTCCTTTACTTCGCCGGCTTCTATAATGACTTCGCTGCCCACCTCGTCTTCTTCTCTTCTGGTCTTGAGCGTGATTTGGGCTACGGATGCGATGGAGGCGAGTGCTTCGCCCCTGAATCCGAACGTGAGTATCTTTTCGAGGTCTTCCTGAGACTTGATTTTAGACGTGGCGTGTCTTTGGAAACAGGTCAAGGCATCGTCGGCGGACATCCCGCAACCATCGTCGATTACTTGAATGAGAGTGCGCCCGGCGTCCTTTATTATAAGGCCAATTTGTTTCGCCCCTGCGTCTACCGCGTTTTCCAGCAATTCCTTAACCACCGAGGAAGGTCTCTGTACGACCTCTCCGGCAGCTATCATATTCGATAATCGCGCAGGAAGAACTTGAACTATTCCCATTTACTATGCCCTGATTATTTTTATTTCCGAGTCCAAACCCACTTTTATAATCTGACTTGCCTTTCCGCTCGACTCCAGGGCCAATTCCGGGTTCACTATATAGTCCACACCATCCTTAATGCACTGTGGAATTTCGTCGAAATTCTTAGGAGACGGTTCGCCCGAGATGTTCGCCGAAGTAGAAACCAATAGCCTGCCGAATCGCTTCACCAGGTCGATGCAGCTGCCTTCGAGCGGGATTCTGATGCCCACGCTGCCATCTTCTGCTATGGCGTTCGGGGCCAATCCTGTCGCTCCAGGGTAGATGATGGTCATAGGAGCATCGTTCACCTCGACCAATTGTATCGCCATCTGCGGAATCTCCTGAACGTATCTGGCTACCATATCCAAATCTGCGGCCAGCATAACGAGAGCCTTCGAGTCTTCCCTCTGTTTCAGAGCATAAACCTTAGCTACGGCCTTTTCGTTAGTCGCGTCGCACCCGATTCCCCAAATGGTGTCTGTGGGGTATAAGATAAGTCCTCCTTCTTTAAGGACTTTCACTGCTTCTAAAATACTGTTATCCATATCACTATAGTAATGAATAGAATTTAGCTATGTACACCAGGACCACTGCGACCAGAATCAGTCCTATGATTCCTATGATATTCTGGGCCTTGTTCGAGTGGCCGCGCTCCTTACTGTAATTTCCGTTACGAAAAGAGCCTCTGACATAAGAGCCCGGCGTATAAGGCTCTTTTTCCTTAGAACCATCCACATCTCCGAACTTCTTCTTAAGAGCTTCTTTCTCCGGGTCGTAGTAACGTGGCTTGTAATTGAACACTCTGTGCTCAGATTCTCCGAACCAATTAAAAATAGCCATATCAATTCCTTTTTATGTATCTCACAAATTTAGTAAAATATTGTGTAATTTTGTAAAAAAGAAAGGATATGACAGAATTTCGAATTGGCCAGGGATATGATGTTCACAGGATAGCTGATGGGCTTCCGATGTATTTGTGTGGGGCGCAGATTCCTTCTGAAAGGGGATTCGTGGCGCACTCCGATGGCGATGTGGCGATTCACGCACTGTGCGATGCCCTGCTCGGTGCGCTGGCACTGGGCGACATCGGGCATCTCTTCCCGGACGACGACCCTGCCTATAAGGGGATTTCCAGCATTCTGCTGCTTAAGGAAGTGTATCGCAGGGTGCGCGAGATGGGCTGGTCGATTGCCAATTGCGACGTGACCATCGCCCTTCAGACCCCGAAATTGGCCCCGCATATCCTGCAGATGCGCACGACACTGTCGGACGCACTGGGTGTGGAGGTAGGCTCCGTGAGCGTAAAAGCTACCACCACCGAGCGTCTCGGCTTCGTCGGTCGCTCCGAAGGATGCGAAGTCTGGGCCGTGGTATTATTGAATAATACTGGTGCGGACGCTCTCTTGTGAGCCGTAGCGAGCGGGGGCCTTCAGCCAGGCGGAGTCCTGGCTGTAGAAGGCTGCATCGCTGTGTTCAGTTTTGCTCTTGGACAAGTCCCCGACGTGTGCTGTAAGCACGATATTATCCTTCTGTAGAAATCCGATTATCTTTTTGTGCAAATCCGCATCGGCTCTGCCTCCGCGAATGGAGCCTGCAATTTTTGCGAATTCTATAAGAACAGCGCGAAAATAGATGCCCCGGCTACCGTGAGTATGCCGCTTACGACTATGGACAAGCTGCTCATCGCTCCTTCGACTGCTCCCATCTCCATAGCTTTCGCCGTGCCGACGGCGTGGGATGATGTGCCTATGGCTATGCCTTTGGCTATGGGCTCGCTGATGCGTATGAGTTTGAGAAATTTCTCTGCGAAGATATTGCCAAGCACGCCTGTGATGATGATCGAGACTACCGATACGCTGACATAGCCGCCGAGCTCTTCGGATACGCCGAGGCCAATCGCTGTGGTGATGGATTTGGGCAGAAATGTCACATATGATGCGTGGTCAAAGTGAAACAGCAATGCGAGCAGCAGGATGCAGACAAGGCTTGAAAGCACGCCGGCGCAGATGCCGCAGAGGACGGCCTTCAGATTTTTCTTCAGTAGCTCTACCTGCTGATACAGGGGGACTGCAAGACAGATTGTTGCGGGAGTAAGAAGGTAGTTTATGATGCCTGCGCCCTTAGCATAGCTCTCATAGCTGATTCCAAGCAGTGAAAGCGTAGCGACGACAAGTACAATTGCGACCAGCAGGGGATTGGCGAGTGCCCATCCTGTGCGTTTTTTGAGCCATACACCGAAAGTATAGGACGCCAGGCTTATGAAGACCCCGAAGAATACGGAGGATTCGAAAATTTCAGTTGTCTGCATTTTTGTGGCCTCGTTTTATGACGGTTTGTGTAACTGCTCCTGCAACTCCCATCACGACAAAGGTGCTTATGACGGTGATGATCGCGTACTCAAGGATTGAAGATTTGATCGCGCCCCAGGAGTCCATAAGTCCTACCGCGGCAGGAATGAACATTATCGGCATCACGGCTATCAGAAATGCGCTCGTTTCGCGTATATCGCGTACTTTAACCACTTTCAATTCCAGCGCGGTAAACAGCAGTACAATCCCATAGATGCTTGCAGGGATTGGAAGCGGGATAAAATGGTGGAGCAATTCTCCTGCAAATGAGAATGCCGCTATAATCAGAAATTGGATTACGTATTTCATTCTATGGCTGCTTTGCAGTATTCTTCTATCAGTGAGGCGGTCTTCTGTGCACCAAGTCTGCATACATCCAGGGCTATGTCGTAGTCTGGAGCATTGCCCCATGTTAGACCTGTGTAGAATTTGTGGTAAGAGATGCGTTTCTCGTCAGTGCTGTGGACTAAGTTTTCGGCTTCTTCGCGGGAGAGCCCTTCGTTTGTCATTATATGGCAGACTCTATCTTGTGGATCTCCGTGCAGGAATACCGACACGAGGTCAGCTCTGTTCCTGAATATGAAGTTGCCGCAGCGTCCTATGACGATACAGTCTTTTTCTCCAATCAGTTCTCTGAAGGTTCTGCAGAATTTCTCCTGCACATCATCCCGCTCAAACGAGAATGTAATGGCGGACATTAGTTCGTCTACCGGCCTTTCTTCGAAGAAATCTTCCATCTTGGGAAGCATGCCTTTGGATATTGCCGCTTCCTGAAGTGAATTTCGCGTGTAAAGCGGTATGTCATAGTTCTGTGAGAGGATTTTCCCTACTTCCATGGCACCGCATCCGCATTGTCTTGCTATAGTAATGATCATAAATAATACATCTAACTGCCGCGAAGTTACAAATAATAAATTAAATTATTGATTTTCTTGAAAAAATGCGCATTTGGCGACAGATTTAAGCCCCTCGTCCGGCATATCAGCTGCGGTTAGAATGTTGAATCGTCATCCCGAGGGTCTTTGGCTTGTCGTTTTGTTTATGTCGCCCAAGAAATATACTACAGAACGCGTATGTCGATACCTCAGAGCGGTGCCGTAGTGCGGACGCTCTCTTGTGAGCCGTAGCGGGTGCGGGCGTAAACCCTTTCACCATCCTTAGTCACAGTCACCTCTGCCGCCGGAAGAAGCGAATAAGTGGACACATGGCCGTTTTCCACCTTGAGCCCCGGCTGCGGGATATGATAGCGTATGCCTAGCAGCTCCCAGTAAGGCATCTCGTTATAGACTATGGTACTATAGAATTGAGAGCAGTCCCTGCCATTCTCTGCATTCCAAGCCCTTTCGAACACGCCCAGCATCTTCGGGAAGATGTCGTAGCACGCGTCGTCGAAACTACGAATGGTCTCGGTAAACAATTGGCCCTGAATTCCCACGATGTTCTTATTCTCGCGAATCGGCATGGTCAGTGCGCGGGTGTCATCTATGTAATGCGCCCAGCTATGCGCGATCTCCTCTTTATTAGACGAATATGCCTGGTCGGCGTAGGTGTAGTCCACATTCGAGAGCACCACCGGATAACCCTTGTCTGCCAGTTTGTACGGCAGCTCGGCGCCGGCTTTGCCCATAGTGTTCCACACGTGCGTGACGAAGAGCACCTTCTGGATGACTGCCGCCGTAGCCTCATCGGAGCACTCGGCCAACTCCTGCCATCCTGCGATTTTCACGCCCTTTTTCACTGCCAATTCGGCCACCCTCCTGAGATACTGCTGGTGCAGGTCCTTTCCCTGCCAAGCCCCACGCGGAACCTCGTCGCCTCCGATATGGATAGCCACCAGAGGAACTCCTGCGCGCTCATAGACACTTATAAGATAATCGAAGATTCTCTCCACGAAGGTGTAGACGCTTTCCATCTCCACGCTCATAACATTATCGGTGTAGCCTTGGGCCGTGTAGTATTTGGAATCGTCGGAAGGGTCTTGAAGAAGAAGCGAAGCCTCTCCGCGAGCGGCCATAGCCTTGATGGCGGCACGGCAGTGACCCGGAGTGTCGAATTCCGGAATTACGCGTATGCGTCTGTCCCACGCGTAGTTCAATATTTCGATATAATCTTCCTTAGTATAGAATCCATTGGACAATGCCGTAGAATTAGGGTCGGCATTTCCGTCATAAGATGGCTGAAGGCCTTTCTTCGGGTCCAGTGAATGCACCGCTCCGAATGAAGTGAGTTCCTCGAGACCATCGACGGCGAGCCTCCAGCCCTCGTCGTCCGCGAGGTGAAGGTGCAGGTAGTTGACCTTGTATCGGGCAAGCAGGTCGATAAGCTTAAACAAGTTTTCCTTACTTGTAAAATTACGGGCCACATCCAGCATAAACCCGCGATAGGCGTAGTCCGGCCAATCCTCTATCTCCATATCCGGAAGTTCGGCGCCGTGGAGGTTTTCGCGAAGTCGCTCCAGAGTAATCTTTCCGTAGTAATGCCCGTCGGCGTCATTGGCCTCGATAACCGGTTGTCCGTCAGAGACTGAAATCCTGTACCAGCCCACAGGCGGGTTTTCGCAGTGTGTGTTCTTAATCGCCGGGACTATGCTGTTGAAAGGCACCGGACTCACGCACAGCGAATGGTTGTAGTCCCACCATTTGTCCCCGTCGGGTTCCAGCGGCAGGAATTCGTAATGGGTACGAAGTTCGCGCACCTTATTGCCCTTTTTCAGGGTAAATCCTTCCGGCGCCCACGAATGTCTTTTCAGCGGGCTGCTCTGGTAGCGAATCACTAATGAATCCCTGCGCCCGATTGACGGTAGCGGGGTGATTCTGTGAAGATTGGCCTGAAACTCCTCGAAATGGGCGTCGGACCCCTCGAGGGTCTTGGCCCCTACCGGCATCTGCGAACAGAATATCTGCCAATCGCTTCCGCTAAGGCTGCGTGCATTTTTCACCACTATCGTATGCGTGGCTTTTCCGTCGGCGGCTTCCCCCTCTCTCCAAGTGATTTCAGGGGTGTTACAAGAAGCGAATAAGGCTGCACTAACGAGCAGCAGGGATGTAATCCGGGCCAAGTTCATTTTTAGAAGTGTTTATGGATGAATTATAATCTGAAAGCGGATAGATGGCTCCGCTGGTTTCATTAGCTATGTACAGATCGTATCCGCCTTTCGAATCGGAGCGGGTGGACACGAGAATCAGCCACTCGTTGCTTACAGGACAAGCGTCGGAATAGTCGGCATTTTTCTTATTGAACGCCAAGTAGATGGATGTGCGTCCGTCGAAAAATCCCTTATAGAGCTGGTCGTGGTTGTCTGTAGGAGACACGTGCTGGGTGTAGTAGAAAGATTCTTTATCTATGGTGATGGGATAGTATTCGACCGTTCCCGGCTTGTCATAGAGTTTGGTAACGGTACGTGCCTTTATGTCCCACAGAGCTATGTATGACTCGGGGTTGTGACCGCCGCCGAATAGAAGTTTCTCGTCGTCTACCGTATAGTACGGCATACTGTATGGGTCGACGGAGCTGTCGTTGTTACTTAAAATGGTAATTTTCTTAGTCTGAACGTCGATTTCTGCTAAATGGTCGTTACGCTTGAAGCATATTTTGGTGCCGTCGTAGGAGAATTTAGGGTCTTCATCTCTATATGCCCCTTCCGGGGTGAGGTTTACCGGCTGTGAAGAAGAGCCCAATTCATACAGGAATATGTCCCAGGAGCCGGTCTTGGCGCCTATTCCCATAAGTGTTATGTATTTGCCGTCAGGAGAGAAGTGCCCGTTCATAGGGTGATTTACCACTGTCCATCCTCGGCTGATTTCCGTAATTTCGTCCAGAGCGAAGTCGTAGATGTACATACGGGAATCCATCGCGTCGTACGAGGTGTAGTTATGGTAGACCATTTTGCCTCCCAGTGTCGGTCTTTTGGTGTCAGAGTCTATTATGTCGCCCGTAGATGGCTCCTTTCCGCCATTTTCCGGTTCGGCTATGTTTACTTGCGCCTGTCTATAGGTGCATTGTGAAAAAGAGCCTTCGAAAACTGTCTTGTCCTTTCCGGAAGACAGGTTCCCCAAGCGAAGAGATGTGCCGTCGGAGTAAATTATGAATTCGTCGCTGACAGGAGTAGGATAAGTACCTGCCGGAAAAACCAGAGAATTGTCCACGCCGATGCCCTTCCCTATCTTTTCGTAAATAATTACACCGTCGTTAGTTATTAGCGGACGTGAGCAACCTTTCATCTCGGTGCTACTTGAAGAAAGCGAAGCGGTGTTCAACTTTACGATGGAATTGGCCTCGTCGGAGATGTCTATATATGCTATGACCTTCTCGTCGGGGCTAAGCGAAGGTGATTGGGTGGATTTGCCGAAAGTCAGGGCGCTGACCTTGCCTGTACTAAGGTCGAGCGAAGACACTTGCCCGCCCTTGTTGAATACTAGCTGATCGTTTTCGCAGTATGGCTGCGTGCAATCGACTTTTATCTCTGCCGTAAGGCAGGAAGGAACCTCTCCGCTTTGAATGTCGTAGGAGTATATGCCCCATCTGCCATTTTCTTTTCCGTGGAAGAACAGCGTCTTGCCGTCCTTTGAAAAGGTAGGATATCCGGGGGAGTTAATTTTCCAGGTGGCACTCAAATTAATGGTGCTCACCTGGTTTTTTACATACAAATCGGAATAACCCGACTCTGAAATGGCCGTGTATGCGAATATTCCGTCAAGTTGTGGAAAATCGCTCTCGTCGGGCGAGTTTGGTTTTGTGCAAGACATAAGCAGGCACATTAGAACTGAAAGTATCATTTTAGTCGGGTTATTCATAATGCCAAAGTTAATCAATCTTTGTGATGTCTAACGAAAGACCATCAGCAGAAGATGTTATTATGAGTTGATAATTGCCTTTTACGAATGGGTCTTCTTTCTCATCCACGCCGCAAAGCCAGCCCTTCTCTTCGTTAAGAGTGAAGCGTGACGCTGCGCTGCCGGTGATTTTCACTGGCTTGACGCCATCCTGTCCCCAGTTTACGTCGCTATAGAACTCGAGGAGAACTCGCCAGTCTTTGTTCGATGTAGACATACTCATCGTGGCCTTGTAGGTGTTTTCAGCTATCTTCGGAGCCACCACGAAATAAGGGGCGTCACGATTATAGGCTACGTCTCCCCAGAGCGGGGTGTTGTCGTCATCGTAAACTGGCGCTGCCCATTTGCCGCTTCCTAGGATGTAGATGCAGTCAGGGAAGGTCATATCCTTATTCGATAGCCATACATAGTTATATGCAGGGAAATACTGTACTTTGTATGTACCACTTACGCCTACGAACTTAGCCTTTCCGTCTTTTATTTCGAAGAAGTCGCGGTTCATTTCCGATGCTTCTATCCCTGAGAAAGACACCTCTTCGCCGTTATTGAAGGTAATGTCGGCGAAATCGTAGCCGGCTTCCTTATCTACGTCGAGTTCTACACCCTTGATGAGAATTCCTGACTTGCCGCTGTCTTCCCACGCCGTGATGCGATTCAGGTTGATGTCGCCTGTGGCGTTGTCGAATGTGATTACATAGTATCCGGCTTGAAATCCTGATGAACTGGTAAGTCCGGGCTTTCCGTCCTTAGCTCCGCTAAGGCTTACGCCTTTAGTGAATCCTGAAAGACTCTTTCCTGCGAATCCCAGTTCCTTACTGTCGTTAAGGTCAGAGTAAACCTCGAACTCGAAGGAGCCCCACTCGTGAGCTGCACTCAAGTACATAGAGCACTGATATTTGTTCTCGGCGATTTTCGGAGCGTATCCCATAGTAAGAGGATTGTCCTTAGTCCATCCGCCGAATCCGAAGTCCGGATGCCAGACAGGTGCGCAAGTGAATCCGTGTCCGATAATCCACAAACATTCCGGAGCCACGGCGGCCATCTTGTTTACCCAGAAATAATTGTATTTAGGAGAGTAATATACGTCGTAAGCACCGGATTCGCGAAGGAAGGTGAACTTGTCGCCGTCTTTTCCGAAGAAGTCGCGGTTATAGGCGTTTTCCACGTCTTCTACTCCGCTGATTGTGACTTCCGCTCCCTGCTTGAATTCGACAGAGGCATAGAGAATGCCCGAATTAGGAGCGAGCTTGGTTCCGTTCACGGCCACTTCGAGTACATCGCCGATTACACCCACTTCGAATGTCAAGGTATTGAACGTGTACTTTTTAACAAGCACCGAAGGATATGAGATGGCTACTCCCGAAGCTTCGGAGAATGAGCAAATCTGCGCTTTATTGTCCTCCGTGGAGGTTCCCCAGATAAACTCTGCGGCAGAGAAGTCCTCAGCCGTGGCGAATACAGCCGTGGCGATGCTCTCGTATTCTCCTTCCGCCGTTTCGTAAAGGTGGGCATTTTCCAGCGACTGCTTCATCTCCAAGGTATTGTCTCCCACTTTCATATAAAGAGTCTCCGGGAGAACAGGTCTGGAGATGGCTGTCTTTTTGATAAGGCTTTCCTTTTTACCGTTTACGTTGATGGCTTCGAAAGACACTATCAGTTCAGAACCTTCGGCCATAGAGGCAGCGAACGGTATGTTAAGGGCGTCCTCCACCTTAGCCTCTTTTCCAGGTGTGCGGATGGACTTGTTAGCAATCTGTGTTCCGTCTTCGAGGGATGCGGACACCTCGAGGGTCGAGAGGTCCACTGCGTCGTCGCTTACGAGCGCGCTGAATTTCAATTCTCCCGGTACCTTGATGCTCTCCGGAACCGTCACGTCACTTAATTCCAAGGCGCCTTCTGATACAGTAGGTTCTTTTTCTTGGCAAGAAGCTATCAGGGCAAGTGACAACACTGATAGAATCAATGGATAATGTTTCATAATTATGAGATTATTAATAACCAATATTTTGTGTTAATCTTTCGTTAATGTCTATCTGAGCCTGAGGGATAGGAAGTTTCGCGCGCCAAGCAGGAATCTCGCTGAAGCGCAGGTTCCCATTTTTGTCGTGTGCGGTCTTCATCACCTCTTCCATTCTCTCGTTTCTAATCAGATCCCACCATCTCTGGCCTTCGAACAAAAGCTCGAGCTGCCTTTCGTTTTCCACTGCCAATCTGGCTTCTGCCACGCTGAGCGACAGTGACAGACCGCTCAAGCCCGCGCGATTTCTAATGTCGTTCACGATTATCAGAGCTTCTTTCGGCCTGTTCAGCTCTACCAGAGCCTCTGCCTTAAGCAGCAGAATGTCCGCGAGACGCAGCAAGATGATATCGCTTTCCTTCTGACGAATCTTATATGCCAATGGGTAATTCTTTGCCGGCCAATATGTGTCGTAAGGAACGGACGTCCAGTAGATGGATGATTTGTAACGAACATCCTTTTCCTTGTCGAATTTGGCTACGAGGTCCTGTGTGGGAGTGCAATACCTTCTCCACGAAACCACCACATCTCCTGAAACGTCGGTTAAGAGCACCCAATAAGCCCAGTTGTGCTGCTCTGCGGCATCCGAGAAGTACATTTCGAAGATGCTTTCGGATGAGAATTTGCCATCTACCGTCCAGAGCGATTCGAAGTCCGGAACCAAGCTGTATCCCTGTTTGATGACATTGTCGCACATTTCGACGACCTTTGAGTAGTCGCGCTCGCTCTTTTTACCCATAGTGGCATAGACCTTTGCGAGAAGGCCATAGGCTGCGCCCTGCGTTCCGCAGAATGCGCCTGCGCTCTTGCTCGGGAGATTCTTTATGGTATTCTCATCCAAATCAGAGATGATCTGAGCATAAATCTCTTCCTCACTGGTTCTGGATGGGTACATAATAGGATACCATTTGTCGATGTTGTCTACGGTGATGGAAGGAATGAGTTGTAAGGTCATAGGAGCATCGCCCCAGTATTTTACGATGTCGAAAAGTACCCAAGCCCTGGCGAACTTGGCATCGGCGATGATTTGAGCGCGGGTGGCGTCGTCTATGAGCGACGAATCCATCAACTTGACGTTTTCGATTACGTTAGTGGCCGAGCCGACGATGGCATAGAATTGTGACCACGAAGTGGCGATTACGCTGTTCGTTGCAGAAACGTTCAAGTTATCGAGTTGCTCTTCCGACACGCCGTCTCCACCGATATAGCAATTATCTGACATGCAGTCTCCTATATAGAAAGCATTTCCTTCGTAGATGTCCGCTTTGAAAAGTGCATAGACACCGTTGAGCTCCGACTTGGCGTCGGAAACGGAGCTATAGGCCGAAACCTGCTCCTGGGTCTGTGTATTTTCCTTTGTGAGGTCAGACTGTGGCTTTTCGTCCAGAAATTTCTCGCAGGCCACCAGACTGCCTAAACACATTAAGTATATTATCTTTTTCATAATTAGAAACTTATATTAATTCCAGCGATAACTGTCTTAGACTGAGGATATGTGCCGTAGTCTACACCTAAGGCTACGGAGCTGGCTCCGTAGGCGTTTACTTCAGGGTCATATCCGGTGTACTTCGTAAATGTCAGCAAGTTCTGTCCTGTAACGAATACTTGAAGTCCTGAAAGTGCAGTTTTTCTAAGAAGGCTTGCCGGTAGACTGTACGACAGTGTCAAGGTCTTGAGTCTGAGGTAAGAGCCGTCTTCTACGAAACGGGAAGAGTTATGGATGTTTTCCACATTTCCGCTTCGTGGAACGTCAGTTATCATACCAGGGCGCTTCCATCTGTTCAGGACGGCCTTTGACTGGTTCTTGAAATCTACCATACCTTCGGTGTCTATCCTGGAGGCATTGAATATCTCATTACCATAGCTTCCCTGGAAGAAGATGCTGAGAGTCAGACCTTTCCAAGAGAAGTCGTTAGTGATGCCATAGATGAACTTAGGCTGGGCGCATCCTATGACCGTCCTGTCTTCGGGACCTATGGAACCATTCTTTGAGATGTCCTCGTAATCGATGTCTCCGGTGTCTACGTTGACTCCTAAAGATTTATATCCGTAGAAGGAGCCCAGTGGCAGTCCTTCCTTCAGGATTATCGCCGATTCTCCGGTGGTATACATTTCGGCGTAGTGATATACTTTGTTAAGTCCGAGCTTAAGTAGTTTGTTCTTGTTGAAAGAGAGGTTGAAATCGGTATTCCATTTGAAATCTCCCGTGAGGTTCTGGGTGGAAAGTACGAATTCCGCTCCCTTGTTCTCCATCTGACCATCGTTTCGAGTAATTCCTCCCGGAAGGTTTACATTGTCCGGAAGCGATACCGTAAGAAGCAAATCGTCGGTTTTCTTATAGTACCAGTCAGTGGTGAACATAATGCGCGAGTCGAAGAGCGAGAGGTCGAGACCTATGTTATATTGAGTGGTCTTTTCCCAAGTAAGCTCAGGGTTCGATGCCGAATTCGGGGTTATGGCGAGTCCCGGATAAGAATTGTCAGCAGTAGGAGGGACCTTGTGTCCTTTCATGGAGGCCAGGTAGGCATAGTTGCCGATTCCTCCCTGATTACCGGTGAGACCATAGCCTGCCCTGATTTTCAAGTCGTCCACTACGTCGCGGCTCTGCTCCATAAAGCCTTCGTTGGATATTCTCCAAGCGGCAGAGACGGATGGGAAGCATCCCCATCTGTGTCCGGGTGCAAATCTCGATGAACCGTCGAAGCGGACATTGGCCGAAAGGAGGTATCTGTCGTCGAAGTTGTAATTAGCACGTCCCAGGAAGGATGCCAATGCCCACGCCGATGACGAGCCCCAGATGGCGTCTTCGTCGAGCTGATTGGCCACGGAAACGCTGTGGATGTTAGGGTAGGATTCCGGCAGGTCGTATCCGGCGATGCTGCTTCCTCTCCACTGAGCGCGCTGCAGCGACGATCCGGCTAAAAGCGAGAGGTTGTGCTTCTGGGCGAACTGATGGTCGTAGGTGACGATGTTGTCCAGCATCCATTCCGAATTCTTCGATACGGATTCGGAGACGCGTCCCTTTGTAGAGCGTCCGTCCGAGGTGCTGTGCGGGTCGAGGTAGTAGTCGTCTCGCGAATCGTTCAAGTCCATTGAGTAGGTGATTTTATAGTGAAGGCCTTCGAATGGCTTGAAATCTAATGAAAGTGCGCCCTGGAGTCGGTCGCTCTGATAGGTCATGTCAGCGGCATTGGCAGCCATAGGGTTGAGAATGCGCGAACCGTATGCGTCTTCGTCGTAGATGGTCGGGTCCGTCGGACTCCATATCTGCATAAACGGAGGCGTGTTGATGGCGGAGAGAATGGAACCGGCGCGAAGTGAGCTGCGGCTCTCGTAAACGGAGCGTCCCTGGTTGTGGGAGTAGCCTACGCTGAAGCTAGTGGTAAGCCATTTGAACATATCACTGTCGACATTGGCTCTAAAATTCGTGCGCTGGAAATAGGCTTTGTTAACTATACCCTTGTCAGAAGTGTGACCAGCCGACACGTGGTAGCGGAGTTTGTCGTTACCATTCGAGATAGAAAGCTGGTAGTTCTGGTTTACGCCGGTGCCGAAAAGCACGTCGGTCCAGTCCGTGTAACGGGTTTCTTCGTCCGGAATGGTAGGAACGGTGACAGTCTTCGAGGCCAATTCTTTCATCAATTCCTTATATTCTTCTGTGTTCAGAGCGTCGATTTTACGTCCTAATTTGGAAAAACCGAGGAAGGTGTTGAACTTCAGTTCCACCTTCCCTGCATCTCCTCTCTTAGTGGTGATGAGGACAACGCCATTAGCTGCTCGCGCACCGTAAATGGCTGAAGAAGAAGCGTCTTTTAGGACTTGAAGGGAGGCTATGTCGTCGGCTGCTATGTTAGAGATGTCGTCCGTAGGGATTCCGTCTACTACATATAGTGGCTCGTTTGAAGCTTGTACGGAGGTGGCTCCACGTACTCTTATGGAGATGGCTGAACCAGGCATTCCGGAAGGTTGAATCACCTGAACGCCGGCAGCCTTTCCCTGAAGTGCGGTACCTGCGGAGATTACCGGGCGGGTGTTGAGATCTTTCGTGGAGACCACTGACACGGCGGTGGTGAGGTCTTTCCTTTTGATGGAACCATAGCCGATGACTACAGCGTCGTTCAAGAACATATTGTCAGCCTCGAGTGTCACAGTGAGCTCGGTCTGTATGCCAAGCTTGACGGTTTTCTCCTTGAATCCGAGAGAGGTGAATTTGAGACCGGTTCCTCTGGCTGCCTCTATTTGGAAGTTACCATTGTCGTCGGTAACGGTTCCGTAGGTAGTGTTCTCCAGATAGACGTAGACTCCCGGAACGGACATCGCCTGTTCGTCGAGAACTTGGCCCGTATAGGTATAAACCTTTTTCTTTTCATTCTTTTTGATGACTATCAGGTCATCGTCGATAGTAAAGCCGGCATCGACTTGCCTTAGAATCTCGTTCAATGCATTCTCTAAGGAGAGGGTCTTGTCCGGAGTGGTTATTTTCGCAGACACGTTCAAAACACCTTCGTTATAGGCGATGTGTTTCCCGCTTTGCCTTTCGATTAGTTCGAAAGCGTCGCGAAGTGTCATCTTTCCCCCTGTCATCGTGATGTCTTGCGCGTGCAAGGCCACGAAGGCGAAGAGAAATCCCAAAGAGAGAAGTAATTTGCGTCTCATTAGTTTTTAATTAAATGTTATTATGTTGTTTTCGATATGATATTTCATATCAGGGATAAGGTTTGAGCATAGTGACAGAAACTCGTCGAGAGGAAGTTCGCTGTCTCTGCGAGCCGTTATGCTGGTCTCCTTATACTTAGGAAGTAAGGTGTTACACTGTACGCTCATTCCGTAGGTGTGCTCTATGTAGGAGCAGATGTCGGTTATGGATGCCTGTCTGAAGGCAAATCCGCCCGTTATCCACAGCAGTTCCTTCGTGGTGTCCACTTCCTTTACGCGGAAAGTGTTGTCTTTCCCTAAAGAAGCCATTTGGCCAGGAGTAAGCAGAAGCTCTTCCTCGTCGCGGAGAATCTTTACGGAGCCGCTGGCCAATGTCACCGACGCCGTCTCGTTTTCCGGATATGCGTTGACATCGAAGACGGTGCCTAAAACTTGCACGTCGAAGTCCTTAGTCTTTACCACGAACGGCTGCTTCGGGTTTTTCGCTACCTCGAATTTCGCCTCACCTATCAAGACGACTTCGCGGGTGCCTTTAGTGTAGTTGTCGGAATAGACAAGCGTGGAGCCGGAGTTCAAAGTTACGGTCGAACCATCTGCTAAGGTAAGCGTTTGACGCTGACCATAAGGGGAATAGCACTGGAGCGTCTGGGCCGGGGTATCTGCCGGGCGGAAAAGGAACAGGCAGATGGCAAATATCGGCAGTGCGCCGACCGTAGCCAGGATGCTTCTTTGTATGGTCCTCTGCTTTCTAATGCGTCCTACGACATCGTGAACGCCTTCTTCAATGGAAGCGCTATCCACCGAAGAGGAATCTATTTTATCCCAATAATCTTTTAGTTCAGACATATCTATCAGTTTCAGTTCTTTCTTAAAGACGAAACTGACGTAAAAAACTCCCGACCTTTAACTGGAAATTTTTATTTTTTTCGTGGCGAGCGAAATCTGGTTTTCCACGGTTTTCTTAGAAACGCCTAATATTGAAGCGATTTCATCATTAGAAAGTCCATCGAAGCGACTCATTATAAAGATGTCTCGTCTTTTCGAAGGGAGAGACTCTATGACGTGTCTCAATTCTTCTATGTCGGAAAGCGCATCGATTCGTTTTTCCGGTGAGGAGACTATTCTGGAGAGAAGGAATTCGTCGAACACGTCCGTGGAGATTTCTTTTTTACGCGATGCCTTCCTGAAGTAGTCCATACAAGCATTCTTCGAAAGAATGAAAAGGTAGTCGTCCATAGACTTTATATGTTCCAGTTTCTTCCTGTTTTTCCATAGTTTCATAAAGATGTTTTGGGTAATATCCTGCGCATTCGCCTTCGATTTCACTAAAGAAAGTACGAAAGTGAACACTTTTCCGTAAAATGCGCGGTATATTTCCAGAAAATCCCTCATTTCTTTTTAGTATCCGTAATTCTTCTGGAATTTTTTCAGCAGGAAGATACACAGCGCGAGCGAAAGCACCTCGGCGATGATGACCGAATACCAGATGCCTTCCGCGCCGAAGATGACGGGGAGCAGGAATACGCAGCCCAGCTCGAAAATCAGCGAGCGGGTGAAAGCGGAGGCGGCCGAGATAAGTCCATTTCCCAAACCTGTAAACCACGCCGACGTGAACATATTCAGTCCGCAGATGAGAAAACTCATCATATATATCTTTTCTGCACGAGTGGTAAGTGCCACTATGTCAGCATCGTATCCCACGAAGAGAAGGGCCGCAGGCCTGGCCGCCACTTGTGCTATCGCAGTCATCGCCATGCCTAAACCGAACACTATCGCCATACTTTTCGTGAGCAGGCTATGTAGTTCCTTCGTGTCTCCGGCACCGTAATTATAGCCCACCACAGGCGCCACAGTAAGGTTATACCCTATGTAAATCGCCGCGAAAATGTAGCCTATGTACATTATGACCGAATACGCCGCCACGCCCGGCTCTCCGTAGAACTTCATCAACTGATGCATATAGCACATGCTTACCAGCGAAAATGCGATGTTTCCTATGTATTCCGAGCTTCCGTTCGTGCAGGTGTTTACGATGGCGCGCCTTTCGAACTTTACGCGCGTGAGTCTCAATTGGCCCTCACTGCGACGGTACCGGAAATACCACAGCGGGTAGAATCCTCCTATGCAGCAGGCGATTATGGATGCCGCAGCAGCTCCTGCCAGACCCCAGCCCAGAACCACGATGAACACCGCGTCTAGGATCATATTGGCCAATCCGCACGCGATCGACAGCTTCGTGCCCAGTTCCGGTTTCTCCGCAGCCATAAAGAACGGCTGAAATGCCATTTGAAGCATAAATGCCGGCATGCCCACGGCGTAGAAACGCCCGTAGAGCGCTGCATTTCGAATCAATTCCTCGCCCTCGGCACCTAGTACCACCACGATTTTCGGCATTAGGATGTACATAGGTATGCCCAGCGCCACGGCCATCAAGATAGTGAATGCGACTAGCGTCGTGAAGGTCTCGCAGGCCTTCTTCAAGTTTTTCTGGCCAAGCAGGATGGAAATCAGTGCGCTTCCTCCGGTTCCTACCATAAGTCCGAGAGCTCCCACGACCATAATCGCCGGCCAAGCGATGTTGAGTCCGGCAAATGGGGTGAGCCCCACATAGTTCGAGACGAAGAGTCCGTCCACGATGCTGTAAAGGCTGCCGATAATCATCATCGCCATGCTTGGCAGAGAAGAAACCAACAGTCTTTTACAAGAGTAGTGACCGGATAATTCTATTTTCATTATTTTTAGGGATGCAAAGTTACTATATTTTGCATAACTTTGCCTTATGTTCGTAAAGGAAACTTATATCAGACGCCGCTTTGACCTTTTCAAAAGGCTCACCGGCGAGAGTGGAGTCGCACTTTTCATAGGAAATGTGGACTCCGCCGCACAGTACAGGGATAATTGTTACAAATGGAGACAGGACAGCACTTGGCTATACCTCTTCGGCATAGACGAGCCGGGCTTCGCCGCTATTATGGATCTTGAAAACGGACAGACCACTCTGTTCGGAGACGATTGCGACATAGACGACATAATCTGGAATGGCCCGACGCCGTCCGTAGCCGACTATGCAGCGCTCAGCGGAATAGAAAGGACCGCGCCTATGGCGGATTTGGCTAAGGCCGTGGCAGGAAGAAAGATACATTTCGTTCCTGCGTCCAGACCCTATAACGCTGAGGTGCTCGCGGCTCTGGTCGGAATAAAGCCTCAAGAGTGTTATTCCGTAGGCAAGTCAGGCTGCCCGGCGGCATCTCTCCCGCTAGTGAAAGCGTTGATAGATATGCGATTGGTAAAGGAGCCGGAAGAGATAGAACTGCTCGACAAGGCCTGTATCCTGGGCCAGCAGATGCACACCATAGCGCGTAATGCCATAGGGATAGGCGTCGTGGAGCAGGACATAGTGGGCGAGATGGAAGGATTCTCCCTTTCGAAAGGATGGGGAGTCAGCTTTTCTACCATCCTGACCCAGCACGGCGAAGTATTCCACTGCCACTCGCATGACCGAAAGATAGAACCAGGTAAACTCCTCGTGATAGATGCAGGACTCGAAAGCAATGAGCACTATGCGTCGGATTTCACCAGAACCTACCCTACAGGCGGGCGATTCACATCTCGCCAGAGGGAAATCTACCAGGTGGTCTACGAATGTAACGAATTGGCCTTCAGCCTCATTAAGCCTACGGTAGCGTACAGGGACATTCATATTACAGTGTGCGAGCATATGCTTAAGCGCCTTAAGGAACTGGGCCTCGTGCACGGTGATCCTGTGGAGATGGTGGCTAATGGCTATGCCGGTCTTTTCCTGCCGCACGGATTGGGTCACAATATGGGTCTCGACGTGCACGATATGGAAGACTGCGGCGAAGACTTGGTGGGTTACGACGAAGGTCAGACTCGCAGCACCCAGTTAGGTCTGGGAAGTCTGCGAATGGCACGTCACCTCAAGCCGGGCAATGTCATTACCGACGAACCGGGCATTTACTTCATTCCGGCACTCATCGAAAAGTGGAAGAAGGAAGGAATTGGCCGGGGAATCATCGATTACGAAAAGTTGCAGGACTACTACGATTTCGGAGGGATTCGCCTCGAAGACGATGTCTTGGTAACTGAAGATGGAGCCAGAAGGTTAGGCGGCGAGCGTCTGCCTATCGCTCCGGAAGATGTGGAAAATTCTATGAACAACAGATAATTATGGGACTATTAGATGGAAAGGTAGCCCTCGTTACCGGAGGGTCGAGAGGAATCGGAAAGGCCATAGCGCTTAAATTTGCCTCTGAAGGCGCCGACGTAGTGTTTACATACCTCTCTAACAAAGCCGCTGCCGAGCAGACGGAGCAGGAGTTAGGCCAATTCGGCCACCGCGTCAAAGCCTACGCATCCGACGCCTCCTCCTTCGAATCGGCGCACGAGCTTGTAAAGCAAGTAATTGAAGATTTCTCGAGAATAGACATCCTCGTAAACAACGCCGGAATCACCCGCGACACGCTCCTTATGCGAATGACGGAGCAGCAGTGGGACGAGGTTCTGAACGGAAACCTCAAGTCGGCATTCAACTTCACCCACGCCGTCGTACCTCTAATGGCTCGTCAGCGTGCCGGAAGCATCATCTCGCTTTCATCCGTAGTCGGAATCGCCGGCAATGCCGGTCAGGCCAATTACGCCGCGTCGAAAGCCGGAATCATCGCCCTCAGCACATCCGTAGCTAAGGAGATGGGCAGCAGAAATGTGCGTTGTAACTGCATCGCGCCGGGCTTCATCGACACTGACATGACCTCATCGCTTCCTGAAGAACTTCGTAAGGAATGGGCCAAGACCATCCCGCTTCGCAGATGCGGAACTCCTGAGGAGGTGGCCAATGTAGCCCTGTTCCTAGCCAGTGACCTCTCTTCTTATGTGACTGGCCAAGTTATCCACTGTTGTGGAGGAATGTCTTACTAAATATATACGCGCAGCCGCAGACATCGTGATGCCACGAGTCTGTGTGGTGTGCGGAAGATCTCTCAACCTGCAGGAAAAGCATATATGCCTTTCCTGCAAGTTGAATTTGCCTTATACGCATTTCGAACTGATGCGGCATAACAGGATGGCCGACTTCTATAATGAAAGACTACAGGAAAAGCTTCCGGATGAGTATTATCCATACCAATGGGCCATCGCCCTGTTTCGCTATAACCGCGAATCTCCTTATTCGCACATCCCCTGGGCGCTCAAATATAACGGGAATCGAGCCTGCGGAAGGTATTTTGCGCGAATGCTCGCCGAAAAGATTCGGGAAACACCCTGGCTGTCCGATGTGGATTTGATAGTCCCCGTCCCCGTTCACTTCCTAAGACATTATAAGCGAGGCTATAATCAGGCTGAGGTGATAGCTCGTGAGGTGGGAAGGGAATTGGGCGTAAGGGTAGAGCCGCATTTTCTTGTAAAGAAAAAGTTTACAAAGAGTCAAGTAAAAGTGGACACCTCGCAGAGGGGTGTAAACATTTCCGGTACATTTCGTGTAAACCAAAAGTTTACATCAGAAGGAGAAATGTACCATATTTTAATAGTCGACGACGTCTTTACGACGGGCTCCACCCTGAGCGAATGCCACAAAATGATACGAACCGCCTTGAAGAAGACGGTTCGCATAAGTGTCGCCACACTATGTTGTGCGGAATAACGATTTTATTCGTTAGGAGACTCCTGCTGAATAGGTGCAGTAGGGAATGCAGGCTGTTCGACTACATTCTCAATCTTATCCGTGAAGTTACCTTCTGTAGATTTAGGACTGGTACTGAATGAAGCGATGATGGAAACCACAGCGATGAAACATACCAATCCCCAAGTTATCTTTTCGAGGATGTCAGCAGTCTGGCGTACGCCAAATGTCTGGTTACCAGCCACAAAGTTGCTGGCCATACCGTCACCCTTACCATTCTGAAGCAGCACCACCAATATAAGAAGGATGCTTGCTATGATGATAAGCACGACTAATGTTGTGAATAATGCGTTCATATTTATTTATCTATTTTTTCAATAAGGGATGCAAAGTAAATACTTTTTTCTGGGATTCGCAAACTTAGTTTTGAATAAATCTGTTTTGCTTTATCAGGATAACCTTGTTCCAGATAGACCTTTGCCAGCTCTTCCGTACAGAAATCCGTAGAATCCGTGCTCTCCACGTAAGTCGAAGCCGTGGATTTGGTGCTATTCTCTATGGCGTTGCTTATGAAAGAAGCGAAGATGTTGTCCTCGTCCCTTCGGGCCTGGGCGTATTGGTCGGCGCTGAAGTAGTCGCCACCTATTACATATATCTGTTTCGCGCTCTTGGTAGGTTTCGACAGCGGCACAGAAGTCTCCGTTTTCTTTTTAGCTGACTTGATGATGTCGTAGATTTTCTTTCTGGAAGGCACGTAAAGAGCTTGCAGGGCGTATTTGTCTTCGCCCCACGATTCCTCGCCGCCCATTTGGGCCATCCTTCGGCAGAGTTCCACTCTGGCACCGGCGAACCACGGATATATGCTCACCACTCCCGAAAGTTCTTCGAGATTCAGTGAATCCAGGCTCATCGTGTCTATCTTATTCTTTACCATTGTGCCACAGTCGCATTAAAGATGTCGTCCACCAGTTTTTCTATTATTTCAGCTACCAATGTCGATTCCACTGCGTCCAGGGAGTTCGTGGCGTCGAAATCGGAATAAGCGGAAAAACTCTTTCCCGTAAAGTCGTCTTCGGGATGCTTTCTGTTAGTAAATGAGACCTTTACGTTTACCGTAAGGCGGTTCTGCGATGCTACGTCACCTGCCGTTATGGCTGTGGCCCTTACGTCGTAGCCCGTGATTTCTCCTATGATTTCCAGGTCTCCGTCCATATCTACCTGCTCGAGGGATGTCATTTTGCGAAACTGGTTCCTGAGGGCTTCGGTCAAGTCGTTGCTCAAAGTAGGGTTCACCTTAAGCGCTTTGTAGTCGAAGTAATTTATGGTAATGGACTTGACGTCTCCCTGAATGGATGTTCCGGAAAACGAATATATGCCGCAGGCCGTAACGCAAAGCAGCGCGCAAAGTAGTGGTATTATCTTCTTTCTAAGCATTTTTCTTCTGTTTGTCGAGCCAGCGGTAAATAGTTCTTTCCGATACTCCCAGTTCGGCAGCGGCCGGTTTTACCTTTCCGTCGTTCTTTTCCAGGACTTGCCTGTAGAGTTCGTCGTTATTCTGCTTTAGGGAGCGAGGCGTGCTGACCACGTCGGCTACGCTGGTGTTCTCCTGCCAGTCGGCATCGTCTATCATCTTCGAAGGCTGGTGGTGTGGCGATGGCGCGGATTCTATCTGCTCCGGACGGCTTTCCACCATTCTCTTCAGTCTGTCCACTTCCTGCTTGAGGTCGAAAATCGCCTTTACGATGGAGCGCATCTCATCGCCGCTAAGTCCGCCGGAGGCGGCAGGATTGGCAGAAGGCATAGAAGGCAGCAGGCTGTCGAATTCTTGCGGCAGGTGTGCTTCTATCTCGCCGGCAGAGAGTTCCACGCGGTCCGTGCGAGAGGAGATGGGTTCGGATTCCATCACTGTCAGGGCTTCGGTGAAGTTCTTCAGCTGTCTGATGTTTCCGGGCCAACGGTAATTCTGCAGCGCGGCTATTCCCTCGTGCGTGAGAGATATCTTGCAAAGTCCGCTCTTCTGGGAGAAATCCGAAGTGAATTTTCTGAAAAGCAGGTAGATGTCGTCTTTTCGCTCGCGGAGTGCGGGCAGCTTTATCTGTATCGCGTTAAGTCTGTAGTAAAGGTCTTCGCGGAATTTGCCTTCGGCTACCAGATGGGATAGATTGGCATTAGTGGCGCAAACCACTCTCACATCCGTCTTTTCTATCTTGGAGGAGCCTACCTTCATATATTCTCCGTCTTGTAACACTCTGAGCAGCAGGGCTTGGGTGTCTTTCGGGAGTTCTCCTATCTCGTCCAGGAAGAGGGTGCCTCCGTCGGCTTCCTCGAAGTAGCCCTTACGTGTGGCTATCGCCCCGGTGAAGGAGCCTTTCTCGTGTCCGAAAAGTTCGGCATTTATCGTTCCGGATGGTATGGCACCGCAGTTTATGGCCAAATATGGGCCCGTCTTTCTGCGAGAGTTGTCATGAATGATGCGGGCGATTGCGTCCTTACCTACGCCGCTTTCGCCTGTAACGAGCACTGCAAGATCGCTTGGCGCTACTGCCAATGCCGTCTCCAATGCGTAGTTCAGTCCCGCATTGTTACCGATAATGTCGTATCGGTTTTTAATCCGTTGTAGTTCCTGAGTGTCCATATCCGACAAAGTTAAGTAAAAAAATCATATCTTTGTGGGCTGAAGACGTAGTAAATTATGTGTTGTATGAAAAGAAGTCTATTATTTATCGGCGCATTGTCCTTATTGATAGCAGGCTGCGCCACTCCTCAGTCTCAGATGAAAAGGGAACTGAGTGAAATCATCGTAAAATCCGACCCTGAAGTGCTCGTCGTGAAGGGAGGAAAAATCGAGGCGGATGTTACCATGAAGTTCCCTCAGGGCTATTTCGGCGAGAGAACTATGCTGGTAATGACCCCTGTGCTCGTGTACGGGCAGAATCAGCAGCGTACCGGAAAACCTTTCATCTACCAGGGAGAGAAGATAATGGCCAATTATAAAGTGGTCCCTGTGAGAGGCATATCTCATCGCGAGAGTTTCTCCTTCGATTTCCAGCCCGGAATGGAGCAGTGTCATCTCGAACTTCGTCCTACCCTGATCTACGGGGACAAGAAGGAATCGCTTCCTGCCATCAAGGTGGCCGACGGGTGTAATGCCACCTACCGCTTGGTGCAGGTGAGCGGCGAATATGAGTACAAGCCTGACGGATTCGAAAGGGTTACGCATCATAGCACCGAGACCAGCATCCTCTTCGACGTGAATTCTTCGACGGTGAAGAACAATGCGTTGAACCGTAATGCCGTATCTGTATATAAGTCATATCTTTCCGATATAAAAGGCGATGAACGCTATAAGGTGACAGGTACCGAAATCGTGGCTTATGCTTCTCCGGAAGGTGGCCAGAAGTATAACGCGGAGCTTTCTGAAAAGCGTGCCGACGCGGCAGTAGGCGCTTGGAATAACCTTTCGGGAGGTATGAAGGCCGACGCTATGGACGTGCGCAGTATGGGACAGGACTGGGAAGGCTTCAAGGAGGCCCTCGAGAATTCCGACATAGAGGAGAAGGACTTGATACTCAGAGTTCTCTCTATGTATTCCGACCCGGCAGTCAGGGAGTCCGAAATGAAAAACCTTTCCTTCATCTATGACGAGTTGAAGACCGAAGTGTTCCCAAGCCTTCGTCGTGCCACATTCGTGGTAAACGCCGAGCACACCGGCTATTCCGATACGGAGCTCCTCGAATTGGCAGACAAGCATCTGTCACTGCTGACCGAGACGGAGGTGTTGCACTTGGCAGGCATCGTGGACGATTTGGGCTTGAAGAAATTCTATTATAGGTACGCCTCTCAGCGATTCCTTTCGCAGACGGCTTATTACAACTTGGCCATGCTCGCACTTGATGAGAATAAGAACGACGTGGCCCTGACCTATCTCGATATGGTTCCGGAAGATGCTGACGTGCTGAATGCTCGCGGCGTGGTCGAGCTTCGCAAGGAGAATTACGAGCAGGCCAGAAAATATTTCCTGCGCAGTGAAAATGCTGATGCAAAGCGCAATCTGGGCACATTGATGATTCTGGCAGGAGATTACGAGGGCGCGGCGAAGGAATTGGCCGGAAGCAAGGGGGCTAATGAGGTGTTGGCCTATATCCTTAATGGTCAGATAGATGAGGCGGTAGCGAACGCGTCTTGCGACACTCCTCGCGATGCCTATATCGCGGCAGTTGCTTATGCTCGCAGCGGGGATAAGGCGAAACTCAAATCGGCGCTCTCAAAGGCTTGCGTAGATGCAACTTATGCGGAAAAATACAAAAAAGACGTCGAGTTTATCGATTTTAGATAGGAAATATAAAAATTATTCTTATATTTGCAGCCCCAAATTTTTGGGTAAAAAACATTTTTATTAACAATTATTTATGCCAACAATTCAACAATTAGTTCGCAAAGGACGCGAGGTTCTCGAATTCAGTTCAAAATCTCGTGCGTTGGATGCTTGTCCTCAGAAGCGTGGCGTTTGCGTGCGTGTGTATACAACCACACCTAAGAAACCTAACTCAGCTATGCGTAAGGTTGCACGTGTACGTCTTTCTAATGCTAAAGAGGTCAATGCCTACATCCCTGGTGAGGGACACAACCTTCAGGAGCACTCAATCGTGCTTGTTCGTGGTGGTCGTGTAAAGGACCTTCCAGGTGTACGTTACCACATCCTTAGAGGCGCTTTGGATACGGCTGGTGTAGAGGGTAGAACACAGTCTCGTTCTCTCTACGGAGCCAAGAGACCAAAGAAGTAGTCTGAAGGATGGTTTTTAATCTTTAATTTTTTAAGTAAAATGAGAAAATCGAAGCCTAAAAAGAGGATTCTACTTCCTGATCCTAAGTTTCACGACGTGGAGGTTACACGTTTCGTGAACAATCTTATGTTGCAGGGGAAGAAGAGTATCGCGTATTCAATTTTTTACGATGCCATCGATATGGTAGGCGAGAAGATGAAAGATTCTGACAAGGCTCCTCTAGATATTTGGAGGAAGGCACTCGAGAACGTAACTCCTCAGATCGAGGTTAAGTCACGTCGTATCGGTGGTGCTAACTTCCAGGTGCCTACAGAGTTGCGTCCTGAGAGAAAGGTATCCCTTTCTATGAAGAACCTTATCGCTTTCGCTCGTAAGCGTTCAGGCCACTCTATGGCAGAAAAATTGTGCGCGGAGATCATTGCAGCCTACAATAACGAAGGTGGTGCATTCAAGCGTAAAGAGGATATGCACAGAATGGCAGAAGCTAACAAGGCATTTGCTCACTTCCGTTTTTAATTTAGTTAGTAGTTAGTATCAATGGCTAAAAGAGATCTTAAGTTCACAAGAAACATCGGTATCATGGCTCACATCGATGCCGGTAAGACCACCACTTCTGAGCGTATCCTGTACTATACGGGAAAAACTCATAAGATAGGTGAGGTTCACGACGGTGGTGCCACTATGGACTGGATGGTACAGGAGCAGGAGCGTGGTATTACCATTACTTCAGCTGCTACCACCGCATTCTGGCATTATAACGGAGATACATATCAGATTAACTTGATCGATACTCCGGGCCACGTGGATTTCACCGTAGAGGTAGAGCGTTCACTTCGCGTGCTCGATGGTACAGTCGCTACATTCTGCGCTGTAGGTCGTGTTCAGCCTCAGTCTGAGACCGTATGGCGTCAGGCTGACAAGTACAAGGTTCCGAAGATCGCGTACATTAACAAGATGGATCGCGTCGGCGCTGACTTCCTCGCAGTGGTTGAAGAAATCAAGACTAAACTTGGCGCTACGGCAGTACCGATTTGTCTCCCTATCGGAGCAGAGGATAAATTCCTCGGTATTGTTGACCTTATTGACAAGAAGGCTATTTATTACAATTCTACAGACGATCTCGTTAACTTTGAAATCAAGGACGTGCCTGCCGATATGGCAGACGAAGTCGCTATCTGGAGAGATAAGCTCGTAGAGAGCGCTGCAGAGTGCGATGACGCTTTGATGGAGAAGTATTTTGAGGATCCTGATTCCCTTACTAAGGAGGAAATCATCGCAGCTTTGCGCAAGGGTACTATCGAAATGCAGATAGTTCCTGCTTGCTGTGGTTCTTCTTTCAAGAACAAGGGTGTTCAGTTCCTTCTCGACGCAGTAATGCGTTATTTGCCTTCACCTCTTGACAAGGGTTCCGTAAAGGGAACAGACCCTAACACAGGGGAGGAAATCGAGCGTAAACCTTCAGCAGACGAGCCATTCTGTGGTCTCGTGTTCAAGATTGCTACCGACCCATTCGTAGGTCGTCTCGCATTCTTGCGTGCTTACTCAGGTAAACTCGATGCAGGATCGTATGTATATAATGTTAGATCAGGAAAGAAGGAGCGTGTAGCTCGTCTGTATCAGATGCACTCTAATCACCAGAACCCTATCACGTCGGTAGAGGCAGGTGATATCTGTGCAGCAGTCGGCTTCAAGGATCTTAGAACAGGTGATACCATCTGTGACGAGAAGTTCCCTATTTCACTTGAGTCTATGGAATTCCCTGATCCGGTTATCGGTATCGCAGTGGAGCCTAAGACCCAGGGCGATCTTGACAAGCTTGGAATTGCACTCGCAAAACTGGCTGAGGAAGACCCTACCTTCCAGGTTAAGTCAGACCACGAAACCGGTCAGACCGTGATCAGCGGTATGGGTGAGCTTCACTTGGATATCATCGTAGACCGTCTCCGCAGAGAGTTCGGCGTCGATATCAACCAGGGTGCACCACAAGTAAACTACAAGGAGGCAATTACTGCCACTACAACTCACCGCGAAGTCTTCAAGAAGCAGACCGGTGGTCGTGGTAAGTTTGCTGACATTATCGTTGAAATCGGACCGGCCGATGCAGGTGTCGTAGGTCTTCAGTTCGACAACCAGGTTAAGGGTGGTAACATTCCTAAGGAATTCATCCCTTGTGTCGAGAAAGGATTCCAGTCAGCTATGGCTAATGGTGTTCTCGCAGGATACGAGGTTCAGTCCCTTAAGGTTACACTTCTCGATGGTTCATTCCATCCGGTGGACTCTGACCAGCTTTCGTTCGAACTTGCAGCACGTATGGCTTTCCGTCACGCTTGCCCTAAGTGTAAACCTGTCCTTATGGAGCCTATTATGAATCTCGAGGTCGTTACTCCGGAAGATTATATGGGTGACATCGTAGGTGACCTTAACCGTCGCCGCGGACAGATCGTCGCTATGGACTCTACAGCTAACGGAGCTCGTATCGTAAAGGCATTCGTTCCGCTTGCAGAACAATTTGGTTACGTAACGGTACTTCGTACCCTCTCTTCTGGTCGTGCTACAAGCACTATGTCGTTCGACCATTACTCAGAAGTTCCTGCAGCTATGGCTAAGGATATCATAGAGAAGAGCGGTTACAAGCTGTCCGATGATGATGAGTAATAGTAAAAAATTGTAAATATGAGCCAAAAAATCAGAATTAAACTCAAATCATTCGATCATATGCTCGTCGACAAGTCGACGGCGAAGATCGTTGAGACAGTGAAATCTACTGGCGCTAAGGTAAACGGACCTATTCCGCTTCCTACAAACAAGAAGATTTTCACAGTCAACCGCTCTACCTTCGTTAACAAGAAGAGTCGTGAGCAGTTTGAGCTCGATACATACTGCAGGCTTCTCGATATCGAAGACAGCAACGCTAAAACCGTTGATGCTCTTATGAGACTCGAACTCCCGGCAGGTGTAGATGTTGAGATCAAAGTTTGATAATAGGGCGGCCTTAGTGCCGCCTGATAAGGTCCCTTAGCTCAGTTGGTTAGAGCATCTGACTCATAATCAGGGGGTCGTAGGATCATGCCCTACAGGGACCACAAAAAAGCACTTGCGAAGACTCGCAAGTGCTTTTTTGTCTACGGATGTAAATACAATCTAAAGAAGACTGTTTTTAAAGAATTAGGTCTAACTGATATACTAGCACGGAAAGATTTGTCCAAAATGTTCATAGGGTAAAAGAGTCTGATATAGAGAGAATTAAGATTAATTTGTCTAAGATATGTTTATGAATGAATTAGGTTTATTGGCGATTTGTCTACTCAAAATGCTACTAGTCTCCAGTAACGTGTCATTAGTGAAAGATAATAGCCACTAAAAAGTCAGTGGCTATTATTTATATGCAATGTGCGTATTTGATTGAAGGGTGCTTAGAATGAAAGTTTAACGCTCATTCCGAGTATCGGCGAATGTCCGTCATAAGGAGAGAACCCTACTTGGGGAGTAAAGTCTAAATCTATTCCGTATTGCTTTCGTAGGTCGCGCAGGTACATATTTTTGACTTTAGCGACTTTGATGGCATCAGATACGCTCCATAACCATAGCCCGGCAATTCCCAGGACACTTACGCCTGTCATAGCGTATCCTAAGAACTCATTGAAACAATACTTGTCTGAAGTGAACCACCATAATGAAAGTGAACATAGGGTGGTACCCATAAATTTGATACTACCTCTTCCGGCTTCACCCATAAAGCATTCTCCTAAGCCAGGTATTATAGCAGATGTAAGCCCCATAAGTGCGGGATTATACACATCGTCGTCTTGCGGGATATAGTTAGAAGCATTGTATGTTCTTTTGATTTCTCTATAAGTTAATCCTGTAGTAGGTGCTACCTGTTGAGTAGAATTGTTGGTGAAACTTTGATCTTCCGCATACGCAAAAAGCGAGTTAATCAATACGGATAAAATAATTAGAATTCTTTTCATAATAATACATTTATGCTTTGTCACTAATTTCAACTGAAACTCCGTAAGATGGGAAAGACAGTATTTGTGATGGGTTCTCAAAATAGTATATCGTATAACTGCCACAGTGCTGGCCGTCAGTGTCAAAAGAAGAGTTGGTTGCTTGGCAATATTCCATCCCTATTTCTAAGTTTACAATATCTTTTATGGGGATACTTATTTTTGCGGAGAATTTATATTTTGTATCATTATCTCCTTCTATCATATAAAGAAGTATTCCGTCTCTCCAATTCAGTCCTGCATCCACCAACCATTTATAAACAAGAGCCCCATCAAAGGATTGCGAATTTGTTCTATCATCAAAAGGCAATCTTATTAGCGCACCAGTATCTGAAGTTTTGTATTCTCCGGTACTGTCTTTTTCTGCGCGGAATACTTTAATATAGAATTCTGGGGCTCCACTATACCAAGCTTCGATGTCATTTAAATTCTTTATTGATATAGAGTTTACGTATATCGGGGAGATTGTTGATGTGTTTCTATATGGAGGGTAGATGAAGTCATATACAGGATCGGACTGGCCAACATTTGTTTCCCTTCTTGCTTTGAATAAAACTCTGCGTCCCCTTGCTGATATAGATGTGATATGGTTGCAATCGGAAGATAATGGGCTTGCCATTAAGTTGTAATTGTCATCCACGGCTGTATCCATCGTATATATATTAACTTTCGAGTCTGGAATTCCGTCGTTGTTCCATCTGAACTCAATCTTATCTCCTTGACTTAGTGTCTCAAAATAACTTAAAGCCTTTGGGAGCGACGGAGCTTGTATTTTGACAATTTTAGAAGGGTCGGATTTTCTAATGATAAAAGGCTCATTTAAGTCGACTTTTTGCTTTTTAATTAGTATTTTGGATATGACATAGTAACTATAATAGCAGTTTGCACTTAATGACTTGTCTTTATATTCGGTACTATTAGCCCCACTGGTAGAACCGAGGTAAATGAAGTCATTGTCGTTAGGACCGCGCCTGTAGATGTCATAGGAACTTACGTTAGAGACGGCATCCCACGAAACAACTATATAATCATTTTCTATAGCCGCGTTGACATTTTCCGGAGCTGGTGGATTAAGTATTGGTTTAAAGGGCTCTAGATCATTTATGGAATCTAAGGATACTCTTTCGTTTTGTGATAAGACAATAACTGGTTCATTAGGTTCGGACTTTGCGTCAAGAGGAATCCATGAACCATCGGGACAAATTGCTGGAATGGTCTTAGTGCTTTGCTCCTCGAAAGGATAAGGAACATATGCTACCTTTAAAGGCGTTGATCCGTCCCATTCATCGGAATGGACAGGAATAGCAACCTGCAGAAGAGGATATGCTTTTTGTAAGGAATCAACTATAGATTGACTTGAAGACTTTGTTACATTATAGAATCCATTCAGATAATCGCCAATACTTAACTGGGTATTACCTGATTTTGTTTCGACTTTAATTGTTTTTTTCACAAGGTCCGAGAATAAGACGTTGATATCCCCATCAAATTTCTTTTCGGCTTCCATTTTTACTGTTGAGCGAAAATCTGACGACTGGATTAAGGCCTTGTTTAATACAGCTGCTAGTTCAGAGATTTGAGCGTTATACTCATTCCTTTCGTTGACATTCTCTTGTCGGATGTCAATCTGTGGCTGCTGTTTGTTGCAACTGACAAATGCAACTAAAAGCAAAGTCGCAAATACTAATTTTTTCATATCAAATATAATTTAAAATATTGATATAAAAGTAATAGGAAATAGTTTAATCGCCTAAAAATTATGTAGTTTTATTTCATTGTAAATCAATAAAATAAGCGCTGTTAATTATGCGGTGGGGTCAAAATAGTTTCAAAGTGCATTATTCTTCACTTATGAGACGCTTAATATAAATGCCGAGATTAGTATCTGAAGAAGTTAAGCCAAGTTTATGTCGGATTACACTGCTCATATTGAAGTGTCCTGCGTTCCCGAGAAAAGATGTTATTTCTTTGCCATTCATTCCAAGAGCGTAGAGGCAACAATACTCTATTTCTTTCTTTGTAAGGTTCTTGTCTAGTAAAGACTTGGTAAACTTAGGATAAATGGCCGAGAAAGCCTCGGCGTTCTTATCCATCACCATATCCTTCGTGGAAGAGAATTCCTTCATTCTGTTTGAAATTTTTTTGTATGCAGCCTCGCCCCCAGAAAGATGATAGCAAATAAGTGAATTTACAATATCCATTCTCTCTTTCAGGTATTCTGACATATGATTATCTACATCCGGCGAGTGGGCTATAAAAGCTTCCAGTTTTCCCCTTATTAGGTCAAGGTCGCGAGCCATGACCATGTTCTTTTTTATGGTGGAGTAATTGGCATAAAGAAGGATAATAACTGTAGCTATGAACAGAAAAAGAGCACTGAGGAATCCCCAGGTTATCTTCCTTTTATTTTCAATTATCTGCCATTTGTCATCAGAGAATTGAACTTCCTGAGAAATGGCAGCCGACATCATTTCATATACTTTCTGCTGATACTTTCTAAGGGGAAGATACAATTCATTTGCAGGTTCTTTAAATTCCAATAGGTCATATATAATTATGCTACGAAGAATATTCCATATACCATCATCGGACACTTGGATATCATAATACTCTACGCCTTTGTTTGTTGATTGTCCAAGAGTTGCTTTAGTTAGTTGTATGATTGACTCTTCTTGAAGAGAAACGGGTATTTCGTCAATGTAGTATCTAAGAACATCCTGCAAGTCATTTCGCTCGCGCGTGGTTTTAATAATGGAGCATAGTTTCACGAAATAGTATTTACTGAGGATATCATAGCTGCATTCTTGTAAATAATTGGGTTTGATGAGGTCTAATTGAGATGCTCCGGCTACATAATTACCGTGTGAAATCATAATGGCGGCAGTTTTAACATCACACATAGTCATGCGCTCGTAATCCCCAGATGCTTCAAAACAGGACTTGGCATCTTCAAGCCATCTGATACAATCATCCCAATCATAGAAAACCGACTCATACAACTCGCTTTGATGATATCTCGTACGCCCGTATAACTGTGCGTTTCTGGCAGTTGAACATAAATTTAATGATTGGTTATAACAATCCATAGCATTGCGTAGATTTCCTTTAAGCTGAAGCGTTCTCCCATAGTAGAATTTTGCCTGCGCCTTTTTGTCTTTCGTGCCGAAATGACGGTAATACATCATTATGCGGCGCGAATTGAAAGTCGTAAACTTGTCTATGTCTGTGAGCTCAAGCATTCTCCACGTCTGAAGATCATACCACGCCTTTTGTGATATGTTATGTAAAGCCGATGTGTCTATGCTGCTTAATACTATAGCAGAGGAATCTATGTTACGATTGAATAAACTGTCCGCAAGATCTAGTTTGTCGTTTAGCCCGCGAGAGCATCCAAATATACTCACGCATAACACGCAAAAAAGAAGAAATCTTTTCATAAGGGCATCCGGTATTTTTTAATATACAAATATAATTATTATTATATCAAAATGTTACATGCGTTTCAAAAAAACTCGCAGAGGCATGGGATGGCTTTTCAATAATTTCAAAAAACGGCTTCTTAAATTCGGACAGAAACGTTATCTTTGTAAATGACTCTATGTCAGAACGGAATAAAAGGAGGACGGAATATGTTGTACCCGATAGGAATACAGAGTTTTGAAAAGATTCGCACAGACGGATTTGTCTATGTGGATAAGACAGCCTTGATATATAAACTGGCTGCTTCTGGACAGTATTATTTTCTGAGTCGTCCGAGACGGTTCGGAAAGAGTCTGCTCGTATCTACTATGGAGGCTTACTTCGGTGGAAGGAAAGACCTTTTCAAAGGTCTCGCGATGGAGTCGCTGGAGAAGGACTGGACGGAATATCCGGTACTACATCTGGATTTGACGGGAAGTTCATACACAGATATTTCGCATTTGAAGGTGAGCCTTGATCAGTATCTTCGCAAGTGGGAATCTCTATATGATGTTACTCCTATGTCTGAAGACGTGTCGTCCAGGTTTAAAGACGTCATTGTTGCGGCATATCGAAAGACCGGCCAGAAAGTAGTCATTCTTATCGACGAATACGAAAAGCCGATAATCGACAATATTGACAATCCCGAACTTATGGAGCAGTTTAGACGAGAGCTCCAGGGATTCTATAGCGTCATAAAGGGAAAGGACAATGCCATCCGTTTTGCTTTCCTTACAGGTGTGACCAAACTTGGCAAGATGAGTATCTTCAGTGGCCTTAATAATCTGAATGACATATCGATGGATGCGAGATATTCTGATATATGCGGCATATCGGAGCAGGAATTGAAGTCGTATTTCAGCGAAAGTGTGAAGACTCTGGCGGAGGTGAACGGGCTTTCGGTAGAAGAATGCTACGAGAAATTGGCCTCAATGTATGACGGCTATCATTTTAGTGAGAACAGTATCGGCGTGTATAATCCGTTCAGCCTTCTAAACACATTCAACTCAGGTAAGTTTCGGATGTACTGGTTCGAGACGGGGACGCCGACATTCCTTGTGAGATATCTGAAGCAAGGAAATTATAATCTCGACAATATTTCCAGAAACGACGTCTCGTTGGAGACTCTCACGGGATCGAACTATGTGAGTCCGGCTCCGATAACATTGATGTATCAGGCGGGATATCTGACCATCAGGGGTTTTAATCCTGATTTTTTCACATATAACCTTGACTACCCTAATGAGGAAGTTAAGCGTGGTTTCATGCATTCTCTAAGTCAGTTATTCGCTCCGGCATTGATAGACGGGGAACTTTCGGTATATCAGTTTGTTAGAGATGTTCGCAGCGGTAATACCGAGGCTTTTATGAACCGCCTCACAGCATTTTTCGCCGGGAATAGCTATGAGATTCAGGGTGACTTGGAGTTGTATTTTCAGAATGTAATGTCAATAATGCTTAAGATGATGGGGCTTTATGTCAAGACCGAGTATCAGACATCTAACGGCAGGATAGACATCGTGTTCGATACAGACAAATATGTTTATATCATTGAGTTGAAGCGCGACCAGTCTCCGGAAATCGCATTAAGGCAAATTGAGGAAAAGGGTTATGACAAGCCGTTCATGGCGTCCGGAAAGCAGATAATAAAGCTTGGCATTAATTTCTCGTCCGAAACTAAAACCATTGATGGTTGGGCTGAAGCATAGCAGTTGCACTTCATAGTAAGTAACACATAAAAAGATGAGAGCACTTAAACACATTATTATTCTTTTATCCATTTCCTTGGGTCTTGTGAGTTGTGGGATAATGGTCCCTAAGCACGCCTACATTTCAAATAAGCCGGACTTATCGGAGTATAAGTATGTTTACATTACGCCTACAGCAGAAAAAACATCTATGGTGAGCGAATCATATAGCGATCAATTTGGCGTACATAGTTCTACATCTAGTAAAAGCGTAACTCCATCTGATGTGATAGCGGGTTATTTTATGAAGCGGGGGTTTACCAGGACTCCGGAGATTATTGAGTCCCAAAGGGCACGAACCCTTATAGTAAATTATGGCGAGAGTGGTCGGAGATTCCGCGGTCTTACACACATTACAGAGGTAACCCTCCAGTTGTTGGATGCCGGTACATATGAATTGATATGTAGCTTAACGGCAGAAGGAAATGGAAGAACGGAAACTGACGAGGTTAGGAAGGCCATCCAAAAATGCCTTGATGCCATTTTTAAGTAGGAAAGATCCGGACGACGATTTGATAAAAATCAAAAGAGTTTGTATATTTGTATTCCTTTTGGTCCCTTAGCTCAGTTGGTTAGAGCATCTGACTCATAATCAGGGGGTCGTAGGATCATGCCCTACAGGGACCACGGAAAACACTTAATCTGCAGTTACAGGTTAAGTGTTTTTTTGTAAAAGAAAGAATTATTTGGGAATAGGCAACTTTTCTCTCCAAAATTAGGTATATTTGTAGTCTTGTAATAGATTTTAGTACAATGTATAGAACTAATACTTGTGGAGAGCTTAGACTTTCCGATAAAGGAAAAAGAGTGACCCTGGCGGGATGGGTTCAGAAATCCCGTAGGTTGGGGGGTATGACATTTATCGATCTGCGTGACAGATACGGCATTACACAGCTCGTGGTTAAGGCTGAAGCCCCTGCGGAGTTGATGGAGACTGCTGAATCCCTGGGTCGCGAATATGTGATTCAAGTCACGGGCGAAGTTCTCGAAAGAGAGAGCAAGAACTCGAAGATCCCGACCGGCGAGATCGAAATCGCAGTAGAGAGCATAAACATTTTAAATAAGAGCGTTACCCCTCCTTTCACTATCGAGGAGAATAGCGACGGCGGTGAGGACCTTCGGGCCAAGTACCGCTATCTCGACCTCCGCAGGCCTCCGCTTCAGAGGGCGCTTGCGCTGAGACACAGATTGGCACAGGAGATTAGGACCTACCTCGATGAGCAGGGCTTTATGGAGATAGAAACCCCGTACCTCATCAAGTCCACTCCGGAGGGAGCTCGCGACTTCGTGGTGCCTTCTCGTATGAATCCGGGCCAATTCTATGCCCTCCCACAGAGCCCACAGACCTTCAAGCAGCTTTTGATGGTAGCCGGCTATGACAGGTATTTCCAGATAGTAAGGTGTTTCCGCGACGAGGACCTTCGTGCCGACCGCCAGCCGGAATTTACGCAGATAGACTGCGAGATGAGTTTCGTGGAGCAGGAAGACGTGCTTAATACTTTCGAGGGAATGATGCGTCAGATGTTCAAGAACGCACTCGGAGTGACCATCGCGGATCGCATCCCTCGTATGAGATGGTACGACGCCATGGATTTCTATGGCTCGGACAAGCCGGATATCCGTTTCGGTATGAAACTTCACGAGATTACTTCTCTGGTGAAAGACCACGGATTCAGTGTGTTCGACAGTTGCGAATACATCGGAGGCATCGCAGTGGAAGGCGCGGCTAACTACACCCGCAAGCAACTCGACGAACTTACCGAATGGGTGAAGCGTCCGCAGGTAGGTGCTAAGGGATTGGTCTATATTAAGCTGAATGAAGATGGAAGTATAAAGAGCAGCATCGACAAATTCTTCTCTGCAGAAGAGTTGTCTAAGGTCGCAGAGGCCGTCGAGGCTAAGACAGGCGACTTGATTCTCGTGCTCTGTGGCGAAAAGCGCAAGACACAGACTCAGCTCGGCGTGCTTCGTATCGAACTCGGTAACAGGATGGGCTTGAGAAAGCCGAATGAGTTTGCACCACTCTGGGTAGTGGATTTCCCACTTCTGGAATGGAGCGAGGAAGACGGCAGGTTCTATGCTATGCATCATCCATTTACGGCGCCTAAGCCGGAGCACGAGGCGTGGTTCTATTCCGACAAGAAGGAAGACCTCGAGCGCGTGTGCGCTAACGCATACGACTTCGTGTTGAACGGCACGGAACTCGGTGGCGGCTCTATCCGTATTCATGATGCCGCTATGCAGCGCCGTATGTTCGAGGTGCTGGGCATAAGCAAGGAAGATGCTGAATATAAGTTTGGATTTATTATCAATGCGTTCAAGTTCGGTGCTCCGCCTCACGGAGGATTGGCATTCGGATTCGACCGCGTATGTGCTCTATTTGGAGGACAAGAGACTATCCGTGACTATATCGCATTCCCTAAGAACAACCAGGGACGTGATGTGATGATCGATTCGCCAAGTCTTATCGACCAGTCTCAGATGGACGAACTTTGCCTCAAGAGCACGGTTTCGTCTGAATAATGATAAAGAGAATAGATAATTACGATTTAAGTGCGCAGAATACCTTCCGTATGGGGGTATCCTGCGCCTGTTATATAGAGTACGATAGCGCAGCTGACCTCGGAACCATCGATTTCGATAGTCTCCCTAAACCCATATTGAGCATAGGGGAAGGGTCGAACCTGCTGTTCACTAAAGATTTCGAAGGTACAGTGCTCTGCTCGAAGATTAAATATATAAAATATTTCGATGTAGGTGCCGACACTGTCCCCCTTGCCGTGGGAGCCGGAGTGAAGTGGGATGACCTGGTGCTCAAGACTTGTGAAGACAAGCTCTGGGGCGCGGAGAACCTGTCATTGATTCCGGGAACGGTAGGCGCTGCCGCAGTCCAGAATATCGGCGCTTATGGCGTGGAGGCTAAGGACATAATAGCAGGCGTTACTTGTTTCGACATCCTTAAGAAGGAGAAAACGGCCTTCAAGACTCCGGAATGCCGCTATGGCTATCGCGAATCCATCTTCAAGACGCCGGAGTTTAAGGAGAGGTACATCATTACCGGAGTGCTTTTCAGGCTTTCTCGCGAAGCGGCTCCGAAGACTGAGTATGGTGCATTGAAGTCGGTATTCGAAGGGGCTGCGCCTACAGACCCTATGCAGGTTAGAGAGGCCGTAATAAAGATAAGGGAGGCCAAGCTGCCCTCAGTGGAGATAGTGGGTTCGGCGGGAAGCTTTTTCAAGAATCCGGTAGTAAGTCCGCTTCAGTTCACTAAGATAAGCGAAGGCTACGAGAATGTGCCTCACTACATCCAGACAGGAGGCTTCATAAAGGTGCCGGCTGCTTGGATGATAGAGCAGTGTGGGCTTAAGGGATCTTCCGTAGGGGGCGCACAGGTTTACGAAAAGCAGCCGCTCGTTATCATAAACAAGGATGACAAGGCGACGCCTCAAGACGTGTTGGCTCTTGAGAAAAAGGTTATAGACGAAGTAAAAAATCGTTTCGGAGTGGAATTGACTCCGGAAGTAGAGCATATTTGATATGGGATCTTTCATAATAGATGGTGGTCACAGGCTAAGTGGCGAGATTAAGGTTCAGGGTGCCAAGAACGAGGCTCTCGAGGTTATAAGCGCGGTTCTTTTGACGGACAAGACCGTCAGAATCAGCAATATCCCGGAGATTTTGGATACATTGAACCTCATCAAACTGCTCGAAAATATGGGCGTCGAGGTTAGGAAAAACGCTAAGGGAGATTATAGTTTCACCGCGGCGGACATTAACCTGGACTATGTTTTCAGCTCCGAGTTCGTGGCTACTTGCGCAAAGCTGCGTGGCTCGGTGATGATCGCCGGACCTCTATTGGCCAGATTCGGAAGAGCCTATTTCCCGAAACCGGGAGGAGATAAAATTGGCCGAAGAAGGGTGGATACGCACATCGACGGATTCTTGAAGCTGGGGGCTGTCTACGAGTACGATACGACATTCCACGCATATCATCTGACTGCGTCGAGCGGCCTTCGAGGCGAGTATATGCTGCTCGACGAGGCTTCCGTTACGGGTACGGCCAATATCCTTATGGCAGCGACTCTCGCGGACGGGGTGACTACCATCTACAATGCTGCCTGCGAGCCGTATATCCAGCAGCTATGCAAGATGCTATGTTCTATGGGTGCGAAGATAGACGGCGTGGGTTCCAACTTGCTGAGAATTACGGGTGTGAAGAGATTGGCAGGAACGGAACATAGATGTCTGCCCGATATGATCGAGGTGGGCTCGTTTATAGGATTGGCCGCGATTACTCGCAGCTCGATTACCATAAAGGACGTGCACTATGACCAGCTGGGCATTATCCCGGAGAGTTTCCGAAGGCTTGGAGTGAAACTAGAGCAGCGTGGCGATGACATCTTCATTCCGGAGCAGGATAGTTACGAGATAGAGTCGTTCATCGATGGCTCCATTATGACCATCTCCGATGCGCCGTGGCCAGGCTTGACACCTGACTTGCTGTCCGTTATGCTCGTGGTGGCTACGCAGTGCAAGGGCTCGGTGCTTATTCACCAGAAGATGTTTGAAAGCCGTCTGTTCTTTACGGATAAACTTATCGATATGGGTGCGCAGATTATCCTTTGCGACCCGCATAGGGCTGTGGTGATAGGACATAATCATCAGCACAATCTTAAACCGGGGGCTATGTCATCGCCGGACATCAGGGCGGGTATCGCGCTCTTGCTCGCTGCGCTGTCGTGTCCCGGTCGCTCCGTGATTCATAATATTGAGCAGATAGACCGTGGCTATGAAAATATAGATGTAAGACTCAATGAGCTAGGCGCGCATATTCAGAGGCAAGGGTGAATCAATCAAGTCCAGGAATTTCGGCAGATTTAGTGGATTCTTTGGCTGTTTCATATTTAATTACGATATTTGCGTTACGATGATTTTGTAATGATTAGATATCATAATATGAAACCAAACAATCCTTTCCTGATGGCGGGCTATTACAGCCCTGAATTCTTTTGCGACCGTGAGACGGAAACGTCAGCAATTCTCGGTGCGCTTCACAATGGGCGCAATGTAACGCTGATCTCTCCTCGCCGTATGGGCAAGACCGGTTTGATCCGTCATGCCTTTTATCGCCTGAAAGAGCAGGAACCCGATATTGTCACGCTCTATATGGATATATACTCCACGCAGTCAATGGGGGATTTCGTGCGGTTGTTTGCCAATATGGTATTGGGTAAAATGGATGCTGCACCGCAGAAAGCGTTAAGTCGCATAGGGCAATTTATTCGCAGCTGTCGTCCAGTATTCACCTTTGACGAACTGACTGGGGTTCCCAAAGTGACAATTGACGTAGCACCCCAAGAAGAAGAGAGTACGTTGAAAGAGATATTTGATTATCTGGGATCCTCTGAGAAACGGTGTTATATTGCTATAGACGAGTTCCAACAAATTGCTGAATATCCGGAGAAAGGGATTGAGGCTTTGTTACGCTCCTATATCCAGTTCCTACCCAATGTGAACTTCATCTTTGCGGGCAGCAAGCAACATTTGATGCAGGAGATGTTTATGTCGTCTAAAAGGCCGTTCTATCAGAGTACTCAACTGCTGACCGTCGGGCCCATTAATCGTGAGGCGTATGCTTGTTTTGCCATCAAACACTTTGCTGAACATGGCGTGCAACTCCCTCGTGAGGTTTTCGATATGATTTACGATAAATTTGACGGACATACATGGTACATCCAGTGCCTTCTTAATCGCTTGTATGGTTATAATCAGAATGTGGATAAAGAGTTGGTAGCAAATGCTACGGGACAGATTGTTTCCGAACAAAGCTATTCGTATGCGGATCTGCTGAGAGTTTACTCTGCAGGTCACATACGTCTATTGAAAGCCATTGCTCGGGAAGGCTGCGTTAAAGAGGTGTTGGCGGGGGATTTTATCAGCCGACATCGACTCCGTGCCGCAAGTAGCGTTAGTGCTTCATTGAAAAAGTTGCTCGATAACGAACTAGTCTATCAGACTCCTTGTGGGTATATCATTTACGATCGTTTTATGAACGAGTGGTTACGGCAGCAACCATTCTAATACTTATTATCGTCCTAACGAACGTTGAACTTTGGTCTGCTTTTTCTATGTATGGTTTTTAGCGACTTCACGACAGGCTCGGTGACGCAGAGTCGTGTTGCAGAGGCAATGTTAATTACAAGTTGTCCACGGACTTGGGCATTGCATATTTGACGGAATCCATCCTACTATCGGTTCATCATATTCATCTATGCATTGTACCTTGAGCCACGTTCCGTGTGCGTCCATTACCAAAGTAGCTTGTTCAATAGTTGTTATGCCAATAATTGAACTCTCATTAGTCGGTTCACTAAAAAGGAATAAGCGGCCGCCATTGTAATTCCTTGTATTGGTGTACAATGACCCAACTTGACAATACACAGTTTCATCGTTAACCTGTATTTCCAGGATATCCCCAACGGCTTTATTTATATGTAGCATAATGCCAGCATTTCCCTCTTGTTCATACGGAAACAATTCTATTCTCTTTCTTGTTAATTCCTGATCGGAATATAGAACCAGCGATTCTCCATTATTATGAATGGAAAAAGCATTGCTTTTGATTTGCTCGATATTTTCAAAAGATTCATACAGCCAACCATAAACTTTAGTATTGTTTATTACCGATTCGCCATAAATTTTGTCGTTGTCGACACCCAACAGTACAATCTCCTGACCTTTTTTTTAAGCAATTGGCCAAGAATCATTTTCATAAGGATACATCTCCTTATCCGATTCAAGTGCAAATGACAATTGTGACTTGTCGCAGTAACAAATCTCACCTTCAAATGGTAATTTTATCGCAAATGAATCGTGTCGTTCCGATAAGTATGTTACTGAAATACCTTTATTTTGGTTGTTTGGGTACACAACAACGCGATTCCGATGACGCCCTGAAGTATCAACTATATAAAAAACAACAGGTTTGTTGCTCCAATGTGTCGTGTAGAGTTTAGCCGCATTTATAGGCCTAATGAAACCTAAAAGAAACACTATACAAAATAATATCTTCTTTTTCATTCTTCTGGGAAAATCAAAAAATGGGGAAGAGACTGGAAAACATATTCGGCGTCCTTATTTATATGCCATATATCGTTACTTCGGCAGGATTTTAACACTTTTTCGGTTTTATCTATGACGTCCACGAGAAGCTTTAAAGCTACCCGTAAACGGGCTATTGTATACGTAAATAATTGAAAGTTATATAATTGTTAGTTTTTTAATGAATCATTGTTAGTAAGAGTCCCTATCAATAAGATTATCTACATACTTTGGGTAATCACTAATTCTATTCAAAAAGTTTTTAGCGCTAACGCCATCGTGTATATCAATTATTATGCACGATAATTCATCTTTCTTAAAAACAAAGTAGCCAAATACGCAATCTGGTGTAACAAGAACACAGGTGTTATATTTATAGTACGATTCTATGTTGTCTATTCCGATAGTTTTGAAAAACTCGGCTTTTTTCATGCCTATCTGAATCTCATTTTTTATAGCATTGGTTTTTAATGTGATATTAGGGTCTTGAATTAGGGCGAATCTGACAAAGTAAGCCCCATCTCCATCCGAGAAATTTTTACGAAATGTTACCAAATTTCGTTTGTTCTTAAATATAAAAAATATTTCCGCAAGGTCTTTTTTATTAAAATGATTTAATACTATAGGCTCATAATTATTATGCCAATTCAAATGATTTGATAAACTGTCAAGGCTATGATAATAGCCCAGAGAGAATTCCAAAAATTGATTAGAAATCGAGCAATAAAGAGTATCTGACACGGCTTTTTCGACATCAAGATACAAAGAATCAGCAATATTACTACTATTGCTAACACCCAGCATTAATAATAAACTAATAAACAATGACATATCTGAATTAAATTTGACAGTGTAATATCACTGTCATGTGTAAAATTATACATTTTTTTGAAATCTAGGTGCATCCGGATCACAGATGCACCTAGAACCATTATTTAACGATGTAAATTATATTACTATCTCCCGCTAAAGCTGAGGAAATAATGTTAACAAGTTCTTTTTTATCAGATACTACGACGGCTGGTTCAAGTTTCTCGTTAAAAGACTCTTTTTTTGGTCTAAAAAAACCATAGAAAGAACCAGTAGCAAATCCTTTTATTCTGTCAACAGGGCAAAATACAACGGTTTCTATAACCTTCTTCTGACGAGAAGATGCTTGAATCACTTTTGCTTTACCATCTTTGGATACCTCGGTAACTAGTCCTACGTGGTTCCCCCAAAATACTATATCGCCTTCTTGAGGTGTAAAATCATTTTGAAATTTAGTCTCATCAAAAAAGAATTCTTTCATATTCATTGTACACATTCCTGTACTCGTTTGCGTTATTCCATCAAGATATAATATCCTACTTACGAACTCCGAACAATCCATATTGGCAAGTGCTTCTTTTGTGAATTCAGTTCTAAGTTTTCCTTCGTCATTATCGTATGGTACTCCTAAAAAGGACCTTGCAAAAAAGACGCGGCGTTTGGGGTCTTCCCCATTCGGGTCCACGAAGTTCACGGGGTTGTTGTTACAGTAGTTGTAGGGCGAAGCGGAAGAGTACTTCCAAGACTGTGGGTCGGTAGCGGTCCAGCGTCCAAGTCCGGGACTATAGTACCTAGACCCGAAGTCGATCAATTTAACGTCATCGGAGCCTCCGAAGTCTTGATACTCTTTTCCGGCATAGTGCCACCTGTTATGACCTACCTGATAAGAAGTAGAATACTCTTCTATCTTCGTTCCGTATGGGAGGTAATCATTTATCTTTATCGTGGAGCCATTGTTCGAGCGCACTACGGCACGCACATTCCCCAGATAATCCTTTACATCCCAGCATTCCCATAATTCACTGTCCGGAGTATCAATGCAATACACCCTGCCTTCAGGAATACCTACAGACTCCAGCGTAACGATACCATCTGCACTGACATCATACACAAAGCTCCCTCTATAGATGATGCTAGCCCCATCGCTCTTTTTTACCGAGTGCTTCGTCCCATCTGAAAGATACGTATATGTTAGTTCGTCAGCCATATAAGGCAAATTTAAGAAATTATACGATATGCGCACCCCGTCGTGCCCATTTTGTATGAGATTTCCATTTTCATCTGATGTGAAACCGAACTCCAGCATCTCTTCATTTGGATTTATATATCCAAGTTCCGGCGTATTCCCCTTGTACACAAAGCAGTGCTCATTAGTCACGCCATCCACATTTCGCCTCACGAACTCCAAATTGCCGTTCAAGTCATACATTATGTCCTTTTCTGTGCCCATATCGGTTTGGAGTCCATTCACATAACGCCTGTTCCCAATGAATCTGCCCAAGTGATCATAGTCGTATTCATTTCGCGTGCGCTTCTGCTCATACGTGCCCGGTATATTATGATTGAAACTCGCTTCATTCACAAGTCCGTCATATCGGTACGAAAGACTATTTTCAAAGAGTATTTCACTTGAGTTCTCCATCTTAACCTTTGTGACCCAGCCAAGCATATTTCGCTCGGTGCTTTCCTGAAGACAAAACGAAGCGTTGTTTTCTTTTCCGCACTTACTTTGCAACCTGCCGAGCTTGTCATACACATAATCCACGCTCTTAAGAGCCTCACCGTCAAGGGTTCTCTCGCTGCTTATAATCCGTCCCCTATCGTCATAGGAACTTTTGATAAACAGATTATGCACATCTCCACTCGGGTCTTCGTGACATTCGCTATATGCCAATTCGTTCCCCACGAAATCGTACTTCCAAGAATACCTTGAAGTCCACCCTTCAAAAGTTTTTTCCAGCATCTGGACTAATCGTCCCTTGTCATCGTACCAATAAGCTCTGTGGGTATAACCACCTAAATTATCCGATATTTCACGCAAAACATCATAGGACACGCTTCCGAGACATCTCGCTTGGGATATGTCAGAAGATAGTACTACTCCATCTACCGCTTCGAAGGACATATCCGATGGGATACCACCTGAGGCTGAAGACGAGCTCCAGTAGGTCATTCTTCTCGTATCCTGCGTTGATGTAATCATCTGTTTTATCGGGACCTGTGATACTAACCCACTTCGTATTTCATCTATATTGACCAATGGCTCTCCTAACCCTTCTTCAATTATTCTATCATATTTATCATAAACATAATATCTGCCCTTACCTTGAGCGCGAAGAAGAGCATTGTCGCTATAGACAAGCCGTCCCCTACGATCATAAGCATAATGCGACCCTCTATCTCCCGGGGTATGTTCATATAGAAGTTTTCCGGTGCCATCGTATAACCGACTAAAACAATAATCCTTCACAAAGTCTCCATCGAAGGAGAAGGTGTCACCCGTGTTTATTTTACTGCTTCCTTCCGGTTGAATCACAAGTACTACTGAATCTCGCAAATCACGGATGTAATAGGTGTCGTGATTGATGCCATTATTAATAGAGCGAGAAAGTAACACACGTCCTAATGCGTCTTTGAAGACAATGCTCGTATCATTCTCTTCAGTTATTTGTTCTAAGCGTTCAAGAGACATCTGCTTCCATTCTCCTATACAACGTACTGAGGCGCTGTCGGCAGAACTCATCGTAAAAGAAAAGCGTTTAATCGCTTCGCCGGGGAAATTAAAGAAATGATCATACTGGATTTTCTTTCCAGCTGTTCTATAATTAGTTCCTGGTCTCCACTCTTGCAGGACTCTTCCGTTTTTCCATTGTTCATATACACGCCAAGTAAAAGGATACGTGCCATCGCCATATTCTTTTTGATACCACTGCGCCTGGGCTGTCTTCCAGTCATACTCGCTGAATGAATCAAAATCGGATAAGTTTATATTATTCACCGTAAAGGGAAGATACGCTGCAGAATCGGCTCTGTCCATATAGTCATAATAGATAGGTTGTATTATGGTCGGAATTTCAGAGCCACTTCCCATAGTCACTTTATACGCTTTTCTTCCTAAAGCATCATAATACTCTATGTCCCGCGTACTTCTACTTCCATTTTCGTTTAGATACTTATCCACTATGATTCGAGAAGTCTTCCCATCTAATTCGGAAGAAAGCCGTCCTGTTAATTTGCTGACTATCTTTCCATCACTGTTTTTTATGATGGATAGCCTGTTGTGGTTGTCATAAAGATAACTTTCTGCAAGACCGCTCGGATATTTTACAGATGATAGTCCTATCATATCCTGCCAAGTATATAGTGTCTTGTTTTCTTCGCCATTAACGGTTCTGCTCACAATGTTTCTTCCATAACTATCCCAAGTGTATTCGATAAATGCTCCGTCAGACATACTTACTCGTAGAGGGCGCAGGTGACTATCTCTTGAGATGTCATATATATCCAGAGCATCGAAGTCTCTCTCTAAAACTCTATCTTTTTTCGGCACATCCATCCTATACGCCCACATTGCTGAAGGTTTCGCGCTTTTATCGCTTCTATTATAGTTGAATTGGACGTGGTTCGTAACGATATAATCCGAATCGGAATTCTCTCGTACACTTATATATATTTTTCTTACCGCTCCGGGACAAGCGCTCATATCATTTCCGGACTGACCGTTACAGTAACGATATTCCGTCTTTTTCGACCATCCGCTCTGAAGGTCACTTACCACTTCGGCGCCCACGCGACCATTTCCATCGAGGCTCCATTCGGTACATACCTTCAGAAGCCCGTGGGAAGACTCCGTCTTGGTTCTCAATACCGGCTTAAATATGGTCCTGCTAATGGAGCCGGAGATGGCAAACAGATTGGCATTCTCATTTATGACTATCGGTGTGTCGGGAATGTATGTCAATTCTTGCCTATACCATTCCGTCCCTGCCGCGTCATACTCCGCGATGGTTTTCTCTCGTCCTCTAAATGCTGACCTGTCTTGAGAAGAAGGCATAAGCATATTTAGTATCTGACTTTGCATCGTCTCATTGAGAGGCTCTAAGTCCGAAAGGAAGCTACTTATCGACTCTGGATAATAATCATCTGGGTAATCCTCCCAGCCATAATACTCGTGATAAGTAAAGCTTTCATCCCTATGCTTTTCTATCACTACTCCGTAGCCGAGTTTCTGCCCATATCCAGTAGTTCCGAACCCTGTTCTCGCATAGAAAGTGGAGCGTAGTCTCACGATGCTTCTTATTTGAGTGCTTGGGTCAAGAATGGATTTCTTATAGTCGCACTGAAAAGCGACTCTTGGATAACGCCATAGGACACCATTTCGGTATTCATACTCTTTTTCTCCAGCTATTTTTCCGGCATTCCAGTCCGTTATTCGCTTCACTCTTACGCCACTTACTTCCGATATGAAACTCTCCAAGTGTGGGCCTTCTCCATAAGTCCTTTCAAGTAAAGAGTTTACTTTATTATTCTCATACTCTATCTCACTGCGTCCTCCAGTAGGGTAGTGAATCCGTGTAAGGGCACCGGTAGAGGCCTTCTCAAATGAAGTGTTTTCGCATAGTCGCTGGTGTCGTAATCCGCCATCATCATAATTCTCGCGACCTCTTAAATCACTGATCCCGCATCCTCCCCAGTAACCATAGATATCCACTTCACTGTAATCATTGAATTCCGGAAGACTCTTGCTAGATGAAACTCCCTTATAATCAAAAGCCCATTTGCCTTGGGTCTTGGTTTCGACAGAAGATAGCATCACCCTGTTTGCGCCGGTGCGATTTGCATTTAAAAAACCGTGATTAAGCACGATGTTTTCTACTATCGTTCCGTTTCCATTTTGCACTACAACTTTTGAAAGAAGTCGATTGCGATAAATGTTGTGGATATTCGGTAAAATGGCACCGGCATCTTTATAGTTGGCAGAAGTATGCTCATCTTGAGCCGATGTGCGCTGTTTCCATTCGAACTTCATTAAAGTTTGGGCCGTGTTATCTTCCTTAAGCAATATGCTTTTAAGAAGTCGAGTATGGCACAGATTATATCGCTTCTCCCTATACGAAGGGGTCTTTATATCGTCTTGATTGTCACTTGTCATATCCAGCCGCTCAACGGATGGAGTATACGATTCGATAGTTGACACCTCTGTATCTGATTTAGTGTCGTACTCGAACACGACTTCTCTTCCGCTTGGCGATTTGATGGAGGCCAATTTCCACGCCGTGACCGTCTGGTCTCCGTAGGTATTCGCCAGTTTAGTACCCTTGTGGTCATCTGTGAAATAACAACTTCCTTCGCTGTATTCCCAGGAATTTTGCGAAGTTCCGAAAGAATATATATATAACCGTCGGAAGTGGTTATCTTAAAGTTGAATGTTTCGCAGTCAGGGCCTGTCATCTCACCGACTTCTATCTTGAAATCACATTCAGGTTCATCCGTGCAGAAAATATCTATACGACCATTCTCCCCGAAACGAAACTCTCCGCTGTGACCACAGAAATTGAACCTAAATATATCCGGTTCCGTTTCGTATTTTTCATTATAGGCCGTGGGCCTTGACACTATTATATCATTAGGCAGGTCATCTCGCAGTAATTCTATAAAAGACATATCTTCCGGAGTTATATTGTTAAAATATAATAACTCCTTGCGTAAGAATTCTTTCGGCGCACTACAAGTGCCAAGAGATTTCTTCCAAGCATAGTAATATCCGTATAGATAAGTACCATTTTCTACTTGTTTTAGACACTCGTCCCTTAATCCACGCACCTCGCGTGTGATAACTCCTCCGACGTTGAGGGTCCACCCAAGGCCTACACTACCCGATGATTCCCCGGGACGAAAGCCATCATAAGAATACGCCAAACTAACAGGTAGTTCGAAATCGTAATCCTTATAAACATATAACGGTAGACTCCACTGCATCGCCCCCGTGTAAAGCGAAGGACTAAGCCCTCCGTGCCGAGTCATCTTCCACGTTTCCACGCTCGGAGTTATGTCCGTCTGCTCCCTAAAGGAATCCATACTTTGCGCATAAACCCCATGAGCACTGCCGAGTATAATCAGCATAAATGCTCCTTTCCTTATTCTCCTTGAGAACTTGGAGACCTCAGTTTTAATATGAGGAATTCTAAAATTCGATAAATACATATCGCAAAGATTGAACGAGTTTTTTGATTTATTTATAGCGAGTTCTTGCGAATTGAAACGCAGTTTTATACGCTAGATAACACTAAAATAACACACAAGTAAGCACGTAAGTTAACGCGCCTAAAAACAACCATAAGACATTATGAAATAAGAAAGTAAATAGTTATTTTTGCGATATGAAACCATCGAAAGTCATAACGCCGGCTTTTTTATACTTTTTTCTGCCCGAAATCGGACTGAAATTAGATGCACCGGAAAACCCGGCCTTATGGACTGATACTCAGCGAAGTGTCAGTCAAAAGAAGAATTCGGATGACTTATTAAAGTACTTAAGGATTGCGCAAAAAAAATATTCCGAAGGTGAAAAGGACCATCCAGAGGTGATCGAGGATGTAAAAGGCAAGTTTCGGGATGTCATTTCGAATTATGATAATAATTTACAAGAAACATTTAAGAAAAGAGATTGTTTTTCAAAGTATTGTGCAATATGCGACTGGTATAAGGAGGTGAGAAAGGTCTTCTCACAGCTTTCGGATAATTCAGATTATATAATTTTTAATAACGCTGTACTTGACTTTATAAGAGGCGAAGTGCTTTTGGAAAAGAGTAAATTATATGATCGTCCTGAATTGAAGGATTATGTTTATGAATCTAAAGTGGAATCCATATATAAGAAAGGCAATTCGCTCATACCGACAGATGAGCCTCAAAAGTTAGTTAAATGCGTAAAGAGATATATTAAAAAAGGGATTGAGGCTTATCCTGATATGGACGAGTTCAAACTTTCCATTTATAAGATACTAGAGGCATATAGGATGTTATATTCATCAATGTCCGGGGTAAGAAAATTTTTAGGCTCCTTCAGATATGACTATAATAACCTTTTATGGGATACTATTGCGGAGTTGGAAAGTCAAATAGTAACAGAAGAAAAAAACCGAAAGGCAGTGGGTTTTTCAAAAATACAAAAACGTACTCCGCGGGCGAAAAAGATAGATAGTTATATAAATCCACAATACGATAAACAGAATGTTATCGCTTGCTTAAAATCATTTATAAAAGGACATAAAGGGAAGCAGGTGGCTATTGTGCTATGTGCAGCATATCGTGCTGGCTTAACGACAGTGGAAAGAATTCCGTATGCGACTGTCAGTAGGGCTTTTGGCAATATAGGCGCTGAGTCGGGATACAATTACTATTTTAGAGAAGAAGCTCTTAGTGATGAAGACGTTTCTTGTATGGAACAAAAATTATTGAACAGATTTAGAGTAAAATAGGTAGGTTATGATGAGTTTAGTTTTAAATATAGTTCTTTCAGCTCTTGTCGGATTGGGACCGGCGTCTTCCGCCGTGTGGAAGGTGAGTCCGAAAAACGACGAGAAAACCATAGTTCTCGAAGGAGCCATTTCCGATGGATATTTCGTGCACTCGTCCGGCTATAATGCGGTGAGTGTAACTTTCGAATCTAACGGCACGTTCGAACTGGTGGGAGAACCACGTGTGGACTACGCCCACTCCGAATATAAAGGAGAAGATGTAGCGGTAAAGTACTACACTTTCTCTCAAGACATTAAGCTATTAAAGAAGACTGCCGACATCCGCGGAACGGTATCGTGGCAGGCTTGCTATGGAGACAATTGTGGCCCGGTGGAGCAGTATGAGTTCTCTACGCAGGTAGAGGGCACTCCCGAAAAGGCCTCTACCGGAGGAAAATCCCTATGGGGCTTGATTTTGCAAGCCATCTTATGGGGATTTGCCATGCTCCTGACTCCGTGCGTGTTCCCTATGGTGCCTATGACCATCTCCTTCTTCCTGAAGGGCGGCGACGATGCGAAGAAAGGACGTTTCCGCGCCATTATGTACGGACTTTTCATAGTGCTTCTTTACACAGTTCCTATCTGTGTGATAATAGGGCTCACTTGGCTCCTGGGAGGCGATGCCGTGACGGCCGACATATTCAATTGGCTCTCTACTCACTGGCTCCCGAACATCGTGTTCTTCATAGTGTTTATGGTGTTCGCCGCTTCGTTTTTCGGAGCATTCGAAATCGTGCTTCCGTCCAAATGGGTTAACGGCGCCGATAAGAAGAGTTCGAGAAACGGCCTCGGCGGAGTATTCTTCCTCGCTCTGACCCTGGTTCTGGTCAGTTTCTCGTGCACAGGCCCTATCGTGGGAACTGTCCTAATCGAAAGCACGAGCGGCGAATTCTGGGCTCCTATGGTTACTATGCTCGCATTCAGCATAGCATTTGCCCTGCCGTTCACGATTTTCGCCCTCTTCCCGTCACTTCTCGACAAACTCCCGCAGAGTGGAGGCTGGCTTAACAGCGTGAAGGTCGTGCTCGGCTTCATCGAAGTCGCACTTGGCCTGAAATTCCTCAGCACTGCCGACCAGGTATATCACTGGGGCATATTGAACCGCGAGCTCTACTTGGCCATCTGGATAGTATGTTTCACGCTTTTGGGCTGCTACTTGCTCGGCAAAATCCGCTTTAAGAACGATTTGCCGGTTGAGTATGTCTCCGTCAAGAGGCTTTTCCTCGCCATAATCGATTTCGCCTTCGTAATCTACCTCATCCCGGGTATGTGGGGCGCACCGCTCTCTGCGATTTCCGGCTACCTGCCTCCGCTTGAGAGTCAAGAGTTCGTGATAGGGCAGACGAGCAGTCCTCAGGCCAATCCTGCCTTGACCCCTCTGCCTCACGGATTGCAGGCCTACGATAATTTGGATGAGGGATTGGCAGCTGCAAGCCAATCGGGAAAACCGGTATTTGTGGACATCTCCGGTCACGGGTGCGTGAATTGCCGCGAGATGGAGGCCAAGGTGTGGTCAGACTCTCGCGTACAGAAGATTTTGCGCGACGACTATGTGCTGGTCGTGCTCTATATGGATGATAAGAAAGAGCTTCCGCAGGACAAGTGGGTCACCACATCGTCCGGCAAGGTGCTAAAGCAGGTCGGTCGGGCCAACTCCTACATCGTGAAGGAGCGCTTCGGGGTGAATGCCCAGCCTAACTACGCGCTGCTTTCGCCGACAGGTGAGTTGCTCGCCCCTGTTCGTGGGTACAATCTGGATGTGGAGGAATACATCGCATTCCTAAAAAGCGGATTAAAATGAAAATAGGTGTTATAGTGGCGATGGAGAGCGAATATGAAGCTCTCCTTAATGCAGGCGTAGAAAATGTGGTGAAGGCCGGCATCGGAAAGGTAAATGCGGCCAGGGCGACTGCGGAATTGATATTGACGGAAAGGCCGGACTGCATCATTAATTCCGGAGTGGCCGGAGGTATAGACAACTGCCTGAAGGTAGGAGATTTCGTTCTCGGAAGCCAAGTGGCTTATCACGACGTGTGGTGCGGAGAGGGGAATCTTCGGGGCCAAGTGCAGGGACTGCCTCAGCGCTTCTGCGCGGATTCATCTCTCCTTTCGTGTGCTCGCGGGCTGAAAACCGAGAATATGACACTTCACGAGGGACTTATCTGTACCGGAGACCAGTTCCTTACCACCCTCGAAGAAGATATGAAGGTCAAAAAGCTATATCCCGACGCACTCGCCTGCGATATGGAATCCGCTGCCATAGCACAGGTTTGCCTCCATTACGGAGTGCCATTTCTTTCCTTCCGTGCCATTAGCGACGTCGTGACCCCGCAATGCGACCACCAGCAAACCTACGACGGTTTCTGGGCAGACCTTAAGGCTAACTCTTTCTCTTTGCTAAAGCAGCTCCTCGACAACATCTAACAGCAGCGTCGGACCGGTGAGATAGACATCGGTGAAGGTTTCGGCGTTCGGCGTGAACGAGACTGCCAATTCATCCTCTCTCGTGAATACGCGCACTTGCTTTCCTGTAGCCCCGCTGATATATGAAGCTATGGCGCTTGCCGTTACTCCTGTTCCGCAGGCAAGGGTCTCCGCCTCCACGCCTTTTTCGAAGGTGCGTACCTTTATGGTCGAAGGATCGAGCGTCTGGACGAAGTTGACATTGGCCCCGATGGGAGCGAAGGCTTCATTCCAGCGTAGTCGTTTCCCTTCGAGAGCCACATCTACTTTTTCCACATCCTCCACGAACTTGACGAAGTGGCGCGTGCCGGTGTCGAGGAAGTATCCGCCTTCTATCGAAGGTCCGAACTCGTGCACGTCGCACATCTTCAGCTTGACCGTCTTGGCCTGTCCGCAAGAGGATAGAATCTGTCCCTCGTGCACCCCGTCAGGTGCCGAAAAGCGGTAGAAGGCGTGATTGGCCGGGAGAATTCCCAGAAAGTCGGCGAAGGCTACGATGCATCGGCCTCCGTTGCCGCACATCATACCGCCGCTTCCGTCGGAATTATAGTACTCCATTCGGAAATCGAGCTCGGCATCGTCGAAAAGCATCATAAGTCCGTCTGTGCCGAAGCGGCTGCAGAGACCCTGGATGTCTACTTCGAGAGGTTTTCTCGCGTCAAGCACTACGAAACTGTTTCCGGCGCCGGAGTAAAGGTATAGTTTCATAATAATGAAGCCAAGATTTGAATGCCCTCTTCCATACGGGAAGTTTCGATGAACGAGAAGTTGAGACGAAGCGTATTGCGGTGGCTTCCATCTATATAGAAGAATGAACCTGCCACATAGGCGACGCCGGCCTTGAGTGCTTTCTCGTAAAGAGCCACGGTGTCTATGTCTTCCGGAAGGGTAAGGAACAGGAATAGTCCTCCCTCGGGGTGAGTCCAGCTAACTCCCTTAGGCATATACTTTTCCAGAAGCGAAAGCATAAGGTCGCGTTTCTTTCGGTAGAGTTCTATGCTCTTAGGAAGGTTCTCCTCGAGCATCCCGTTGTTCATAAATTCGACCATAAGGTATTGGTCGAAAATCGGTGCACACAGGTCGAGCGACTGCTTGCACTCGTAGATTTTATTTAAGATACCCTCTGCGGCCACTATCCAGCCCAGACGGAGTCCAGGTGCGAAGATTTTCGAGAAACTGCACAGGTGAATCGTCCTTTCCGGTGCGAGCGAATAGATGGTAGCGACAGGGGAGCCCTCGTAGCGCAGTTCCCTGTAGGGGCTGTCTTCCACGATCATAAAGTCGTATTTTCTGGCCAATGCCACCAGCTCGCTGCGCCCCGCAAGACTCAGGGTCTCGCCGCTTGGGTTCTGGAAATCGGGGATGATATAGAAGAACTTGATCTTCTTTCCTTCGCGTATGAGGCTTTCTATCTGCTTCTCGCGCTCTGCGGCTGCCTGAAACGAGGATGCCAGGTTGAGTCCGACTATCCGGGCACGGTAGCTTTTGAATGACTGGATGGCTCCGAGATAGGTAGGATTGGCCGTGAGTACTATATCGTCCGGGTCGAGCATAATCCTCGCACAGACGTCTATTCCCTGCTGGGACGATGTGCTTATGAGGATGTTCTCGGCTGGCACGTCATATCGCGCCGAAATCGCTTTTCGAAGTTCCGGAATGCCCTGGGTAGGGCCGTATTGGAGCGCCTTGGCCCCGTATTTTTCCACTACTGTAGTAGTCAGCTCTTCGATCTTTTCCAGAGGAAAAGTGTCGGCGGAAGGGTATCCTCCGGCGAAAGAGTGTATGCTACTCAAATCGACTGCCTTGAAAATGTCCCTCACGGGAGAACGCATAAAGTTAAAGGCATCGAGAGAATAAAATTTTGAATAATCCATCGTTATCTTAACAATTCTTCCAAACTAACCGATCCTGAAGTTTTTTCATCTCTGTATTTGACTATCACAGGGCAGTATAGGTGTATTCCGCTTCCTGCGGATGGCCCTTTGACTACGGGCCGGCTGCCGCTTACTACTACGGCTCCGCGAGGCACCACCACTCGACCATTCTCGTTTTTAGGCACGAATTCGCCTTTAGTCGCATCGAAAAGGGGTGTGCTCGAGGTGATAATGACTCCCGACGCTATCACGGCCTCTTCCTCTACGATGGTTCCTTCGTAGATTCCGCAGTTGCCTCCTATGAAGGCTCCGTCTTCGATGATGGTAGGAAGGGCTCCCGCAGGTTCAAGCACGCCGCCTATCTGGGTGGCTGCCGATATGTGTATGTGTTTTCCCACTTGTGCGCAGGACCCTATCGTGACGTGTGAGTCTATCATAGTGCCCTCATCCACGAATGCGCCGACATTGACATAGGCCGGCGGCATAACTATCACTCCCGGGGCCAAGTATGCTCCGCGTCTTATGCTGCTTCCTCCGGGTACGATTCGCACTGCATTCTCGGCGCTGAACTCCCTTACAGGGAAGGTGTCCTTGTCGAAAAATGCGAATTGGCCTTCGGACATGTCCTTAATTCGGCCCATCGCGAATCCTGCGAGGATGATTTGCTTTATCTCTGCGTTTACCTGCCAGTGTCCGTCTATCTTTTGCGCTACTCTGACTTTGCCCGTCTCGAGGTCGGCCATCGTCTTTTCAAAAAGCTCCAAACTTACTTCCATTCCGCTAAAATTTTGCTTATTGTCTGCTTTGTGTTTTCGTTAGCTTCCGTGAGTGGCAGGCGCATCCGGTTAGAGCAGAGGCCTAATTGGCATAAAGCCTCCTTCCCGGGGATGGGGTTCGATTCTACGAAGCAGCCCTTGAAGAGAGGGAACAGTCGCTCGTTCAGTGACTTGGCCTCTTCCGTGTGGCCGTCGAGCGCGAGGTGGACCATTTCGCTTACGGCAGAAGGCAGGACGTTCGAAGCCACGGAAATCACTCCCGCGGCACCGGCACCGATAAGGTCGAAGGTCATATCGTCATCGCCGCTGAGAACCGTGAATCCTGCAGGCGCCCCGTCGAGAATTTCCTTCACTTGATCGAAGTTGCCTGAGGCTTCCTTGACCCCGATGACTCCTTCGACTTCGCGCGCTACTCTTAGGGCAGTGCTTGCGCTCATATTTACCCCGGTTCTTCCCGGGACGTTGTACATTATTATAGGCTTTCGGCTTTTTTCGGCCAATGCCTTATAGTATAAGTAGATACCTTCTTGGGTAGGCTTGTTGTAGAACGGCACCACGACCAAGAAGGCATCGGCGTCTTCCAAGAGCTCCATATTTTCGAGGGTGGCGTCTACGCTGTTACTACCGCATCCCACCAAAAGGGCGCGTCCGTGGGCGTGTTCCCTTGTGGTGGAAAGAATCTTTCGTTTTTCCTCGCGGCTAAGCGTAGGCGTCTCTGCCGAGGTGCCGAGTGGAACGAGAAAGTCCACGCCGCCTTCCACCTGTCTTTCCACGAGGCGTGCATAGGCGTCGTAATCTATGCTAAGATCTTCTTTGAACGGGGTCAGCAGTGCTGTGCCGCAACCTTTGAAAATAGTGTCACTCATTATTTTATCGCTAACATTTCCTTGAATTCGTGGACTCCCTTAAGGTCTTCCGTCATCTGGGCAGCTACTACCGCCCCTTCTGCGAATGCCTCTCTGCTGAAAGCTTCGTGGGAAATCTTGATTTTGTCCACGTCTGATTTGAATTTTACTATATGTCTGCCGACAGTGTCGCCTTCTCTGATGGAGGTGATGTCCGGCATTACTCCCAACTCGTGCTTGATGATGTGTGCGAGCACCTTGGCAGTGCCTGACGGCGAGTCGAGCTTTTGTGTATGATGAATCTCCTCGATATGAGGGATGTAGTTATATCCACGAAGTATCTCACTGACTTTATCCACGGCAGCGAACACGGCGTTTACGCCGATGGAGAAATTGGCAGAGTAAATCATAGGGGTATTTGCGCTATAGAAGCAGTTTACCACCTCAGTCTTGATTTTCTCCCAGCCGGTAGTTCCCACGACCACGGCCTTGAAGTTGTGCGCGAGGAATTCATAATTGGCCGAAAAAGCGTCGGGTGTGGTAAAGTCTATGCAGACACTCTCCTTCGCGATTTCCGGGTCAATGCTCTTCACGTCTTCGGTGATGGCCGCGATCTCGATACCGTGTTTGATGAGGACTCCCTCAATCATATGGCCCATTTTGCCATATCCGCTAATTACTGCTTTCATACGATAATAATTTAAGTGTTAAACAGTTTTAAAAAACTTTGTGTTATTGGTTATTGCTATTTCCATATCATCGAGGCTGACTTCTTCCTGCGGGGTGTGCGCCGACAGTATGCTTCCCGGGCCGCATATTATCTTCTTCTCGAATCCGGCCAAGTGGGGAGCGTCGCTGCCGAATGCCGCCGGCTTGCCTTTGAATCCTTCCGGGACAAAGTACTCGCGAGGTTCGTCTCCGCCTCTGTAAGTAATTTCAATTCTGTCATTTGCTTTTTTCTGCATCCATTTCTTCACACATTCGTGGCTTGCGAAGGTGGTCCTGAAGTATAGCCTGCAGGTGAGTTCAGGGCTCAGCACGTTCTGGGGATTGTCGCTATGCAGAAGGCCCACGTTCCAAGTGGTTTCTCCCAAGACTTTGTCGCGCGGGAACTCGGCTTCTATTTCGAGTTCCATCATAAAGTCCATCCACATATCTATGGCGCTTCGTCCCTTTTCCGGATATCCGCTGTGGACTGGTTGGCCGATGAAGCGCAAATCGTAAGAGCAAGTGCCTTTGGTGGCGCTGACAGGGAAGTTCCCCGTAGGTTCGCCTATCACCAGGAGCGGTGCGCCGAGCTTTCCGCTGAAGGCTTTCGCCCCGAAAGAGCCCGTTTCCTCTCCGCTTACGAGAAGCAGGGCGAAGTCGCTCTCGCCGGCAGCTTCCAGCCGTTTGCAGGCGCCGTAGAGGGAGATAATCTGTCCCTTAGCATCGCAGGTGCCGCGGCCGTAGACTTTCCCGTCATCGGAAAATGTAGGAGGGATGTAAGGTGGAACGGTGTCCATATGGGTGCAGAACACTACTTTAGGAGTGTCGCCCCATCTTAGCAGAAGGTTATAAGTACCGTCGCCCACTTCCATAAGCTCCTTATGCGGAGCTTCCAGCGTCTCGTAGAGCCAATTGGCAAGCCGCTGCTCCTTACCCGAAGTCGAATCGATTTCGAGTATGGATTTGAAGAGTGTGGACAGTTCTCGCTCCATATTATCTTAAAATGTCGTTTAGTATCCTCGCTGCTGCCATCTTCGCGCCTTCTCCGGGACCTTGGATGATAACCGGCGTAGTCTGATAGGAGCTTCTAACGATTATCATATTCTCCGTGCCTTTGATGCGAAGTGCGGGGTGTCCTTCCGGAAGGTCCTTCAGCCTTATCGAAGCCCTGTAGCCCAGAGCCGCGCTGTCGTCCTTTTCGAGGGAAGCCACGAATCGCTGGTTCTCCCGGATGTTTTCTTCCCGGACAGGCACTATCGTGATGTCTTCCTTTTCCAGTTTGACTCCCGCTTCTCTTGCTAATATAAGCAATTTTCTCGTAGCATCGGCACCTGACAGGTCGGCAGATGGATCTTTTTCTGTAAGTCCCACCTCTTGAGCCTTTTTAAGGGCCTCACTGAAAGGAAGTTCGCTTGTTAGAATAAAATTCAGCGTGCAGCTCACTATCGCCTCTATGCTGAGTATCTTGTCTGCGCTTTCCGTGCTGGTCGCTATGGAATCCAGCATAGGCAGGGCAGTTCCTACCGTGGTCTCGTAGCGAAGAAACCGGTGTGACAGTCTGGCGCTACGCTTCATCGAGGCATAGTGCTTATAAGGCACGCTGAGAGCCCTTCTGTTAGATGACACTATGTTTACTCCGGCGTCGAGCAGCTTCGCATACCATTTCCAGATGGTCTCGCTGTCGGTGCAATCTACGAATATGCTGTTCGGAGCCGCCTCCGAGAGTACTTTTCGGAAAAATTCGTCGTCTTCGTCTTCGTGTCGCGAAATGGCCTTTACTTCGATTTTCGCATCGCTCTCCTCTATGATTTTCAAAAGAGCTTTACCTACGGCACCCTCTCCCGCCAGGTAGATGTTTTTATATTCCTCGGTTTCGAAGCAGTAGTAGTGAATGGCGTAAAGCGCATCAGCCTGCTGCTCTATAGGCACTTTCATCGTCACGAAGTCGTCGTCTTGGTCTATCTCCGCTATGGTGATGTCCCTTCTTCGCAGCCTTTCCACCAGCTCCTCCAGACTTTCGTCCCGCAGCTTTCCGTCAGCGACCACGGTCAGGTAGGCATACTTCTCGTCGACGATTTTCGCTATACCCACCCATTCGCCTATCGCCTTCATAGGGCAGTCCTTTATGAGAGTGCCCGGAAGATTCGTCGCGCCGGAATCCAAGATGCTGATGCTAATGCCTTTCTCCTCGGCAGGTTGCACGGTGGGGGCGTATAGAACCTTCGCCCCGTGGGAGGCCAAGCAGAACGCAGCCCGATAGCTCATCTGCGGGATGGTGCGGGCGTTCTTCACGTCCTTAGGATTAGTGGTCATAATGCCCGGCACATCTGTCCAAATCTGCAATTCGCGGGCATCGAGCGCTGCTGCGAAAAGTGCTGCGCTGTAATCACTTCCGCCTCTTCCCAGAGTGCACACGTGCCCAGTCTCGTCGCTTGCGATAAAGCCCGGTGCCACGAATACCTTCACCTCCGGATGAGACTCCACTGCGCTTTTGATTTTTCGGTAGGTCAGCGCCCCGTTCACGACTCCACCCTCGACCCGAATTAGGTCCGTCGAATTGAGCCACAGTGTGTTGATGCCTTCCGCTGCCAGTTTTCTGGCCAATATCATCGTCGAGAAAATCTCGCCGAAGCTCTGATAATCTGCCTCGGGAGCATTCCTCAGGTCTTCGTCGACCTGGGAAATGATGGCTTTGGTATCTTTGTTCTCCTTACCAGTGAAAAGTCTGTCGATGATTTCGAAATGCCTATGTTTCAGGCCGTCGAGAATCTCGGCTTTTTGACTGGCGGACGCCGTGGAGGCCTTTATCAATAGGTCCGTGGCCCCGCTTATGGCGGAGGATATGATTATAACTTTGTCTTCACGCGAGGCTTGGCTCACTATGTCGAGTACTCTTGACATAGCCGTGGCATTAGCCACCGAAGTCCCGCCGAATTTTAGAACCTTCATAAAAACTATCTGTATTCTTCGAATTCAGGCATAGCCAGTTCGGAGAGGAAACCCTGAATCTTGCTGTCGTCTCGCGGACAAATCATAAGGACATCCGGGGTGTCGACCACTACATAATCCTCCAATCCCCTGATGGCTATCAGTTTCGACGGATTGTTAAGATAGATGACATTATTAGCATCTTCCTTGAACAAGTGCTTTCCCGAAATGTTCGTCGCGTTTCCGCTGGCGTCCTTAGGAAGGTAATCGTAAAGGGATTCCCAGTTACCTATGTCGGCCCATTTGAACTTGGCCGGAATGACCGTGGCCTTGTCCGTCTTCTCCATTACGGCATAGTCTATGGACACTCTAGTGCAATCCCCATAGAACTTGTTCAAATCCGTAGCCTCTTCCCACAATTCTGCGATTTGAGGAGCGTATTTCTTTATCTCGGACAGTATCAGGGCCGATTTCCAGATGAAGATACCGGAGTTCCACAAGAATTCACCACTCTTTATGAACGCTTCTGCGATCTCCGTGCTAGGCTTCTCCGTAAAGGTCTTTACCTTAGTCGGCTCTCCGGCCTCTATCGCGGCGCTTCCACCCGACACCTGGATGTATCCGAAATTATCGTCAGGTCTGGTAGGCATTATGCCTAAGGTGATGAGCTCGTCGTGCTCTGCGGCATATTCGAGAGCCTTTCCGATAGCTTGTTCGAAGTCGTCGTTATCTTCTATCAAGTGGTCGGCAGGGCAGGCCACCATCACTGCATCGGGGTTTCTTTTAGCGATGACATTGGCCGCAAAATAAAGACAAGGTGCAGTGTTTCTGTTATATACTTCCTGAAGGATGTTCTCTTCGGAAATCTCCGGGAGCTCCTTCTTTACGATGTCGTGGTAGCCCACGAGCGTACTTACCAGTATGTTTTCTCTGGGTATCAGTCGCGCCATTCGGTCATAGGTAAGTCTTAGCATGGATTTGCCCGTGCTGGGCAGATTCAAAAACTGTTTGGGCATGGATTTACGGCTTATGGGCCAGAATCTCGTTCCCAATCCTCCCGCCATTATGACGCAATAGTAGTTATTTTTATTACACATATGTAGGTATATATGCCTGTGGGTAGTATTCAATCGTGGTTTTGTCCTCGTAGAAGACTATGCTTATCACGTCGAAGACCACTTCCAGGTCTTGTGGTAAATTATTTCTCGCAGCTGAATTTAGAAAGGCCTTCGTGGCGATTTCCAAATTCCTCTGCTTGGTTCTGTTAACATTGAGTACAGGAGATGCCGACAGAGGCGCAGTCTTGCTTTTGACCTCGACTATGTGCAGCACGTTGTCCTTAATGCTTATTATGTCAATCTCCTTATGCGAGTGCATCCAGTTTCTTGCGATAATGCGATGCCCCTCGCTTTTCAAATATAGGCAAGCCTGCTCCTCTCCTTTCTTTCCTGTATTCTGCCTATTGTCTTTCATAAACTATTCCAAATTTACGATTGTCACTCCACTTCCTCCCTGTCTTATGTCCTCATCGCTCACCGAAGAGACTCCCGGTATAGTTTTCAAATACTTTTGTAACTCCTCGTGAAGCACCCCCGAGCCCTTTCCGTGGATGATGCGTACGGTGCTTATTCCTAGCATCATAGCGTTGTCGATATAGTGCGTGACTATGTCCAGCGCCATCGCAAGCCGCTCTCCCCTGATGTCGATTTCCGGCGAGAAGTTAAGCTTTCGTGCCTTTATGGCAGGGTCCACCTTTTCGTATGTCGGAGTGACAGTCTTTTTCACTGCCTGTTTGTATTCGTTCGACGAGATTCTCTCCACCTTGTCCGGAGTCATCTTGCTCGCTATGCTTCCGATGACCACCTTTATCTCCTTCGCCGACACCATCACGACTTCACCCACCATTCCGTTAGACTTCACCCTAACCTTCTCGCCGAGCTTAAGCGGCGAATTTCGGAACTGCTCCTCGCGTATCTTCTCTTCCGTATTGGCCGGTTTCTTATGCTTCTTAAGCTGCTCCAACTTATGGTTAATGTACTCGTCGTGAGTCTTTTGCTGCTTGAGCTTATTATTTTCGAGCGCCTGAAGGAATCCCTGAAGCTCCCCTCTGGCCTCTTTCGTCTTCGCCTTGTCCGCGCCGCTTTCCTTAATGTCGCGAATGGTCTTCTCGACTTGCTTGTTCGCCCCCTTCACTATGTTCTCGGCCTCTTTCTTCGCATTGTCGATGATCTGCTGCTTCTGCTCCCGAATGGTCTCCAGCTCCATCTGATAGGTCTCCGTCAGCCCCTCGAGCGTCCCCTCTGCATGCTTGACCTTCTTAATCTTCTCGTCGAGCACCCTTCTACCCTTCACGATTCGCCTCAGCGTCTTCTCCATATTCACGAAATCCTCGCCTGCGCGCATCTCGGCATCTTTCACTATCTGCTCCGGCAGACCCATCTTTCGGGCCAATTCGAACGCGAATGAATTACCCGGGAATCCTATTTCTAGCTTGAACAGCGGCGCAATCTTCGTCGTGTCATAGAGCATCGCGCCGTTGATTACGTGAGTGTCCGGCTTCGAAGCATACAGCTTCAAATTAGTGTAGTGGGTCGTAATGACCCCGTAACTTTCCCTTTTGTCGAATTCGGCCAATATCGCCTCCGCTATCGCCCCACCCGCCGACGGTTCCGTGCCGGAACCGAACTCATCTATCAAGATGAGGGTGCGACTGTCGCTTTCCTTCAGCATCTGCTTCATATCCAGAAGGAAGGAGCTATATGTACTCAAGTCGTTTTCAAGCGATTGGTCATCGCCAATACATACCTCTATGCGGTCGAATATGGGGAGTTCCGAACTCTCCGAAGTCGGGATGAGCATACCCCACTGGAACATATACTGAAGCAGACCTACCGTCTTGAGGCATACCGATTTACCGCCTGCATTAGGGCCCGAGATGAGCAAAATGCGCTTGTCTGAAGTGAGGTTTATGGTGAGCGGAGATATCTCCTTATGTTCTTTCTTTAGGGATTTCTCCAGAAGCGGGTGTCGAGCCTTTCTCAAAGACAGTGAGCCATCTTTTGAAATCACCGGCATGCCGGCCACGAAGTCCAGTGCCGTCTGCGCTTTCGCCAGCAGGAAGTCCATCTCGCCCAATTCTTCGGCAGTAGCCTTCAATTCCGGGATGTATGGACGTAGGAATTCCGAAAACGCGAAGAGGATTCGGCGAATCTCATTGGCCTCCTGAAAGTGAAGTTCTATGATGTCGTTCTCCAACTCGACGATTTCCGCAGGCTCTATGAACGTGGTCTTTCCCGAAGCCGAGCAGTCGTAGACGTAACCTGCTATCTTTCTTTTGTGCGATGTGCCTACCGGGATAAGGAACTTGCCGTCGCGGATGTTAATGTTAGCGTCTTCTTCGACGATGCCGTCGTCCTGGGCTTTCTTCAGGATGGCGCGAGCCCTTTTGCTCACCGCCTCTTCTTTATTCTTCAACTCCGTGCGGATGTGGAGCAATTCCGGAGATGCCGAGTCCTTGATCTCGCCGTATTTGTCCAGTATGGTCTCTATCCTGCGCCGTATCTCCGGGTACGATGCCATCTTGTTAACTCGTTTTTTAAGAAGAGGATAGACTCCGTCTTTTATGGAAGAGAAGAAGTAGCCCAGCTTTCTGGAGATTTCCAGAAGCGTGCTCAATTTTCCCAGTGACGGAACGTCTATGCAGCTCCCACTCTTTTCCAGAGGCTCGAGAAAAGGAAGCGCGTCTATATATCCTGTAGTCGGGAAACTATCTTCGAACATAACCACGAGTCTCATTTCGTCGGTTATGGCAAGTCTTTCACTTATTATGTCTTCATCGGAAGAAAACTCCTCTTCCGCTACCCTTCTGGTGGCATATTCCGTCTGACACCTGTTTGATATCGTCTCTCTTATCTTATCAAACCCTATCTTCGCTTCCAGTCTTGCTCTTGTCATCACTTATAAGGAGTTTAAGGGTATTAATGTTCTTTACCGGGGTCACGTGTCCGTCGCTTACGAATGACACGCCTCCCGTCTGCTCGCTCACCACTATCACGGACACGTCATAATGCTCGCTCACGCCTATGGCTGCCTTATGACGCATCCCGAAACGGGCCGGAGTGTTAGTCCTTTCCGTTATGGGGAGGGTGCACCTGGCGGCCACGATTCTGTCTTCGTTAATGATCATAGCCCCGTCGTGAAGCGGTGAATTCTTGAAGAATATGTTTTCTATCAATCGTTTGCTGATAGATGCGTCTATCCTGTCTCCGGTCGACACTATGTCTTCAGGGGAGGATTGGTTAGGAATGACTATGAGCGCTCCCACCTTTTGTTCTCCCATCTCGAAGCAGGCCTGCACTATCTCGTCGATGGACGTCGCAGACAATTCTTTCTTATCTTGTTTGAGGAACTTTTTCCAAAGCGTGTCCCTGCCCCTGAATACCTTGCGCCCCAGATTGAAGAGGAAATGCCTGATTTCCGGCTGGAAAATCACTACCAGCGCTATCGTACCCACATCGATGATGGTGCCTAACAGCGCCGACATCATCTTCATATTCAGAGCGTTTACCAGCATCCTAAGCAGGAGCAGCGAGATTATGGCGAGGAATATGTTAATGGCTGCAGAGCCCTTTATCCATTTGAAGACGACGTAGATTACGGCAGCCACCATCAGGATGTCCAGCACATCCGCAAAAGTAATCCTGAGAAAACCTATGTTTATCAACGTCACTATCATAACGCTACAAATCTACTAAAAAAGCCGCTATTTTCCGCACGCCTCGCCCACAATCTCCGAAACCGCTTTTCTGGTAGGCCCTATGTTGCCTTTGTCGAAAGGGTGAGAGTTGTTCGTAAGCAGTATTATGGCCAATTTCTCATCCAAGTCCATAACTACCGAGGTGCCTGTGTAGCCCGTGTGGCAGATGCAGTGGTCCTTCGCGAGCCTGTCTCCTACGATCCACGATGCCGGGCTGGTCGAATCCCAACCGAGCGTGCGCCCGATTTTCGGGTCTTGCACCTTGAACATCTGTTTGATGGTCTTCGCCTTCAAGATGCGTCTGCCGTGGATTTCGCCTCCGTTCATAAGCGCCGCGCAGAATACTGCCAAATCGTCCGCGCACGAGAAGATGCCTGCGTTTCCGGAATTACCGGCATTGAACCTGCGGGCCAGCGGGTCGTGTACCTGACCCTTCAGCAGCTCGCCGCTTTTCGTGTTCGGGCCTATCTGGTTAGACGCAGTGCGCCCCGGAAGAAGCACCTCGGTGGGCGCCAGGATTGGCATAAAGTCTTCGGGAATGTCCCTGTCGAGAGGAAGATAGGTGGTGTGCTCGAGTTCCAGCGGGTCGAAGACATGGGCCTGGACATAATCGCAAAGCTTCTGGCCGGTCACGCTCTCGACGATGTATTGGAGCGATACGAAGCTCGGACAGCTGTAATTTCGCTTGGTGCCGGGCTTGCTGCCTCGGGGCAGTTCCTCGATGATGTACCTGCGCAGGGAATCGCTCTGAAATTCGCCCCAAGCCGCTGCCAGTGAGTCCACCGGGATGTAGGAGGCCAATCCTGCCGTGTGCGTCATCAGGTCCCTGATTCGGATTTTTACCGTCTTCTTTCCTTCTTGCCAATTCTTATACCCTGGAAGGTATTTGTCCACAGGGTCGTTGAGCTTGATTTTTTTCTGCTCCACGAGCTGCATGACGGCTATGGTCGTGCCGAAGCATTTGCTGAGAGATGCCAGATCGAAGATAGTCTCTACGGTCATAGGCTCGGCCTTGGGGATGAGCTGTATGTTCCCGTAGGCATTCTCGTAGACTATCTTGTCGCCTTTCACCACGCATAGCACGGCTCCGGGCGCATTCTTGTCCTCAATTGCTTTCAAGATGGCAGAATCGCACTTCGCGAGTACTGCTCCGTCCATTCCCAAACTGTAGGGAGAGCTATGTTCCAGATAGATGTTGTCTACTATTCTTTCAGGCTTCGTCGTGTGCCTGTTTACCACCGAGCAGCCCATTATCAGGCCTAATCCCAGGGCTATGACATATATGGATTTCGTGTTCTTTTTCATCGTCGTTTTATGGACTTCAAAGATAACAATAATTGGCCGATATAACTTAAAACTGCTGAAAAAAAAGAGAAATGTTTGGAAATTAGGAAGGTAATTCGTATATTTGCAGCCCCTTAAAAAGGGACGAATAATTTTTTATTTTATAAACAATTAATTATTAAACCAATGCCTGGATTAATTGGAAAGAAAATCGGAATGACATCCGTTTTCGGTGCTGATGGAAAGAATCTTCCATGCACCGTTATCGAGGCTGGTCCGTGCGTTGTTACGCAGCTACGTACAGTTGAAAAAGATGGTTATGCCGCTGTACAGCTTGCCTATGACGAAATTTCAGAAAAGCACGCCAGCGCGCCTCTCCAGGGGCACTTCAAAAAGGCAGGAACCACTCCTAAGCGTAAGCTTGTCGAGTTCAAGGCAGACTTCGCAGGAGAGCTTAAATTAGGCGATGTCGTATCGTTGGAGGTTTTCGAAAACGCTCCATACGTCGATGTTGTCGGTACTTCTAAGGGTAAAGGTTTCCAGGGCGTAGTTAAGCGTCACGGATTCGCCGGAGTAGGTGGTCAGACCCACGGTCAGCACAACCGTCTTCGTCACCCTGGTTCTATGGGTGCATCATCTTGGCCTTCTCGCGTATTCCCTGGAATGCGTATGGCTGGTCATATGGGCAATGAAAGAGTTAAAGTTGAGAACCTTCAGGTGCTTAAACTCATTCCTGAAAGTAATCTTATCGTAGTTAAAGGTTCCGTTCCGGGAGCTAAGGGTTCTTATGTAATTGTGGAGGCTTAAGAGTATGAAACTTTCAGTTTACAAAATCGACGGAACAGAATCCGGAAAGCAGGTAGAACTCGATGAGAAGGTATTCGGCATCACTCCGAATGACCACGCTATCTACCTCGATGTAGTGCAGTATCTTGCAAATCAGCGTCAGGGAACATCGAAGACTAAGGACCGCAGTGAAAATGCTCACAGCACTAAGAAGCTTGGTCGTCAGAAAGGCGGCGGCGGTGCACGTCATGGTTCTCTCAAGTCAGGTATCTTCGTAGGTGGTGGTACCATTCACGGACCTAAGCCACGTTGCTATTGGCACAAACTTAACAAGAAGGTGAAGTCACTTGCTCGCTGCTCGGCTCTTTCTTACAAGGCTGCAGAGAACGCCATCACTTTCGTGGAGCCATTCAATATGGAGTCTCCTAAGACTAAGGAGTTCATCAAGATTCTTGAGAACATCAAGGCTGGTGACCGTAAAGTCCTCTTTGTGCTTCCTGCTAACTCAAACAACATTTTCCTTTCATCCCGTAACCTTCCTAACGTGAATGTTATCACCGTAGATGAGATCAACACTTACACCATTATGAATTCTAATTCACTCGTGTTCGTGGACGGCGTACAGGACATTCTCGCATCAAGGGTTAAATAAAAAAGACTTAAGAGATGGGAATTTTAATTAAGCCAATCGTAACAGAGAAGTTGACGGCTCAGGGCGAAAAGTTGAACCGTTATGGCTTCGTGGTTGATCGCGACGCTAACAAACTTCAAATCAAGGACGCTGTTGAGAAAGCCTATGGGGTTTCCGTAGCAGACGTCAATACAGTTAACTATCACGGCAAGAGAAAGCAGCGCTACACAAAGGCAGGTCTTCTCCGTGGCCGTATGAATCACTACAAGAAAGCTTATGTTACTCTTGCCGGTGAGGATAAGATAGATTTTTACGCTAACATCTAGGAGGAATAGACAATGGCAATAAGAAAATTCAAACCTACGACCCCAGGTCAAAGGAATAAGGCTATCAGTGCATTCGACGAAATCACTACAAACAAGCCTCAGAAATCGTTGCTCGCTCCTCTTAAGAGAACAGGTGGACGTAACAATACAGGTCAGATGACTATGCGCTACATCGGCGGTGGTCATAAGAAGATGTATCGTATCATCGATTTCTTGCGTAATAAAGACAATGTTCCAGCAGAGGTTCTTACTATCGAGTACGATCCTAACCGTAGTGCACGTATCGCACTCGTACAGTACGAAGATGGTGAGAAGCGTTATATCCTCGCTCCTGCCGGACTTAAGGTAGGCCAGAAGGTGGAATCCGGTAGCGGAGTTGCCCCTGAGGTCGGTAACACTCTCCCTCTAAGTGAAATTCCAGTTGGTACTATGATCCACGCTATCGAGCTTCGTCCTGGTCAGGGAGCCGCTATGGCTCGTTCAGCCGGTACTTTCGCTCAGCTTGCAGCTCGTGAGGGAAATCACGCCGTGCTTCGTCTCCCTTCAGGTGAGACCCGTATGGTTCTGGTTTCTTGCCGCGCTACAGTCGGTGTAGTATCTAACGGTGATCACAATTTGGAGTCTTATGGTAAGGCCGGTCGCAGCCGTTGGCTCGGTCGTCGTCCACATAACCGTGGTGTTGTTATGAACCCTCACGATCACCCTATGGGAGGTGGTGAAGGACGTGCATCCGGTGGACACCCACGTTCACGTAAGGGCTTGCCAGCTAAGGGATACAAGACACGTAATCCTAAGGCTACTTCAAACAAGTTCATTATTGAAAGAAGAAAGAAATAATAGGAATTAAACTTTAGAGATTATGAGTCGTTCATTAAGAAAAGGTCCATATATCCAGGAAGCTTTGGAGAAGAAGGTTCTTGCTATGAATGATGGTAGCAAGAAAAAAGAGGTAGTCAAGACTTGGTCACGTGCCAGTATGATTTCCCCTGACTTCATCGGACACACAATCGCAGTTCATAACGGAAATAAGTTTATTCCTGTTTATGTAACTGAGCAGATGGTAGGACACAAACTCGGTGAGTTTGCACCGACACGTACTTTCAGAGGTCACTCTGGTAATAACAAGAAATAAGGAGAAAAGAAATGGGATCTCGTAAAAGACTTATGGCCGAAAAGCTCAAGGAGCAGAAAAAGGTCACAGCAGTAGCAAAGCTTAACGATGTACCTACATCTCCTCGTAAAATGCGTCTTGTTGCAGACACCGTGAGAGGAGTGGAAGTAAACCGTGCACTCGATCTTCTGAAATTCTCTAAGAGAGAGGCAGCAGGTCGTCTGGCAGTACTTCTTAAGAGTGCTATCGTTAACTGGGAAGCTAAAAACCCAGAGAAATCAAAAGAATTGGACAATGGTAACGTTATCGTTAAGACCATTATGGTAGACCCGGGTCGTACGCTCAAGCGTATCCGCCCTTGCCCTCAGGGTAGAGCAGGTCGTATCCGTAAGCGTTCTAACCACGTTACAATTGTTCTTGATGTCAAACAACCAGTAGAGAACAAATAATATGGGACAGAAAACTAATCCTATCAGCAACCGTATCGGTATCACACGTGGTTGGGACTCTAACTGGTGTGGTGGAAACTATGCAGAGAAGATTGCGGAAGACTACGAAATCCGCAAGTATTTGAACAATCGTCTTGCTAAGGCGTCTATTTCGAAGATTATCATCGAGAGGACACTTAAGCTCATCACCGTTACTATCTATGCCGCACGTCCTGGTTTCATCATCGGTAAGGGCGGTACCGAGGTAGACAAACTTAAGGAAGAGCTTAAGAAAGTTACTAAGAAAGATGTTCAGATTAATATCTATGAGGTTAAGAAGCCTGAAGTTGATGCTCACATCGTAGCAGATTCCATCGCTCGTCAGATCGAGGGTCGTGTAAGCTATCGTAGAGCCATCAAGATGGCTGTCGCTAACACTATGCGCGTAGGTGCAGAAGGTATCAAGGTTCAGATCAGTGGCCGTGTAGGCGGTGCTGAAATGGCTCGCAGCGAGATGTTCAAGGAAGGTCGTACACCTCTCCACACATTCCGTGCAGATATCGATTACGCACTTTCAGTTGCTAACACTAAGGTGGGTGCTCTCGGCGTAAAAGTCTGGATTTGCAATGGTGAGAAATATGGCAAACAGGATCTTACTCCTGCAGCTTTAGCAGCATCAAATGCACAGGCAGCCGGCGCTGGCCGTCAGGGTGGTCGTTCAGACCGTGGCGGACGTCGTGGCGACCGTCGTCCTCGTAGGGACAACAAGTAGTTTTACACAGAAAATTACTATATTAGCAGTCGGTTTCGGTTTGAGACCGACTGTTTTTTTTAATTTGTAATTTATATGAAAAGAGTTTTTTTGATTTTAGCACTTTCACTGCCATTCCTGTTTAACTGCTCCGGAAAGTCCGAAGAGAAGAAATTGGCAGAATTCAACGATAAGGCACAGGAACTTTTCGACAGTTTTAATTCGCAGTATCAGAAATGTGTCGAGGACTCGACTTTGACTATGGACAGAAAGCACGCTGTCATCGACTCCCTGTATACGGTGGTAATTAACGGTTCTCTTAAGGAACTATGCCTTTCTACCATCAAGTCTAATAAGAACAACAGCGTGGGAGTGGCTGCATTCAACGTTATGGTTCGTAACGTCGAGATGAATCCACAGCAGATGCAGGAACTCGTTAACTCCTTAGGCCCTAAGGCTAGGGAAGACGAGAGCGTCAAGCAGACATCCAAGATGCTGGATTCGATTCTTTCGACGGCAGAAGGCACTATGTTTAAGGATTTCGAGGTAGACGGCGTGAAGTTCTCGGACTATATCGGCAGAGGCAAATATGTTCTCGTCGATTTCTGGGCCAGCTGGTGCGGACCGTGCAAGGAAGAGATTCCTAACATCGCGAAAATCTATAAGACTTACGCAGGTAAGGACTTCGACGTGTTGAGCGTAGCCGTATGGGATAATCCTGAGAATACTAAGGCTGCCGCTGCCGAGCACGGAGTGGTATGGAATCAGATAATCAACGCACAGAAGATTCCTACGGATATTTATGGCATTCAGGGTATTCCTCAGATTATGCTTTTCGGCCCCGATGGCACCATCCTAAGACGTGATCTTCGTGGCGACGCCATAGAGGCTGCAGTGAAGGAAGCACTTGGACGTTAGAGAAAAAATAGCTTTGTTTCCACATTCCCCCGGAGTCTATAGATACTATGACTCTGAAGGGAATGTTATTTATGTAGGAAAGGCTAAGGATTTGCATAAAAGGGTGGCGCAGTATTTCGTGGCACCCGAGCGTCTGAATGCCAAGACCAGGGTCTTGGTGAGCAAAATAGCGGATGCGCAGTATTCCGTGGTGGATACCGAGGCCGATGCGCTCCTGCTTGAGAATAATCTGATAAAACAGTACAAGCCTAAGTATAACATCCTCCTGAAAGACTCGAAGACCTATCCGTGGATATGTGTCAGTGCAGATATGTACCCGAGGGTTTTCCTGACCAGAAGGGTGGAGAAAAATGGCTCCTTGTATTTCGGCCCATACAGCTCCGGATATCACGCGAAAAAGCTATTGGAATTCATCATGAGCCTTTACCCGTTGCGTTCGTGCCATCTTAAGATAGACGAAGCGTCCATAAAGAATGGCAAATTCCGTCCTTGTCTTGACTCTCAAATCGGCAAGTGTCGCGCCTGCTGTACCGGGGCCATCAGCGCACGTGACTACGGCAGCTTTATCGACGAAGTCGTTCAGATACTTAAGGGTGACAGCGCCCATCTGATTCGGGAATACCGGGACAAGATGAAGTCTGCGGCCGAGGATTTGAATTTCGAATTGGCCCAATTCTATAAATCCCGTGTCGAACTGCTGTCCGAGCACTACAGCAAGAGCATAGTCAGTGGTAGCGCAGACACTAATGCCGACGTGTTCTCATTAATTCAGGACGCTTCGCGTGTGTTCGGTAATTTCCTACGTATTAAGAATGGCGCTATCGTTCAGTCGCTTAACCTCGAATTTCGTCTTCCTATCGAGGAGGAACAGGCTTCTGTTCTAAGCGCTTTCATCGCGGAGATAGAGAGTAAGTTCGGACGCTTGTCCCGCGAGGTGATAGTCCCATTTCTTCCCGACGTGCAGATAGATGGAGTGGAGTTCAAGATTCCGGTGCGTGGCGACAAACTTTCCCTTCTCGAACTTAGTCTAAAAAACGCTAAGGAGTTTCATTTTAACTCTTTGCGCCAGTTAGAGAAGACAGACCCTTCCGAATTCAAGAAAGAGGCGCTCGAGCAGTTGCAATGCGTGCTGGGCATGAAGACGCTGCCGGTTCACATCGAATGCTTCGATAACTCTAACATCCAGGGTACTAACCCTGTTGCTTCCTGCGTGGTTTTTCGGGACGGAGTGCCTTCGAAGAAGGACTATCGCAAATTTAAGATTAAGACCGTCGTCGGGGCGAACGACTACGCCTCTATGTACGAGGTCGTGCACCGCCGGTACTCCCGTCTAATGGAGGAAGCGCCGGATGAGTTGCCGCAGCTCGTGATTATAGATGGCGGTAAAGGCCAATTGGGCTTCGCCTATAAGGCCATCGAGGAACTGGGCCTGCAGGATTCAATGACCATGGTCGGATTGGCCAAAAGAATGGAGGAAATCGTGCTGCTGGATGACCCGTATCCGCTGTTTCTGGATAGGAACTCGCAGGCGTTCAGGGTAGTGACTCATATTCGAGACGAGGCCCATCGTTTCGGAATTACATTTCACAGGGCACTGCGTTCGAAAGCGCAGGTGCGTTCCGCGCTCACGTCGATTTCCGGTGTGGGTGAGAGGACCGCGCAGAGGTTGTTGATGCATTTCGGCAGTGTGCCACGAATCGCAGCGGCCTCGAAAGAAGATATTGCGGCTCTGGTCGGGCCGGCATTGGCAGAAAAAATTAAAACAGAATTAAAGACAAATGATTAACGAAGAGAAATTTAACAAGTGGTTCGGCTTGTTTATTATGGTGGGTATGAGTATCGCTGTATGTAGCGTAACCGCTTTTAAATTAGGAGCTTCGCAGGATGGCAAGGCGCTTTTGCTTCTTTCGGCGTTCGCCTCGCTTATGGGAGTCGTGGGCACCGTGACCTCGGCCGTGGGAAAGGTCTACACTTACTTTTTCAGCTTTTTCGACGTGCTTATCTACGGCATCGTGTGCATTATCAATTGGAAACACGGCGGCGCGGGACTCGGAAACGGATTGCTTCACTTGGTCTATTTCGTGCCTATGCAGTTCGTAGGATTTTTTCAGTGGAAGAAGCGCGAGACGACCGGGGGTACAGTTCGACCTCGTCGCTTGACTGTGAAACAGCGCTGGCTCATTGCGGGAGTCGTGCTGCTGTTGAGCCTCGTAGTCTATGTGATTCTGGCCAAGTTTGACAAGAGTGCGGCAGATTCCTTCATCAAGATGGCCGTCGTGCTGGATACAATCCCTGTCGTTTGTAACATTATCGGCCAATTCCTTATGTCGACCGCATATATGGAGCAGTGGATTTTCTGGATAGGAGTCAATATCGCTTCCATTCTTATGTGGACCGCTTCGTTCAGACATACCGGCGATTCCTTCACGCTGGTTTACATCATCAAGTATTGCTTCTACTTCCTCAACTGTTGTAACGGACTTCGCATCTGGTTACGCCTTTCCGAGGCGAAATGCGCTACGGACGAAAAGTAAACGGTATTTGAAAATAGTGGAATAATTTTTAACTTTGGTGGAGTAAAACCACTAAAAGTTATCGTTATGCCTTCTCGAAGCACAATTATTTCCATTATTTTCGTTTTTTTATTAATGCCTTCGGTGTTGTGGGCTCAGGAAGCGAATCGTGAATTGGAGGTGATGGAGGTAAGTACTCCTAATCAATGGTCCTTTTATAAATACATAGAGAATCCGGTGAGCCTGTTTGCTGGCTCTCAGGATGTTACCATAGACTTATTTACGGTTCGGGATGGTGTGGTCACTATCCCGATAGCACTGCGTTATAATACGTCCGGAATAAAAGTCAGCGAGGAAGCATCGTGGGTAGGAATAGGATGGAATCTTAATGTGGGGGGATATAGGACGGAAATCCCGGTAGGCGGGAGCGATGGCTCTGATGAGTTTTTCGACAGATATGTAGAACGATTTTACAGCGATGTTTATCCACAGCCTCTTATGTATGCAAAATACCAAGTTAGCCCAGAAGATTATAACGAACTGGAGTTATACAGGAAGGCGCGTTTGGATTTTTATGGAAAGACTTCTCCTGATGTTTTCTTTTATGCATATCCGGGAGGCGGAGGTAAATACGTGATAGACCCTCGTGACGGAGAACCTCTTCATTTGCGTAGGACATCCGACATAAAGATAAGCGGGAGCCGGATTATAACGCCCGAAGGTGTTTGTCACGAATATGATAAGGATAATGAGTTTATCAGTAGTGACGAGAATGGTAACGTGTCATCTAAGAGTATGACATTGAGGCGTAGTATATATCCTAATGGTGATGAGGTTCGTTATAGTTATCGGGGAAAGGGGTATGTTGACATTCAAAGAAGTCAGAGTGTCAGCGGCGTGCTGTATCTTGATGCGTCGGGTGATATGGTGAAGGAATCGGAAGAAAGGCGAATTACTAGAAGTGGGCAGCATTTGTCGAAGCTTGAGAGCATTCTTACTAAGATAAGCACGCCTTGTTATGATGTAGAGTTTTATTCTTCTGCGCGAGAAGATCATCCTGTGGCTGAAAAACTTGACTCAATAGTGTTAAAAGATAAAATTAACGGGGCGAGGCTGAAGAAGTATGTATTTGGGTATTCTTATTTTAAGCCGTTGAATGAGGATGCTCAGACTAATAAGTTCGAAGAATATCGGTTACGGCTGGATTTCGTGAAAGAGCAGTCGGTCAGTTCGGAAAAATGCATAGGGACATATCAGTTTAGGTATGACGAGACGCCACTTCCTTCTAAAAGGTCGTATTCATGCGATTTCTGGGGATATGCTAATAGCGAAAGCGATATAACAGATTTGAATGATGCTATTCCTAATTTGGCGCCTCTATACTGGTGGAAAAGTGACGATGAGACTCGTAAAATTGTACATGAATCCACTCAGTGGGGTAATGTGGATAAGCGCCACAACGAGGCGTATTGTGGAGCCGGAATGCTTAAGGAGGTGGTGTATCCTACAGGAGGAAGCACGATTTTCGAATTCGAATCAAACACTTTTTTCGATAAATTCATCCCTTCAGTCGGAGACCCTGTGGAAAACAGGGAGCAAGTGACAGTGTTGTTGTGGGATGATAATAACACCACTACCGATAATCCCGGACAGGTTTTTAATTTTGATAGCCCGAGAGATTTCGTGATTAATTATCGACTTAGTCGTGGTGACTGCTCGTGGTTGGAGGTTAAGGATAGTAAGATAGAGTTACAAACTGGAGTGATGACTGAAGATTCAAAGAGTGAGATTTTATACAATTTTGCGCAAGACTGTGAAAGGGCTTTTTATGATTCGGATTCTTCAGTGGAAATTAAAGGTTCGTTGAGTGTGCGAGTGCCGTCTGGCACAAGTGCGGTAAGCGTATCTTTACCGGATGTGATAGGTAACCGGAAAGGAGCCAAGTTAGAGGTCTCTATAAAGTATTTTGATAGTGATGCCACAGAGGATATTAGAGTGTCTCGAACTTCGCATGGGGCGGGTATGCGTGTGAAGAGCGTATCACATAAAGACAAGGATGGAAGTGTGTTGCAGACAAAACGCTATGAATATAATGAAGGTGAAGAGTCCAGTGGCCGATTATATACACTCCCACAGTATGACAGGAAAATGAGAAGTTTTTCCGTCGTAGGTATGGTAACTAAAGACCCATTCGGGGAGACTGAAGTAATACCTGAAGCCGTGATTTCTCTGAGGGAATATGAGATTAATTCCGGCCAATTGGGGAACAATCCTTATGGAATGCCGGATGGAGTAGGTTATGGGCTCGTAAGGGAAAGAGTCGACGGAATCGGCGGATATAGGGAGTACAGGTTCAATACGACGGCGTTGTCGCCTATGGAGAGCGATTTCGCTCAGTTCTCTTATGTAGTGGATAGTCCTATGATAGGCAAATGCGAAAGTGAAAGGATATACGATGCTAATGGGACTGTGGTAGAAAGTCACGAATATAAATATCGCCATATTATATCAAAGTATTATTCCGGAATTCGCTTGGTGAGTGCATATGATTGGCATAATGATGCCATATCGGTGACTACGCCGGAATCTTTTCAATTGGTGACAGACTCTGAAAAGCCATATCAAAGTGGATGCTTGTGGATGTATAAATTCAATCTTAATCAAGAAGAAGTTTATTTGAAAAGAGAGTTGATAGAAAAAGATGGCGTAAGACGGAACATTGATTACGAATATGATGAGTCGATAATGCTGCCGGTAATAAAAAGATATAGTCAGAGTGATGGTTGTGATATAACGCATCATTATAGTTATTTGAATGATAGAGTTAATCATATTATTACTCCGGTGACCGAAGAAAAACTCAAGCGCGCAGGTCTTACATATTTTAGTAGGAGAAATGATTATGATAAAAAAGGATTGATTCGCGAAGTTCGTTTTGTGGATGTCTATGGGGGTAGTTCCGTGGTAGCTTGGCGCAAGGATAATAGTGACTCGAGGGGAAATGCGCTGGAAGTGCAGTTGTGGGAAACCGAAAAAGAGAAATATATTTGGGATGTCGGAGGAAGGTATTTGATTGAAAAAAGTGTAATGGTCGACAGCGTGGGAGGGGATTGGCTTACTACGCAGTATTATTATGATTTGAAGGGTGATTTGTCTAAAATAACGCAGCCAAATGGTCTTTCGAACTATTTCGGTTATGATGAATTCGGACGTTTGCGGACAAAATATCGTGTGGTCGATGGGACCTTGAAGATGGACGAGTCTTATGACTATAAGTTATATACTGATAGTGGTAGCGCTGGAGAGAACTACATGTCGAAGTTCGAATATCTTGATTTGAATGATGCGCGTGAGGAACGTGTATATTTAAACGGATTGAGCATGCCGTCTCAGGGCGTGGAGGCCGATGGTGGCGGCGACGAAAAAGCAAGGGTGCTTATACATGAATACGACCCGGCACTTCGAGAGCCGAAGGGCTACTTGCCTTATGCTATTAATAGTAACCTTATGGGTTATAGGCCAAATGCCGGGTCCGAGCAAAAGGCGTTTTATAAAAGCGATTATGCCTATGCTGAAACCGAATATGAAAATGATTTGAGGGGACGCGTAATAGGAAAGATAAAGTTAGGGGAAGATGTTCGTTCTGCAGATGCGAAGTGTTCGATCGAATATCGGTGTAATACAATCGGAGAAGTGCTATGGCTTACTTCCACGATGTCTGGAGCTCTTAAAGTGATGGGGCATTACGCCGATTCTACCCTTTATTGCACGCGCGTGATAGATGAAGATGGAAAGGAGCAGATGACCTATAAGGATATGATGGGGCGTGTAATTCTGGAAAGAAAATTATTGAAGGGAACAAGTGGCGCAGACACGAACGTAGACACATATTATGTCTATGATGATTATACTAATCTTCGTTATGTGATACCGGCAGATGTTAGCGCCATATTGGAGGAAGGGAATACATATACAGACGACTCGGATGTGGTGAAGCAGTCATTTTATTATGAATATGACGGATTCGGAAGAGAGGTTAGGTCACATATCCCATGTTGTGATTCGGAGACGAAAGCTTATGACAGGAGAGGGCTTATGATTAGATATGAAGGACCTCGCGAGAAACGTATGAGCGTATATAGGGAATATGTTTATGATGGTGCGCGTCGTCTGCTGGAAGAGAGAGTCGTAGGCGAACGTAGCGCTATGCTTATGCACAAACTGTTTTATGATAGGGCAATGAGTGATGGTTTGTCATATCGTGAAGGAGGCAGCCAGATGCCTTCGCCGGACGCTCTGCTGCATAATATGAAAGGGCTGCTTACGGGTGAGTGGATAGCGATTTATGATGACACATTTTATAATGTGAATCCTTCCTATCTTAAGCGGGCATACTATTATGACAAGATGGGCCAATTGGTGCAAAAGGCAGAGAGCGATGTTTTTAGAGGATGCGGGTATTATTCATATATGTATGATTATAGGGGAAATGTGGAGCAAGAGGTTGAAGAACGTGTTCTCTCCGAAGCAAACTTCGATATGAAGAAAACTACAGAACGCCGCTTTTATCGAAATGGACTTGTTTCGCTGGAGGGAAGCTATTTGTTAGGTATGAATGGCGGAGTGGCGAATGCATTTGAATACGATTGTCAAGGAAATATCGTGAAGAAGACCTTTATATATGGAGACTCATCCTCAAAAGACTATGAGCAAACAAATGAATATAATCTTCGAGGGGAACTTGTTCGAATGCAGAGTGAGTACTACGAACAGAGAATTGAATATGGACTAGGTGGGATGATAAACGGAACGAGTTATAATAACGGAGCATATTCATATAATTATCATTATGATAGTATGGGTCGATTGTCGGATGTCTTGGCGACATCCGTAGACATTCCGACCGAGAGGAATATTGAATACGATTTGGTGGGGAGGTTAAAATATATGGAGAGAAGTTCTGCCTCCGGCATAGACACTTTGAGATACCAATACTCCGGAGGACGCTTATATAAAGTTAACGACTCCAAGCCGTATAGGTATAATGGCGCGGGAGAAATGATTTTTGACGGAAGAAACGAGTATAGTCTGTCGTATGGTTTATTGGGGTTACCAAGTAGCATAGATACGGGAGATTCTGACGAAGGAATTGTTTATTACGAGTATCTTTGGACAGGAGAAAAGACAGGTAGTTGCGTGTATTATAATGGGATGCGACGATTGCACTTAGGCTCGTTCATTGTCGTTAAAAATGATAATTATTATTTAGAGGGGGTGTCTATGCCCGGAGGTTATATGATGAAAGTGGACGGAGAGGATGAAATGGTGCCGATGCTTTATTTTACAGATAATCTTGAAAGTGTACGTGCGATTGTGGATGCTAGGTCGGGAGATGTTTTGAAGCGATACGATTACTATCCTTATGGACTGGAGTGGGGTTATGAACAAAAAGAGAAAAGAAGGGAGTATCGGTATAAATATAACGGGAAGGAAGATCAAGCGAATTTGGGAATAGATTACTTGGATTACGGGGCTCGTTTGTATGATCCATATATCGGCAGCTGGACTTGTACGGACCCTGAGGCACGAAAGTTCCCAAGTAGTGGTGCATATGTGTTCTGCGCCGCCAATCCGGTAAATTATATCGATCCGGATGGAAGTAGGCCGATATATAATAAAAATGGAGAACTGGTAGGGGTGACGGATAGTGGATTACAAGGAGACCCATTTGTGATTGAGGATTTTGAAAAGAATACAAAGATAACTGACAAAGAGGCCGAGGCTTTAGATGTCGGGGTTAATGCGTTGAGCGAAGCGGCATACGAATCCTTTATAAATAGCTACACTTCTTTGAGGAAGAGGCCTGATTGGGATGGCTATTTAACTTTAAGAGAAGCTAATAAATGGTATCGAAAAGGTAATGGAGGCGATTTGTATGTCGATATAAACAAGCTAGATTTATCAAGAATGCAACCACTAAAAGTAGGGGAAGAGAAGGTGATTTCTTTGTTTAAGGAGAGTCGGAAGATAAATGATATGTTTGTATTTGGGTCGATTAAAGTGAAGGGTTATCCGAATAATCAAATAAGATCGTATTCTGATACGTATGATTTCGATATTAAAAAATCCAAAAGTGAGGATCTCCAATCAAGGCTTGAGGTAAGAAATAATCTAACTAAGATAGGGAAAATAATCGCACGAAATGGTGCTAGTTATACTATTAACATATATGGTTATAAGCAACTGTAACGTAAAGAGCTTATGGTTGTGATGTGTTTGGAGTCTTTATGATAGAGGAATTACTATATTTATTGCTTGTGATAGGTGCCGAGTTTGTAGTGAATTATTACTCGGTGGTGTTCTCCCTATGTTTAAAATTGGCCTCCTTGTTTATAACGTTGAGTATCGTAGTTAAAAGAAGTGTCTATGTGGTAATAAGTTTGATTGTCTGTTTCTTTGCCGTCGTGAACATATACTACTATCTTGATGATGCGTTTGGGCTGCCGTCTGCCGGGTTTTCGTCAAGAAGTATAGGTGATGATTATCTGTATTGGTATGGCGAATATGGTTTAACGGACACCTATAGGAAAGGTGATGTCGTAGGATTCTTTCAAAAGGGGCATACCGGTTATATTCAAAAGGGCGAACTGCGTACTCCGGAAAATATAATGTTTTATATCGTGGAGTATAATGATGATTACATCCTGGCAAGGGGTAGAAAGTATGAGGGTGTGAATGTGGTCGGAGATGGTTTATTTATCATAGTAATTAAAGCCAATGACGAATTCATAGGCCCTATGGACGATGAAGGGTTTGTATCTACTTGTGCATCGTACGGGATCGTTCCGATTGTAGTTAATAAGTCAAATGAGTATTGGAAGCGTGAAGCACAATTATGATTGATAAGCTATGTTTCAGAATGTTGAAATAGTATTGGTCGTAGCGATTATTATATCGTCGGTGATATACAGAATTACTCGAAAGAAATGCGTTCAGAGATGTTTGCAGGGGAGTTTTGTGGCGTTTCTCATAGTTGTCCTCTCTTGTGAAGTCAGTTCATTGGTGAAGTATACTGATAAGGTGGCACTTGGTGATGGATATTATTTTGTAGGAGATGTGTCGGAATGTATAGAATTCACTCACGAAGAAATAGGGTTGTTTGAAGATACGATGACAAATCGAATAATTTATGATTATGAATCGGGATATGTTCGAAATAGGATTAACGGGTTTAGAACTCCGAAGGATGTGGATATTAAGGCGGTAGAGTATGGAGATAAGTATATCATCGCGAAGGGTAATGCCGGGCTGGATAAAAATGCGGAGTTATATTGGGTTATAGTAAAAAGAAAGAATAAGATTAAGGGCCCTTTATCTAAACAAGAGTTCCTAGACTGTTGTGAAGAATATAACCTAGAGCCATTGAATCTCAAATACAGGTTTTTATAGACCGGCTGGTGGATACTCGGGCAGGTAAACTGGTTAAGACGTTTGATTATTAAAATTGAAAGGCGATGGTGAAAAGAGTGATATTGTTTTTGTCGATGATGTGGCTGGTAATCGGGGTAATGGCCTACGATATAATGAACTATGCCCTTACTGAGGATGGGGATATGATAGCACCTTCTATTTCTAATGAATTGAGAAATGATACTAGTCTGACTATTGTGTGTCACTTGCCTGATAGTTGCTGGTATGTACTTAATAGTAAGGGACGAAGGCTTGATGTGGAAATCACTCCGGAGATGGCGTTCGCTTTAACTCATCCGTATGTGCTTGAAGAGATGGATGGGTTATTCCATAGGGTGGAGAAAACGGATACCAGCATAAATTATTATTACAGAAAGCTTTTCAATGCATATCGGTTTTATGTATACTACTCGGAGTTGTGCGATATATATACAAGACCTGTGGAGATTGTTTATCCGGAAGATTATTATGGTCAGTGCTCTGGTGAGGAGTTTTATACTTTAGACCGACTTCACCATAAGTTTTTAGGATATTATAAAAAGGATAAGTGGATGAGGTTAGGTGTGGATTGGAATATGCCTTTTAAAGAAAACACTTTTTCGCTGGGAAAAGCCTATGTCTATGCCGTTAAGGGAGAATCTAATTACTATTATTGTTTCAGTGGGTTTACGGCTGATGGTGTCGTGAATAGTCTTACACTTTTCAAAGCGTCATATAATAATTACGCGATACAACTTAATGCGAAGTTGGATTTGCAAGAAAATGGTACTTTGGTAATGGAAGACCAATATGGTGCGATTTATCATTATCCTCCATTAGAGAAATCGACGATAGTGGAAAAGGTAGTAAAGGACCCGTATCGTCCGAATACGTATCGTGTAATAGGAGAGACGGATGATATCGAAAGGGTAGAAGGCTTTTATCTTCGAGACGATGACTCCCTTTTCGTTCACGCGAACGAGTTGGTCCGAAAGGCTTGTAAGAGTGACTTGATTTTATCGTGGTAGTAGTGCCGTTATGTGTTGTGTGTCTTTGCTCTTATATTTCAAGTAACCTGCTTATTTCTTCGGCTTTTTGGGGAACCAGCCTTTGCGGACACGCTCGCGCTGCTGAAAGAGTTCGAGAATGCTCCAGAAGCAGGAGAAACTGAATACGCCCAGCATAACTGACACATAGACGTTGTCGACGAAGAGAGAGCCGATGCATCCGGCTATGCCTATTATTAGGAATACGGGCCAGCATTTGACCCCGAAATGATATTCGCTTTTGATGACGATAGGATGAAAGATTCCTATGCATAGAAATGCTCCAAATCCGAGAATTATACCTTCTATGTTCATAAACTAAAGAATTTGTTTTTCATCAATTAGATGATTCATAACTGCGTAGACCGTAAGCCCGGCTATCGAATGTATGCCCAGTTTCTGGGTAATGTTCTTTCTGTGCGTGGTCACCGTGAATACGGAAATCGAAAGCCTGTCGGCGATTTCTTTATTCGTCAATCCCTTTGCGACCTCCGTAAGAATCTCTATTTCCCTGGCGGATAGAACGATAGGGCTTTCCTTGTCAGTCTCCTGTTCACTTAGGGTAAGCGCGCTTCTTATCTTCGAGACTATCTGTGAAGGAGAGTCATTTATGGTAAAGCACGAGTCGAACTGCTCGATGATTTCCTGTGGGTAAGCTGCGTTCAATGCCCCTATCACGATGTACTCATTCAGTGATTCGTAATAGCTTCTTAACGAGTGGATGCCGGCAGCGCTACTTGCCGACGGGTCGAGGACAATCACTTGCGGATGAAGCGACGCCAAGTGACCTGAGCTGAGACAAGACAAGTCGGAAGCACTGTCTACGATTTCGAGATCCTGTTCTTTTCCTATGATATGACTTAGTCCCGTGCGAATTATCCAGGAAGGACTAATTAGAAATATGCGGGTTCTTCCTCCTTTCATATCTATGCCAACTCACTTCTTATCTTCGAGACGAGAGGAAAAAGTAGCCAATCCTCCACCCTCGTATGGAAATGCAAATCATCCGATATGTGCATCATCTGAATGACAGCGTTATAACGCTCCGGGCAATTGCATTCCTGCGGGATATATTTGGCGATTATGCTCTTGAAATCCTCGATTTTTATCTGCACGTCATCGTGATGTCCGAGCGAAGACTCATCATCTGTGAAATCTACTGGATTTCCGGCCAATACCTTCTGGATGAAAGCGAAGTCTCCATTCTCTTCGTTAGAGATGTGGCGGGTCATCTCTGCGTCGTATTCGTCGAAGAAACGATTGACGATCATACTCGTTTCGGGTGCGCAGAGAGCAGCTATCTTATGCACGTTGGCGTGGACCTGAGGAAAGGAAACGTCCCGATAATATGCGTGGGAAGTCTCGAGATACTTTACAAGCAGATTGGCATCGTCGACGGTGAATCCGGCGATGTCGGGCTTGTAGTCCGGATGCAAAAGCATATTGCTCAAAGCCGTGAAAAGGGCCTCGGAGATGCCGCTATTCCGGCAAAGCTGCCCGATGGATATGTCGCCAAATCCCAGAGGAATACCAAGCGACTGAATCAGGCGCACCATCTTGGGGCTTGACAGAATTACTTCCGAAGCCTTGCTGTTGGGGCTGATAAGGTATTGCTGCTCCATTTTATTCATAATGCAAATTTAAGAAATGCTTGAAAATTGGACAATACCCATTTTTGAGTATGGATTATTTACGATAGCGCTGCATTTTACTCATTATTTGAGTATTGCGTACCCTTTACGGAGCAGATACCTTTGCATTCAAAAATGTGAAAGATAAGAAAATGAAGCAGAAAAAGATAGCAGGTTTGGCGATGGCTATGTCTATTTGTGGCTCGGTTGCAATGGCACAAGTAGCTGAGAAAAAGGGTCTTACTTTAGGTGGTTATGGAGAGGCCGTGTATTCCTATAACGCTTATAGCAATAACCCCTATAGGTACATGTATCCGGATAGGTATTCCTCTGCAAAGGGGTATGGTACCGTGGATCTGCCGCACGTGGTGCTGATGCTTGGCTATGATTTCGGAAACGGATGGTCTATGAATAGTGAAATAGAATTCGAACACGGCGGAACGGAGGTGTCCATCGAGGTCGAGGGAGATGAGGCCATAGAAATCGAGCACGAAGTGGAACGCGGCGGAGAGGTCTATCTCGAGCAATTTTGGATTCAGAAATCCTTTAGGCCGGAAGCCAATATTCGCGCAGGTATGATAATAGTCCCGGTAGGGCAACTCAATACTCGTCACGAACCGGACAAATTCTTTACAGTTTACAGACCGGAAGGAGAATCTACGATACTCCCCAGTACTTGGCATCAGATAGGAATCAGTTTCTGGGGCAGGGCCGGGGCGATAAGATACGAGGCTCAGTTGCTCCCTGGGCTCAATTCGCGTTTTTTCAACAATAGCAATTGGATAAGCGGCGGAGCGGCCTCTCCTTACGAGTATACCATCGCCACGAGTTTCGCCGGGGTGTTGAGACTAGATGCATATTTAATGGACAATAAATTAAGGTTAGGCACGAGCGGATATGTCGGCAGTACATCTAATGACGCATATCCGCCTAGTGTCACAAAGGATGGCAAGACGACTGGAACGACTCCGGAGGGATTGGCCGTGGTCGCAACGGCAGATGCGGAATTTCGAGGGAAGCATATCGTTGCACGTGTCAATTCTGATTTCGGCTATCTTCATAACGCTGCTGCCATAGGAGCATCTAACAAGAATTCGGATAATTCCACATTCTCTCCATACCAGCATACTCTCGTCGGTCAGTCGGCTTGGACCGTAGGCTCGGAGGTGGGCGTGGATGTATTGTCATATATGCAGAGGAAACAGGATAGCAGACTATTTCTTTTCGGGCGCTACGAGTATTATGATTCCTATGTACCGGCAAAGGGCTTATCCGACTATGGTTGGGCAGGAAAGCATAGAGTCGCAGCCGGAATAAATTATTATGCGTGGAAGGGCATAGTCATCAAGGCGGAGTTCAGTGAAAGATTCTTTGCTTCGAAATATAGTTACAATAATGAGCCCTCGTTGAATTTGGGCATCACTTATACGGGATTTTTTAAATAGTATCAGTAATATGAAACGAAACTTAATTGTTTTTTTTGCCGTAGTTGCGGCACTTGCGTCTTGCGAGCAGGCAGATCCTGAGGATAATACACTAAAGGATCAGGCATTCAAAACCATCGCGGAGAACTTCATAAACAACACATTGGCTCCGACATGCTCGGCACTCGCAGCTGAGTCGGACAAGCTGGTAGTCGAACTTCAGAATTTGGAAGCCGACAGGACCCAGGCCAATTTGGAAACCGTCTGCGCGACTTTTCTGGAGGCTCGCAAACAGTGGGAAATGTCAGAAGCCTTCCTTTTTGGTGCAGCCACTGTATGTGGAATCGACCCTCATATCGATAGTTGGCCTCTTGATGAGGATGGGTACAAGTCGCTTATGGCCAGTCCGTCTATGCTTTCAAACTTGAAAGGTGAAGGCGGCGCTGCGTGGGCAGGAGACAATCTGGGCAATGGACTTCTCGGGTTTCACGGAATGGAATATATTCTTTTTTCTGATGGAAAGGCTAAGGATGTTAAGAGCATCGGTGACGACCAATACACTTATCTTCTCGCCGTCGCCGGGGACTTGCGTAACCACACGGTTCAGCTCGAAGTCGCTTGGCTTGGCAAGAATGCTCCTAAGGCTCATCAAGACTTGATGAAAGAACTGGAATATGAAGTAACGTGCGACGGTAGCGGCTTTTCTTATTCGGAGAACCTCTTGAATGCCGGCCAAGGTGGATCGTCCCTTCCGAGCTGGACCGGTGCCATGCAGTATATAATCGACGGAGCAGTGACGATAGCGGACGAAGTGGGTGCATCTAAGATTGGCAAACCATATAATCCGACCGAATCCGGTGATGAAAGATATATTGAATCTCCGTATAGTTGGAATTCCATTACAGATTTTTATGATAACATCACGTCTATTGCCAACGTATATTTTGGAGGAGTGGAAGGAAAGCGTAATGAAGCGACTTCGCTACATAATTGGATGAAAAAGAATCATCCTGAAGAAGATTCCGTTCTTTGCGCAGCCATAGAGAATGCCCTTAAGCAGATAGGTTTGGGTAGTAAGGATGATGGTGAGGGTATGGTATATCCATTTGTGAAAAACATCAAGAACAAAGCTACTCTCGAGGCCATTGAGGCTTGCAATAAACTAGTAGAAGCATTGGATGCCGTAAAGGAAGTAGTAAAGCATTAAAGTTATGAACAGTAAAGTATCTATAATTACCATCATGACAGTCGCAGTTCTTGCGGGTTGTAACAGGAATGATGGTCCGGAGACTCCATCTCCCGTGCCTGACAAGCAGATAGAGGTGGAGACCCTTTCCGGCGGCGTGCTTGGCACTACGTTCAATTCATCGGCATCTGCATTCGAAGATCCGTCTCCTGCAACAGTGCAAGCCGGACTTGAAAACCATTTCAAATATGGAGAGTATTTCTTTGAAAGGCCATTTATTCAGGGCGGCTCCAATTTTAGCGGACTTGGCCCCGTGTATGTACGTTCATCTTGTATAGACTGTCATCCGGGCTACGGCTATGGGCGACGTATGGAGCGTTATCGTGCTTCCGACTATGGAAATGGTTATCTTCTGGTCGTTTATCGGAAGTCTACGAATGCTTATGAAAGCACGGTGGCAGGAATGCCTCAAACGCGTGCAGTGGCACCTTTCAAGGCCCCTATTGACGAGAGCGGAATTACTATAGAATGGAGGGAATACACTGATGAGTGGGGAAATGAGTTCCCGGATGGGGAAAAGTATAGTCTCATATACCCTGAAGTAAATATCGAGAAGGATGCCTTCTATGTAGAGCCAAGCGATTATTCAGATTTGGGCTTTAGACTAGAATCTACGATTGGACTCTATGGCGTAGGACTTTTGGACGCCATCCCGGATGATTCTTTGAAGGTTCAGTATCAAAGAGAGGCATCTCGTGGAGTCAAACTCAATCCAGCAGTCTGGAACGGCGATGATTGGGCGGCCTATTATAGTAATGGCAAGCAGGGGGATGGTACCAAATATGCCAAGCGGTTTACATATGCGCTTAGCCGTGGCCCACTTCAAGATGCTGCCGGAGCCAATGCGATTTGGAATATCACAAATGTCACTCGAAGCGATAGGACATATCATTATCTCGACCTTGCCGGAGTGAACTATGCTACCAAGTCTTCTAAAGACCCCGAAGTTCAGGAGAAGTTTTATGAGTTGTTTCCTGAATGGAACAAGACTGGCGATGTCGAGAAAGATATCTACAATTACTTGACAAATGCTAATCTTCCTGCCGAAATGAGCGATGAGGATTACATAGACTTTATGGTATGGCACAGAGGATTGGCTGTTCCTGCGGCTCGTAATTTGGATAATCCGCAAATACAAAAAGGAAGGGGTATTTTCCGCGAAATTGGCTGCGCTCAGTGTCATCGTCCGTCCTGGACCACCGGAGATGACGAATACGATGACCCATCTAATTTCTTCGCAAAGGGAGGCTCCCATAAGGGGTCGAACGTAGTGCTCCCTAAATATCCACATCAGACCATTTGGCCTTATACGGATATGGTGCAACACAGGCTCGCTATGGTAAATGATATTCGCACAGGGTGGTGTAGAACGACCCCTCTTTGGGGGCGCGGACTTTCGCTCATCTGTGCCGGTCATCAAGACAGACTTCACGATCGTAGGGCGAGGAATGTCAATGAAGCCATTATGTGGCACGGTGCAGCAGAAAGTGATGCTCGATGGACTGTTGAAAAATATAGGAAATTATCTAAGGAAGACCGTGACGCGGTCATAGCATTCATCAATGCAATCTAAATTTCATAAATTATTAATTATTAGTTTAGCGGTTTTGCTCATCGTCGCGATGATGGTGGCAACCATAATTGAGAAGGCCGGCCATTCTGCCTCGGCCTTCTCTTTGATTTATCATAGTCCGGTGTTCATTGCGGTTTGGGCGGCATTGGCCGTGCTGGGCACCATAGAAATTGTCCGGAATCAGTTGTACAAGCGTCCGGCAGTGCTCTGTATCCATATTGCATTCCTGTTTATATTGGCAGGGGCTTTGACTACCCATCTCTTTTCTGAAGAAGAACGTATTCATCTTCGTGTCGGTGAGGGTACTGATTCGCCTTTTCCCATTATCTTGACGGACTTTGAAGTGGTCCGTTCTGCAGGAGGCGCGGTCATAGATTATGTTAGTTTAGTGGAAGCGGATGGGAAGCGTGCCGAAATCGCGATGAATCGTATCTTAAAAAAGGATGGATATCGACTATTTCAAGACGGATATGACGAAGATGAGGGAGGAGCATATTTTTACGTGACGCACGATCCGTTAGGAACCGGAATAACATATACGGGTTATTTTTTACTATTTATAGCTTTGGCTATGTTTTTCTTTGACAAGAAATCGCGTTTTCGTGAAGCCCTTAATAGATGTGTAGGAAGAGGAGGTGCGGCTATTTTGCTGGTCGTAGGCTTGTTTTGTAGCAGCTTTGAGGGGAATGCAATGCCTAAGGCTCTGCCGAAAGACGTTGCAGAGGAATTCGGTAGACTCTATGTTAATTACAATGGTCGTATCTGCCAGGTTCAGACTATGGCCTATGATTATGTGAGGAAAGTGTATGGTAAGACTAAAGTCGAAGGATACACTGCGGAGCAAGTTTTCACGGGATGGCTCCTGTTTTATGATAATTGGAAAGACGTCCCTGTCAAATGTAAAAGAAACGAACGTGGAGGCCCGGTGGAACTTGAAAAACAGAAAATCGTAATGGATATTGCAGCCGGACGCGATTTGAAGATTTTTCCTGCTTGCAGACCGGATGGAAGCTGGGTGTGGTATGCCTCGGCAAGTAAGCTTCCGGTAGATATGGATAGTGGAGAGTGGATTTTTATCCGTAGGGTAAATGCACTTATGGGAGAGTTTGCTTTTAAGGGTGACTGGGAAGGAGCACGGGAAATAGTGGCCAAGATAGCCAAATACCAAAAGAAAGCGATACTTCCATCTTCATCTAAAACAACCGCGGAGAGAATGTACAATAGCATAGGAAGACCTATGATTCCGGCTATGATATGTCTGACTCTTGGTGTATTGTTGTTTGTCTTCTTGAGCATTAATGTAGTAAATGGTAAGAGAATGCGAAAGGCTTGTCGTTTAGGTGCATGGATGATTCTTGGCTATCTTACGGTGGTCTTGTCGCTACGGTGGTTCGTTTCCGGACATATACCTATGACAAACGGCTATGAAGTGATGCTGGTTATAGCGTGGTTCGCATCGCTGCTTATGGTGGGATTTGGGAATAAATCTCTCATTATGTACTGTTTTGGCTTCATTCTGTCCGGATTTGCGATGTTGGTTTCTTGCTTGGGACAGGCAAGTCCACAGATAGGCACCTTGATGCCGGTACTATCCTCCCCGCTTCTCAGTATACACGTGGGATGTATGATGTTTAGCTACACGTTATTAGGTCTATTGGCACTTAATGGCCTTTTCGGGCTTTTGCAAGGGCATACACCGACAGCGGACGAATCGATGGATAGGGGTATCATCATTCTTTATCCTGCAGTCTTTTTCCTTCTCGCCGGAACTTTCATAGGTGCCATTTGGGCCAATGTTTCTTGGGGAAACTATTGGGCTTGGGACCCGAAGGAGACGTGGGCGCTTATTACCATAATGGTATATTCAGCTCTTTTGCATACACGTAGTCTTAAGAGGCTGAATTCGCCTATCGTTTTCAACCTATTTTGTGTCATCGCCTTTATATGTGTATTGATAACGTATTTCGGAGTCAATTATTATTTGGGCGGGGCACACAGTTATGCTTGAATCCCCGTAGTAAGGCCGCTTTTAGGCCGTTTGGCAGAATAAATAAATTTGACTATATTTGCCAGATAAAATTGAGAAAGAGTAATTATTTATAAAACTTAAATCTTAATCAAAAAATGGAGTACGCAGAAATCGTAAAGAAAGTACAGGACATCATCGTGGACAAACTCGGTGTAGAGCCTTCAGAGGTTACAGAAACCGCTAACTTTACAAATGACCTTGGCGCCGATTCTCTCGACACAGTAGAGCTTCTTATGGAATTTGAAAAGGTATTTGGTATCAAGATTCCGGATGAAGAGACAGCTAATATTTCTACAGTAAAGGATGCTGTTGACAAAGTCGCAGAAAAATTAGGTGCAAGCAAATAATAGTTAACCTATTATAGAGTTAAAGAGGCCGCTATCCGATTTGAAGATGGCGGCCTCTTATTTCGTATGGGCTTCTAGGCCCGTCTATTATTCTTTAGGAAGTGAGAATACCAGCTTGATGCTCGGCTTTCTGTCCGTACTGGTCGGACCGCAGAGCGTAGCCTTGAAGTAACTGTCCTTATCGAGGTTATAGGACTTCTTGGTGCTCGTCTGGTTTCCGCTCGCATACATCGCCGCCAGCATATAACTATAGTAGTTACTGTAATAGCTTCCGCTGCCATATCCGTAGCTTCCTCCGCCATACATGCTGTTATAGTAGTTCTGGTAGGCAAGATACTGCAAGTATTCGCTCATATCGCCCGAAGAACTGCTGCTATTCGACGTGGTAGTCTCCTGTACGCTCATAAGCAGCATCCAGATGTCATAGTTACCGGTCTTGAATCCTTTGTCGCTCTCGTCTTTAAGAATGACCTGCTGAAGGTGATATGTGATATCCGGAGAATAGATGCAGGTGCTTCTGTTAATGTCGCCCTTATTCTCCTTTTCCATACTGGAATCCGTGAGCCCCATATAAGATGAAGACTCCTTCGTCCAGATTCTGCAAGTCGGGCTAAGACGCGGCGGGAAGTGATTGTCCAGCTCCTTGTAGTCCGTGTCCATAGCGAATGGCAGCACCACGCTTGCCTTGTTTATGACAGCCTTCGAGTAATCGGCACTTGGCCTGTCGTGTGCGGTAAGCGTATCCTGAATCGTGCGTATGGTAAGTTTTCTGAGCGTCTCTGCCGAAATTACCGGCTTCAGCCCGGCACCACCTTCTACCAGTACCTTGTCCGTAGCCTTTCCGGCCAATCCTCTCGACTCGTGTTTGGTGAGATTAATGGCATACTGCGGGAATGTTCCGTTAGAGTATTTGGTAATCAGAGAGTCAAGCCGAGTGTACTCTACCGCACCATAATAGAAGAAGAATGTCGTGTCCACAGGACCCTTTTTCTCGTCGAAGATGGAGTTTATGCTCAGCTCTCCGTAATTGCTCTCTAAATAGTAGCGAGTCTTGTTGTAATTCATCTGGACATCGAAAGTGTTTATTCTTCCACCGTTCGATGCAGGAGTGTCGGTATAGATGTAGATTCCCGGGAAAGCCTTGAAGTAGGCGTCCATCTCCTTAGAGAGTTTCAGCCCGTTAGTCCCGTTTATCAGCTTCCACGCGAAGGCATCCGTGAAGTTAAGAGTGAGGGCGGTCTTTCCGTCGATGATAGGCGTACCCTTCACTACGCTTTCGCTCTTATGCTTTACCAGTCCGGCCCTGTCGTTAGCGTCTATGAGCTTCTTGTAATTTATTCCGCTTTCGAGTTCGTTAACGTAGACTCTCTGCAGGATACGCTCGTTCCCTTCGATGGAAACCGAAGTGGTATCGAAGGCTGCCGTCATGGTGAAGTGATTAACCTTCTGAACCTTACCGAAATTAAGAGAGTCATAGAGAGGCACTAGCGTAAGCGCACACTCCCTCTTGCACAAGCCGAAGGTGTCATCTTTCGTGGCACCTATGGTAATGCGGGAATTGGAAAATCCGGAAAGGCTGTCGGCCATCCTCATCTCTATCTCGTCCAGCGGAATCTCCGCAGAGAAGATGTCATAGCGACTGTCTTCCGGGATGAAGTTCCCTCCTATTTCGTTATTTATCTCTACACAGGACAGACAAGCCGATGCCAGTGCCCCGAGTGCAATCAATTTTCCTTTAAAATTCATCCTTACAACTGATCGTAAAAGGCGTTATACTCTTCTATGTAACTTCCGTCCGATATGCTTTTGGATTTGCTCTTCAGTACTGAGAGTCCGCGATCGCGACAGTAACTTACAAGCGATGAAGGTATTCCGTCACCTACCATAATGGCTCCGTCGGCATATTTGGCAGCAAGTTTGGCAAGATTTATGCCATTTGGATCCTTGAGGAGGTCGAGTTCCTTCTCGCCGACTCCGCCGAACATGGCCTTCTCTATGAAATTCTTGTCGAAGGTCTCATTAGGCACATTGTTGTAGAAAGAGATAACCACTTTACTGTTAGTGAAGATAGGGTCGTCTTTATACGCTTTCTTCAAATATGCGGGAAGTAGATGTGAGATCCATCCGTGACAGTGAATCACGTCCGGAGCCCATCTCAGTTTCTTTACCGTCTCCAGCACTCCGCGTGCGAAGAAGATGGCTCTCTCGTCATTATCCTCGAAAAAAACTCCCTTATCGTCCCTCTCAAGCTGCTTGCGCTTGAAGTAGTCCTCGTTATCTATAAAGTAAACCTGGGTGTGAGCAGCTGCTATGGAAGCCACCTTGATGATGAGCGGCCTGTCTACGTCGCTGATTACCATATTCATACCGGAAAGACGAATCACCTCGTGGAGCTGATTCTTTCTTTCGTTTATGCATCCGTACCTCGGCATGAAGGAGCGGATTTCGCGTTTCCTCTCCTGGGTGCCCTGCGGCAGATAACGACCTATTGTCGCGATTTCGCTTTCAGGAAGATATGGGTATATCTCCGAACAGACGAACAGTACTTTTTTTACAGAATTCTCCATTTGGCTCAAAGATACGAAAATTTTTCCTAAATTCGCCATTTGAAATGAGCCGTAAGAAAAATAATATTCTTAAAAAGAGGATAGTGGGAGGGTCTCTCTCCTCTGTCATAAGCATCAGTTTTGTACTCCTGCTTGTGGGATTGGCAGCTACCATAGCCATAAACGCAAGCAGTATAGTAGATTATTTTAAGGAGAACATCCAGATCACGGCCTTCCTTAAAAAGGGGACTCCGGCAGTCAAGGCCGTAGAGGTTCAGCGCACTCTGGAAAAGGAGCCGTTCGTAAAGGAAACCCGCTATATAAGTGTAGAGCAAGGCACTCAGGAACTCGTGGATATGCTCGGAAAGGACTTCGCCGACGTCTTCGTGACCTCGCCCGTTCCCAGCTCCATAGAGGTGATGGTCTACTCGAAGTACTATCAGGCCGATTCTCTGGACGTAATTCTCGACAAGATAGTGGATTACCCTTACATAGAGTCTGCCTCTACCCAAGCTGCGATGGTGCAGACCATAGGCGATGCGATGACCCAAGTGGGCGTGATTTTGGGCGTGCTCATAATCCTTCTCACTTTCATCTCCAGCGTGTTGATTTCGAATACCGTTCGATTGAGCATCTACTCTTCGCGTTTCAGCATTCACGCGATGCAGCTCGTCGGCGCGGGTAACCACTTCATCGCCAGACCGTTCCTTGCTCGCTATGCCGGGATGGGCGCCGTATCCGGCCTGGTGGCGTGCCTGGTGCTGGCGGCAGGATTGGCCTACGTGCACAAAAGCCTGTTCCCGCAGATATTCGAATTGTTCCTTCCGGCCAATTTGGCCATAGTCGGCGTCTCGCTCGTGCTGTTGGGCGTGCTGTTGTGCCTGCTATGCGCGCGAATCGTGATGGGAAAGGTGATTAGATTGGATAAAGACGAATTATATGGATAAAAAGATCGAAGACAAGATGCCTATGGACAAGAAAGGCCTGTATGTAATGCTGGCCGGATTGGGCTTGATGGTATTGGGCTATATTCTTATGAGCGGAGGCGGAGTGACCGACCCTCAAGTGTTCAATTACGATATGTTCAGTTTCAGACGAATCGTGCTGGCACCGCTCCTTCTCATAGCCGGAATCGTAACTATCGTGGTATCTATCATAAGACTTCCTAAAGAGAAAAAGAAATGAATTGGTGGCAATCGATTATTTTAGGTTTGGTGCAGGGATTGACCGAGTTCCTGCCGGTGAGCAGTAGTGGTCATCTGACTATCGCAAAGGAACTTCTGGGCGTGGAGGCCTCGCAGGACCTGGTGTTTGAAGTGGTGGTTCACGCTGCTACGGTACTGGCCACCATCATAGTGTTCAGAAAGCAGATAGGAAAGCTCCTGTGCGGTTTTTTCAAGTTTAAGAATAACGACGAGATGGATTATGTCCTGAAAATTCTCATCTCTCTCATTCCTATATTCATCGTGGGCATGTTCTTCAAGGACCAGGTGGAGATGCTCTTCTCCTCTCTTTACGTAGTGGGAGGAGCCTTGCTGGTAACGGCCGTCTTGCTCTATTTCTCCGACAAGATCACGATGAGTCCGCTGTATAAGCCTAATACATATCGTAATGGCATATCCTTCTGGCAGGCATTCGTAATAGGTCTGGGTCAGGCAATAGCCGTGATTCCGGGTCTTTCCCGAAGTGGAACCACCATCTCGACCGGACTTCTGGTAGGCGTGAAGCGCGACGTAGTGGCGCAGTTCTCCTTCCTTATGGTGATTATTCCTATTCTCGGCGAGACTTTCTTGAATGTGGTGGGAGGCGAATTGACGGCTTCTACCGTAGGGGCGTTGCCTTTGATTCTGGGCTTTGTGGCAGCATTCGTCTCGGGAATGTTCGCGTGCAAGGTGATGATAGCCCTCGTCAAGAAGGCTAGCCTGAAGTGGTTCGCATTCTACTGCGCCGTGGTAGGATTGGCAGTCATAATAGCTAAAACCATTATAGGATGATTTATTTCGCTTCCGATGTCCATTTGGGCTTGAAAGGCTCGAATCCTCAGGAAAGGGAGGATAGATTCGTGAATTGGCTGAAATCCATTTCTTGGACTTCGGAAGATAAGTTGTTCCTGCTGGGAGATATTTGGGATTTCTGGTATGAGTATAAGGATGTTATCCCGAAAGAGGGCATAAGGGTGCTCGCAGAGTTGATAAACATTATGGACGCGGGAAGCCAGGTCTATTTCTTCCCCGGCAATCACGACATCTGGACATTTCACTTTTTCGAGAAACTCGGCATCCACGTGATTCACAATCAGCCTGTGGTGATGGAATTGGACGGCCGTAAGGTGATGATGGGACACGGCGACGGGGTAGGAGGGGCCAAGTGGTCCTACAAGCTTATGCTTGCCATCTTCCATTCTCGTTTCTGCCAATTCCTCTTTTCCCTGCTGCATCCGAGGCTCGCATTCTCGATAGCCACGCGCTGGTCCAAGTCGAACAGGTACACGCATACGCCTTATGAATGGAAGGGAGAGAGTGAGCGCATCTATAAATATGCCGTGTCCCAGGACCCTTCGATAGAGCTTTTCATTTTCGGACACTATCACTGCGCCGTGGATGAGACGCTTCCTAGCGGAGCACGTCTGATAATTCTGAAAGACTGGTTAGAGGGAGGAACTCCCCATTTTACCTTATAAACGATTTAGTAGACAACTTGTCGGTCTTTATGATGGTCTTCGGCGGGTCTTCCCAGAAGACTTGATAGTAGAAATTAGCCCATTCCTGCTCTCCACTTTCCCAGATTTTGACCAATTCTTCGGTCTTCGCGTCTTCGCCAGTAGGGTCGTAGTGCGCCTTAAGGTCCTGGTCGAACACCTTGCCTACTAGATTCCAGAATCCGGCGGAAAAGCCTCCTTCATAGTTATAGATTATGTCGTAGACGGTCATACCGCACTCTCTGTCCACGAGTCTTGTGAGCAGGAATCCCTGACTTATGGTGGTATGCCTTATGTCTTGTTCGAAGAGCTTGAAAAGCTCCTTTTCCACGTTCTTTATGTAGCGGTCGCGATTCCTTTTGTCCAGTCCGTCCGCCGCTATCGTACTGTCCACTTGCGCCATCATCTTTCGACCTACGAGCGCGTAGGGGTACACGCGGTTGAAATTATAGATTAGACGGTATTTCTCACGCCATTCCTTGCCGTATTTCTTAATCTTTTTCTTGCCCTTTGCACTTACCGTAGCAGCCGGCAATTCGATGTCTTGTGCCGGAGAATAGACCCCGGCACAAAGCACAATCAACAATATGAGAAATAAACGTTTCAATCACCTATGATGTGTATGCGGCCGAACCTGTCGATGATTCTAACCTCGTGCTTTTCGGCATCCGGATTGAACGTAGCCTTGAATAGGTTAGGTGTCGGCCAGCAGGCCACCCACGAGATTTTGTATTGGCTAGGGTCTGCAAATTCAGCCTTGGCCACAGGGTCCTTTCCGGAGAAGCGCTCCATATCGCAGATCTTCACTCCGTCTTCCCAGTATTCCACCTTCCAAGCGTCGTCGTAGTCCCACACGTGAGCCACTGCCCATCCCGGATAGTCCTCGTGGTCGAGGTATACCTTTCCCTGGAAGTCCGGACCATAGCCGCAGCCCTTGTAATACCACTCTACATTAGTGTCTCTGAATGTGTAGACCTTATATCCCGGAGGACATCCGTCTACACACACGGTTCCGCACCACCAGCATCCGCAGAAGCCTCCGATATTGTGCTCCATAAGCGCTTCGGGGCCTTTCTTGCTGCCGATGATGTTATTAGTGTTAGTGTGCATGTGTCCCGAGAGAATCAGGGCGTCGTAGTCGCTTATCATCTGATAGAACCCCGGCTTGTTACAGAGGTTGTCTCCTATTATGTCATACATAAAGCGGTCTCTGTCTTCCTTACTCTGGGTAGTCGGGATGTGCATACAAAGCACGAGCTTGTGGTCCGTAGGCACTGTGGCGAGGTCTTTTTCGAGCCAGCTCAGCTGAGTCTCGTCTATGTAGCCTATGTAGAAGTAATCTCTTCCCACGTAGAAGTTGTCGTTGAGGACCACGTAGTGGGTCTTTCCTACGTTAAACGAGTAGTATGTAGGACCATAGAATTTCTCAAACTCCCTGAACGAGGTCTCGTACGAGCGTCCCCAATTGGTCATATCGTGATTACCCATCACGAAGCGCATATCTATTCCCACTTCGCTGAGCTTGCCGGTGATGCGAGGGTAGAGAGGGTGCTGCCATCCTACTATGTCTCCCAGGCAGATGGCGAAGCTGTACGCTCCGTCGCTTTCCAAGCTCTTCACGTGCTCTTTCATATCGTCCACGCGCGCTGCGAATGGCACCAGGTCGAGCGTATCCGAAATCTGAGGGTCGGCGAATACGATGGGATGGTTGAAATTATCGTCCTTCTCGTTTTTTACGACGGTGAAGTCGTAAATCTTCTTGTCTGCGGTAAGGTCCTGATAATAACAGGTTTTGCTCCTAAAGGAAGAGTTTCTGTAGCCCGAAGGGGTGCTCACGAAGACGAAACGTCCCGAAGCCCTGTCGTAAGGCATTTCGAACTGTCCTTTCTTGTCAGTCTTCACGACGCATACTCCGTCCGACACCACCACTCCTTCCAGAGCCTTTCCTGCTTCATCGCGCACGCTACCCGTGATAATCGTCGGATCTGCCTGCTCTACTGGCTGAGGTTTGCTCACGGAGCATCCCCAAAGCGCCGCCGAAGCGAGAAAAATGTATACTAAGCCTTTATTCATAATCTAACTTCTCCAATAAATTTTGTGCTTGCTGAATACGCAGGTCACTGCCATCATCGCAAGCGTGATTATAAAGCCTCTCACGAGCCCCATAAAAGGATTTCCCGCGCTGGCCGAATCCACGACCGCTCCGAGTCCTATCATATAGAAAATAGGATTCAGTACCAGTCCCGAAAGCGTATATGCCAGCATCGGATTCTGTCCTACCAGAGCGAAGCCGCGTCCCATCTTGCCTCCGATTATGGCGAGTGCACCCTCGCACCATAAAAGGAAACTGATTAACAGACAGGCAAGTCCGCCTGTAGACAGCAGGTACGAAAGATTGCAATGGTCTTTCGTGATGCCTCCGTCGATAGGGTCGAACAACAATCCCAAAACCAGCAGTAGGTAACCCATACGGGCTATGAGGTTCTTAGGTGAATTGGCACAGTCTCTGGTCAGGAATATTTGGGCAATCGCGAACGCTATGGCGATGATCATGCCTGCTTGGATGTGTCTGCTATAGAAAGCCCACAGCATCACCGGCACTATCACCAGACAAAGCAGTGCGGAAACTAGCGTAGACACCTTCTGTGGGTCTATGCAAATCGCCTCCCTGCGCACTTTGGCACGCATCAGGATGTCGCCCACGCTCATACCTATCAGTGTGATTACCAGGTATTGGGCATATCTCCAGTTCAGCAGCCAAGTGATTCCTGCCGGCAGAGTGGCCCATTTGAGCACATCCGTATGCCAGGCCAATTCCTTCGCCACGCACGCCACTATTAATATCAGCAGCCTAAGCCACGGCTTTTCCTTAGTCAGCAGCCAAATGAAGCCTCCCAGCAGCGCCAGCAGCGAGAGAATCATAATGATGATATTGTTCTGGCTGAAAGCCAATTTGGCCCCGAACCCGAATTTGATTACTGCAAGCAGTGCGACGACTACCAGCGCCCCGGCCAAGTTTATCATCCACGGCTTCACCTTTCCCCTCTGAGGAATGCGCCACAGTGCGAGGAACAGGCCAATCCAGATTCCGAATCTGGTCAGTACCTTCAATGGCTCTTCGTAGGAGAAGATGGCATTGGCATTGCCGAGCACGAGTCCGAAGGCTGCGAGGATTATCCAACGTTTGACTATGTCGAGGGATACCCTGCCCACGCTTATTCCCTTACGTAGTTTTCCGCCGAGAGAGAACGGCATAGACGCTCCCATAGTGAAGATGAAGAACGGGAACACCAGGTCTACCCAGGTAATTCCCTTTACATCGGGGTTGAAAACAAAGTCAGGAGGTGGGACTTGGCAGTGGAACATCCATGCCGGAAGTCCTGAATTCCAAGCGATGTTCGCGCTGAGCACCATCAGGAAGATGGTAACTCCGCGCAGAATATCTATAGAAACTATGCGTTTGTTCATTATTATTTAATTTTTCTGGTCTTTCCCTTGCTGTTCCAGTACTGCTCGATTTCTTCAAGGGTCTTTCCTGTGGTCTCAGGAATGACTTTCCACATAATGAGCATATAAGGGATGCACATCACTGCGAAGATGAAGAATGTTCCGGCCTGGCTCCAGCCCAGAAGGACAGGGGTTAATTGGCCTATGAGGTAGGTGCCGATCCACAATGCGAATCCGGCGATGGACATCGCGCGTCCTCTCACGCTGTTAGGGTACATCTCGGAAAGCAGCACGAATACTACTGCAGAGATGGATATCGCACAGCAGAATACATAGGCGAGGAAGAAGAACAGCATAAAGGCGTTCCCGAGTCCCAGCGCAGGGCCTGCGGCGAAGTAGATTCCTATCGCGATGAGGCAGATGATCATTCCGCTTACTCCCCAGTAGATGAGCTGTTTACGTCCGACCTTGTCGATGATGAAGACTGCCAGTATGGTGGTGACCATATTGACCAATCCCACGAGCACGGTCGAGAACATAGGGTTGTCGAATCCGGCCTGGCTGAAGATCTTCGGTCCGTAGTAAAGCACGGCATTCACGCCCATAAATTGGCCCAAGATGGCGATGGCACTTCCGGCGAGCACGGCGATGAGGATGCCCGGCTTGAGCAAATCCTTCCAAGAACCGTTGTCCGAACCGGCCATGGACTCTCTGGTGACGTCGATTTCGTTCTGAATCTCGGTGGTGTCGTTATAGATTTTCGAGAGAACTGCCGTAGCCTTAGGAAGTCTTCCCTTGACGATGAGCCACTTAGGACTCTCTGGAATGAAGAAGATGATGAAGAAGAAGAGCAGTGCCGGGATGGTCTCGCTACCGAGCATTCCGCGCCAAGCCTCTGCCTGGAACATCTTGTCCCACAAAGAGATGTCTGCGCTTGCTACGAAAGAAGGGTCGAGCTGGCTGTCGATAACCCAGTTAATCAGGTATGCCAGCAGGAATCCTACCGTTACGGCCAATTGGTACAGTGACACGAGGGTGCCTCTGATTTTAGCCGGAGATACTTCCGAGATATAGATAGGGGAAACGATGGATACGATACCGATACCCACGCCGCCTATGATTCTGTATGCTACCAGGGCGTTGAAGTCTGCACAAACAGCGCAACCTATCGCCGAAATGCTGAACAATGCCGCTGAAATGAGCATCGTGAGCTTGCGTCCGAGATAGTCGCTGAGAGACCCTGCGACCAATACGCCGCAGATGGAGCCTACGAGAGCGCACCCTACATACCATCCTTCCCTAAGGTCTGTGAGATGGAATTGGCCTTTAACCAATTCCGTAGTCCCTGAGATAACTGCGGTGTCGTAACCGAAGAGGATTCCTCCTATGGCCGCAACTATGGCCATAAAGATCACGTAACCGCTTGTCTTTTTAGTGTTTGCCATTATTATTTGATGTTAAAGTAATCTTTGTAGCGATCGTAGAGGTGTCCTGCCTGCAGGTAAGCAGACTGAGGGCTCATAAAGTGGCTGAATTCGAAGGTGATGGCCTTGTCGTATCCGCAGCGTGCGGCAGCTTCGAGCTTCATACGGAGTTTGTCGAACTTGATAGGGAAGAACTTGATAGGCATATCCCTGTCGAATGACTCGGCGTTAGTCCAGCACTGCATTCCGTAGCGGTCTGCGAGCTTCTTGTTTACCGAGAAGAATGCGTCGAGCTCATCGTAGTCTATGTGCCCGTCCTGGAATGCGCAAGCGTCCACTACCTCGTGGATGCCCGAGAAGATTTCATTCCACTCCTCTTCGTGTTTCTGTACTGACACAGCGTCTTCCTTAGTAAGCGTGCCGCCTGCAGCGGATACGGCTTTCTTTCCGTCGATCCACGGCGAGATGAATGTAGGGAGGTAGTTTGAGATGTCCTTACACATCTTGCCCATAGTATAGAAACATTCTACTGCACCCTTCGTGGCGCGTGAGATCTCTGTGGAGATGTACCAGCCCTGGAAGCTCTTGTGGTGTCCGTAGTTCTCCCACACCTCGTCGATGACGAATTTGTTAGCTTCCATCTCTGCGTGCATGTCGCCTGTGTCCCAGTACTTTCCGGTGTCGTAGAGTCCGAAGTAGAACTTCATGTCGTATTTGTCTGCCAGTGTGAGGAATAGCTCCAGAAGGTCCATCGAAGGCATATAGCAACCCTTGTTGAGAAGGTATTTGCTTGGCCAGGTAATGAATTTCCTGTAGCCGCTTCTAATCATAATTACGGTGTCGATTCCTATGGCTTTCATATTCTGGAAGTCGATTTCCCACTCTTTAGGACCCCAGTTCTGGTGCGGGATGTCGTGGGAGATCTCGTCGAGGAATGTACCCGTGATGCGAAGGGCGTTTCCCTTAGGGACGATGAGTCCGTCAGCGGATGTTCCGGTGAATACTTTTTTCTCCGAACAGCCGGATAGGAGCGGAGCGCAAGCGGCTGCAGTAGTAGCTACAGCGGCAGTTTTAAGAAATGATCTACGATTTGTCATATGATTTGTTCTAGTATTACCTTTTATTTTCGCAAATTTAACAAAAAACCGATTAGAAATATTATATTTGTGACAATATTGTTTAATAACATTAACAAATTATAAAAATTTTTAACCAACTTTATGAAATCAAGATTTTTAGTCGTTGCTACTATCTTGTTGACCTGCTTTGGCCTATCGGCTAATGCTCAACATTTGGTGCGCGGTAAGGTCGTGGATGGTTCGGGAGAACCTATTCCTGGAGCTTCTGTGGTTATTTCCAGAACTCAGACCGGTGTTATGACCGACTATGACGGTCTCTATTCTATCGAATGTCAGGAAACTGACGTATTGGAGTTCGCCTTCCTCGGAATGAAAACCGCTAAGGAACAGGTCGGAACCCGTACGAAGATCAACGTGACACTTTTAGACGACGCTATGGCTCTCGACGATGCCATCGTAGTCGGTTATGGTACACAGTCTAAGGTTAATTTGACCAATGCCGTAAGCTCAGTAAAGGGTGCCGAACTCCTGAAGTCGCCTGCAGTGGGTGTGTCTTCTATGGTGGGTACCCGCGTAGCCGGTGTGGTTGCTCTCCAGCAGAGCGGTCAGCCTGGTAGCGATGCTGCTTCCATTCTCGTACGTGGTCAGGGCGCAGTTTGCGTGGTCGACGGTGTAAAGCGTGACCTTAACGAAATCGACCCTAACGAAATCGAGAGCATCTCAGTCCTTAAGGATGCGACATCCGCTTCCATCTATGGTCTCGATGCTACTTCGGTCATTCTGGTTACCACTAAGAGAGGTGATGCGCAGAAGACCCGCATCAGCTATAATGGCGAGTATGGTATCAGCAAGAATACCGATATGCTTGAAATGCTCGACGGCCCTTCTTATGCTTACTGGTATAATAAGGTAACCGAGCTCGATTGCTTGGCCATAGGTAAGGAATTTACTCCTATCTTCACTAAGGAGCATCTTCAGTGGATGGAGGAAGGCAGCCACGGCTGGGGAAACACTAATTGGTATAAGGAGACTTTCGGTGTGGGTACCACTCAGCACCATTCTGTCAGCGCCAGCGGCGGTAATGACAAGTCCAAATTCTTCACTTCCATCGGATTCTTCGATCAGAACGGTAATGTAGAGAACTTCAATTACAAGCGTTATAACATCCGTTCTAACGTCGATACTAAGATTAACGACTTCCTCTCATTCGAGATGAATCTCGCAGGTCGTCTCGAGGTCAGAAACCGGCCTGGTTTCTCGGCTAACCCTAACGACTGGAACAATATCCCTCAGCAGGCTGTCCGTGCACTTCCTTTCGTGCCTAAGTACTACGAGGTTAACGGCGTAAGCTATCCTGTTTCCACTCGTACGGACTCTTCTTGGGTTAACCCTCTGTCAGCAGCCAGCGAGACAGGTAATTATAATGTTAGAAACACTTACCTCCAGACTAATGCAGCCCTTCGCTACGATGTGCCTTTCATCAAGGGACTTTACCTCAAGGCTATGGGTTCATACGATATGATGTTCCAGAATACTAGAAGTTTGTCTACTCCTTATCGTACGGCAGTCCTCACTCTTCCTAAGTCTGGTGTTACCGACCTTTCTTATGTAGTCGCTAACGATGCTCGCGGAAACAACATCACACTTTCCGAGTCGGCCTACTATAACTACGCCATTACCACTAACTTGAGTGCAAACTACGAAAGAGAGTTCGGTAAGCACGCAGTTAAGGCTTTGGCTTTGGTGGAAACCAGAGAGGTAAAGAGCCACACGATAGGCGCTACCGGATATGGTCTCGACTTCCTTAACCTCGCAGAGTTGAGCAAGGTTACTAACAAGACGGGCGTAGGTTCCGAGATGATGCCTAAAGTGTCAGGTTCGTCTTCACACTCACGTGCTGCCGGATTCGCAGGTCGTGTGAACTACGCTTACGATTCGAAGTACCTTCTCGAGGCTACTTGCCGTTACGACGGTTCTTACATCTTCTCTAACAAGGCAGGTGCTCGCTGGGTTGTTCTTCCGGGCGTGTCTTTAGGTTGGAATATGCATAAGGAAGACTGGTTCGACGCTTCTTGGATTAACGAGTTGAAGCTCCGTGCCAGCGCCGGTAAGTCAGCTACTTCCAACGGACTTCAGTCTACTAACTATGTCGACCTCTTCGGTCTTTCAAACAACGCTCTCGTATTAGGCGGTGTTAATCAGGGAATGGTTTACGCATCGGTTATCGGTAACCCTAACCTTACTTGGGCTAAGATGAACAGCTACGACGTCGGTGTGGACTTCGAGGCTTGGAACGGACTTCTCGGATTGGAATTCGACGTTTACTATAAGTACGAGTACGACATCCTCTCAGGAGTTACGGGTTCTTACTCTCCATCTCGTGGTGGATACTATTTCTCTTACGGAAACGATAATAAGAAAGATTATCGCGGTTTCGACTTCACCATCAGACACGATAACTACATCGGTTCTTTGAACTATGGTGCGAAGATGACATTCACTTATGCTTACCGCAGATGGCTCTACTACGCCGGTGATTCACCTAACGCTCCTGAATACCAGAAGCTTACAGGTAAGGAAGTCGGTTCTCTCTATGGTTATATGGCAGATGGTCTCTTCCAGAATGAGTCTGAGATTCGCAGCAGTGCAGTTATGTCGGACAAGGCTGTGGTCCCTGGTTACATCAAGTACATAGACCGTAACGGTGACGGACAGATTACCTACGCTCAGGATATGGGTTATGTAGCAGCAAGTGCCTATCCACGCATTCAGGGTTCGTTGAACCTCTATGCTAACTGGAAGGGCTTCGATATCGATATGCTTTGGCAGGGTGCTACCGGACGTACGGTTTCCCTTACAGGACAGTACACGGCTACAGGTTCAGTGGGTATTATGGATAACACCTTCCTCACCAAGCCATTCTATCACGGTGGTAACTCACCTGCATTCCTTCTCGAGAATTCTTGGAGACCGGACAATCCTAACGGAGAGTTCCCTCGTCCAACCATTACTACAGTCAGCTCTAATAACGCATTCTCATCTACATTCTGGTACAGAGACGGTAGCTATCTTCGTCTGAAGTCACTTCAGTTCGGATACACCCTCCCTGCTAAGGTTACGAAGGCTATGGGAATGTCTTCTCTTAGATTCTATCTTCAGGGTTCGAACCTTCTTACTTTCAGTGGATTGAACAAGTATCACATCGATCCTGAACAGCCGGGCGTGAACAACGGTTACTATCCTCAGCAGAAAGTATATCAGTTAGGCGTTAAACTTACATTCTAAAAGGAGAAAGAGTTATGAAAAAATCAATATTAATTTTAGCATCTATCGCAGCTCTTGTATCCTGCAACAAATGGCTTGATGGCACTACGGATTCATCGACCCTCTCGGAGGCTGCCATTTGGGAAACTAAGGAGGCTGCCAATTACTATCTTAACGGATTCTACACTTACCTTCATAAGTATGGCCAATTCGGTGAAGCACAGTTCGGTGGAAGTATGACCGAGAGCCTTACCGATGAGCTCAAATATGGTTCGGAAGCACTCGGTCATAAGGCCGGACATCCGAACAACTATGTTACAAATGCTGACGCAGTGACTCCTGACGGATGTCTGTGGGGTGTTTGGGGTAATGCTTATGGCCAAGTTCGCCGTGTAAACGGATTCTTGAACTCCAGAGCCAAATTCTCGCGCTTCGATGCACAGACAGACACACTTTTCGTAGCGCAGGCTCGTTTCTTCCGTGCTTTCCTGCATTTCCAGTTGGCAAAGCGTCATCCGAAGGGAATCATCTACTATAAGGAATTGCCTAAGTCAAACGACAAGGCCCTTTCTACTCCGGATGAGTTCTGGCAGGATATGTACGAAGACCTTCTTTATGCAGCTAAGAACTTGCCTGTGGATTGGCCTGCAGCAGAAAGAGGTCGAATCACGAAGGGTGGCGCTTGGGCTATGATGTCTCGCGTCATGCTCTACGCTGGTCGCTGGCAGGATGCCTATGACGCTGCCGATTCTGTCATCAAGCTTAACAAATATGGTTTGGTAAGCGACTATGCACAGTCTTGGAAGGGTAATAATAAGGAGTCTATCATAGAGTTCGACTTTAACAAGAATGGTATCACCCACAAATTCGACCAAGATTACGTGCCTATGTGTTTCGGCTACGACTATGGTGCTCTCGGAACTCCTACACAGGAGATGGTGGAAAGCTACGAGAAGGCCGATGGTACGAAGTATGACTGGAGCGGCTATCATAACGGCTCAGTCAAGACCCGTCCTGACTACGAGAGCCTCGAGCCTCGTTTCAAGGCTACCGTTTACTATAATGGCTGCACTTGGGGCCCTGACGGTGACAAGATTATGGATTGTACCGTAAACGGAACAAATGGTGAGTTTATGAAATATGGCTCGGCTCCATATTCTTATGGTAAGACTACTACCGGTTATTTCCTTCGCAAGTTCATCGACGAGAAACACACTGACCTTAAGGGTGTGCAGAGTACACAGACATGGGTAGAGATGCGTTATGCCGAAGTTCTTCTTAATAAGGCTGAGGCTGCGTATATGCTTAAGAAGTCTGACTATCAGGCTCCTATGAACGAGGTTCGCGCCCGCGTAAATCTTCCTGCGAAGAGTACTACTGGAGAGGCTTGGTTCAAGGACTACCGTAACGAGCGCAAGGTTGAGCTCGCATACGAAGGACATCAGTTCTGGGATCTTCGTAGATGGAGAATTGCCCATAAGGACTATCCGGAAGGATTGAACAACTACCGCTGCCACGCTTTCAGAATTACAGGTACCACCTTCAACTACGAAGAGTGCGACCTTAAGGACCGCGTGTTCCCTAAGAAACTCTATAACCTCGGTATCCCTACCGCAGAGCTTAGAGACAACAATCTTATTAACGAACAATTTGAAGAGTTGAGATAATAATTTATGAAACACTTGAGTAAATATTTTGCGGTAGCTTTGTCTGCTCTTTTTATGGCTTCGTGTCAGCAGCCCGATTTCAAGGTGTCGGAGGCTGAGGCTACAAAGGCCATTAACAGCATCACCGCTTCATTTATAGATGATACAAGTGACGAGAATCACTTCAAGTCGGAGATAGATTATGATAATCACGTGATTACCATAATCTTCCCTTACACCTATCCGGCTAACACCAAATATAACCTCACCGAAGATGACCTCAAGAAGGTGAAGGTCGTAGCTAATCTCGATGACAATTGCTCCATCGAGCCGTCCATCCTTATTATGGACTTGACTCAGGATAATTTAATTACCGTCATCAATCAGAAAAAAGAAAGAACCGATTATATCGTTCGCGGCGAGATTCGTAAGAGCAACGCTTGCGCCGTTACTGCATTCAAGCTCATCGACGAGAATCTCGTGGGTGTGGTAAACGAATCGACTAAGGTCATTTCCATCATTAAGGATGAGGCTCCTGCCAAGCAGCTTGCCGAGGTGGAACTCTCCTTCGGTGCTACCATTACAGGTACTGATCCTACTAAGGTCGCTTGCGACTATAGTAAGGACGTGAAGTTCACCGTAACTGCTCAGGACGGCAAGACTACTGCCGAGTATACCGTTAAGGTTCAGCTTCCTTCTACCCTCGAAAAGGGTATGCGTCCTGGTAGCGGCAAGATTTTATGGAATAATAAGATCGTAGATACTTATGCACCTGCTACGCCTCTTATGATGACCTCTATGGCCGTTATTAAGGATTATATCGTTCTGAATACACGTAATGAGGATATGATGGTGGTTAATCGCAAGACGGGTGCTAAGGAAGGAACCATCAAGCTTCCATTCAAGAGCAGTCTCGGTAACTTCAAGGCTACGGGCGACTCGTCGGATAACATCCTCGTGACTAACCTCGATTCTAAGGAAATCGTAGTCTATCGCATAAAGGGCATAAACGGTACCCCTACGGAGTACATTCGCTATAACGTAGGCGGCAAGTCTTACGGACGTGGCATCTCGGTTATCGGTTCGCTCGACGAAGATGCAGTCATCACTATGCCTCGCTTCGAGGATGCCGGATGGTATTTCCTCAGATGGACTGTGACAGGTGGTGTTTTGAACACAGAACCTGAACTCGTTACCATCAATAGCTCAGTAAATGGCGGTGGTTGGGTTTACAACTGTGATGTTGTCGCTACTGACCCTTCTAACCCTAAGTCAGATTACTTCGTGAATTCTTATGCTAAATTGACCGGAGGTACAACAGCTAATGTGGACCGCGGTACTATATGGATTGACGGTGCGACTAACAAGGATAAGTGCCATAGCCCATATACGTCTTCGAACTGGGTACGTAATGCTCTGGACTATGTGAAGTTCAATGGCGTAGGTTATTTGATAGCTAACTCCGTGAACTCGTTCACTTGGGGTGCGGACGATATGATATATCTCTACGACCTGGGAGACGCTAATCTGGATAATATCGTATGGAAGTCAGAACTCGGCATTTATGGCTCTATGAACAACATTGCTCAGGCTAACGGAGGTGCTTGCAGTGATGTGGCACTGAGACTGTCGGACAACGGCTATTATATGTACGCTTATTTCTTCTTCGCCGGTGGTCAGCTCGTTTGTCTACAGTTCGACTGTCTGGATATGTAAAATATGAGAAAATCAATAAGTTATTTGTTTTTGCTTGCAGCGGCACTTTTCAGTGTCGCTGCTTGCGAAGACAGTGGTAAGAATAACCTTCCGGAATGGGAATGGCCTTCTCCGGGTGGTGACCCTGACAAGCCTAAGGTCGAAAAGCCTCGTTACATTTGGGTCGACGCTGCGGCTAATTTCCCTGATTTCGCTAATTCTAAGGATAATATTCGCCGAGACCTCACTAAGGCTAAGGAGACGGGCTTTACCGATATAGTAGTGGACGTGCGTCCTACTACAGGAGACGTCCTCTTTACCACTAAAGTAGGACACCCGGTAGAGTATTTGGGAGCTTGGGTGAATGGCACTTATACGCAGGTTAAACGCACGGCTACGTGGGATTATCTCGCTGCCTTTATCGAAATAGGGCATTCGCTGGGACTTCGCGTACACGCCGCTTTGAATACTATGGTGGGCGGAAACCGTTCTTTCGGTGGAACCGGTCTTCTTATGAGAGACCCGTCGAAACGTAGCTGGGCTACTACCTATAATTTGTCCACCGGGCTTATGAATGCCCTCGACAGTGGAAAGGATCTTTTCTTCAACCCTGCCCATCCTGAGGTTCAGAACTATCTGATCGCTCTTCTTAAGGAAGTGGCAGCCTACGAGGGACTCGATGGAATATTCCTCGACAGATGCCGTTACGCCGGCCTTCAATCCGACTTTTCCGAGGAGACGAAGGCTCAGTTTATGGACTATATGGGCATTCTTTCCCTTCGCTGGCCCGATGACATCCTGCCTGTAGGAGCGGATTACACGGCTGCGAACGAACTTACGACCTTTCCGAAGTACTATAAGAATTTCCTCGAGTTCCGCGCCAAGGTTATCCACGATTTCGTGGAGAAGGCATCCAATGCCGTGCACGAGGTAAATCCTGACATGAAGTTCGGCGTGTACGTAGGTGGCTGGTATTCACAATACTACGATGTGGGTGTAAACTGGGCGAGTCCTTCTTATAATACTGCGGCCAATTTCAGCAAATGGGCTACTCCTAATTATAAGAATTACGGCTATGCCGACCATTGCGACCAGATGCTCATCGGAGCCTATGCTTCTCCTGGTGCAGTCTATGGTAGTGGGGAATGGACTATGCAGGGATTTTGCACTTTGGCTAAGGATAAGATAGGAAACGCCTGCCCTATGGTATGCGGTGGTCCTGACGTAGGAAACTGGGATTCAAAGAATAAGTACACCCAGGAAGAGGAGAATCAAGCGATAGTGAATTCCGTAAAGGCTTGCTACGATGCGTGCGACGGATATTTCCTTTTCGATATGATTCACCTCAAGCTCGCGGACCAGTGGGAATATGCTAAGGAAGGTATTGACAAGGCACTTAACAAATAAAAAAGATATGAATAGAAAACTGACGATGTTGGCAGCGGCCGTACTATCACTTGCTGCATGCACCCAGCAGGCAAAGCCTCGTTATATTTGGATCGAAGCTTCGGCCAACTTTTCGGACTTTGCCAATTCTAAAGAAAATATAGAGCGTGACATCATAAAGGCTAAGGAGGTGGGATTTACCGACCTCGTAGTCGATGTCCGCCCGACTAACGGAAACGTGCTTTTCCGCTCACGCGAGGGTATTCCTTACACCGAGCGTCGCAGCTGGAGGGGCGTTTATGAGCGCACGGCCACTTGGGATTACCTCGATGCCTTCATCGAGCTGGGTCACAAGCACGGTATGAAAGTGCACGCCGCTATGAACACTATGGCCGGCGGCGCATATTCTCCGCTCGGAGCGAGTGGTCTTCTGGCTACAGATCCGACTAAGAAGTCTTGGGAGACCCAGTATAATACTGCCGAGGGCATAAAGACCGTGGAAAGGGGAGATTCGATGAGTACGATTTTCTTCAACCCTGCCCACCCTGAAGTCCAGGAATATCTGCTTGGCCTGATTAAGGATTTGGCCAGCTACGAGGATTTGGATGGACTTTTCCTCGACAGATGTCGTTTCGCAGGCCTTCAGTCCGATTTCTCGGATCTCTCGAAGACTATGTTTATGAACTACATAGGCGTTCATAGCATTAATTGGCCGGATGACGTCTTGCCTGCAGGCACTACTTACTGGACCATCCCGGAAGAGAAACCTAAGTATTTTAGGCAGTGGAACGAGTGGAGGGCTAAGGTTATCCACGATTTCGTGGAGAGAGCCGCAGCCGTCGTTCACGAGACCAATCCTAAAATCAAATTCGGCGTATATGTAGGTGGTTGGTATACTGAATACTACGATGTGGGCGTGAACTGGGCTAGTCCTGACTACGACACTTACGCTCATTACCCTGAGTGGTCTACACCTAATTATAAGAATTTCGGCTATGCCGACCATTGCGACCAGATTCTCATCGGTGCCTATGCCAAGCCAAACGCTGTCTACGGAGACACGGAGTGGACTATGGAAGGGTTCTGCAAACTCGCAAAGGAGAAAATCGGCAAGGCGTGCCCTATAGTATGTGGCGGTCCTGACGTGGGTAACTGGGATCCTGAAAACAAATTCTCTCAAGAAGAAGAGAATCAGGCCATAGTCAACTCAGTAAAGGCTTGCTACGATGCGTGCGACGGATATTTCCTATTCGATATGATTCATCTCAAGATGGCAGATCAGTGGAAATATGTAAAGGAAGGTATGGAAAAGGCTTTAGCTAAATAAACTCTTATGATTTGCGCTTTACTACTGGCGCTGACCATTTCAGTGGTTAATCCATTTATCGGTTCCGGTGGACACGGTCACGTGTTTGTCGGAGCCGATGTGCCTCACGGGCAGGTACATGCGGGCCCTATGAACACCACTTTGGGCTGGGACTGGTGTTCGGGTTATCACGCATCCGATTCTACATTTGCCGGATTTGCCCAGACTCGGCTTGGAGGCACAGGCGTGGCGGACTATGGTGACATAGTCATTCGCCCGCAACTCACATCTGCATTCGACCCTAGCGAGCATTTTCTCAAATCTACCGAAGAATGTACTCCGGGTTACTATTCAGTTACCATTTCCGATGGCATAAAGGCTCGAGTAACGGCCAGCGAGCACTGTGGAGTCTATCGTTTTTCCTATCCGGAAGGGGAGCCTTGCTTTCTGGTGGTAGATTTGCGCCGCGGCGCCCAATCGCTACTCTTTAGGAAGGCCTATAACGGCGGCTATTTGGAAGTAAAGAATAGCCGCACCATAGAAGGCGAACGCATCTCGAGCGAATGGACCTTCGACCAGCCCATCTGGTTCAAGCTCACGACGTCTCGTGACATCAAAAAGATACACTCCTCTTCGGAAAGCCATCTCGTAATAGAATTTGAGAATTCTCCGGAAGAACTGGAGGTCAGGGTGGCCGTTTCGCAGAACGGAGCGCAAAGACTTGATAAAAACCTTAGGGAAGTCCGTAATTTCGACAGCGCCCTTTCAGATGCCCGTAAAAAGTGGGGTAAGGAGCTGTCTGCCATAGAGTTCGAATGCTTCGACGCGAGACAGGATACTATTTTCTACACTTCTCTCTATCACACTGCCACTTCTCCTCAGCTTCTGAGTGATCGCGGCGAAAGACCGCACTATACCATATTTTCCTTATGGGACACCTACCGCGCCGTTCACCCTCTTTATAATCTTATAGATTCGCGCGCGGGAGATTATTGTAACTCTTTGCTTGACATCTACGATCGCACCGGAAGGCTGCCGGTTTGGCCTTTAGGCTATCAAGAGACCGATTGTATGGTGGGCATCCACAGCATATCCGTTCTCTGCGAAGCCGCTCTCAAGCACGTGAAAGGGGTAGACCGCAAGCGGGTTCTCGATGCTTGCTCCTCTATGCTTTCCCAGCCTACCTATGGTATGTCTTTGTGGGATGAATATGGCTATCTTCCTGCAGACAAGGTGAATTGGTCCGTGTCTGTGGAGCTGGAGTATTGCATAAACGCCCGGTGTATCGCACTTCTGGCGAGGGATTTGGGCGAGGACGAATTGGCCGAAGAATTCGAGAAGAGGTCGCAGCGCTACCGTCGTCATTTCGATGCACGGACCGGATTTATGCGCGGTGTAAACTCAAATGGTACATTCACCGAACCGTTCGACCCGGCGTTCTCTCTGCACGAAGAGGCTGATTATGTGGAAGGTAACGCTTGGCAGTACTCGTTTTTAGTCCCGCACGACGTGGATGGGCTTGCTCAGTTGTACGGCGGATGTAAACAATTAGTGTACAAATTGGACGATCTGTTCGCGGCTGACTCTGCCCTGAATGAAGGCGCTTCGGCCGATATCACAGGTATGATTGGCCAATACGCCCACGGCAACGAACCGAGTCACCACACGATTTACTTGTACAGCCTGCTGGGTCGCACTGACAGAGCCGCCGAGCTCATAAGGCAGGTGTGCAGCGATTTTTACACGACATCTCCGGACGGGCTTATAGGGAACGAGGATTGCGGACAGATGTCGGCTTGGTATGTTTTCTCCGCCCTGGGATTCTACCCGGTATTCCCTGCGGACGGAAAGTATGTCTTCGGCTCGCCTCTGTGTACGCGCGCCAGACTGCATCTTTCGAATGGCAGAACCCTTACTGTCATAGCGGAAGGTAATTCGTATGAAACTCCTTATATTAAGGAAGTTCGCCTTAATGGCGTGTTGCTTGACCGACCTTTCGTCACTCACGAGGAGTTGCTCGAAGGCGGTATTCTCGAATATAAAATGTCTTGTGAAAGATGAAAAAGACATTAACACTATTAATAGCATTATTTTTCTGCATTCAGGCGTTCGCGCAGATTCCTGTAAAGGGTAGAGTGGTAGATGCCGATGGTGAGCCCCTCCCAGGAGTGGTTGTAATGCAGAAATCGTCCGGCTCCATGGGAGCGATGACGGACGAAAACGGTAACTTCTCCCTATCTGTATCATCAGCAGATGCGGTACTTCTCTTTACTTTGATGGGATATCAGGACGCCGAAGAGCCGGTGGGTGCCAAGCGCCATTTTAATGTGACGCTGAAAGACGACACCACGTTTCTGGACGAAGCGGTGGTAGTGGGCTATGGCGTACAGAAAAAAGGTACCCTTACCAGTTCCATCGCCTCGATAAACCGAGAGAAACTCTCCTCTGCTCCTACTGACAATATGAGCAATATGCTGGGAGGAAAGCTTCCCGGACTTGTCAGCAGGCAGACTTCCGGCGTTCCGGGAGAAAACGAGGCCCAGATTTACATTCGAGGCATAAGCACTACGGGTACTTCCACTCCGCTGGTGTTGGTCGACGGCGTGGAAAGGGATTTCTCTAATCTCGACCCAAGCGAAATCGCCGACATAACCATCCTTAAGGATGCTGCGTCTGCCGCCGTCTACGGAGTCAAGGGTGCGAACGGAGTCATTCTCGTGACCACTCGACGCGGCGACGTGGCGAGCACCACGGTGACCTATAACGCATCCCTCACTATGAGCGGAAATGCCGAGATGATAGAGCTTCTCGACGGTGAGGAGTTTGCTTATTGGCACAACAAGGCGAGCGACCTAGACGGGCTTATGCGCGAGTACTCCGAGCAGCAGATAGGCTATATCCGTAATGGAAACGATCCTCAGGGCATCTTCGGAAACACTGACTACCTCGACTTGATTTTCAAGAAAGTGGCTTATGGACAGAACCATAACCTCAGCATAAGCGGAGGCTCGAAGTCCGTCCGCTATTTCGTGGGCGGAAGCTATCTCGATCAAGACGGTATCATCGACAACGTGTGGTTCAAGCGATATAACCTCCGTTCTAATGTCGACATCAACCTCTCAGACGACCTTACGCTGAAGCTGGACGTGTCCGGACGTATCGAGAACCGCCATCAGAATGGTGTGAGTGCAGGTTCGAGCGACCCTACGGCCTCTCTGGATAACGGCGGCGCGGAGTACGGCTATAAGAACATAGTCTTCTATGCTCTCTCTGCCAGACCTACCACCAGGCCTATGACCCCGGACGGAGTCTATATAGGTTATCAGAACCCGCTTGCCGCTCGCGACGCTTCCGGTTTTCAGGAAAAGAATCGCTCTTTCGTGCAGACGGGAGTGACCCTTCAGTATAACGTACCTTTCATTAAGGGACTTACGGCCAAGGCTATGGGAAGTTACGACTTCCAGAATACCCTTCAGAAAAAGCTCCTGCTTCCTTGCGATCAGGTGACCCCTAAATACTCCAGCGCGGACGAGACACTGACCCTTACCCCGGGAAACAGCCCTCACCTCGCTTCCGGAGTGAACCAGCTCACCGAATCGCATCAGCTTTTCTCTCGCTACACCTTCACTGCCCAGCTCAACTACCAGAACACCTTCGACCTGCACGAAGTAGGTGCGGACTTGGTCTGGGAGCAGAGCGGCACCTCGTCGAGATATTTCGCAGCCGGAAAGCAGAACTTCGCCATAACCGAAATTCCAGATTTGGACTTCTCTACCGACGTGACGCCTAACTCCGTGCGCGGATACCACTCTAATACCGGCCGCCAGGGCCTTCTTTTTCGGGCCAATTACGTCTACGACGGCAAGTACATCGTTTCTGCCTCGCTGCGTAACGACTGGTCGGCCAAGTTCTCCAAGAGCCACAGGCTAGGAGTGTTCCCGGCGCTGTCACTTGGCTGGAGAATGAACGAAGCCCTCAAGCTTCGCGCTTCGTGGGGCGTACTCGGTAACGACAGCATCTCCGACTTCCTCTACGTCCAGGGCGTGTCATTGTCTACCAAGCCTACTGCCGTCATAAACGGAAAGCCGGTGCAGAGCATCTCCACCACCTCCGTTCCTAATAGCGACATCACTTGGGAGACCACCACTACTTATAATGTGGGTGCAGACTTGCGCCTGTGGGACGGACTTCTCAGCGCAGAAGCAGATGTGTTTTATAAGGTGACCACCAATATCTTGCAAAGTCAGGCGGGAGAAAACCCTCCTTCCATCGGATCGAACTTCCCTGCTATCGTAAATAGCGGCGTGGTCGACGTGAATGGTTTCGAACTCTCGCTCAAGCACGAGAACAAGGTGGGCGAATTGGCCTATACGATAGGGGCCAATACTTCATTTGCCCGAAACAGGTACATCTCCATAAACGATTCGGACAATATCCCGGCTTACCAGAGCAAGCTTGGCCAGAGTCTGGGCGCCGTGTTAGGTTATGTGTCCGACGGACTCTATCGCGACGAGCAGGACTTGGCATCATCGCCTAAGACCAGCAATGCGGTCCGTGTCGGGGACATCAAGTACAAGGATTTGAACGGCGACGGTAAGATTACTGCCGAAGACAGGACTTGGATAGCCCGCTCTCCTATTCCGGAGGTAATGTTCGGACTGGATTTCAATTTCAAGTGGCGCGGCTTCGATGCCGTCCTTTTCTTCCAGGGAGCGACGAATACCGAGATAATGCTTTGCGGTACATACTCCGCATTGGGCTATTCGGATGGCACCTATTACACACAGGCATTCAAGTGGGGAAGTAACCCTCCTAAATATCTCGTGGAAGGCAGCTGGACTCCTGATCACACCGATGCTTCTTATCCTCGCCTCAGTACTCAGTCGAGCCCTAATAATGTCTATACCAGTGACTTCTGGGCGCGCGACGCTTCTTACCTGAGGCTTAAGAACGTGCAATTGGGCTACACTTTCCCTAAGACTGTCACCCGCAAATTCTACGTAGACGCCCTTCGCCTGTACGTAAGCGCATCGAACGTCTTTACCATTTCAGGTCTTTCCGCATTGGGAATAGACCCGGAAGCTCCAAGTGTAAACAATGGTTATTATCCGCAGCAGAGAGTAGTGAGTCTCGGCGCAAGCTTAACATTTTAAGGTATGAGAATTAGAAATTTAATATGTGCTATGGCGGCCGTCGGCGTATTGGCTGCCTGCAGTTCAGTGGACCTGACTCCTACCGACAGATACGACCTCGCCTACGCGATGAAAAATGAGGCGAATGCCCAGCTTTACCTCAATTCGTTCTACTCCATAGGCGCGCAGTGGGGAAGTTTCGGCTCCTGCGCTCTCGGCGGGGCCAATTCGAACCTCTCCGACGGACTTACCGACATCCTCAAATATGGAGCTACGGCTGCCGGTGCGGGAGATTGTAACCTGATTATGACAGTGGACGGGCAGCAGCGCGTCGACCAGAACTATTTCGACAGCTGGACTACCGGCGACGGACTCATTCGCCGTATAAACGAGGCCCTGAAGGCTCTCGACACCTATAAGGCCAATTTCTCCGACGCTTCGGCCGCTCGTATTCGCGGAGAGCTCCTCTTCTTCCGCTCCATCGTCCAGTTCAATATGATGAGGGTTCACGCCTCGAAAAAGGACGACCTCGGCATCATCATATACAAGACCCTGGACGAAATGTCCATAGAAGGGAAAAACACTGCCCGAAAGAGCATGTCTGAGTCTTGGGATGCCATTCTGCAAGACATTGATTTCGCTTGCGAGAACCTTCCGGAGCCTGCATCGGCCCGTGGACGCGTGCATAGATATGCCGCCTGCGCCCTTAAGGCCCGTGCGATGCTCTATGCCGAGCGCTACACCGATGCTCTGGCTGCAATTCAGGCAGTGGAAGCCAGCGGTCTGTATGGCTACATCGACTCCTACGATGCCATCTTCCAAGACTTGGCCAATTCCGAAATCATCTGGGGAGTGGCTTATTCGAGCGCAGTGCTTACCCACTCCTTCGATATGAAATACTCTATGCCAGGAGATTACTGCCTGAGCGGAAGCAAGGGCGGCGGCTATGCCGGACCTACCCAGGAATTCGTAGACGCCTTCGATAATGCCGACGGTACTCCGTTCGACGCTTCGGATGCCTCCAAGCGCTTCATTACTAATGCCAATGTCTCCGCCCGCGACCCTCGTCTCGCAAGCTCCGTGCTCTATAACGGCGCATTGTGGAAAGGACGCACTCTCGAATGCTTCGAAGGCGGTGAGGACCAAAAGTATATGCCTTATGGAGCCACCAAGTCTCCGGGAAACACCGTGACCGGATACTATATGCGTAAACTCTTGGATGAGACGAACCGGGATTTCGTGTTGAATGGTTCATATCAGCCTTGGCCCGAATTCAGGTATGCCGAGCTGGAGCTCATTAAGGCAGAGTGTCTGGCTCGCGCTGGCAAGTACGCAGAGGCTCGCACTGTCATCAATGACCTTAGAGTCAAGCGTTTCGGACGCGACGACGTCTACACCGCGCTGATTTCTTCATGGGACACGGCTCTCGATGTCATCTTACACGAAAGGATGATAGAACTCTGCTACGAGGGACATCGCTTCTGGGATTTGAGAAGAACCGGCAGGGCTCACGCCGTTCTGGATGGGAAAAAGTACACGGGAGTGCTTTGGAAGAAGGCTCCGGACGGTTCGTTTACTCCATCTTCGGTGGCTGCGGACATAGCGGCGCATCGCTATCCCGAGAGATTCGACAGGTTCCCTATCCCGCAAAGTGAGACTAAGAATAATACAAAGGCTCGTCAAAACAGTGATTGGTAGTGGATATGAAAAAGATAGCATTATTTATGACGGTGGCTTTCGCGCTGCTTTCCTGCGTGAAGCCGGACGAGAGGGTGCGTGATGCCTCTACGGAATTACGTTCGCTGAAGGCTTTCGTCTATTACGACGAATCGAACCTCTCGAAATACGAAGAAGTGGATTTGTTAAGTGGTATGTATATAGAGGAAAAAGGGCTTGCGAGCTACACTTTTCCCGATGATGCAGAAAAATTTAACGAAAGTTCATTAAAAAAATGCCGAGTGGAAGCCAGTCTCCCATCGGCGGCAAGACTCGTTATGACCGACGAAAACGGTAATGAAAAGAGTTGTGGATTAGAAGGTTGGCATAATTTATATAATACCTCGCTTTATTTTAATATAGTGGCGGATAACGGAGATACTAAAAATTTTAAAATACAAACCCGTTGTCAAAACTAAAAATTATTTTTATATTTGTTTCCGCATTATGAAAATTTTTAAATTATTTCCTATTGCTGCCATACTTTTTGCAGCGGTAGCGTGTAACACTAAAAACAATGACCCGGTTAAACCTGAGGTTAGTTTTTCGTTATCCGATAATAATATAGTATTGGCCGGATTAGAGCACGAAAGCGTGATTTCCGTGGATAACAAGGCTAAGACCGTATCGATTTTCGTGGATTATGCCGATAAAGAGAACATAAAGGCTCTCGAGATCGACTTCAAAGGTCTCGAGGAAGGTGTGGAAGTTAAGTATGCTAAGACATTTAACTATGCACAAGGTCCTCAGCAGATTACTTTCGTGAAGAGTGAGACTGAATTCGTCTACACATTCTCGGTGGAGGTGGGTCAGCCGACCATCAAATTCACTTCTTTCACCGTAGCAGGCGTAGATGCCACATCGGGAGAGTTCAAGGTCTCTTCCGCTATGGACCTTACTTCGCTCGTAGTCGAGTTCGTCGTTTCTCCTTCCGACACTAAAGTCTTCGTGGGAGATAAGGAGATCGCCTCTGGCGATTCTTTCGACTTTTCGGACAAGCTTAACGGCGTTACATTCGTAGCGCGCGTGGGCTCCGTAGAAAAGACTCTTAACGTGAAGGCCGTAACTACCGGCATCTCTGAAATCAGTCGCGTATGGGGTGTATACTATAAGCCTGTAACCGAGGGAGTGGACGCGAAGTGGTTCGGCTCACAGGTCTCAGGAGAGCCTAACATCATCCGTACGGTCGCTATGAATGACGAGTACGTCTTCCTTTCTAAGGATAAGGATAGCGTTAATCCAACAGGAGGAGTATATGCCGTAAGCATTTCGGACCCTAATTCAGTTAGAATCCTTTCTCAGAACGGACTTCCTGAAGGTACACGCTTTTTCGGCATTACTACGCTTGAGAATGCCATAATCGCAGCCAGCTTTACTATGGGCAATGGCGCATCCTTTAAGGTATATGCGTGGGGTTCCTTAACGGGAGACCCTAAGCTCCTCTTTGAATACACTACTACTTCCGACATGCGTTTGGGAGACAAGATTACTGCTGAAGGTACTTGGAACGACGGAAAGATCTGGTGCTACGATTCCAAATCCGGAAGGGTGATGCTTTGCTTCACGGTTTCCGACGGTAAGGTAAATGCTACACCTAAGGTGATAGACCTCAGCGAAAAGATGGGTAATTATGGAACTTTCTATCCTTATAAGGATAACCAATACGTATGGGGTGGCGGCGCAGGCGTAGCCAGCACGCTCTTTACCGTGGATGGCACTATGGCTGAAGCGAAATACACTTTCCCTACTGCGACCATCGCTTCTCCTACCCACGGCATCAGGTTCTTCACCTTTAACGAAGAGAACTATATGGCTTATGTAGTTCTGCGTAATAATTATAGTGACGGACAGTTCAGGGTATCTCCTCTTACTCGCGAAACTCTTGCCGAAAGCATCGACGTCCTCGAGAAGTCATATGCCTTCTATCTGGGTGACCCTAATGCTAAGGAAGACGGTGTTTATATAAAGAATGCTAACGGAAGTGGCGAGGGCGCACTGCGAATGATAAACGGAAAGCTTTATTATGCTGCCTTCGTTACCGGAACGGGATTATCATTATTTGAAATTAAATAAATTTTTTATACTTAGTTATTAATAACATTATTTCTATGAAAAAGAGTCTATTATTGATTCTCGGTGCAGCGATGCTGTTTGCAGGATGCGCCAAAGATTTGACCAGTGAACTGGACAATCTTACAAGTAGGGTCGACCAGATCGAAAAGCAGGTCGAGTCTAACAAGAAGGCTATTGAAGCCCTTCAGAAAGCTAATTTCATCTCTAAGGTAGAACAGACCGCAACAGGATGGTCAGTTACTTTGAGCGATGGTTCTGTTCTTGCTCTTTATAACGGTGCAGCAGGTGCTGACGGAAAGCCGGGCGCAGATGGTAAGGACGGTGATGCTTTCTTCAAGTCAGTAGAGGTTAAGGACGGAATGGTTATCTTCACTCTTACTGATGGAACTACTTTTGAGGTTCCTCTTATGCAGGAGTTTGCCATCTCTTTCGATTCGAGAGAAGTTGCTGTCGAGCCGGATACGGAGGTTAAGATTCCTTTCACTATCGTAGGTAAGACTGCCGAGACAGAAGTTTATGTTGTGGCAAGTGGCGCTTATGAGGCCAAGATTAAAGGTGACGCAGTAATCGTTAAGATTCCTTCTGTGATTACTAACGATGCCGTTCTTCTCGCAGCTGATAATGGTCACGGTAAGACTTCCATCAAGTCCCTTAATTTCGAGAAGCACGCATTTGAAGTAGGTGAATATAATGGTGCTGCTTTCTTCTGGGGAAGTGAGGCTAAGTTCAAGGTTACATCTAACGTAGCTTATTCAGTTACTACAAGCGTTCCTTGGCTCGAGGTAGTCAGCACTAAGGCTGTAGTTGATAACGTCGTTACCGTAAAGGTTCTTCCTTCTCCTTGTGCTTATACACGTACCGGTGAAGTTTATGTAAGGGATGCTTTCGATAACGTAGTTCAAACCGTCAAGATAGCTCAGGGTGGAACATCTCCTGTAATGGTATTCAATACCGGTTACAAGACTATCGCAGAAGCTATCGCAGGCGTGGCTACTAACAAAGACGTGACAACTAATGGTTATGTAGATATCGCCATTTCAGAAGCTCAGGCTCCTATCGAAGAGATAATCGCCATTCCTGAGAGCGATATGAAATGGGTTGTCCGTGTTCGCGCCATCGGTGGTGGTAAGGCTGAAAACTGTGTCATTCGTGGTATCGACGTTCGTAATACCGAACTTGAGGTTAAGGACATTACTATCGAACCTGCAGTAGCATTCGCGAACAAACGTCCTCTTGCAAAGGAAGGCGACAAATATGGTGCGGGATATTTCGCTCATCCTTATGGTTTCTGTGTAGAGCAGGATGCAAGCAAGCCTATTACCGTTAAGAACGTTATCTTTAAGGTCAGCGACGAATTGGTAGCATATAAGAACGCTACGCTTCTTTATGTTTGCCCTTCTACCGGACTCGTAACTTTCGACGGATGTCAGATCGACGGACGTGGCTCACGTATCTCTCAGATTTACGGAGGTAATGTCAAGTTCAATGCTTGTCGTATAGCTAACAGCTATGCAAGCTATGCCGTACGTGTCGGCGATGCTAACGCTCATCTGTTGATGACGAACAATACCATAGATACTCCTAAGGTTGTCGATATTTATAAGACTATTGCTGCTACGTCTACCATTACTCTCGGTGAGAATGGCGTAGACAATAACCGTTACTCAGAGAAAGTGACCGTAAAGGCAGTGGATCCTCAGAAAGAGGGTGTTACCGTTACTATCGGTAAGGCTGTCGAGGCTGGTACAGTAGCTCTTAACGGAGCTTTCACATTCGCTACGGTTCAGGAAGCTATCGATGCTGCCAAGGCGGGTGATGTCATCACTATCGGCGAGCAGGAATATGCTGAAAACGTAAAGATTAATAAGAATGTAACTATCCAGGGTAAGAACCGCGAGACTTCAATTATCGCAGGTAATGTGGAGATCGCTTCGGGCGTTACCATTAAGAATCTTACCGTTAAGGAGAAAGCAGGTGTGACTAATGCGGATCTTAAATATGCTAACGGTAGTTATGATTGGAAACACAAGTTCCTCTTCCGTGTAGAGAATGGTGCATCGGGTGTTCTTCTCGAGAATGCTAACGTTATCGCCGATGATAACGATGCTACGGCAGATTTCAAGAACTCAGTTTCTACCATTTGGATTTCACAGGCTTGGGATGTGACTATTAGAAATTGTAAGATCGTAACTACTGCAGACGGTGCATACTGCCCTAATCAGACTTACGATTCTAGAAATGTCGTATTCGAAGGAAACGAATTCGTGGGTGGCGGTAAGAAGGAATGGTCTATTCGCGTAGCTGCTGCTTCTGACGTTACCATTCGTAACAACACTTTCCATTCTAAATATGCTATCGACGTGCTTAACACATTCAAGGGTGTTCTCACTTTGGGTGATGGTAAGACTGATGATAACATCTATGCTTCTGAAGTAGAGGTAGCTCTTAACGGAGACAAGAAGGCTAGACTTGAAGCAGGTGCTATGTTCTTCCCTACAGAGGTCGTTTTCGGAAGGAAGGAAACTGTAGTCATCGAGCCGGTTTGGGAGAAACTCTGGTCAGCTAATATCGATGCACTCGGTATCAACGACTCTCGTGGTTTCACTATGTGGAACGGAGAGGTTCTTTGTGGAGTTGCTTTCGGTGATAAGGACGAAAAGATGAATTATCTTAACTCTGCTCCTATGGTAACCGTAGCTAACGGTGCTGTTTCCAAGACACTTGCCACTCTTACCGAAGGTGCCGGATTTACCGGTTGGGTAACTGGCGTAACAGTAGTGGAGAACGCCGGAAAGCAGGATCTTATCGCTTGCGGCGTGGTAGCTACAGGTAATAAGTGGGCAGCTACTAACTACGATTTCTATGTATATCACTTCACTAGCCCTGACAAATACGAAATAGCCCTTAAGTGGACTATGCCGGAGGCTGAGGCAGATCGTGCCGGAGATTACCTTTCATTCCGCGGAACTTGGCAGGATGGTGAGATCCTCATCTGTGCTGCTAATGGTAATAACCTAGTAGGAAAATATGTTTATTCGTTCGCGGTTAAGGATGGTGTCGCAGCTAAGGAGCCTGTTAAGATAGCTCTTGATGATGAGGTTAAGAGTAAGAAGAGCGGTGCAGCCGGTATCTATCATTACAAGGGAGATCAGTACATCATCACTTCAGAGGGCTTGGCTCCTATCGTAGTAAAGCGCGAGGCAGACAAATTCTCTTATGTAGCTACTATGGATATGACTAACTTCGTAGCTGAGAATAAGACTACTAAGGCTATTCGTACTCCACAGTTCATAACCATTCGTGGTAAGGAGTATATGATATTCTTGCACACTAACTATGCAAGCTCTAACTCCAATGGTGGTTGGGTATGCGTTCTTCCTGTTAAGAATGAGAATCTCGCTGAGAGCCTTCAGAAAGTCGAGGCTTCAGACATCAAGATGATGCAGATTCCTATCTCTGCAACTCCTGCTGGTAATGGATTTGCCGGACTTGGCGTAGAAAAGGACGGATATGGCTGTAATATCGGTTATGGTCTTCGTCACGGTGAAATCGGCGTCATCAAGTTCATTCCATAATGAGAAATCATAAGTTATAAGTTGATTATTTGGGGTCGGCCGCAGGGTCGACCCCTTTTTTGTGCTGATTATTTTTATTATTTTTGTCTCTTTCAAAAGTCACTTATGATAGCACGCTTTATGACATCTTTGTTTCTCTCTTCAGCGGTAGCCATTTCGCTATTCTCCTGCACGCCCACATCTGCCTCTCCGGATACTCCTGACCCGGAAAAGCCTAACCCAGATGCGGTGGAGCCGAAGATAGTGTCCGCTCGACTCTCAGAATACCCTAAGGCCGTGCTGACCATAGACGAAAAGACGTACGTCGTAGATGCCGAGCTTCCTTTCGGCTCTATTTTAGGAAGTGCCACTTTGGAGATGGACCTCGCAGAGGGCTGTAAGAGCGATCCCGTATCGGGTTCGTCGGTAGACCTCAGAAAGACTTTCCCCATTTTCGTCACCGCTCCTAACGGAGCATCCCGCAAGTATACCTTCTCGGCGCGTGTGGCCGCTTCGGATGTAGTGAAGATAAAGTGGTTCCAACTTAAGGATTATTATATAAGGGCAGAACTCGACGGCTCGGACTATCTTTTTACCCTGCCTTACGGTGCCGATTTGAAAAATCTCAAGATAGATCTCGCTACGGATTATAAACTTACTACGGAGCCTGACATTGCTTCCGGAATAGATCTCAGCGAGCCTCGTGAGGTAAAGGTATATGCCGAAGACGGAAAGACCTTCAAGACCTATACGCTGAAAGCGCGTCATTTCGCTAAGGATGTGGGCGTGAGGGGAGTGTATCTGCCTTCGCCGTCACACACGTCGTCATTCAGTAACTACGCTAACCTCTGCGAGTCTATGGATTTGCTCCAGGAGCTTAACTTCAATTGCCTGTATGTATGCGCGTGGGCTGCTACGAAAACCGCTTGGCCGAGCGAAGTGTTGCTCGCTAACTCCACCTACTCCGATGTGGCTTCTCTTAATATGTATCGCTCCTATACCGGAGGAAGCGGCGATGCCATCGCCGATATGATAAGCGAAGGCCATAAGCGCGGCATAAAGGTAGTGCTGTGGTTCGAGTACGGATTCATGCATAAGGTGGGCTCGGTCGATATGAACGACCCGCTGCTTGCCAAGCATCCGGACTGGATAGGACTTAACAGCAAAGGAGGATATTGTAACTATAACGGAACCGATTTCTATTTAAACTCTTTTAGCGCCGAAGTGCAGAAGTTTATGATAGACCTCGTTGTGGAGGCCGTAAGGCGCTATCCTGAACTCGATGGCATACAGGGCGATGACCGCCTCCCAGCTTCCCCTATAAATGCAGGCTATAATAAGGAAACCGTCGATGCCTATATGACGCAGACCGGAAAACCTTATCCGTCAGATAATAAGAATAAGGATTGGCAGGCGTGGAAATTGGCAAGTCTTAATCGCTTCGCCCTGGATTTGCACGATGCCGTGAAGGCCGAGAGACAGAGTTGTAAGGTGTTTTTCGCACCGAACAAATACCCGTGGGCTTGCAATAATCTAAGCCAGGATTGGCCGTCGTGGGTGAAGAGCGGGGCTTGCGAGTTCCTGACCGTCCAGTGCTATGTCACGGCCAATTATGAGCGCGACGTGGATTCTCAGATCGCCTATATGAAGGCGAACACTTTTAAGAATATCTTCCAGCCGGCGATGATCTTGAAGAACGGGGCTAACCTTATGAGTCCTCAGATGCTTTCCGAGCAGCTCTGCCATAATCGTAAGGTGGGCACTATGTGCGAGGCGCAGTTCTGGTTCGATGGCTTGTGGAATGAGGACATCCGGAAGATGTTCAAGCTGTTTTATTCTTATCCTGTGGAATTTCCTGAATTATAATTAACAAAACTATAAATTTTATGAAGAAAACATTATTTGGTATTTTCCTCGTTGTAATGGGGCTCGTTTCGTGTAATAAAAACACGTACGACGTTCTTATCGTAGGCGGTGGTGCTTCCGGTACTATGGCAGGCCTTCAGGCTGCCCGTATGGGAAGTAAGGTTATGATCGCCGAGGAGACAGTGTGGATAGGCGGTATGCTTACATCTGCCGGAGTAAGCGCCATAGACGGTAACTATCGTCTTCGCGGAGGACTTTTCGGCGAGTTTACAGATGCTCTGGCAGAGCATTATGGTGGCTATGAGGCTCTTAAGACAGCCTGGGTAAGTAACATTATGTTCGAGCCGTCAGTAGGCGAGGCTATCTTCGAGCAGAAGGTCGCTGCCGAAAAGAATATTACGCTCTGTAAGGAGTGGCGTTTCGAAAGCGCTCAGAAGACGGAAAAGGGATGGACAGTCACTTTCTCTACTCCGGAAGGAAAGAAATCCATCGACACTCGCATTCTTATCGACGGAACCGAGCTCGGCGACGTGGCTAAGGCTTGTGGCATCAAGTACCATATAGGATTCGACCCTAAGTCCTATACAGGTGAGAAGATGGCTTTCGAGGATGCCAGAAATATAGTTCAGGACCTTACTATGGTAATGACTCTAAAGGACTACGGCCCGGGAGCCGATATGACTATCGAAAAGCCTGAAGGATACGACATCAATAACTACGTAAACTGTTGTATCAACCCTCTCAACACTTATTTCGAGAAGGATCAGAGGCAGTGGTCGCCGGAGATGATGCTCTCTTATGGTCAGCTTCAGAACGGCAAGATGATGATAAATTGGCCTACCGAAGGAAATGACTTCTATGCTAATATCATCGAGATGAATCGCGAGCAGAGGGATTCGGTCATCGCTCAGGCGAAGCTCCGCACTCTGGGATTCCTGTATTTCATACAGACCGAATTGGGCTATAAGAATCTGGGTCTCGCAGACGACGAGTATCCTACGGAGGACAAATTGGCATTCTTCCCATATCACAGGGAGAGTCGCCGCACCGAGGGTGAATATCTGTTCACTGTCGACGAGGTGGAGAGCAGGTACGATTTCAAGGGCTACAGGACTGGTGTGGCAGTGGGCGATTACCCTGTAGACCATCACCACTATGCTTGCCCTGAGTGGAAGACTTATGCTCACTTGTGGTTCGCTCCGGTTCCTTCATTCACGCTGCCTGTAGGTACGCTCGTGCCGCTTGGCGTGGAGGATTTCATAGTGGCTGAGAAGTCCATCAGCGTGTCTAACTTGGTAAACGGTACTACACGTCTTCAGCCTGTGGTTTGCGAAATAGGTCAGGCGGCAGGTACCATCGCGGCTCTCGCAGTGAAGAATGGCTGTGCAGTTCGCGACGTCAAGGTTAGGGATATTCAGAAAGCCCTTCTCGATGCTGGTGCTTATCTGCAGCCATATCTCGACTTGAGTAAGGACGATCCGGACTTCAAGATGCTTCAAAGAATAGGATGTACGGGTATTTTGCACGCCATAGGCAAGAATGTGGATTGGGCTAACCAATCGTGGATGCGCATAGGCGACACCCTTATTTGGGACGACCTCTACCTCGACGAGTATTATGGGGTAGCTCATAGCGATTCGAAGGACGCTGTAAAGACAAGCGAGTTTGTAATCTTGCTTTCCGCCCTGTCGCGAAAGATGCCTGAAGATGTGACGGCGATAACCGGCATAGAGCCTTCCGAGGAGCAGACTCTGTCTCGACTCGATGCGGCGCGCGCCATCGACACCCTTCTCCATCCGTTTGAGCGCGATGTGGATTTCAAGGGTAATTTGAAATAATGTGGTTTTATGGGCTGGGCACTGCGCTCGGCCCTTTATTTTACGAGATATGTCATTTATAGAAGATAAAATTGTCTGTCAAGCACTTACTTTCGACGATGTGCTGCTCGTGCCTTCCTATTCGGAGGTGTTGCCTCGGGATGTTTCCTTGAAGGCGAGGTTTTCCCGTCACATAGAATTGGCGGCTCCTTTAGTGTCTGCGGCTATGGACACCGTTACGGAAAGTCCCATGGCCATAGCTATGGCCGAAGGCGGAGGAATCGGTGTCATTCATAAGAATATGTCTGTGGAATGTCAGTCCGAGAATGTCTCCAGGGTCAAGGCCCGTAAGCTGCAGGTGGCTGCCGGCGTGGGTATTACCGATAATGTTCTGGAACGAGTTCAGGCGCTTGTGGACGCAGGAGTCGACGCCGTGGTGCTGGATTCGGCTCACGGTGATTCCCTGGGTGTAGTGAATGCCTTGAAGAAGATAAAGGGTGCATTTCCTCAACTTGACGTCGTAGTGGGTAACATCGCCACGGCTTCCGCTGCCGTAAGGCTCATAAATGCCGGCGCAGATGCGTTGAAGGTGGGAATTGGCCCGGGCTCTATATGTACGACCAGAGTGGTTTCCGGAGTGGGAGTTCCGCAGATTACTGCCATTTATGAAGTCGCTCAGGCGGCTCGCTGGTCCGGAGTCCCTGTCATAGCCGACGGTGGCATGCGCTATTCCGGCGATGTGGTGAAGGCACTTGCGGCCGGTGCCGATTGCGTGATGCTGGGCTCAATGTTAGCAGGAACGGACGAGGCTCCGGGCGAGATTTTCGAGGAAAACGGGTGTAAGTACAAGTCTTATAGGGGTATGGGCTCACTTGGCGCTATGCGTGCCGGGTCGAGCGATCGCTATTTCCAGAGCGGGGCCAAGAAGCTGGTTCCAGAAGGCGTGGCAGCGAGAGTTCCATATAAGGGAAGTGTTTCCGACATTGTATTTCAGATAATTGGCGGTATTCGTTCCGGTATGGGGTATTGCGGCGCAGAGAATATTGCGGCCCTGCAGCAGGCGCGTTTCGTGCAGATAACTGCGGGCGGATTGGCCGAAAACCATCCGCACGACGTAACGATTACAGAAAAGGCACCAAATTATAATAAGTAGATGGAAAAGATATTGATAATAGATTTCGGGTCGCAGTACACTCAGCTTATCGCCCGCAGAATCAGGGAGATGCAGGTGTATTGCGAGATAGTTCCCTTTAATAAGTATAGTCCCGGGCTGCTCGCAGGCGACGTTAGGGGAGTGGTGTTGAGCGGAAGCCCTTGCTCCGTAGCCTCTCCGGATGCACCTCGCATCGACTTGAGCGGAATAAGGGGCGTCCTGCCTCTGCTCGGCATTTGCTATGGCGCGCAGTATTTGGCCAATCTGGGCGGTGGCATGGTCGAAAAGTCCCCGACTCGCGAGTATGGACGTGCGGAATTGGTCTCCTTGAAACAGGACGATTCGCTTCTTGCCGGCCTTAAGCGGGGCTCTGTCGTATGGATGTCGCACGGAGACACCATTACTTCAGTCCCGGACGGCTTTGATATTATAGCTTCTACGGCCGACGTGCCTGTGGCGGCGTTCCATATCGCCGGTGAGAATACTTGGGGCATTCAGTTTCATCCCGAAGTGCATCACAGCGAACAAGGAGCATTGCTCTTGAAAAACTTCGTTATGGGAGTGTGCGGATGCCGGGCAGAGTGGACAAGTGAGTGTTTCGTAAGCCAAACGGTTCGCCTCCTAAAGGAGCAGATAGGTGAAGATGAGGTGGTTATGGCGCTTTCAGGCGGAGTGGATTCCACGGTGGCAGCGGTTCTTCTGAACCGTGCTATAGGCGACAGGCTTCACTGTATCTTTGTGGATTCGGGTCTTATGCGAAAGAATGAGGCTGCCGAAGTGCTTGCTTCGTATAAGGGTATGGGACTTAATGTCCGTGGAGTGGATGCTTCTCAGAAGTTCTTGGGCGATTTGGCCGGAGTGACCGACCCTGAGCAGAAGCGTAAGATTATAGGACGTGATTTCGTGGAGGTGTTTACCGAGGCGGCGTCCGAATTGAAGGGTGTGAAGTGGTTAGGACAGGGGACCATCTATCCCGATGTGGTGGAGTCCGCTAAGGTAAATGGCACTGCGGTTGTAATTAAGTCGCACCATAACGTGGGTGGCCTTCCGGAGAATATGTCCCTGAAGGTGGTGGAGCCGCTGCGTCTTCTTTTTAAGGACGAGGTGAGAAAGGTAGGACTGGAATTGGGTATAACTCCTTCACACATAGGTAGACACCCTTTCCCTGGCCCTGGACTTGGCATTAGAATAGTGGGAGAGGTGACTCCTGAACGGGTTCGCATCCTTCAGGAAGTGGACAGTATCTACATAAATATTCTTCGCGAAGAAGGGCTGTACGATAAGGTGTGGCAGGCCGGAGCGATATTGCTTCCTATAAAGAGCGTCGGAGTGATGGGCGACGAGCGCACCTATGAAAGCTGCGTAGCACTTCGTGCCGTGACTTCAGTCGATGGTATGACGGCCGATTGGGCGCGTCTGCCTTACGAGGTCCTCGCACGGCTTTCGAACGAGATTATAAACAAAGTCCGCGGCGTTAACCGCGTAGTCTACGACATCTCTTCTAAACCGCCTGCAACCATCGAATGGGAATAAAAAATTAGGTCGACCGTAAGTGGTCGACCTAATTTTTAGCGTTTCATATATTTCTTAAGGTATGGCGTTATCCAGTCGGCGTAGCGCATCATTCCCAAGTCGGTGAAGTGGGTGTTCTCCACGAAAGCTTCTGCGTCGTGTCCTACCATATCGTCGGACTTGAGGAAATAGATCCGTTTTTCGCCCTGTTTTTTAAGCTTTTCGAAAAGCTCCCTTTGAGCGGCGTTCTTGTTGTCTACCTCTGTCTTTATGTGAGAGTCCCACTCGTAATGAGCGAAGTAAGGGTCTTCCAAAAAGAGAATAGGCACGTCCGGATGGGCGTCGCGAACTATCCTGAAGAATTGCTCGCCTTTTTCGCGGATAAGGTAGTCGTATGCGTTAGGCACATAGTCGAAAACGAAGATGGCAGGGTTTTCCACTGATGCCATAAGTTCTGCTATCTCCATATCCAGCAGGGCATTGCCGCTAAATCCGAGGTTAATGACCTCGCGGTCCAGCCTACGTGCGAGAATGTTCGTGTAGGCCATACCGGGACGATTGGCACATCCTCCCTGGAGTATGGAAGTTCCGTACATTACGATAGGTCTTTCCGTGCGAGGCGACTCCACTTTCGGATGCTCGATGCAGGCAGTGGAATCCACGCCTATCTCGAGGCTGCTGATTCCGTCGTAGAGAGGCAGGTAGAGCATATATTCCGTCGGCACTCCCTTCAAGTTTCCGACTACTTGGGTTTCGGTAGTCTTGTCGCTTGGGTTAGGCTTGGCAGCAGCGATGAATCTCCACTCTCCCTTGTCGTTCAAGCCGTAGAGGTCGAGTCCGCGTGTGCCGACAAGCGTCTGATGGTTCATCATATTGCCGAACTTGGCAGTCCAGCGGCACCAGATGTTCTTCGAATCGGTATTGAATCGGATGTAGAGGCCCGCACTGTTTCGTCCCAAATACCACACCGCATCGCGGCTTCTTCCTTCGAATTCGGCTGGGAGACGCTCGTAACGCTCTTTCGTGTCCTCGCGAGCCTTTCCGTAGAGGGGGAGTGAATCGGCGTTAGTGTAGACTTGCGCATAAGAAGATGCTGCGCTGCCGAGAAGGAGCGCAGTTATTAAGGTAAGTGATTTATTCATAAGGCATAAATGGCATCTGCCAATCCATTATCGTAGCTATATACGGAGCCATTATGCTCGCTATCTTGCGATGTCCCTTGTAGTTAGGGTGATAAGAAGCGCCCAGGTCGGTAGTGTTGTTGTGTGCCTGTGCATTGATTTCTGCGGCATAGACTCCGCTAAGCCCGCATCTTTCCACGGCCATCTTTACCCACGCACCTACGGTCTCGTCATTCTTACAAGCTACGCAGAGGATAGGAACATCTCCGTGGAATTCCCTGACTTTCATAATGAGAGCCTTGTATCCTTCGCACCATCGTGAGAGCGATGGCTGCTTGCCGGTAGAAAAGTCATTACCGCCCAGGTAGATGACTACTATATCAGGAGTGTATGTCGGAGTCCACGGGGTCTCTGCGAATTGGTCGAAGGTCTGGCCGTAGAGCTTTACCATATTCTCGTGCTTGTTTAAATCGTCGTAGTTGCGGACCACACCCCTTCCGCTATGACTGATGTGCACTGCTTCGGCATCGAAGTATCTGGCCAATATGTCCGCGTAGGTGAGTGAAGGATTCTCTTCTTCAGGAATGAAAGGAGAGGTCTCTGCAGGAGCTTCCGTGCCGTAACCGCAAGTGTATGAATCGCCTATGAACTCGATGATTCTGCCCTTGCCCTTAGGCGCGTCGAGGAATTGGCCGTCGGTAATGAACTCGTGGATGGTAAGGCAACCCTGCTCTGCTTCCGTTCTCTTCTGGAAAATCACCTCGTGAACGCCTTTCTTTCCTTTGAAAAGGGTAAGGGTGGTGTCTCCCTCTACGCAGAGAGTGGCATCCTGGTGGGCGCATTGAGCTTTGTCTACCCAGATGTTGAAGTAGTCCTTATGGCTGTCTGAACATTTGATTTTCAGAGTGCTGCCCTTAAAGCGGACTCTTAAGGTGGTGGCGCTCCAGTCGAAGCGTACCGTTCCTTCTTCCGTGTTAACCTCGGTACGGCCTATGTATGACACTTTCGCATCTGTGGCCTTAATGGTATGTGCGCTACAAATGGCGCACGAAAACAGCGCTATGGCTGCAAGTAGTAGTGTTTTTTTCATAATCGCAAAGATACGAAATTTATTGCCTCGATTTGCACCGACCACATAAAATGCGTAAATTAGAGGCTTAATTGAAAAACAGAATACTTGAATACTATATGAGCACTGAAATTAATTTTAAGGAGTTGGCTTCTCGATATGAGAAGGAGCTCCGCGAGAATTGTCTGCCTTTCTGGCTTAACCATTCCATTGACAAAGAGTTTGGCGGTTACTTCAGTTGTCTGAATCGCGATGGAAGTGTTTACGACATCGACAAATTCATCTGGCTTCAGGGTCGCGAAGTGTGGCTTTTCGCTATGCTTTATAATAACCTCGAGAAGAACCAGGAGTGGCTTCAGACCGCTATCGACGGTGCTGAATTCCTAAAAAAGTATGGTCACGACGGAAATTATGATTTTTATTTTTCCGTAACCCGTGAGGGTAAACCTATCGTTCAGCCGTATAACATCTTCTCGAACACCTTCGCTTGTATGGCATTTGCCCAGCTCGCCAAGGCTACAGGCAGTGAAGAGTATGCAGAAATCGCCAAGAAGACCTTCGAGCGCATCCTCGCGCGCCGCTCAAATCCTAAGGGACAGTGGAACAAACTCTATCCGGGAACCCGTCCTATGAAGGATTTCGCCCTTCCTATGATTATCTGTAATATGGCTCTCGAAGTAGAGGATATCATTAACGATCCTGCTCTTATCGACAAGACCATCGACGAAAGCGTACACGAGATCGTGGACGTGTTCTATCAGCCGGATTTGGGCGTGATTATGGAGAACCTCGCACCGGACGGCTCGCTGATTGACTGCTTCGAAGGACGTAGGGTTAATCCTGGACACGACCTCGAGGCCATGTGGTTCCTTATGAACATCGGTATCCGTCGTAACGACCGGAAACTTATCGACAAGGCCGTGGAGATTTCACTCAGCGTAATCAAATATGGCTGGGACGAGAAATATGGCGGTATCTTCTACTTTATGGACCGCAAGGGCTACCCTACACAGGAACTCGAATGGGATCAGAAACTCTGGTGGGTTCACCTCGAGAGCACCATCGCTATGATCAAGGGCTATCAGCTTACAGGAAACGAAGAGTGCCTCGAGTGGTTCAAGAAGTTGAACGACTATATGTGGGCACACTTCAAAGACCAGGAATATCCTGAATGGTATGGCTACTTGAATCGCCGCGGAGAGGTGCTCCTCCCTCTTAAGGGCGGTAAGTGGAAAGGCTGTTTCCACGTTCCAAGAGGCCTCTATCAGATTTGGCAAATTCTCGAAACTCTTAAATAAAAAAACATAACATTAACTTTCTTTTTAAACAAAACTATATTATGAAAAGAATCCAGACCGCTCTTTTCGCCTTATTAGCGACCTTATGTTTCGTAGGTTGCAAATCGGGCGAAAAAAGCTATCTGAATGATAAATTGTATGAGACTCCGGGAATGGGACAGGCCCTGCCTATCAGGGCCACCTTCCTGGATGAAGTCAGCTGGGACATTCCTCACCAGAACTGGGGCGTAAAAGAATGGGACAAAGACTTCCAGTGTATGAAGGATATGGGCATAAACACTGTGGTTATGATCCGCAGTGGTCTCGGAAGATGGCTCGCAGCTCCATTCGAGTCAGTCCTTAGCGCTAATCCGAACGCCATCTATCCACCTGTCGACTTGGTAGAGATGTTCCTCACATTGGCCGACAAATACGATATGGCATTCTTCTTCGGAACTTACGATTCGGGCCAATGGTGGCACGAGGGTGAGTACCAGAAGGAAATCGACGTGAATAACGCTCTCATCGACGAGGTTTGGGCCAAGTATGGCCACCACAAGAGCTTCCAGGGATGGTATCTTAGCCAGGAGGTTAGCCGCAGGACTAAGAACATCGCCAAGATTATGGCCGGTGTGGGCAAGCACGCTAAAGAAGTGTCAGGCGGTCTTCCTTGTATGATTTCTCCTTATATTCACGGAGTAAAGACAGATCAGGTTATGTGGGGCGACACTGCTACCAGCGTGGAGACTCACGAGCAGGAGTGGAATGAGATTCTCAGCGACGTTCAGGGTGCAGTGGACATCCTCGCATTCCAGGACGGACAGGTAGAGCTTTGGGAACTGTACGACTATCTCTGTGTAAACAAGAAACTTGCAGACCGTTACGGTATGAAATGCTGGACTAACGTGGAGAGCTTCGACCGCGATATGCCGATTCGTTTCCTCCCACTCAAATGGGAAAAGCTCCTCTATAAGTTGGATGCAGCTCGTCGTGCAGGTATGGACGACGTGATTACATTTGAGTTCAGCCACTTTATGAGCCCTAACTCATCTTACACTCAGGCCGGTCACCTTTACGACCGTTACTGTGATCATCTAGGAATTAAGAACAAACACTATAGCAAATAATGCGTAAAACAGTTCTTTGGGCCATAGCGGCCATAGTATGCATCGCTTCGTGCACTTGCGACAAGGACGTAAAGTCCGCAAGTGCTTTGGCGAAGCGCATAATGGGACCTCAGTCCAAATCGATAGTTTTCGAAAAGATAGACTCCGAAAAAGACGTGTACGAACTCGAATCCGTGAAGGGTAAGGTTCATATCCGCGCTAATAATGCCAATTCTATGGCAGTCGGACTCAATCGTTACCTCCAGGAGTTCTGCCTGGCGAGTGTCAGCTGGTACGACTATAATCCGGTAGAATTGCCGAAAAGCCTGCCTTCAGTCGAGGGTAAGGTCAAGGCCGAAGCGAACGTCGACGCACGTTTCTTCCTGAACTACTGTACTTACGGCTACACTATGCCGTGGTGGAAGTGGGAGCAGTGGGAGCGTTTCATCGACTGGATGGCATTGAACGGAGTGAATATGCCATTGGCCATTACGGGCCAAGAAGCCGTTTGGCAGAAGGTTTGGGAAAAGTTCGGCCTCTCGGACGAGCAGATTCGTTCTTTCTTCACCGGACCGGCGCATCTGCCTTGGCAGAGAATGTGTAATCTGGATTATTGGCAGGGACCGCTTCCGCAGAGCTGGATTGACGGCCAAGCTCGTCTCCAGAAGCAGATTGTTAAGCGCGAGCGCGAGTTGAATATGACCCCGGTGCTCCCGGCATTCGCAGGACACGTTCCGGCCGAATTGGCAGAAGTCATTCCTGAAAAGTTAGATACGTTCAGGGTGAGCTATTGGGGTGGATTCGCCGACAAGTATCGCTGCACCTTCCTCAGTCCTATGGACAAGCACTTCGCCGAGATTCAGAAGGCTTATCTCGAAGAGCAGACCAAGCTCTACGGTACGGACCATATCTATGGTGTCGATCCTTTTAACGAGGTGGACGCTCCTTTCTGGGACCCGGAGACACTCGCGAAGATTTCAAAAGGCATCTACGAGAGTATGACGGCAGTGGACCCTGAGGCTATCTGGCTGCAGATGGGTTGGCTTTTCTATGCTGACGAGACTCACTGGACCGACGAGAACATCAAGGCTTACCTTACGGCAGTGCCTAAGGGAAAGATGATAATTCTCGACTACTACTGCGACCTCACTCAGATCTGGAAGCGCACTGAAAGCTTTTATGGTCAAGACTTTATCTGGAGTTACCTCGGTAATTTCGGAGGTATGACCGGCATCGAGGGCGACTTCCACCAGAACGATGAGTGGATGCAGGAGACTATGGATAATGCAGGTCCCGGATTCATCGGCCTAGGATGTACTCTCGAAGGCTTCGGCGTAAATGAGCCGGTCTACGAGGCAGTGCTCGCAAAGGCTTGGAATACAGGTAGAACTCTCGACGAGTATATCGATAACATAGCCGACAGGCACCTCGGAAGAGTAGATGCCGATTACAGGAACTTCTGGCATATCATAGCCGATAAAGTCAGTGTGTCTCACCCTGTTACGGGAAGCGCAAGTATGGTGAACGCCCATCCTAACCTCGAAAAGAGGTGGCATTGGACTACAGTCTTCGCACGCGGATACGACACGGCAGAGCTGGACAAGGCTTGGGAACTGCTTCGCGGCATCGAGGGCGAGAGCTCATATCTCGCTTACGATAAGGCCAATGTCCATCGTCAGGTGCTTTGTAACCGCACCGAGGCCGCACGCGACCGCTTCACCGCCGCCTATAAGGCAGGAAACCGCGAAGAGATGTTAGCTGCCAAGCAGGCATTCCTCGACTTGTGCGACGAGATAACCGCAGTGCTCAAAACACGCCGCGAGTTCTCGCTCGATGATTGGATTTCGGACGCCCGCAGTTGGGGCCACACCGAAGAGGAGAAGGCCTACTTCGAGATGAACGCCCGCACCTTGATTTCGGTTTGGGGCGACTCCTTCCACCTTTGGGATTATGCCAATCGTGACTGGGATGGTCTCGTAGACACTTATTACAAAGTGAGATGGGAGAGATTCTTCGATGCGGTAATCGCTGCATTCGATGCCGGAGAGCCATTCGTGAACTCTTGGAGTACCGGATATGTGAACAGCACGGCGTCGGGAACTGCAAGCGGAGTGGAAGGACGCGCTCTTCAGTTTGACAAGGACATTTGGGATTTCGCCTGCGAGTGGGCGCAAGTAAGAGAATAAAATGAAAAAGATAGTAGTATTATTATCGGGTGTTTTGGCATTGGCCGCTTGTGGAAGTCATTCCACAAGCGAGCCGGTGGCTACCTCTCCCGACGGAAGGATTAAAGTAAGCGTACAGACGGAAGGCGGACAGCTAAGCTATAGTATCTCTCAGGATTCGGAGAGCCTGATAGTGCCTTCGAAACTGGGTTTCGAGCTTATGGGAGGAAACATCTTGGGCGACAATACCGAGATTTTGAGCGTTACGCATTCTTCTCGTAAGGAGACTTGGGAAACCGTATGGGGAGAAAGTCGTCTGATAGAAGACAATCATAACTCCATGATAGTGCACACGGCTCATCTGGACGTGGAGTTCAGGGTCTTCAATGACGGTGTAGGATTCAGATACATCTTCCCGGACGATCTGGGAGAGTTCCGAATCAGGGAAGAACTCACCGAGTACAAATTTGCCCGTGCTGACCACAAGATATGGTGGATGCCACGCAGCGAACCTTACTATGAAGCCTACGGTAATCATACTGCTTTCGATGAGATAGACTGTGCATACACTCCGGTCACCATTACCGGAGCCGACGGCAGGTTCTATTCCATCCACGAGGCTGCCCTTCTGGATTTCGCGAAGGTTAACCTGGTGGGAAGCGATGCTTCTACCCTGAAGACATCTCTTACCAAATGGTCGGACGGAACAGGTGTGTATGTAACGGACACCCGCACCACTCCGTGGAGAACCATTATCATTACCGACAGGGCCGGAGGGCTCATCGAGAGCCATTTGATGCTTAACCTCAACGAGCCTTGCAAGATAGAAGACACTTCTTGGTGCAAGCCGGGAAAATATATCGGCATCTGGTGGGAACTTCACAAATATATGCGCACTTGGTATTACGGACCTCAGCACGGAGCCACTACCGAGCGCACTAAGGAATACATAGACTTTGCCGCCGTACATAATATCCAGGCCGTACTCGTAGAAGGCTGGAATAAGGGATGGGACGGTAATTGGATGAAAAACAGCACAGGCTTCAGCTTTACGGAAGCCTATCCGGACTACGACTTCGACGAGGTGATGAAATATGCAGCTTCGAAGGGAGTCCAGATGATAATTCATAACGAGACGGCGGCGAATACCGAGCATTATTTCTCGCAGATAGACTCAGCTTACGCTCTCTATCAGAAATACGGTATGCATTACATAAAGACCGGTAATGTGAACCTGCTTATGGATGGTAAGGAAGAGCACGACGGCCAATATGGCGTAAACCGTCTGCACGAAGTAGTAGAGAAAGCTGCTCAGTATCAAATCAATGTTGATGAACACGAGCCTTGCATCCCTACGGGACTTTGCCGCACTTGGCCTAACCTTATGACAGGCGAGGCTATCCGCGGACAGGAGCACGATGCGTGGGAGGTAGATGGCGGAAACAAGCCTGAACATCAGACGGTATGTCCTTTCATCAGGGGATTGGCCGGACCTATGGACTATACTTTCGGTACATTCGACTTTTCGAACCCGAATACTCCTACCAGCAGGGTCAAGACTACGATTAGTAAGCAATTGGCCCAATATGTAGTGATTTATAGCCCTCTGCAGATGGCTTCGGATTTGTACGAGGCTTATGATGGCGTGAAGGCATTCGATTTTATCAGCGATGTGCCTACGGATTGGGAACAGACTAAGGTATTGGACGCAGTGATAGGTGATTATGTGGTCACGGTTCGTCAGGAAAGAGGCGGAAGTGACTGGTATCTGGGTGCCATTACCGATGAGAATGCGCGCACGCTCGATGTCCCTCTTTCTTTCCTTGGAAAGGGCAAGTGGATGGCGCAGATATATGAAGATACCCCTCAGACCAGCTACGAGACCAGCCCTGAGACCTATCAGTACAGGGAGGTGGAGGTTAGCGCGAAAGACGTGTTGAGCCTCAAGTTAGCGACTTCCGGGGGATGTGCAATCAGATTTATAAAGAAATAAATGAGAAAAAAGTTAGTTATAGCGGTCATAGCATGGCTCGGCATCGCGCTTTCTGCCGGAGCGAAGGATTTCAAGCTCGCTTCGCCTTCAGGTAACATTAAGGTGAAGGTGAGTGCCGGAGCGGATTTGTCCTGGAGCGTGGTGGCGGACTGGGAACAGATACTCGAGCCGAGCGTTATTCGTATGAGATTGTCCGACGGAACCGTCCTCGGAGAGAACCTGTCGAGACTGAAGGTTTTTCGCCATTCCGTAGATGAGACTCTTACGGCTCTGGTCCCTACCAAGTCCAGACTTGTGGAGGATAGGTATAACGAGATGAAACTGCGTAGCGGAAAGGACTGGGCCGTAGTTTTCCGCGCCTATGATAACGGCGTGGCCTATCGTTTCGAGACATACTACGACCACGACGTCGAGGTAAGGGACGAGACCTCGCAGTGGAACTTCGCTTCGGATTCGAAGTGCTACTGGGCTAACGAGAAGAATCCTTCCTATATCACGCATTGCGAGGCTGACTTTAAGGAATTGAAACTTAGCGAGGTGGACCGGCAGACTTATTCCTATCTCCCTCTAAGCATGAAAACCGAAGGAGGAAAGCGAGTGGTCATCACCGAGGCCGACCTCTTCGATTACCCTAATCTTATGCTTAGAGCCGCTCAGGGCCGTTCCCTTAACGCTGAGTTCCCTCACGTAATCGACGCTTACGAAATGCGCACCGACAGGGACGTCACGGTGACTTCGCTTGCCGACGTGATAGCCCGCACCTCGGGAGAGAGAAACTATCCGTGGAGGCTTATGACCATAGGAAGCGACCGTGAACTATTGGAAAACTCGCTTGCTTGGCAGCTCTCTTCTTCGGAAGTGCCGGGAGACTATTCTTGGCTCAAGCCCGGAAAAATAAGCTGGGAGTGGTGGGCTATGCTCAATGTCTATGGCGTGGACTTCGAGGCCGGGGTAAATACCGAGACCTATAAATACTATGTCGATTTCGCAGCCGAATATGGACTTCCGTATATTCTTATGGATGAGGGCTGGAGCAAGTCCACCCTTAACATAGTGGAGCCTAAGGACGGACTCGACCTTCACGAAATCATCTCCTATGCTCGTTCGAAAGGGGTGGGCGTGGTACTCTGGACTCTCTGGACTCCTTTCGTGAACGACGGTATAGCCGAGATTCTGGACGTATATCAGAGATGGGGCGTTTCAGGCATCAAGATAGACTTTATGCAGATGCAGGACCAGAATATGGTCAACTTCTACGAAGACATCGCGAGGGAGTGCTGTGAAAGGCATCTTTTGGTAGATTATCACGGAGCATTCAAGCCGGCAGGGCTTCAGCGCAAATACCCTAACGCCATGACCTACGAGGGCGTCTATGGAATGGAACACGACAAGTGCTCTTACGACATCTCGCCCGATCACGACTTGAAACTTCCGTTCACCCGAATGGTCGCAGGTCCTATGGACTACACGCCGGGAGCAGTGAACAACGCTACCCGCGAAGATTTCGCCATTCGCTGGAATCATCCTATGAGCCAGGGCACGCGCAGTCATCAGGCCGCCATATTCGTGGTGTTCGAAAGTCCGCTTACTATGCTTTGCGACTCTCCATCGAACTACTATAAGGTGCCGGACTTCACCCGATTCATCTCCGCAATTCCTACCGTATGGGAAAAGACCGTGGCACAGGATGCCGTGGCCGGAGAATACCTGCTGATGTCCAGAAAAACCGCCGACGGAAGATGGTACAGTGCGGGTTTGAACAACTGGACCGCGCGAGTATTGACCCTTGACACTTCCTTCCTTGATTCCGGAAAATGGCGCGTGACCATCCATAAGGATGGTGTGAATGCCAATTCCTGGGCCGAAGACTATAAGATAGAGCACCTGACCATCGAAGCCGGACAGCCTCTCGAGGTAAATATGGCCAATGGTGGAGGCTGGGTGGCTGAATTTGTAAAAGAATAGGATTATGAAAAAGTGCGTTGTATTTCTATCTCTGCTGCTATGTTGCATCACTTTGAGTGCTCACGATATAAAGGTGAACGGAGTGGTGCGTGACGAGAGCGGCCGTCCGGTGTCCGGAGTAAAGGTGACGGATGGTTTCGATTTCGTGCGTACCGATAACGACGGTAAATACGAGATCTACGCTCACGATAATTCGAAATTCGTGTATATAAGCATTCCTGCGGGATTCGAAGTGGCTACGCGAAACGGAGCCCCTCTTTTCTACAAGAGCCTAAAGAAAGACAAGTCCAAGCAGAAGATGGATTTCGACCTTATCCGCACCGGAAAGGACGAGACCCATCATCAGTTTATGGTTTGGGCCGACGTTCAGGTCTATAACGAAAGCGAGATAGAGCTGGTAAGCAAGGCGGCGGCAGATGCGCGTGCCGTAGCGGCGCAGAGCGGAGTCCCTACATTCGGTGTGTCCTGTGGCGACATCGTCGGTATGTGGTCAGGTGGACTCTCGGAGAAAATACATAAGGCCACGGCTTCTGCCGGTTTCCCATTCTTCGCACTTATGGGAAATCACGACTATCAGGCAGCCGTAGGAACTAACGAGGAATCGAAAGGCGTCTACACCGAAAAGTATGGTCCTACCTATTATTCCTTCGACAAAGGCCAAATGCACTACGTAGTGCTCGACGACGTATTCTATTTCTATCGCCACTATATGGGCTACATAGAGGAGTCCCAGCTGGAATGGCTGAAAAAGGACCTCGAAAGCGTACCGGCAGGTAACACGGTGGTTCTCTTTATGCACATCCCATCTTATAGCAGGGAAGCGCGTAAGGGACAGTGGAATAAGGAAGAATATAATAAGATCATCACGAACCGCAAGGCCCTTTACAAGATTCTGGAACCGTATAACGCACATCTTTGCTCGGCCCACGAGCACTATGCCGAAAACTTCATAATTCAAGACAATATCTTCGAACACGTGCACGCTCCTCTGAGCGGATTGTTCTGGCAGAGTCTCTATAGCTGCGACGGAGTTCCGTGGGGCTACTATGTCTATGACGTAAAGGGTAACGACATAGTGGACTGGTATTACAAGCCTGTGGGACGCGACCGCGACACCCAGTTCTCCGCATACAGGGTGGGCGAAGACCCGATGAAGCGTAATTCGGTAGTGGCCAATGTCTGGAACTACGACCCTGCTTGGAAGGTGGAGTGGAGAGAGAACGGAGTGGACCAAGGCGCTATGACACAGTTCAGTGGCTGGGATCGCACTATCGTAGACGATGTGGAGAATCGTCGTGAGAAGGAATTTACTTGGAAATATATAGGCGCAGGCGAAACGGAGCACCTTTTCTATGCTACTCCGGCTTCCGTCGATTCCGAAGTGGAGATCGTAGTGACCGATCGTTTCGGAAGGGTGTACACTTGGAATAACTCTAAGGATGACATCTATTCTACGTCGTCGTATAAGCTTACTTCCGAAAAGGTAATCGAAAATGGTAAGGAGTATGCTGCTCCACAGACTTTCGTAACGGACAAATATGGCCGTTTCCACGGTGCCGACAAGCAGGAGACCATGCTCTATGACATGGCGATTTCGGAAATGGTCAAGAATATTGAGGCAGACGGTACTTTCCGTACCGGCAAGCTTTGGGACGGAGTGTGGACTCGCGATGTCTCATATAGCGCCATTCTCTCATTGGCACATCTGGAGCCTGACTTGGTAAGGAATAGCCTTATGCGTAAGGTGGACAAGAAGGGACGCATCATCCAGGACACCGGAACAGGTGGCTCTTGGCCTTGCTCGACCGACAGGGTAGTGTGGACCATCGCTGCGTATGAAGTTTATTTGGAGACAGGTGATTTGGCTTGGCTCAAGCAGATTTATCCTATAGCCAAGCGCAGTATGGAGGCCGATTTGGCAGTGGCTTTCGATTCGAGTACGGGTTTGTTCCGGGGCGAAAGCAGCTTTATCGATTGGCGCGAACAGAGCTATCCTAAATGGATGCAGCCGGCTGACATAGCAGGTAGCGAGTGTCTGGGCACGAATGCCGTTTTCTATCGCGGATTGCAGGTGCTTTCGTCGATGGCATCCAAACTGGGCACCATCCGCGGGGCTGATTCGAAGAAGTATGCGAAATTGGCAGCCGAGTTGAAATTGGCCATAAACGAGAATCTCTGGATGGAGGACAAGGGCTATTATGCTCAGTATCTGTATGGTAGGGATTACAAATATTTATCGCCACGAAGCGAGTCGCTGGGCGAGAGTCTTTGTATTCTGTGGGGAATCGCATCTTCCCAGCAGGCGGAGAGGATTCTGCATAGTATGCCGGTGTGTGATTTCGGACCTACCATCTTCTCGCCTCAGATTTCATCCGAAGGCAGTTACCATAATGACGCAGTGTGGCCGTTCGTCACCTCGTACTATGGAATGGCTGCGGCGAAGGTAGGAAATCGCGCGGGCGTGATGCACGCATTGGCATCGAATATGCGGGCAGCTACGGTGTTCGGCTCGAATATGGAAAATATGGTGGCATCGGACGGCTCTAAGAAGACAGCCCTGAATTCCGAGCGTCAGTTGTGGAGCGTGGCCGGTTTCGAAGGTCTGTTCAAGAGAGCGCTACTGGGTGTCGAATACACAGAGGACGGAATCAAGCTGAGTCCTTGCGTGCCGGCATCGATGAAGGGCTACAGGGTAATCGAAGGCCTTAAGTATCGCAGGATGACTCTCGACGTGGAGGTTATAGGCGAGGGCTCCATTGTAAAGACTTGCCAGCTCGACGGAAAGGATTTGGTGTCGGCTTTCGTGCCTTCTTTCCTCGAAGGAAAGCATATCGTAAAGATAACGATGACAAGCGATTACTATGCCCAACCGGACAGTGTGCCGATACGCCCTGTGGTGTGGGATTTGAACACACCGAAGGTGAAGGCTGTCGGAAACGACCTGACCTGGGACGGCATAAAGGGAGCGCAGTACTATCGAATCTACCGTAACGGCTCTTTCGAGGAGCAGGTAACGGCTAATTCGTTCACCACCACCTCGCCGGGAGAATATGCCGTAGTGGCGTTTAACGACGACAGTGCCTCCTTCTCGTTCATAAGCGAGCCGGTAAGGGTGGGGATGAAACCGATAATCGCGGGATGTAACAATGCCCGTCTGGATAACAAGCTCGGCGTGCAGTTGAGAGTAGACGTGGAAGTACCGGAAGATGGAGAATATCTCATTGAATTTGAGTATTCTAACGGTAACGGAGACATCACTACTAACAACAAGTGCGCAAACAGGAGCCTTTTCGTGGACAAGAAGGCCGCAGGCGTAGTGGTAATGCCTCAGAGAGGACCCGAGGACTGGACCTCTAAGGGATACACTCTTCCTATAAGGGTTTCCCTTACGGCCGGAAGGCACACTGTGGAACTCAAATACTTCGACGAGAACATAAATATGAACATAGATACGGATTCGGCGCACGTTCGCAGTCTCCGAGTATACAAGACAAATTAGTTTTATAAAAGATATGAAAGTAATAATCAAACAAAACTCGAATGAGGGCTCTTTGTGGGCAGCTCATCACATCGCAGCGAAAATCAAGGAAAAGGCTGCACGCACTTCTGAGCCTTTTGTACTTGGACTTTGTACCGGCTCTACTCCTATCGAAACCTACCGCGAGCTCGCTCGTATGGTAAAGGACGGAGAACTCTCTTTCAAAAACGTAATCTCATTCAATATGGATGAGTATGTAGGTCTTCCTGAAAGTCATCCGGAGAGCTACCACTCATTTATGCACCATAATCTCTTCTCGCATATCGACGAACCTGCAGAGAATATCCACATCCTTAACGGAAATGCCGCCGACCTCGAGGCTGAATGTGCAGCATACGAAGAGGCTATCGTAAAGGCAGGTGGATTCGACCTCTTCCTCGGCGGTATCGGCGAAGACGGACACATCGCATTCAACGAGCCTTTCTCTCCTCTTACCAGCCGCACACGCGTGGTTACCCTTACCGAGGATACTCGCATCGTGAACAGCCGTTTCTTCGACAACGACCCTTCAAAGGTTCCTGCACAGGCACTTTCAGTAGGTGTGGCTACAGTTACCGATTCTCGCGAGGTGGTCATATTGGCATTCGGTCCTAAGAAGGCTCGCGCCATCAAGGACGCTGTGGAAGGTCCATACAGCCATATGTGCACTGTTTCGGCTCTCCAGAACCACCAGAATGGCATCATCGTGGCAGATGAGGCTTCGGTAGGCGAGTTGAAGGTTAATTCATACAAATATTTCAAGGCAGTAGAAAAAGCAGAAAAATTATGAAAAAGTTAATTCTTTGCGCACTTGCTGCGCTTTGCATCCTTCCGCTTAACGCGAAGGACAAGCGTCAGGTAGCCATCGTGGCTCATAGAGGTTATTGGGCTTGCGAGGCAGGCGGAAATTCACATAACTCCATAGCTTCCCTCAAGGCGGCTCAGGATTTGGGCGTATGGGGAAGTGAGTTCGACGTAAATATGACTAAGGACGGCGAGCTTATGGTCTTCCACGACGATGCAGTGAACGGAATGAAATTCGCCGAGCACAACGCTTCGGAATTCGCCGGCATCACTCTTCCTAACGGAGAGAAAATCCCTACGCTCGACGAGTATCTTACACAGTTCGAGAAAAACAAGGATTGTCGTGTCGTGTTCGAGTTGAAATGGCACCAGGGATTGGCCAGAGAAATCCAGGCAGTCGACCTCAGTATCGAGAAGTTGAAAGCTCACGGTCTTTATAATCCTAAGCAGGTGATTTTCATATCATTCGACCTTCAGCAGTGTCTGCTTTTCGCAGAGAAATGCCCTGGATTCACAGTGCAGTATCTGGGCTCGGAAGACAACCGTAACCCTGATGCCCTCGCCGCTTTGGGAATCAATGGTATCGACACCAATTTCTGGAAATTCTACAGCGACCCTACTTGGTACACAAAGGCTCGCAACCATAAGATGAGCGTAAACGCTTGGACGGTAGACGAGAAGGAGCATATGCGCACTCTCATACTTCTGGGCGTAGACTATATCACTACAAATCACCCTGAAATCTGTCGTGAACTGCTTCAGGAGATGGGTGTTGAAGAATTGAAAGCAGGTAAAAATTTTAAATAATGAAACATTTTTCATTGCCAAAGGATGGCGGTCTAATTGAGAAAGGTCTTCCTAAAGACATTCTCCACAGCAGGGAAAAGGTTTATGCAGAAATCTGCGAGACTCCTTTCGAGGCGTGTCAAAAGGTATGCGACGAAATCATCGCCGAGATAAATGCGTTCAACGAGTTGCATCCCGGAGAGTTGTTCAAGCTCGGTCTTACCACCGGCTCCACCCCTATCTCCTTGTACAAGGACTTGAGAAGGGCTTATAACGAGGGTAAGGTATCCTTCAAGAATGTAAGGATCAATACCATCGACGAATTCTATCCTGTATCGGCAGAAGCCAAGCACTCCCGTAATTTCATATTGCGCGAGGAACTTCTCAACCATATAGACGTAGCTCCGGAGAATATCCTCATTCCGGACGCTACCATTTCGCTTGACGAGGTTTCCGATTACTGCTACCGTATGGAAACAGCGCTTCGTGGGCTGGATCTGCTCGTAATGGGCGTAGGTGAGCAAGGCCAAGTCGGTTTCAACGAGGCCGGTTCTACTAACCTGACTCGTTCGAGACTCGTACACCTCCCATACAAATCACGCAAGCGTCAGAGAGATTATTTCGGAGGCGACATCTCCAAGACTCCTAGTATGGCCCTCACTATGGGTGTAGGTACTATGCTTACTGCCCACAAGGTTATACTTATGGCTTGGGGTGAGAACAAGGCCGGAGTAGTGGCTCGCGTAGTCGAGGGAGAAATGGGTCCTGACTGCCCTGCATCTTACTTCCAGCTTCACGAGAATGCCAAATTCTACGTGGACGAGAACTCAGGATGCAACCTCACCCGAGTAGTGGCTCCGTGGTGCATAGGACCTTGCGAGTGGACTCCTAAGTTCCGTCGTAAGGCTGTCGTATGGCTTTGTGGCCAGGTTCACAAGCCTATCCTGAAACTCTCATACCAGGACTATCTTCAGAATTCACTCGGTGGACTCATCGAGTCTTGCGGCGCTTATGACGCCATAAACATCCAGGTATTCAACGATTTGCAGCATACTATCACAGGATGGCCGGGAGGAAAGCCTAATGCAGACGATTCTACTCGTCCTGTTCCTTCCCTTCCTAATCCTAAGACCGTGCTCATCTTCTCTCCACATCCTGACGACGACGTCATCTCTATGGGTGGTACCTTCATCAGACTCGCTCATCAGGGACATAATGTCCACGTGGCTTATGAGACGTCAGGTAACGTGGCAGTTCACGACGACGTAGTGCTCCAGCACATGGACGCCGCACGTGAAATCGGATTCGGCGACCGTTTCGACGAGGTGAAAGCCCTTATCGCAAGCAAGCGTCCGGGCGAGGCTGAACCACGCGAACTCCTTAATCTGAAGGGAGCTATCCGTCGTTCAGAGGCTAAGGGAGCCGTTCGCTCATTCGGTCTCGACGCAGATCATAACGCACACTTCCTGAATCTGCCTTTCTATGAGTCGGGCGGCATTCAGAAATTGCCTCGTTCACAGGCCGATGTAGACATCATCAAGTCTTTGATGAATGAGCTCAAGCCGGATATGATATTTATGGCAGGAGACCTCGCAGACCCTCACGGAACACACCGCGTATGTACGGAATGTGCGCTTGAGGCTCTCAACCAGCTTCGCAGCGAAGGTGCAGAGTGGATTTCAAAGAGCCACGTATGGCTTTACCGCGGCGCGTGGATGGAGTGGGATCTCGGCAGCGTAGATATGGCCGTTCCACTTTCTCCTGACGAGGTGGTAGAGAAGCGTCACGCTATCTATCGTCACCTTTCACAGAAGGACATCGTGCCGTTCCCTGGCGAAGACCCACGTGAATTCTGGCAGAGAGCAGAGGAGCGTACACAGAATACCGCCCGTCAGTACGATGCCCTCGGTATGGCAGAGTACCAGGCTATGGAGGTATTCCTAAAACTCTGGTAATGAACAAAAGTCTTTCAAATATCAAGCATGTTGCTCTGGATATGGATGGCACCATATACCTGAGCAACACGCTTTTTCCATTTACGCTCGATTTCCTGAACTCTTTGACGGAGATGGGAATCACATACTCCTTTTTGACTAACAACCCATCCAAGTCGCTCGCCGACTATATGGCCAAATTGGCCAAGATGGGCATCCCTGCCACCGAAGAGCAGATGTACACGACCACGATCGCGACCATCGATTACATTCGGGCCAATTATCCTTCGGCCAGAAAGCTCTTCCTGCTGGGTACGCCTTCTATGATAAGCCAATTCGAGCAGGCAGGTTTCATCTCCTGTGAGGATAGTGCAGAGGACGTGCCGGACATCATCGTGGCTTCGTTCGATATGACCCTTCGCTACGAAAGGCTCTGTCGCGCCGCGTGGTGGATTTCCCAGGGAGTGACGTACTTGGCCACTAATCCTGACAAGGTGTGCCCTACCGACCAGAAGACCGTTCTGGTGGATTGCGGCTCCATCTGCGCTTGTCTTCAGAGCGCTACGGGTCGCGTTCCGGACCACACTTTGGGGAAGCCGGACCCATCTATGCTCGATGGCATAAGGGAAAGGCTGGGACTGGCGCCTGACCAGATAGCGATGGTGGGAGATCGTCTTTACACCGATATCGCCATGGCTCGAAATGCAGGCGCTTTCGGGGTGTTGGTCTTGAGCGGAGAATCTACACTTGAAGATGTGGAAAAGGCTCCGGAAGGCTCGAAGCCCGATTTGGTGGTGGAGAACATCGCCGAACTGGGCAGATTGTTAAAAGAAAGCAGATAATATGGACACATTCGGAAAACAATTCAGAGTAAGTGTTTTCGGTGAATCTCACGGAGTGGCGGTAGGGGCTCTTGTAGATGGGGTCCCTGCGGGACTTCCGTTGTCGGAAAGCGATTTCGAGAAAGACATTTCACGTCGCGCTGCCCGTGGAGGATTCACTTCGGAACGTAAGGAGGTCGATACCCCTCATATCTTGAGCGGCGTTTTCGAAGGCCACACCACAGGTGCGCCTCTGTGTGTCGTTTTCCGAAATTCCGATGTCCATAGCTCGGACTATGATTTTCTTCCATCCACTCCGCGTCCCGGTCATGCGGATTATCCTGCCCATATCAAGTTCGACGGGTTCGAGGATTATCGTGGAGGTGGCCATTTTTCCGGCAGGTTGACCTTGCCTATAGTCGCGGCAGGTGTCGTAGCGAAAAAGGTCATAGGCAGCGCGGTGGATATACGCGCCGAGGTATGCGAATTGGCAGGAAGCCGGGAGCGGGAGAATTGGCAGAGGCTACTTGAGGCGGCTCGCGCCGAAGGGGATTCCCTGGGTGCCGTGGTGTCGTGCCAAGTGGATGGATTGCCGATTGGCCTGGGTGAACCTTTCTGGGATGGTATGGAGAGCTTGCTTTCTCACGCTGTCTTTTCCATTCCGGGGGTAAGGGGCATCGAATTTGGCGACGGCTTCGAGGCTGCCCGAATGCGAGGCTCTCAGCATAACGATCCGATTGGCCCGGAAGGCCCGGTGAAAAACGGGTCAGGTGGCATAAACGGAGGTCTGACTAATGGGGCGAGTCTTTGTTTTAGGGTGGCGTTCAAGCCCACTTCGTCCATTTCGAAGCCGCAGACTACATTTAATTTCGTTAAGGAGTGCGAGCAGTCGCTGTCCGTGGGCGGAAGGCACGATGTGTGTTTTGCCTTGCGCGCTCCGGTCGTGGTAGAGGCTATGTGCGCTATAGTTCTGGCCGATTTGTTATAATTTCAACTCCTCGAAGAAGTCCGGGAAGGACTTGCTGACGCAGTTCTTGTCGTCTATTTCGATAGGCGAGTCGGCGGCCATCTGGGCTATCGAGAGCATCATCACCATCCTGTGGTCGTGGAAAGAAGAGTATTTTCCTCCTTTCAATAGGTTTCTTGTAGCAAATCTCCGGCTCACGCCCATTCCTTTCACTCTCAATTCGTCTCCTATGATTCGTGCGCTTACGCCCATTCGGGTGAGGGTGTCAAGTATCGCAGCCGCGCGGTCACATTCCTTGTTTTGAAGCCTTTGGACACCTGCTATGGTGCTTTCGCCAGGGCAGAACGCCGCTAATAGCGACGCTATGGGGATGAGGTCCGGAGCGTTGTTGAGGTCGTATTCGAAGGCCTGGAGTGGTGCACGTTTTACGCTCACTACGTCTTCGTCGTAGGCCACACAGGCGCCCGCGTCCGAAAGTATGTCCAGAATGGTTATGTCGGCTTGAAGGGAGTTTGTGTTAAGCCCCTGTACTTCAGCCTCTCCGAAAAGCGCTCCGTATGTAAGGAAGCACGCGGCGGCGCTCCAGTCGCTTTCCAATTCTATGTCCGCTGCCTTGAAGTGCTGTTTCCCCTTTACGTGGAAATGAATGCCGTTACAGTAGCTCCAGTCTTGCTCTTCGAGCATCTTCTTGTCGCCTTCCAGCTCGCTTCCTATCCTGATTCCGAATCTTCCCAGAATATCTTGTGTGATAAACATATAAGGTATGCTCTTAGGCTCACTTACGAATAGGTCGGAGTCTCTGTCGAAAAATGGCAGGGACATCAGCAGTCCGGAGATGAGCTGTGAACCGCCTGCTCCGGGGAGCTCGGCTCTACCGGGGTAGAATTTGCCCTTTACCCTAAGCGGGATATGGTTTTGCGAGTCGCGGTGCTCGCTTTCGTTCATTAAGAGAATACCGAAGGCCGCCATAATGTCGCTCGCACCTTTAAGAGGTCTTTCCAGAAGCGTTCCGCGACCTTCTATAAGAGTGTCGCAGCTGCTAAGCGTGGCGCTGAGCGGTATGCATAGGCGAGCCAGAAGTCCGCTTTCTCCGACGTTAAGGCTTTCGATTTCCATACTTTCCGGGGTGCGCGCGCCTATTCCTTCGATTTTTATGTTTTCGCCGCGTCTCGTGACTTTGGCTCCTAACGCACGTGCCACCTCTATGGCGCTTAGGCTGTCTTCACACGGGGTGAACTTCGTCAGGTGCGAAGTGCCTTCGGAAAGCGCAGCTGCCATAATGGCCCTCTGTGCGAAACTCTTCGAGCAGGGCGCCTTGAAGTCGCTTTTGTGCACGCCGCGCCAGTCTTTGTATATGGCCTCGTGGACTTGCTCGTAGGATAATTGGCCTTCGGCAGTGGGAGTGTCGTAGAAGGCATAGGTGAACGGCGCTCCCTTCGCGATGCACTCCACGCGGGCTTTCTCTCCGAGCGGTCCCATCGAAATGAGTACCAGGTGATGCGCCTGTATGCTATGGTTGTTTTCCAGAAGGGTGTCGTAAATGCTCTGAAGGTTCGCCACGTCCTCGGCGCTTTCGGCCTTACAAGCTATCTTCGCTATGTCGGCTCCGTAGCGGAAGCAGCGCAGGATAGTCTGCTGAAGCAGGGTGTTCGTCGGGGTGGCGTCGAAGTCGTGGAACGAGCGGATAAGACGCGTGCCGCTATGCTTGCAGAGCTTTTGGATGCTCTGGCTTACGTGTACCGGCGCATTTATATCCAAATCCACGAAACTTATTCCGCTTTCTATCACGGAGTTGTATAATTCGAGCATCCTATTCCATTCGCGCGCCTTTTCCTCGCCGCGAAGTGACGGCTCTATATGAAAGCTGAAAATCAGCGGTTTTTCGCACGTCTCCACTAATTCCACCCAATCCTTCTCGTCCAGCGGGTTCAAATCCGCCCTCACCTCGGCCATCTCCACGAATGGGTCGTCCATTATCCCGAGGATATCTTCCAAGTTCTTGCCCTGTAGGCTTGTACAAATCATAATCTAATCTTTTTTCTGAATGGCTTTCCGATTCTTTGTAAAAAGACGAAATCCACTGCGCCTTCCTCGGCCTTTTTATCGTTTTTCAGAGCTTCCTGCAATTCTTCATCGCTGTACGGGAGCTCTACCGGCAGATTGCACCTCTTGAAATCGTCCCTTACCCTATCTGCCAATCCCTTCTCGCTCCAGCCTTCCTTCTCGCTCATCCTCAGTGACTTGATGATGCCCATCGATACAGCCTCACCGTGCGATACGGCCTCGTGACTTCTCCATTCGATGGCGTGCGCGAAAGTGTGCCCGAAATTTAGAATGTGCCTGCGCCCCCTGTCGAACAAGTCCCTTTTCACCACCTTTCGCTTGTATTTCGCCGCCTTTTCTGCCAATTCGGCCGCTTCCCCCAGCATCTCCTCCTGTTCGGCCTGCCCGTCCTGGCCATTTCCTCCGGTGGAGTCCATCTTGGCCAATTCCGAAAAGACTCCCACGGCCCTGTTATAGAGTTTCTCATCGAAAAGCAGGAAGGTTTTCAGAATTTCAGCGCTGCCGGAAAGCACTTCCTTACGTGGGAGTGTGCGCAGTACTTCCTTACGGATGTGGATTTTACGAGGCAGCTTGAACGTGCCTATCATATTCTTCACTCCATCCAGGTTTACGCCGTTTTTACCCCCTACCGAAGCATCAGCCATAGCCAGAAGCGTCGTAGGCACGATTTCGAAATCTATCCCTCGTTTGTAGAGGCTCGCTGCCAATCCGCACACGTCGCTGCACACCCCACCGCCTATCGCGATCAGCGTGCAATTCTTATCGGCGCCTGCGTTCATCAGTGCCCTGCAGATATGCTCTACCTCGTTAAGGGTCTTGTGCGGCTCGTCGCATATTAAGGCCAATTCGCCCAAACTCCTCGCGCGAAGCTTGTTACAGAATTCACCTGCGAATTCCCTTACCGCCACATCGTAAACTACGAAAACTTCTTTCATATCAGTTTTGACATTTACCGCCTTGGTGTCAGTCGGCCCACAAAGATAGCAGAAAAAATTTGTGAAATCACAAAAATTCCATACCTTTGTAATCCGTCTGCGAATTAACGCACACGCCTATGCCCGAATGGCGGAATTGGTAGACGCGCTGGACTCAAAATCCAGTGTTCCTTAAAAACGTGCCGGTTCGAGCCCGGCTTTGGGCACCAAACTGCAAGAAACCTCCCCGTTTCCTGCAGTTTTTGTTTTTCGGGCGCTCCTGCGCCCCTGCCCATAGCATTCCCCATCCGGCAAAACCCGCCTTTCGGTGGATAAAACGGCATTTTAGGCTCTGCCGTCCGGCCAAACCCGCCTTTCGGTGGACGAAACGTCGTTGAGATGCTTTTCCTCCGGCCAAAGTGCCTTTTCACCGGATGAAACGATGTTGAAACGCTTCCCCTCCGGCAAAAACCACGATCCACCGGACGAGAGGCCATTGAGACTGGCTCATCAAAATCACTTTGGCAGTCAATGTGCCACAGGAAGCGTATACTGACATCGTCTTGCCAAGGTGAAACTAAAAAAGTCCCACTTTGGCAAGGCGGATAGCGTAGAGCACACTCTGTTAAGGGTGCCCTGCCAAAGTGAATTGGCGGAAGAGCCCGTACGAAGGCGAACTTTGCTGTAAGCGAAACAAAAATAACACTTCCTCGAACTATGTTATGTTGAAGAAGTGTTAATTTCAATTTTTGTTGTGTATAAAACCTATATTGAAAGCGATTACATTCTCGTTAGCCAAATTTTTACTGAGCCGTCGATCAGCTTCTGAGTGAGATTGTCATAAATCAAATAGTGACCTACCTCAATGTCAATTCTATCATGTCGCACTCCTGTAATTTTTTATATCGGATACGCTCTTTATACCGATACGATCATTATCTGCCCAATCAAAGTGAGAAAAGACATTTGATTCTAAAGTTTGATCATCTTTGATTGTAATATCAAGTGGAACTTCTACCTGATTAATATAGGTAGTAGGGAGAAGTGTAGTATGGTCGCCAGAGTCTAAGTAATAATCTACAACGGGCAATTTAAAGAGGAATCTCCCCTTTCCATTTCTCGTTATTACAAAACGGGAAATGGGTTCGTGAATCATACCCGGAAGATTTCTAATCTCACTAATAACATCGTTTGTATACTGTCCGTCATTATTTAGGTCAAATGCTAAACAGTCTTCATTATTTGTCGTCCAATCCATAAGGACTATTTCAAACTTTCCAACATATTCATTTAGAATATCCTCTTCAGTAATAGTCGTCTTTTGCTCGCAAGAAGATAATGCGGCAATAGACAAGAACAGACATATTAAAGATTTATTCTTCATAATGTAAAGATTTTATTCGTAAAATGGAATTATTTGCGCGTCAACAGCACCCGTGAAAGTTCCGAATAAACGGCCTTTGATAAGAGAATAGAGAATTGCTCAATTGAAGTTGAATCTTCCTTTGGCTTTTCTAAGAGATTCTCATTTTTTGTACATGACAAAAAGAGAGTCAGTAAGAGAGAGACGAAAATTGATAATCTTTTCATATCCTTTACTGTTTTTATTTAGTGATGCAAAGATAGTTACATTTCGTCAAATTGCAATAAAAATAACGAAAAATGTAGCAATGCTTCGTTTTTCGGGCGCTTGCCCCTCGCCATAAATAACAAACAGGAGCGCACATCTGCGCTCCTGCCCATACTAACTATTCTGATTTCAGTTTAAGAACTTCCTCTTCCGAAAGACCTGTCATCTGACATATAAAGTCTATCGGAGAATTTGCTTCCAGCATCTTCTTCGCTATTTCAAGAGACTTTTCTTCTTTACCTTCTTTTCTGCCTTCCGCAAGTCCTTTCTTCTTTGCGTAATAAAGCTGATTTATAACATCTTGCTCTCTCATAACACTTCTGTTGTATAATGTTCGCTTCGCCGGGCTGAATGCTGCTATCTC
>ERZ857629.38-NODE-38-length-173535-cov-38.544068_pt1 | contig 173535 bp, 147 predicted proteins | sample MGYA00519700_ERZ857629 | MGnify/ENA primary metagenome ERZ857629 (study PRJEB31778, sample SAMEA3449351) | human gut metagenome | biome: human gut; feature: human-associated habitat; material: faeces | place: United Kingdom | collected 2010/2012 ... | reverse complement strand
ACGATTATTCAGGCAAATACAAGCCTCGGCCGCCACTGTCGGCAGCCTCCCGCTTGACAAAAAAGTACGGCATCAAATCAACATCGCCGCACTAAACCGACTATTGTCCCGTCTATTTCTTGGCTGCCTTACGGATGGCGACAGGCACCATGATGGACACGTACAACTGAAGCACGGCCCCGGCAAGCACAAACACCAGCCAATCTCGCGGATCTATCGAATAGAACATGAAGAAAGCGGCGGCACATTGAAACAGGGCACTCCAACGTTGGATGACGTACAGACGGCGCACGCGAAATATGTCGCCCGTATACTTGTCCAAGATGCGGCCTACCAGAAGCATGACGGCGCCCACGCTGAACACATAACGATATATAGTGCCTCCAGGCCCTGTGACTAATGGCATAAGTACGCCTATGGCTATGATAATCAATGCGATGCCGGAGAGAATATTTGCTATTTTCTGTCTTTTCATTGTTTCGATATTGTTAGTATAGTTTTCGTATTGCCACTTCGTCATTCAACTGTCAGTGATGTCTCATTCGAATACATAGACATCCTCGTTGGGCAGGCTCATGTCATACTGCTCGCGGACGATACGTTCGATAGTGGGCCCGTCGCCACAGTCCAGGCGACGATTAAGTTCCTTGTACTTGTCCAAGGTATCGTTGCATCGCGCTATCTCCATTTTCAGGCTGTCAATGACCATTTGATTGTGGTATATACGCGCCACCGAGTTTTCTTGAATGAAAACTATGTATATTATGACGCCCACTATCAGTATTGCTGATAGCGACAGAAAGCGGCGGCACCATTCTATTGTCTTGTTTCTCATTGTATTGTCCATATCAAATTAGAAACGCAAGTGTCGCGGATTGTCTTTGTCCACCTGTTCCCATAGATACAAACGGTCGCCGGGGCGCACCTTCGCCGGAACGGCTATGGCAAAATCGTGTCCGCGATCTATGGCTTTTACCGGCGACCCGTCGTCTCCGTGTATTTCGCTTACAGTGCTGATAAGGGCGCCGGTGGTAGGCCCGGTGATGACCACTTCGTCACCGAGCCGCAGTGTTCCGGCTTCCATCTTGAACTCGGCTACGCCAAGACGCGGAAAGTAGCGCGTAGCGCGTGCGGCATAAACTTTTTTGCGCGTAGCCGATGACCCGTAATGCGAGGACCATTCGCCCAAACGACGGCCGAGGTAATAGCCGTCCCAAAATCCGCGGTTAAAAATATGACCGAGGCGCTCGTCCCACCGGGCGATGAGACTGTCGTCATACGTGCCGTCGCAAATGGCGCGTAAGGCGGCATCATAACAGGACACGGCTTCGCGCACGTATTCGGGGCCTCGAGCACGGCCTTCAATCTTGAACACGCGCACGCCGGCGTCCACCATTTTGTTGAGAAAATGTATGGTCTTGAGATCCTTAGGAGACATCAAGTATTTGCCATCAACCGTAATTTGCTGACCGGTATCGCGGTCGGTCAAGTCGTAGGCGCGGCGACATATCTGTGTACACGAGCCGCGGTTGGCGCTGCTGTCCATTTGATGCAGGCTCATGTAGCATTTACCCGACACAGCCATGCATAGCGCTCCATGGCAAAACATCTCAATTTTCACCTGCTCGCCGTGGGGACCGCGCAGGTCTTCTCGTTCAATTTGATGATGTATGGCATATACCTGGTCGAGATTTAGTTCGCGTGCCAGTACGACAGTGTCTGCCCATTGGGCATAAAAGCGTAAAGCGCGAAAGTTGGAGACGTTGCATTGCGTGGATATATGTACTTCCAGTCCGAAGTCGCGTGCCATCTGTATGGCGGCTATATCGCTGGCTATGACAGCACTGACGCCGCATTCTTTTGCTTTGCACAAAATCTCGGCAGCAGCATCCATGTCTTCGTCGTACAGCACGGTATTCAGCGTCAGATACACTTTGACGCACGCTCGACGGCACGTGTCGGTAATGACACGCAAGTCGTCCGTAGTGAAGTTGACACTCGAACGGGCTCGCATGTTAAGTGTACCCAGCCCGAGGTATACTGCATCGGCGCCGGCATCAATGGCGGCATGCAACGACTCGTATGACCCTACCGGAGCCATCAGTTCGAAGTCGCTACGCTTATGTCTTGGGGGTGTTATATCCATATTGTGTGTCGTCATAAAACAGCATTAGGCCAATAGAGCCGTCCGGGAACTATTGGCCTGTAAGGCCTGTCGGAAGCTTTGTCGCTCCCGGTATATCCTAATATGGGGGTATATGCTTTTTATTTGGCAGCAGCTGCAGGTGTTGCAGGTGCTGTGGCTTCGGCGGGAGCAGCAGCTGCAGGGGCGGCCTTATCTGTAGCGGGGCCTGCTTTTTGGGCCGGAGCGTTGTTAAAGGCGTTGGCGCCCTGAGCGGGGGCTGCGGCTTCGGTATTTACGCGAGTCTTCTCGCCGGAGAGCTTGGGCATGGTGTACGCGCTGGCTACGGAAAGCACAAGGATGAGTGCTGCAAGTGTCCAAGTGGTCTTCTCAAGGAAGGTGTTGGTACCACGTACACCCAATACTTGGTTGCCGGCGCCGAATTGCGAAGACAGACCACCGCCCTTGGACTTTTGAATGAGTACGATACCGATAAGCAGAACTGCTACGATTACTACGAGAACTATAAATACTATATGCATTGTATTTTGGTTGTTATTGTTTTTTGATTGAATATCATACAAATACCCCTTGCCGCAAGGCTATCGCGCCACTCCATCGCCCTCTTGTTCGGGCGGAAGCAAACTGATAACTTTGCGCAAGAAGCGCAATTGGTCTGCAAAGTAAATACTTTTTTCCGGATTTTTCAAATTTAAGTCGGACAATATTTCGTATGCACGCCTATAACGCCCTTGTCGGATGTATATTTTTGCCAAAGATTCGCTCAGTGACGAGGACGGAGTCTGGTCTTTACCGGAATTCTTTGCCGGAGTGGCGGCGGGCATGGCATCTTCGGTCACAGGCACGGCGGCAGGCGTGACGGCGACTTCCGCCTCGGCGGATGGTGCGGCGGACGCTTCGGCGGATACAGCGGCATCTGAGCCATCATATACTGCGAGACGAGCGTCATTTGCGCCGATGGATGATGGTTGGGAGGCTTCCGCAGTGGCTTTGGGTCTTACGGCCTCGGCCACCCCGTGCGTTCCGAGGAAGTTTTCTATGCCGGCAGCGGTAGCGTCAGGAGTTACGGATGCAGCATCCTCGCCACGGGCATCTTCATCAGCCAAAACGGCACCATAGTCGGGCGTGGGATTGAGAATGAGGCGCTCCAGTAGTGCATCATCTTCGGCTGATGGATGTCCATAGGTGGCTATAAATTTGTCTATGGTATCGGCCGTGTCGGGCGTAACGGTGTCTTTACGCGGATACAGCGTTCCCCAAGCGTCTTCATGAATATCAGCGAGGGCGGCGACGGCGGACGCATCGGCGCTGTGCATGGCCACATGCGCCATCAGCGCATGGCGGGTCTCATCGTCCAACTCGCGGTAGTGGTCTCGCAGATACACTATCAGCGGATATACGTGATAGGGGCGAAGATTGCCTATGGGAGTCCGAATGTCGGTCATTGCTATGGGGGTGCTGTTATGTTTTTGTGCTGTTATGTTTTTTGTGCTGCCTTATGTCTGTCCGGTCTACCAGTTGCCGAGTGTGGCGTTAAATATCAGTTCGACAAGCTCCTTGGATATTTCCTGGCACAACTGATCCTGAACATCGATGAGCAGCTCGGTGGCGCTGAAGTCGCGGTAGGCCGAGAATGTCTGATCCACGCTGTTGGCATCGTTGCGCGTATCGGTGTACTTGACGCGCACACTTATGGTCAGTCGGGTCTTGCTGGCATAGGCGTCTTCGGTGACGGCCTGCGGTGACAGCGAGTAGCCGGTGATTTCGCCTTCGATGGACAAGTCGGCATTGCCCGAATCTGTGGTTTGCAGACGGGTGTTGCGCGCGATATAGTCGGTCAATTCATTCTCGAAGGTCTGCTGCAACGGCGCATACACCAATGCGGCACGTATCGGAAATTGTCCCACACGTATCGTGCGGTATACGTTGTAGTCCAATGCCGCGCCGTTAAATTTATAGGATATGCGGCACGAGGAGGCGGTAGTGAGCATCAGCAGGCAACCGATGACGACGTACAGCAGATGTATGTATCGGCGTGTCATTCGAGATTGTATTCTTTAATTTTGCGGTATAGCGTGCGCTCTGATATATTGAGCTGCGCGGCGGCATCGCGGCGACGCCCGTTGTTGTCGCGCAGGGCTTTGGTTATGACCTCGCGCTCGTCATCAATGCTGTTTGACAGTGGGGTGATTTCGACGGCGGGCGTCAGTGGCATAAGCGCTGCCGAGTGCGACGAATGTGACGAGTGCGTGTCTGTCGGCTTCCCGTCTTCGTCCACATTGCCGATACCGCTGTCGCGGATGATGGTGGTAAGGGTATCTATGCGTGCACGCAGATTGAAGATGAGATTGAAGAGCATCTCGCGCTCGGATGCGTAGGAATGTGCTCCGCCGCCATCGCCTGAGAGCACCGGTAACGCATTTGAGCGATCGGGCAGATAGCTTTGCAACACTTCGCGCGTAATTGTGGCGCCGGCATCGAAGAGGGCTATCTGCTCGATGACATTCTTGAGCTGGCGCACATTGCCCGGCCAGGGATAGGTCAGCAGCAGGCGACGTGCATTGTCGTCAAAGCTGATGCCGGGCATGCGGTATTTCTCGGCAAAATCGGCGGCAAACTTGCCGGCAAGAAGCATGATATCATCGCCGCGACGGCGCAAGGGCGGCACACATATTTGCACCGTGGAGAGACGGTAATAGAGGTCTTCGCGGAAACGTCCGTCGGCTATGGCCTTTTGCAAGTCGACATTGGTGGCGGCCACGATGCGTATATTGGTGCTTTGAACCACCGAGGATCCGACTTTGAGGTACTCACCGGTTTCGAGTACGCGCAGCAGGCGTGCTTGCGTGGTCATGGGCAACTCGGCCACTTCATCGAGGAATATAGTGCCGCCATCGGCTTCCTCGAAGTAACCCTTACGCGAGGCCACGGCTCCGGTGAAAGCGCCTTTTTCGTGGCCGAAAAGTTCGGAATCAATTGTGCCTTCGGGAATGGCGCCGCAATTGACAGCAATGTACTTGGCATGCTTGCGCGGCGAGTTTTGGTGGATGATTTTCGGAAAGAATTCCTTGCCCGAGCCGGACTCTCCGGTGACGAGGACGCTCAGGTCTATAGGGGCAACGCGTATGGCGCGTGCCACCGCCTCGGCAAGGGCGGGGGCGTTGCCGATGATGCCGAAGCGAAGTTTGGCGCTCTTCACAGCGAGATTGTCTGTGACTCCGCCGTGCATGTCGTTAACGGCAAGTATGGAGGTGGTGTGAGAGATCTTGGTTGTCATTTGCGTTGGCGTAGTTGGTAAGTGGTGTCTTTGAGATACCGGCCCAATTCATCGATGCTACCGGCATGGGCGCGTTGTTCTTCGACCGTGATGGGATTGCCCACGGAAATGTGCATGGTAGTATGACACTTGCGGAAGACTTCGGAGGGCAGGCGCAAGGTGCGCAATTGCCAGCACACAACGCCGAGGAAGTTGAAAAACCACGAATTGCTGCCATGGAAGTATATCGGAATTACGGGCACTTCGAGCTTCTTGATAATACGTATCACATTAGGCTGCCACCGGCGGTCTACAAGCCGGCCGCGCCAGTTGACCTTGGAGACAGCTCCGGCAGGGAAGAACCCCAGAGGACGTCCGCTCCTCACTTGATCTATGGCTTGCCTGATGCCGTTTACGGATACGGCTTTCTTGGCCGGATCGTTGGAGGACATAGGATCTACAGCAATGAAATTCGGCTCCATAGCCCAAATTCGTCCAAGAATCATGTTGACCATGACCTTGTACTCGGGACGCCGCGAGGCTACCAGATGTATCAGCGTGATGCCGTCAAGTGCGCCGAAGGGGTGATTGGAGACTGTGATAAAAGGACCCTCGGGCAAGTTGTCAAGCACGTCGAGGCCGTCAACGCGCAACTTTATGTCGAAGTCGCGCAACAGCCCTTCGACGAAAGCCGGACCGGGTGTCTCGCAGTTGTGGGCATGGACGGCGTTGACCTTGTCTACGCTGAGCCAATGCAACAACCGCTCGACCAGGCGACGATGGCCGGCCAGCTTGGGCACCATGGCAATAACGTCATCGGCATCCAGCACTGCTGTCTTGCGCCCATTTACGACCAGGGGGACTTTCCCGTATATAGTATCTATTTCCGTATCGTCCGTAAATATATCGGTATTATCTGTATTTGTCTCGGTGTTTGCCATAACATTGGGTAGTTACGATGCTTTGTAGCCTACAAAGTTACGATTTATCCGTCAATATCGCAACTCGACATTTCCGGCAAGTCTTCGGGCGGCCTTGGCTGATATGGAATTATGGCTATTATAGCTATTTAGCTACTATGGCTATTATGGCCTTTACAGCTAATTACGCTATTCAATCTATCGGGATTGCTGCTTTGCGTAGTCGGCTGCTATATAGCGCGGAACGGCATCCTCGCTATTGGAGTCGATGACAATATCGGCGGCGGCACGCACTTCGGGAAGGGCGTTGGCTACGGCGATGCTTACATCGGCACATCGCATCATTGGCAAATCATTGAGATTGTCGCCGAAGACAATCACGCGGTCGGCGTCCAGACGGCTACGCAAACGATTGACAGCCGAAGCCTTGCTCACTCCTTTGCCGAATACTTCGAGTAATCCGATGCTGCGATTGTAGGTATCGGGATAGAGCGAATAGGAGCATTGTGTGCTTCGAGCAATGACTGCGCCGATTTTTTCGATGGCGCCATACTCTCCCATAGCGAAACAGAGCATGCAGCGCTCGCGTTCCTCATCGCCGATAGGACGTTGCAGTTCGAAACGCTTCAAAAACAAGCGAGCACGTTCTTCATAGAAAGCACGCTCGGCAGCGTTCATTCTCGCCGAATGAAATACCGTCAGAGCCTCGGCATCAGTCCGTCGGATGTAGCGAAAGGGATATACGCCTGCCTCCCGGAATGCCCGGTCAAGGATATCCATGTCTTCGCGACAGATGTAATGCACTTCCTCAAAGTGTCCGCAGCGCTCTATCTCTCCGTATTGTGGTGGCTGAGGAGTATCCCGGCTCCACAACGCGGCTCCGGTCATAACTATGGCCGGAATCGCCAACCGACAGTCCTTGAGCAGTGGAACAACTGTCGCCGGAGTACGCGCCGTGGCCACGGTCACCATGGCGCCGATGCTTGACAATTCGGCAAGGATAGCGGCGCTGCGGGCACTGACCCTCGAGTCGCTACCCAAAAGCGTCCCATCCATATCCGTGATATAAAGTGTACGGCTCATATTAGAGCACAAAGTTACAATTTTTCGGTCACAGGATAGCTGACCGAAAACAAAAAAGGGCACTCCGGCGTCTGCCGGAATGCCCCTTTTTATTGAGATAGATTAGGCTCTACTTATTTCGCTTTGAGCGAGTAGGCTTTAACCTTATTGGTCAGCACGGGAATATGCAGGTTGGTCACGTTAACTCGGTGAGCCTTGACACGACGGATGCTCTTGAGCATGCTACCCTTGGCGGGACGAGCAATGTTGCGAGCCGTAACTTTAGCCTTGACATTTGTTGTTGCGTCAGGCATAAAGATGTATCCGTGAGGATTGTTTTTCCAAGTGTACAACTCGCCTGCGTTGTTCAAGTCGAACATACAAGCGGGAACTTCGATATACATGCCCTGCTCTTCATCATTTACGATGGAAGTGGCCTCAGTCCCATTTTTCTCAAGGACGGCAAAAATAGCGGACTCAGAAGCCTCCGGATTGGCGGCCTTCAAGTAGCCCTCAAAGTTGCAAACCGTGTAGTCGCCGTCTTCGTCGGTAAATCCGGCTTCCTGAGGAGTAACGAATACGGCCTTGCTGCCTATGGAGAATTCGAGATTACGCTTGCGAGGGTTCTTATTAAATTGGGCAAGAGGCGAATTGCTGCCCCACGGCTCGATAAGGCGATACAAGTTTGCGTCCTTCTTGTTCCGTTGAATTTCTACGGGATAGAGGGCATCAAGAACGGTGTATTCGGGCTTAAGGTATGACGCAAGTATCCAGCCGTCGCCGAAGTCTGTGTTGCCCAGTGACGTCCAGTCAGCGTTGTCATTGCTGAAGGCTACTTCGAAAGTGGTATAGTCCAACATCTGGGCTTCGCCCTTGGCATCGAATGTCACGGCACCGAGGGTGTATGTTCCGGCTTCTTCGAAGCTGAGACGAACTTCTTTTTCGATTCCGCCTTCAAATTCGACAAACTTGCTGTCGTCTTCGCCGGTAAGGTTCTTAATGAGCAACTCTACGTTATTGCCAAACACGAGGCCGGCACGTACGGTGGCTACATCTTCGCCCGAAACAACGGTAGCAAGGGCCTGGTACGATCCGTCAGGTTTGCTCAGGAAGCCGCTGTATGTTACGGATACCTCATAGTTGGGGAAGCCGTCCATCTGCAGGTACTCGTACTTCTGACCGTAGGATGCAGTGGCACCTTTTTCGGGAATATAGTATACGGACATGATGGTGAACAGGCCGGTGTTGACGTTGTATGTCGAGAGACCCTTGAACTGTTCTGCCAGGTCGGGACGGCCGGCATTCACGAGCCACGTGTAAGCATCGGTGTAGTATACCTTGCCGTTATTGTCTTCGAGGACGTATACGGGCTCTACGCTGATATTCACATTACCGTCTTCATCAGGTGTCATATCTGCGATGTGGATGGTGATGTCTGTGGGCGGAACTTCTTCGGTGGGAGGAAGAATGTTCTTGAAGGTAATCACGACATCTTTGTCGGGTTTGTTGGGGTTGTAGGTCTTGTAGACGGACACATCGGGCATTGTACCACTCCAGTAGTTGCCAAAGGTGTATGATCCGGTACCCTCGCCGAACTTCTCGGTAACGGCGGCAGCGCCGCGGATGATAACAAATTCGCAGACACCCTGGCCATAGTTAGAGGCATTGGCGATGCTCAGTTTCACGGGATAGCTCTTGCCAAGTTCCAGCTTGTTGGGGTCGAAAGTGATGGTCAGGAGTGCAACACCCTTGCCCTCGTCAAAAACTACCGTTCCGGGAATGGTAAATAATTTGCTGTCGTCTACAGCCGAGATATTGGCTTCGGTGATGAGGTCGCTGGTACGGTTGATTTGTATTTCAGCCGAAGTAGCATCTTCTGCGACCACGATTGCTGTCTCGATGTTCGAGGCGAAGAACGCTCCGGGATCCTGCGCACCGGGGACGTAGGTCACATCCGAGGTTTCGTTGCAGGAGGTCAGCGCAGCGCCAAGGGCCAACACAGCAAGTATGGATGATTTGAATAATTTCATTGTAAGTGCAGTTTAGATCAGTTAAATGATTTATTTGCTTTTCTCGAGGCCGTGACTGCCGGTCCGTGCCTCGGTGAGGAGAAAAATAGAGGAGAGAGGAGTGATGAGCTTGCTTATCGTCTAGTTGCTGTTAATATTGGTCGGGAACAGGATCAGGCTGCGGGAACGGTTTGTTGTTGGTGTTCGCGGTCACCGCGCCTTCCGAGTACGGGGCAATCTTCTTGTTGGCCGAGGTCTCGTCGTTGGGGATCAAGGTCAGACGGGCGGGATCGCCGTATTTGATTTGGAATACGGAGGACGAGGGGAAGGTGCAACCTACGCGGTCGATGTCCTTGTGCAGACGCATGGTGTCGAAGTATGCCAAACCTTCGCCCCAGAGTTCGACGCGACGCTGGAACCAGCATTCGTTCTGGAATGCTTCGGCCGAATTGGCCAAGCATGAGTACTGCGGGTTACGATAGGTCTTGATAAACGACTCGAGGGTCTGCTTGCCACCGGCGAGATTGCCGCTCATGGCCTGTGCCTCGGCGAGGGTCAGGTACATTTCCTCGACACGCATCAGAGGTACGTCGGATGCATTGAGAGCGGTACCGATGACGCCCTGATAGGGACCGAACTTGACGTTGGTGTAAGGCATCAGGTTGAGACTGGCATCGGGGCCATAGTTGGGTGTGCCGATATTAAACTTGTCAAGATATGCCTGCTGTGCGGCAGTCAGGTTGCGGCTCTTGCGGTTTTCGTCAAGCCACCAGCCTTTACGAACGTCGCTCGAAGGAATTCTGTCGTAAAGCTTCTTGGAGCACCATTTCCATACACCGCCCTGATCTACATAGCCGTGTACAAAGGAGCAAGTCATCGAGGGGAAGTTGACAATCGAACCGCCGGCGATACCTTCTTGGGTTTCGCTGATGGCGATAGCCCACATCCACGAAGGATCGGACATGCTGGTGAAGCCGGGAGCGCTGACTTCCTCTGCGCTGTAAGGACGGCCATCAAAAGCGGCGATAGCGCTCTGTGCGTCTTGTGCTGCTTCTGCATATTTGTGCATGGACAGATTGTAACGCGCGCGCAGACCATAGGCAACAGCCTTGGATACGAGGCGCTTGCTCTGAGTATCGATGATATCGGTGGGCTTCACGGGGTTGTTGTCCAACAATTCGATGGCCTCATTGATATCTTTCATGATTAGCTCGTAGGTCTCGGCAACGGTGCTGCGAGCGCAACCTTCCACGGCTACTTCGTTAGCGTTCTCGTCTGTCAGAAGAGGAACACAGGGTGCATCGGCATAGCCGTCATAGTTGAAGGCATATACCTGAGCCAATGTCCAGTAGTCGAACGAGCGAAGTGCAAGTGCCTGAGCACGGTAGAATTTCAGCTCGTTGTTGTTCTCGACGGCATCGGCGGTGATGGTAGTCAAGATGTCGTTGCAGACTTTGATCTGCTCGTACTGGTAGAACCAGAGCATGGCCGCAGGATAAGTATCATCTCTACCGCCTGCGTACTCTTGGAACGAACCGAACCAGTTGTAACCGGAATCCTTGGAGATATAGTCTTCGGTCATGATGTCATAGCCTATCATGGTTGCGGAATATCCGAAGTCCAAGTGCCCGGACCAGTGTGATAGAGGCTTGTAGAAGGCGCTGAACGATCCGGTAACGGATGCCGAGGCCAGTTCAGCCTTGTTCTGCAAGGCTACCCTCTTTTGGTCGGCGGAAACTAAGCCGCCTTCGTATTTGGTGTCGAGGTCGGCGCAGGATGCCGTGGCAAGTGCCAATGCGATGCCCGATACTACGACTTTATTGATGTATTTCATATTATTTATTCCTATAAAAAGTTATTGGGAATGCGTGTTGTAGTATTAAGCCTTAGAAGCTTACGCGGAGACCGCCGGAGATGGAACGGTAGGGCGAGTAGGTCGCGTTACGCGAGGATAAGAAGCCTTGGCGCGGATCAAGACCTTTGCGCTTGCTCCAAAGAGCTACATTCTCGGCAGCGCCGTAGATGCGCAGTTCGCTCAGACCGAGCTTGCTTGTCCAAGCCTTCGGGAAGGTGTAACCGAGGGTAATGTTGTTCAGCGACAGATAGTTGCTCGAAATCAGGAAGCGGTCGCTGGTGGCGTTGGCATACTGCGAAGCAAGACCTTCGTTGGCCATGCGAGGCACGTCTGTTGCAGTGTTTGTGGGGCTCCATGCCTTGGCGATATCCTTGTGCCAGGTATGGCCGAGGTACGAGGTGGATCCGGGATCCATAAACCCTTGATAAGAGCTGTCAAAGATCTTACCGCCGGCTTGATATGCAAATTGGATGCTGAAGTCTACACCGTAAGCCTTGACATCGGCGCCGAAACCGCCATAAACCTTAGGCATGATATTGCCGGTCTCCTTACGGTTGGTGTTGCGTGCGGTGGTGAAGTTTGTGGTGTTGTATTCTTCGGTCTTATAGATGGGCTCGCCGAGGTAGCCGGTGCCGATTTGGATGTCATTGCCATTTTCGTCCTTGACATTGCGTCGTGCAGTGTAAAGTGCTATACCGTTCTCGTCAACACCTGCATAATGTACCAGCCACATGTTATACAGAGACTTGCCTTCTTCGATGATGCGGGTAGTCGAGTATTCCCATTGACCGTTGTTGTTCTTCAGGCCTTCATCGATTTCGATGACCTTGTTCTGCGGCATGGTTGCGTTGGCAAATACATTGATATCGATATTCTTGTTATTGAACACATTGTAGCTCAATTCGATTTCGAATCCGTTATTACGCATCGAACCTACGTTCTTGGGGAAAGAAGTGTAACCCAGCGAGGGATTGACGGGAAGTTGCATCAACATATCCGAAGTTTGGCGGCTGTAGTACTCGAAAGTACCGGCAAGTTTGCCTTTCCAAAGGCTGAAGTCAACACCTACGTTGAAGTTGTTAGACTTCTCCCAAGTGATGTCGGGGTTGCCCTTGTATGCAAGTTCCGAATCGGAGAACACGCCCTTGTCACCACGCATTGAGTAATAGTCTTGATATGCTTGATTGATTGTGGTGTTGTAGATGCGGTCGTTACCGTTCTGACCGAAGGATGCCTTGACCTTCAACAGGTCGACAACGTCCTTGGCTCCGGCCATAAAGGCTTCGTTGTTGATGTCCCAACCGGCGGATACCGACCAGAACGAACCCCAGCGGTGATCTTTGGCGAAGGCCGAACTACCGTCACGACGCCAGGAGGCCTGCAGATAGTAGCGGTTGTCATAATTGTATTTCAGACGGGCAAGTACCGAACGGTGACCGAGAGAGGAGCGAGCGCCCGAACCGAGCTTATTGTCGATGGTGTTGTCAACCACGTCTGCATCGGGAAGATAGAGGTTCTGACCTTCGGCACCCACGAACTCGCTGCGCTCGTCCTGAGACTCGACAGCGGCCATAATGCCTACGGTGTGCTTCTCGGCAAACGTGCGGGTGTAGTCCACGAGACCTTGCAGGTTTACAGTGCTGTTACGACTCATCTGCTGTTCTACACGGCCGCCGAAGGATGCGAGCTGGCCGTAAAGCGAGTTGTCGAGTTCGTTGAATTTGGTGTTGTCAAGATAGTAGCCTACGCTACCGCTGATGGTAAGACCTTTCAGAGGCGTCAGGATGGCGTACCATCTGGCATCGAAGATATCGGATACGAATTCGCGCTTATCGTATGCTAACGAACCGGCGGGGTTGGCGGTGGCCCATGCACCGGAGGCGCGAGCGGTCAAACGGCCATAGCCGTAATCGGTAGGCAGACCGAAGTCATACAGCGGCTTGCCATAGTGCTCGTTGTACATCACGCGGCCTTCTTTATCGCGTACATAGATGGGGAAGATAGGAGCCAATTGGTTGACTACGGCGAATGCATTGGCCGAAGAATTGTAGCTGCTGGAAGTCTGGCTGGCGGGATATCCGGAGGTAGAGTAGATATAGTTGAGCTGTGTGCCCAATTTCAGCCAATCCTTAGCCTGATATTCTACGGTCGAGCGGGTGCTCAGACGTTTGAAGTCCGATCCTTCGATGATACCTTCATCGCTGAGGTAGCTGCCGGATACATAGTATGTGAAGCGACCGGCACCACCGCTTATGCTCAGGGAGTAGTCCTGACGCAGACCGGTGCGGAATGTTTCGTCGGCCCAGTTGTCAGGCGTATAGTAGTAGTTTCCGTCGCTGTAACCCGGAGTGGCATTGGGATTGAATTTGCCGTTGAGACCGATGAGGTCCTGACCATCGGGCACGCTAAAAGTGCGCTGACCCAGAGCACCCCAGATGCTGTTATTGGCATAGCGGTGGGCTGCGAGTACATCGCCGCCAAGCGTGCCATCCATGTAGCGGGTGGTATAGAACGAGCGATAGAGCGTCTCGAAGTATTCGCCGGGATCGGTGATAACGTCGTAGTTGCTCAGGGCACGCGAGTTGCCACCCCAGCGAGCGTCAAAAGTGATCTGTGCGGCACCTTCTTTACCTTTCTTGGTGGTAATCATGATGACACCATTGGCGCCGCGAGCACCATAGAGGGCTGTGGAAGCGGCATCCTTGAGTACGGTGATGCTCTCGATATCGCCGGCGGCGATGTCGCTCATCGAGCCGTCATAGGGGAAACCGTCGACCACATAAAGCGGAGCTGTGGAACCGTTGATAGAGCCGACGCCGCGGATGAGCACGCTCGAACCTACGCCGGGCTGGCCGTTGGACGACATGGTCTGCACACCGGCCATCTTACCGGAAAGTGCATTGGTGACATTGGACACAAGAGCGTCCTGCAACTTGTCGGCCTTAACTACGGAAGCCGAACCGGTGTACTCACTCTTTTTCTCACGTCCGTATGCCACAACAAACATTTCGTCTAACACGGTAGTCGTGGGCGAAAGATGGATTGTCATGTGCCCCGGAGTAATGGCTAAGGTCTTGGACGCATAGCCGGTGAAGGACACGGTAATGCTCTTGACATTGTCGGCCACTTGAAGGCGAAACTCGCCGCTCACGTCCGTAACCACGCCAAAATTACTGCCGGCGGGAGTCACAGAAGCTCCAATGATTGGATCTTCGCCGCCCTCTTCGAGGACGGTACCGACAACCGTGCGCATCTGGGCAGATGCACACACGCTGAGCGAGAGTACTGTCACAAGTAATAGAAACAGCTTTTTCATACTAAAAACAATTAGACAATAAATAAATTAAACAATTGATATTAAATTTCTACGATAGAACCATAGGGCTTAAACAGCCATTGAGGTCCTGCATTTTCTGCTATATATGATTTCACAAAGTTAAACACTTTTGGTTAATAAAAAAGGTTTTCTATAAAAAAAATTTCATTTTTAACATTTGACACCGCGCTTTTTGGGCGTCTTTTTCCAATAAAATATGTCGTTTTGATTTTTCCTTCGCTTTTTTCTATTAAATACAATCCTTTAACACTATCAATTTACACAAAATCGAGCACCATGGCGACATTTTGCCAAAAACAAATTTTTATGTTGTACAGCATATTTTTAAGATTTCCCCATTGCCGACGTCCGAAGCCTCGATTTCGACATTTTTCCTGACTTTCTATAACGACATAGCCCCTACCTTCACGTATAGCCTCAATCAATAGCGATGGTCTATATAATCTCTATATATAATAATGAGAGGCGACATATCAAGTCGCCTCTCATTATTATATATATGAAATTAGTATATATAGAGCGTAGAATTAGCAGTATCGTGCAAAGTCGGCGTTACGCATATCTCCGGTTTCGTTGAAAGCATTATGGAATGCGAAAGCTGCTGCCAGTGTATGCGGAGTCTGGCCACCCTTACCCAGCTTGAGGTAGTCAAGCAGCAGCGGACGATACATGGGGTGCGCACAGTTGTTGATAATTTCGTAAGCACGTTCCACCGGGTCTTTGCGGCGAAGGTCGGCCACGCCCTGGTCGGTGACAATGATGTCCACCGAATGTTCGGTATGGTCCACGTGTGCCACCATAGGCACGATGTTGGAGATGAGTCCTCCCTTGGTAATTGAAGGACATGAGAAGATGGAGATGTAGCCGTTGCGGGTAAAGTCACCGCTGCCGCCTACACCGTTCATCATCTTGGTACCCAAGACGTGCGTGGAGTTGACATTACCAAAGATATCAGCCTCAAGAGCCGTATTCATGGCAATGACACCTATGCGGCGGATGACCTCGGGATTATTGGAAATCTCGGCCGGACGCATGAGTATTTTGTCGTGGAAGAAGCTCATGTCGGCAAAAAGTTTGGCCTCCGTGTCGTCGGACAGCGTCATCGAACAGGTGGACGCAAAGGTACATTTGCCTTTCTTCATCAGCTCAAGCACGGCGTCTTGCAGCACCTCGGTATACATCATAAAGGGAGGCAGTTCCTTGCTCTCGCCCAGGTTGTAAAGCACGGCATTGGCTACATTGCCCACACCCGACTGCAAGGGCAGAAATTCGGGAGGGAAGCCTCCTTTACGGTACTCACCGATAAGGAAGTCTACCACATTGGATCCTATCTGTTCGGACACGGCGTCCGGCGCAGTGAAAGACTTGACACCATCGTACGAATTGGTGCGGACGATGCCGCGCACCTTGGCCGGGTCAATTTTCAGTATGGGAGTGCCTATGCGGTCGTTGGCTGCATAGATGGGTATTTCGCGACGTCGCGGCGGATCCTGCAGCAGCACTATGTCGTGCATACCGTAGAGGCTCTTGGGCAGCTTCTCGTTAAGTTCAATGATGATGTTCTTGGCCAGTTTGGCGTAAGTAGGGACGTTGCCCAGGCCGCAACCGAGCAGTATCTCGCCGGCGGGGGTGATGTCGGCAGCCTCGATGACACACCAGTCAATACCGCCATAAAAGCCATAGCGCACTTCCTGAGCCATCTCGGAAAGGTGACGATCAAAGTAGTGACAGTCATGGGCGTTGATACGCTTGCGCAAGTCGGGAACGTTCTGATACGGCGCGCGCATATTGATGGCGTTGGCACGACTCAACGCTCCGTCGGCATGATCCGAGGTGGATGCACCGGTGAAGATGTTAACCTTAAAAGAACGGCCGGCTTCGTGTTCGGCCACGGCACGGGCCGCAAGGGCCTCGGTGACAAATTTGGGCGCTCCGGGGGCGGTGAAGCCTGAAAATCCCAGAGTCTGTCCGTCTTGAATCATTTCGGCTGCTTCTTGCGCCGTGATGAAGTTATAACTCATGGTTATCGTGGGTAATAAAGATGTAAATGGTTGATCTCTGCTATTATGCCGCACACAGACCCATATCGATGGTGGGACTTCGGCGGAAAATTAGTAATTTTGCGCAAAATTAGCCAATAGTGCGCAAGCGCACAAACTTTTTTCTATAAAAATATGCAAGAAACGTTCCTCCGGCCCGCGGAAGATGCTCCGCACCGGGTATACATAGAGACTTATGGTTGCCAAATGAACGTTGCCGACAGTGAAGTCGTGGCTTCCATCGTGGGCATGGCCGGGTACACCGCCACCGATGACATTGACCGAGCCGATGCAGTACTGCTCAACACTTGCTCGATACGCGACAACGCCGAGCAGAAGATTATGCATCGCCTTGAGGCACTGCGCGCATTACGCCGCCGACGCCATGGGCACCTCATCATCGGCGTCATCGGCTGCATGGCCGAGCGCACGGGCCGGGACTTGATAGACAACCACGGAGTAGACATTGTGGCCGGGCCGGACAGCTACATGGACCTGCCGGCACTGCTCGAAGGCGCCGCCGCCGGACACACGGGTGCCAACGTCACCCTGAGCACAACCGAGACCTATCACAACATCATGCCCGTACGCCTTGGCGGAGCCGTAGTCAGCGGATACGTATCCATCATGCGCGGATGCAACAACTTCTGCTCGTACTGCATAGTACCCTATACACGCGGGCGCGAACGCAGCCGCCCCATCGACAGTATCCTCGCCGAAGTGGCCGATCTACGCCGCCGAGGCTTCAAAGAAGTGACCCTGCTGGGCCAAAACGTCAATTCGTACCATTATGTTGCCGAAGACGGCACAGCCACCGGATTTGCCGAGTTGCTGGCCGCCGTAGCCAAAGCCGCGCCGGACATGCGCGTACGCTTCACCACCAGCCACCCCAAAGACATGGGTGATGAAACCCTCCGGATCATGGCCACTCATCCCAATATCTGCCGACACGTACACCTGCCCGTACAAAGCGGCAGCAACGCCGTACTCAAGGCCATGAACCGCAAATATACACGTGAGTGGTACCTCGAACGCATCGCCGCCATACGCCGGTACATGCCCGATGCCGGCATTTCCACCGACCTATTCACCGGGTTTCACGGCGAAACCGAGGAAGACTTCGAGCAAACGCTGTCGCTGATGCGCGAAGTGGGCTTTGACTCCGCCTTCATGTTCAAGTACAGCGAGCGCCCGGGCACCCTGGCCAGCCGCACCATGCCCGACAATATTCCCGAAGAAGTTAAAATCGAGCGCCTCAACCGCATGATTGCCCTGCAAAACCAACTATCACTGGCCTCAAATCGCCGCGACATAGGCAAGACCTTCGAGGTGCTGGTCGAGGGAGCCTCCAAGCGCAGCGCCGCACAACGCGTAGGCCGCACATCGCAGAACAAGGTCTGCGTCTTCGATGCCGTACCACAGGCCAAAGTCGGAGCAACGGTGCGCGTCCGCGTCATCGATGCCACCTCGGCCACACTCCTGGCCGAGGCCGTGACAGATTGAGCCAAAACGGAGCGAAAGACATCGAACCCCGGCAAAAAATGCCAAACGGCAGAGCATTATCGTTAAATTATCTGAAACTGCGACGCTTTTTTCGCCTAAAGTCTTGACAACCGGGGTGCTGATTTGTTACCTTTGCCGAACTTTGCGGCAAAAGGCGGCACGCCGGGTGCACCTCAGCCTCCGGGCAAGGCACATCGGCACGAGCAACCGAGCCACGCTTATACATTATTATACAATCAACGGCTACATTGCATTATACAATCAACGGCTACATTGCCGGACAATGCGATTATGCGCACGATACCGGATCGATGCACAAGGCCAAACTCACGATTGTGTAATAAAAGACAGCACGAATATAATGAAAGACAGTACAACCAAACGTTCGAACCACATATCCACTCTGGCCTCCCAAACGACCTCGGTGGTAAGCATCGCCCTGGTGCTGCTGATTTTGGGTGTAATGGCATGCCTTGTCGTGGGTGCACGTAACGCCACCGAGGCCGTGCGCTCGTCCTTGGCCATGACCGTAAACATACGTGCCGGCGCAAGCGACTACGACATTAAGACCCTGCGTGCCGCCCTGACCAAGGCCCCGTACAGCGCCGAAACCCGATACGTCAGCGCCGCCGAAGTACTGGCCCAAGAGAGTAAGTTTATAGGCGACAGCACCTTGACACTGCTGGACGGAAACCCCTACAACGCCGAGATACAAGTGCGCCTATGTCCCGAATACCTCAGCGCCGACTCGATAGCCAAGATTACGACCTCGCTTACACAGAAATACCCGGCCGCCGAAAGCGTGGTGGCGCAGAGCGACGTAGCCGACAGCGTCAGCCGCAATATGAACACCTTGATGCTGATACCCGCTGCCGTAGCACTGGCGTTGCTGCTCATCAGTTTTGTGCTGATTAACAACACCATAAGCGTAGCCATATATGGACGGCGGTTCGTCATACACACTATGAAACTGGTGGGCGCACGACGCGGATTTATACGCCGTCCCTTTGTGCGCATGGGCATCACGGCCGGCCTATGCGGCGCTATCATCGCCTCGGCCATACTCTGCGGCGCACGCGCCTACCTGCCGTATGCGGACACAGACGTGGCCGCCATGATCGGATGGAACGATGTCGCACTGATATGCGCGGCCCTTGCCGTATGCGGCATGGCTGTGTGCGGACTTGCCGCCGCGTGGTCCGCCAACAGATACCTCAACAAGAATTACGACCAACTTTTCAAGAAATAATGGAGCAAAAGAAATTATCCGGCGCCAAGTCGCCAAAAGCCACCAAGCCCATACAAGCGCCATCCGGCAAGACGGATACGAAGCTGAAAAAACAAGACCGCGCACACCAACCACTGGAACGCATCAATTTCATAATCATGGGATGCGCCGGCGCGGCCATAGTCCTCGGCTTCTTGCTGATGCTGGGCAGCGGCAGCACCACCGAGACATTCAACCCGGACATCTTCAGCACACGCCGCATAGTCATCGGCCCGCTGTTTGCCTTCCTGGGCTTCGTAGCCATGGCCGTTGGCATCATCATCCGCCCCAAAGGCAAAAACTCCGACAAATCCAACGAATAAAACCTCGCGCACATGGACGTCATAGACTCACTTATACTGGGCCTGGTGCAAGGCCTCTCGGAATACCTGCCCATAAGCTCGTCCGGGCACCTCGAAATATGCCAAGACTTACTGGGCCTCAATATGACCGGCGCCGATTCGATGCAATACGATGTAGCGCTACACGTGGCCACGGTGTTGAGCACCATCGTCATATTGTGGCACGAATTCAGCGGTATGTGCCGCTCGTTCTTCACCCTGCGTCGCGACGAAAACACCTCGCTGGTATGCAAAATACTCGTATCATGCATACCCGTAGGCATCGTCGGCGTATGCTTCAAGGACCAAGTCGAAGGATTCTTCGGCGCGAACCTCGCAGTAGTCGGCATCAGCCTTTGCGTCACCGCATTGCTGCTGTCTTTTGCTTACTTCACACGCACACTGCCCTCGATACGCCGCCGCGGCGTCCGCGACAGCATGTCCTCGGGCCGACCCATAGGCTACCTTGACGCCCTCGTCATCGGGTGCGCCCAGGCCGTAGCCGTCATCCCCGGACTGAGCCGCAGCGGTACCACTATCGCCACCGGCATCCTTCTGGGCAACCGCCGCGACAAAGTCGCCAAATTCTCATTCCTGATGGTAATCATCCCCATCCTCGGCCAAGGCTTGCTTGACGCCTACAAAGGCATCAGCGGAGGCGGTGTGGCCGGCGGCGTCAGCCTCGGAGCCCTTGCCACGGGCTTCCTTGCCGCCTTCGTCTCGGGATGCATCGCATGCAAATGGATGATTGAACTTGTCAAACGCGGACGCCTCGTGTGGTTTGCACTATATTGCCTCATCGTTGGCGTACTCTGCCTGGTTTTAGGATGACACAAAGCACTGATAAGCAAAGCTCTGTCACACAAGCCACGGCAATCGCGGATGCAGATATGCCGCTTCGTCCTATGGACTGGATCGAAGGTGAAGTCATATACCTGGACAAACCCCGGGGCTGGACATCCTTCGATGCGGTGAAACGCGTGCGCGGCGCCATTATGCGCCGCCTCGGCGTCAAGAAATTCAAAGTAGGACATGCCGGGACACTCGATCCGCTGGCCACCGGCGTGATGATAGTGTGTACCGGACGCGCCACCAAGCTCATCGAAAGCCTGCAGACCGGTATAAAGGAATACATAGCCACCATCGCCTTGGGCGCCACCACTCCATCTTTCGACCTCGAGACCGAGATAGACGCCACCTACCCCACAGAGCACATCACCCGCGATGCTGTCGAAGAAGTCCTGCGCCGCTTTCACGGACCTATAAGTCAGATTCCCCCATCATTCTCGGCATGCAAGGTCAACGGCGTCCGCGCCTACCAAATGGCACGCCAAGGCGAAGAAGTGACACTGAAGCCCAAACTACTGGTCATAGATGAAATCGAGCTGCTCGAATATTCGCCGCAAAGCATCACCATACGTGTGGTATGCAGCAAGGGCACATACATCCGCGCACTTGCTCGCGACATCGGAGAGGCTCTGCACTCCGGCGCACACCTCACCGCCCTACGCCGCACACAGGTGGGCCAAGTCACCGCCGACATGTGCCTGTCTCCGGACCAAACAGCGACACTTATACGTCAAAGTCCCGTGGTAGAACACGACGACAAAGCCTGACAACATCGCAAAAAGCAAAAAAGCAAAACACAAGATACAGACATGAAACTTTCGCAATTCAAGTACCAACTTCCCGAAGCACTTATCGCCCAGTATCCCAGCCAAGACCGCGACGAAGCACGACTGATGGTGGTGCACCGCAAAACCGGCAAGCTGGAACATCGCATATTCAAAGACATCATCGACTACTTTGATGAAGGCGACCTGATGGTCTACAACGACACAAAGGTTTTCCCCGCACGACTGTACGGAAACAAAGAAAAGACCGGAGCGCGCATCGAAGTGTTCCTGCTGCGCGAACTCAACAGCGACAACAAGCTGTGGGACGTACTTGTCGAGCCCGCACGCAAAATACGCATAGGCAACAAGTTGTACTTTGGCGAAGACGAGTCCATGGTTGCCGAAGTCATCGACAACACCACCTCGCGCGGCCGCACGCTACGCTTTCTGTACGACGCACCGCACGACGAATTCAAGAAACAGCTCTACCACCTGGGCATGACGCCCCTGCCCGACTACATCAAACGCGACCCCGAACCCGAAGACGCCGAACGCTACCAAACCATCTTTGCATGCAAGGAAGGCGCCGTAGTGGCCCCGGCCGCCGGTACGCACTTCAGTCGAGAATTGCTCAAGCGCCTCGAAATCAAGGGAGTCGAAGCCGACTACCTGACCGTACACTGCGGACTTGGTACCTTCCGCGAAATCGATGTCGAAGACCTCACCAAGCACCGCATGGATAGCGAACAGATGTTTGCGCCGCAGTCGTTGGTAGATCACGTCAACCGCGTCAAAGACGCCGGCAGACAGGTCTGCGCCGTCGGAGCATCCGTATTACGAGGCATATGCAGCGCCGTCACCCTGGGAGGACATATGAAAGTCTACGAAGGATGGACCAACAAGTTCATATTCCCGCCTTTCGACTTCACCGTAGCCACCGCTATGGTCACCAATTTTCACCTACCATTATCCACCATGCTGATGATGGCCGCCGCTTTCGGAGGATACGACACCATCATGGACGCCTACAAAGTGGCTATCAAGGAAAAATATCGGTTCGGAGCTTACGGCGACGCAATGCTCATCATCGACTGACACGCTGATACACAAGCACTAAAACAACACACACAGGCTCATGAAATCGGGACTTACTGCCAAAGACTTGCGGCTGACGCATAAATACATGCTCACCGCCGCCGAATGCGATGCCCGAGGCACCATATCCCCGGCGCTGATGACCGAACGCATCATCGAGGTGGCCACACAACACGCCAACCTTCTGGGTATCGGTTACGCCGACCTGTCGCAGCACGGTATAGGGTGGGTGCTCTCACGCATGGCCCTGTGCATGCAACGGTGGCCGCGCTTCAACCGCAGTTTTGCCCTACACACCTGGATAGAAGACGTCAATCGCCTGTACAGCACACGCTGCATGCGCATCACCGGCGAAGACGGCGACACCATAGGCGAGGCACGCACCATCTGGGCAGCCATCAATACCGCCGACCGCACGCCCGCCGACATTTCGATACTCGGGCTTGACAGCTTGGTCATCGGAGCCGACGGCATCAGCGTGCCGCGTCCCGGACGCATCCCGCCATGCTCAGCAGAGGACGTACGCGCCTCCTATACATGGCGATACTCCGACATCGACATCAACCGACATGTCAATTCGGTGCGCTACATCGAGACAATGCTCGACATCTGGCCGCTGGAACACTACGATACACACCGCATAGCACAACTCGACATCATCTACCAGCACGAATGTCTCTGCGGACAGACTGTCGCCGTGGCAGCACGCGACGTTGCCGTCACAACGCACGAAATACAACAAATACCCACGAGTGCTCCCCTCCAAGCCTCTGATGTCGAGTTACTACGCGACGGCAAGCGCGTATGCGCCGCCCATATCGTTTGGAAAGAAGGCTGACGCAGTCACCCAAACATCCCGAATAACGCACGACTACAACCTGCACGGCATCGGCAGACTCTGCGACAAGAGCCTGCCGATGCATATTTTCGACAACAGCAGACACAGACAAGAACGCTACGGACTTATATAATGTTAAAAAGTGCCCCGGAATATGCGTAATGCGGCGGAATTATGCTAATTTTGCCGAGATTATGGCGTATTATCTGACCATAGACCAAGGCAACACGTGCGTCAAAGTTGACATCTGGGATGGAAACAGCGACAAAATAGTGGCGAGCAGGACGTTCGACACGCTGCAGGTATCTGACCTCAAAATGCTTTGCAACGGCCATAAACCCTCTGCCTCCATATACTGCACCGTGAGCGAACGCGACCGGATCATCATCGAGTCTCTGGCCTCGCTGACACCGCACGCCGTAGAGATGTCCGTGGACATGCCGATGCCGGTACGCATAGCCTATACCACACCACGTACTCTTGGGCTCGACCGTGTGGCCGCCGCCATAGGCGCTTACAGCCTATGCAAAGCCAATCGCGACATCCTGGTCATAGACATCGGAACAGCCATCACCTACGACATAGTCAGCGCCGATGGCATATACCGCGGCGGCAACATCGCCCCCGGCGTGGACATGCGTCTGCGTGCGCTCAACCATTTCACGGCTCGCCTACCCCTGGTAACCATCGATGACACCACCGATGTACCGCAATGGGGTACGGACACAGTCTCGGCACTGCGTGCCGGAGCCCTCGAAGGCGTCGTGGGCGAAATACTGCACTATCGCAATAGCGCCGGCGCCGGGGCACACATCGTTGTCACCGGCGGCCAGGCGCCGCTTATATTGCGACATCTACCGTTCCAACCGATTACGCACCCACACCTCGTAAGCCTCGGGCTTTACACAATACTACGATACAATTTCGAACAATGAGAATATTTGCAACCATCCTACAAAGGCACGCTAAGGCCGCTTGCACGGCCCTGGCTTTGGCATTAGCCGCAATGGGCGTCGGCACCGCCACCGCCCAAAACACCGTAATCACGCCCTACTCGCGCTACGGCTACGGCATCTTGGGCGACAACGCCACCGCGGCCCAAAAGTCCATGGGCGGTGTGGGCTATGCCGCCAGTTCCGGACGCCAGACCAACGTCATGAACCCCGCATCGTATGCAGCCATAGACACCCTCACTTTCCTCTTTGATATGGGCGTCACCGCCGTATCCCAATGGCAACAAGAATACGACAAAAGCAATCACGACTTCGGCGGCGGCCTCGACTACATCACCTTACAGGTGCCCATAGGCCGATACATGGGCGCAAGTGTGGGATTGCTCCCCTATGGCAGCGTAGGTTACAGCTTCGGCAATGCCATCGACAACGGCAGCGTCAGCCGCCAAGGCTCGGGCAGTATCAACCAGCTGTACCTCGGCATCGCCGGACGTCCCTTCCGCGGCTTCGGCGTGGGTGCCAACATCGCCTACCTCTTTGGTTCGACCATCAACGACACCTATGCCGTGACCTCATCCACATCGACATCACTATTCGAGCGCACACTCAAGGTCCGCGACTGGTATGCCGAATTCGGCGTGCAATACCACTTCTACGTAAGCAAACGCGACCGGCTCTCACTGGGCCTCGTATACGCCCCGGCCAAAGACTTGCATGGCGACACATATGGCGTATACTACTACGCATCACAGGAAAACATCACGCCCGACACCGTGGGTTATACCAAACTAAACGGCCTGTATTCGCTACCTGAAAAATGGGGCGCCGGCATTTCGTGGACACACAACAACAAGCTGACCGTGGCCGCCGACTACACCTACCAGCCATGGAGCAAGGCCAAGTATGCCGCCCTCGAGAGCTTTGAACAGACCAATTTTGCCGACCGCTGGCGCGTGGGTGCCGGTCTTGAATACACACCCAATATACGCGGCAACTACGGCCAACGCATACACTACCGGCTGGGCGGATACTACACCCACGACTACATCATGGTACGCGACAACAATGTGCGCGAATACGGCGTCACCCTCGGCTTCGGGCTGCCCGTGCCGGGATACAAAACCACGGTAAACATAGGCTTCGAATGGAAGCACCGCGCCGCCAATCCCGACCCACTCATCAAAGAGAATTACTTTAACATCACTCTCGGCCTAAACTTCAACGAGATGTGGTTCCGCAAGAGCAAAATTTATTGACAACGTCCCTGTCCATGGTTTCACAGTGTTTCAGACATTCGCCACGCGCATTGCTGGCCGCTGCCGTTCTGGCCGCAGCTATAGCCTCATGCGCCGACGAGCAGGAACACAGCTATGTAGCCAACGTCTCCGACCCACTGGCAACACCCACCATGTCCACGACCAACGTCTCTACACTCATATCCGATTCGGGATACACTCGCTATCACATCACCGCCCAGCAATGGAATATCTACGACGATATTCCCGACCCAATGTGGAAGTTTCCAAAAGGATTGAACCTCGTCAACTTTGACCTGGAAATGAAACCGGCCGCAGCCATGCGTTGCGATTCAGCTACGTACTTCAGCCAACGCCGTCTGTGGCGCCTCGACGGCAACATCGTGATGGTCAACGTCCAGCGCGACACATTCCTGACCGAGCAATTATATTGGGACCAAAACCAATGCAAGGTATACTCAGACTCGTTCATACACATCGTACGCACCAACCACATAATCGAAGGCTACGGATTCGAGTCCAACCAGGAAATGACACAATACAATGTCAACCGCCCTACGGCCATCATCCCCGTGGACCGCTCGGAGAAAGGAGGCAAAGGCCAACGACCCTTCGGACCCGGCATGACTGCCGTGGCTCAGGACAGCCTGCCCTCCGGAACACCGCGGCCCGAACGACCTCTACCTCCCGAACGCGCCTCCAGACGCCGTAACGTCTTCGGCGGTATCGGCACAATCGAGCCCGGCGATCCGGCGGGACTATCCTCGGCTACAAAAACGCGTACGCCAATAAAACGCTGACGCACAGAATCACAACCCACACCCACGGCATCCCGGCGTCACACAACAAACAACCTTTGCGCTCCTCACCTAAACAATTATAGCCATCCATCATGGAAATCTGGATAATCGTAACCCTTGTATCACTGCTGTTCAGCGGTCTGTTTTCAGGCGCCGAAATGGCTTTCGTCACCAGCGACCGCGTGCGCGTCGAAATAGACGTCAAACAAGGCGGCATCATAGGCCGAGTACTGCGGCGATTCTACGCCAATCCGCAGTTTTTTATCTCGTCCATTTTGGTCGGCAATAACATCGTTCTGGTTATATACGGTATGGGGGCGGCCAAACTACTTGACCCTCTGCAAGAACCGCTGGGTATAGACGACGGAACGCTGCTGTTGATGCAAACCATCGCTTCGACAATCGTCATCATCATCACCGGCGAGTTTCTACCCAAGACCATCTTCCGCATCAACCCCAACGCCTCGATGCGCTTCATCGCCATTCCGATTTTCCTGTTTTACATCATACTATACCCCATCGCGATGCTGGCTACGGCCATATCTCGCGGACTCATGCGACTATTCGGCCTCAAGTCGGACCAAGTGGAAATCAAGATGATATCCGTATCGGATCTCAACGATTACCTCGAAGACACCATTGACAGCCTGCACGACCAAAAAGAAACCGTAGGCACCGAAGTCAAGATGTTTCAAAACGCGCTCGATTTCTCCAACACCCACCTTCGCGACTGCATGATTCCGCGCAACGAGATTGTCGCCGCCAAATCGGACATTACCTACGACGAACTCTCCAAGTTGTTCACCTCCAGCGGCCGTTCCAAGATCCTTATATATCGCGAAGACATCGATGACATCATCGGATACATACATGTCAGCGAACTTTTTGACCCCACCAGCGACTGGCGCAAGCATATCAAGCCGGTACTGTATGCGCCCGAGGCACTACTGGCCAACAAGATGATGCGCCGCCTGCTCAACGAAAAAAGATCCATGGCCATCGTCGTAGACGAATTCGGCGGCACCGCCGGCCTGGTCACACTCGAAGACCTCGTCGAGGAAATATTCGGAGACATTCAAGACGAACATGACAAGGCGGCCCCGACGGCTCGCGACCTCGGAGGCGGCATTTACGAATTCTCGGGGCGATGCGAAATCGCAGACCTCAACGACACATACCATCTCGATATTCCCGAAGAAGATGATTATCAAACACTTGCCGGATATATACTGCACAACACCAGAGCTATTCCGGAAAAAGGCGAAACCATCACCTTGGGCAACCTGTCCATAGAAGTGCTGCGCAAGTCGGCGGCGCGTCTCGAGCTTTTACGTGTAACACGCATACCCTCGGACGAGCAATAATCCGCGTGCCACGGCCCGTGCGAAGCTCAACGGCAGACAAAAAGAAAACGCCCAAAAAAACGTCTCAAGGAATCTCTGAATCTTCTTTCTCGACTTTTTTTTCGTTTTTTTCCTCCAAAATTTGCATGGTTCAAAAAAACAACGTACCTTTGCAACGCAAAAACACGGATGGTGCCATAGCTCAGTTGGTAGAGCAAAGGACTGAAAATCCTTGTGTCCCCGGTTCGATTCCTGGTGGTACCACAAAATCAGAGAGTTGCATACCGCAACTCTCTTTTGCTTTCTCTTCACTTCTCATATAGTTTTATATTTATGTCCTTCGAAAAAATCAGTTACAGCCCGGACAAATTAACCGCGAGTATCCTTCTTATTTCTTTAATCCTTATAGCATCCACTATCGGAGCCGCTATCTTAGATTATATACTTGGCTGCATTCTGCATCCGGTACCGGCCAATATAACGGATGAATACGTGGACGGAGAAGAGTTATACACCGTTATGACCGGGACCGAATCTCTGATATTCAGAATTACCTATACATGCATATTGTTTAGCGTGTCATACTTTCTCTTGCATAAACTCAAGTTTAGCTCATGGGACAAATTCATAGTTATGAGCATAATTACAATAATGATTCTCGCATTTATGTTTATTATTTAATACGGTACTTCTGCCCGAAAACCACAACCCAATACACATCACATTATGTCCAACGAAATATTATACGTGGTGCTGCCCGAATATGCAGATCACGAGATTGCATACCTCGCGCAAGCCATCAACGTGGACCAATATGCGCTGAAAGAGCATCCGAAATACATCAACCGCATCGTAGCGCCTACTGCCGAGCCGGTGAAGTCCATCGGCGGATTTCGCGTAATCCCGGACTACACTTTCGAGAATATGCCGCAAGACTACGCTGCACTGGTGCTTATCGGCGGAATGGGATGGACAACACCCGTGGCAGATGCCGTCACGCCAATCGTGAGCCGTGCCGTAGCCGAAGGCCGAATTGTCGGCGCTATCTGCAACGGCGCATCGTTTATGGCTAAATGCGGACTGCTGAACAACGTTCATCATACAGGCAACGGCTTGGGGCAATTGAAAATATGGGGCGGTAAACAATACACCAATTCCGCAGGATATATCAACCGACAGGCCGTCAGCGATGGCAGAATTGTCACGGCCAACGGCTCGGCTACGCTCGAATTTGCTCGTGAGATGCTATTGCTGCTCCACGCAGATACGCCCGAAGCTATCGATATGTTCTATCGCTTCAACAAAGACGGCTTCTGCGCTCTAAGTAAGTATCTATCTGAGTAGGACTGATTTGCAATCCACACAATAGCCTATGCCATACCGGCATACTATCGGACAGGCAGACTAAGCGTATACACATCTACGGCATTGCCGCCTCGGTGGCCGCGGCCTTGCGAAGTGCTTACAACAACGCTCCCGTCGGGGCTGATATCAAGACCCACGGGATAGGAATCGGCCGGTATGGTCAGCATTTTTCTTAGCGTACGCGCATCCACAAGATGAAGGCAACTGGCCGTATTACTTGCCGCCAAAAGGTAACGACCGTCAGTCGTGATGGCGATAGTTCGTATTCCGCCGGTAAGATGCAATGTCTTGATGTCGCATGCGTCTAATGCCACAGAATGCGGCCCTTTGCCGCTTTTTCCATCGTTTCCATGCATCCGGGCTATGGCATCCATAACCTTGGACATTGGAATGCGCTGCACCGCCCCGGCACGATTGGCGCTCATATACAGGCAATCGTTGGCTACAACCAAGTGCCTGATATTAGACAACATACCCGTGAGGCGTCCGACAAAGCATTCGCGATGTACATCAACAACGGCAATGCCACCCTTGCCGCCCATGCACGCTACCAAGACATAGCGACCCTGTGGCGTAAACACTGTGCCACGCAAGGCATTACCACTACCATTATCGCGATCAACCTTACGATTCAATGGCAAATTAAGGCTCAACCGATGGTCTATGACCACATTGGCGCGTTGGCGCCACATTTGGGGACGTGGATCGGTGATGTCTATCAACCCCACCGTATTGTCCCCCCAATGAGCGATAGCTACAACATCGTTCCATGGAGACACAGCCACCATCTTGGGTAGCGTCCCAACGTCGAGTATGCGCACTACAGAATCGACACGTGTATCGATGACAGCAACGGCCGAAGGCTCCTGAGCATTGATATCAAAACTACGTCGATAGTACGGCACCCAGAAGTAGCGGCCTCCATGACTGAAAGCCCCTTCGACGGGACGTCCGCCAAAGACACGCACATTGCGCTCTTTGTAATGACGAAACGTATACAACGGCGTTCGAGGCGCCCACAACGCCGAGTCCCCAACGGTAATGTCGTGCGAAATCACGGCCAACTTGGCATGCGTGCGTGCATCGTATACCACCGTACGACATCCCTCAAGCATATTGACGTAATACTTTGTCCCATCAGGGCTGAAATTTACACTCTTGGGCGAAAACACATCGCGGTCAAGAGTGGTGCGTTCGCTCCACGAGTACTGCTGGTGACGCGTCAACAACGTCATCGTTGCGCCGGTGGACACATCCGTGGCAGACACCCCGAGACGAGGATGCACCTCGGCCGGAGCGCCGGACGCTAAAACTTGGAAGAGAGTGAATGCAGCGAGAGCCAACGCGCATGACAAACGATTAATCAGCAACACAGCCGTTTAGGTATTATTTGATGGTTTAGGGTTGAATATACTTTGCCACACCGCACGCGGCATAGGCACGACAAAATTAACAAATTTTGTCCACATAGCGAATTTTTTGTAAATTTGTCTATCCATCACACCGAAACAACCAATGAAAACATCGTCAATACAGCCTCCCGCACATACGCCGGAGACACCGGTCATAGACACTAAGCAGCACGAAGCGGTAGAAGCCGCAAAGTTCCTGCACAAAGGCATTGCCGAAATCTCAAGCAAAACCGGGCTGGTCAATGCCCTTATGCCTCTCATCCGCATCCCGGAAGGGACACAATTAGACACGACGCCCACGCCCATCATGGCTGTACTATGCATAAAAGACATAATACACTGCGCTCGCATTATGGGTCACGGAATTGCACAAGACCGCGAAAACTATCCGCTATTATGCTTCTACACAATACTCATGGACAGTGATAAGATGATTGACGTGCTACCATGGGACGAAGTCTTCGGGCAGAATAATGATCTATATACCAAATTCATCTCAACAATAACAAGCGCCCCCAACCCCATATGGGATACAGCCTCCATCGGAACCATACCCGGACTGTCACTTATTAATAAGTTTGACAATGAGGCCGCAAAGCAATATGCATCACTACTATATCGCTTTTGCCGTATCATAGCCTACGCAGACGACATCCGTACCGAGGACGAAAAAATAATGCTCGAGACACTCACCACCTTTCTGTTGGAGCAAACCAAAAGCTATCCGAGCACCGCGTCCGAACCGGAGGAAAAACACGCAGCGCCGGCCTCCAATGAAGACTACGACAATGCCTTAGCCAAATTAGAAAATATGATTGGCCTGAAAGACGTCAAAAGATTGATACGCACGCTGGCCAGTATGGCCAAGATAAACTTTTGGCGAACCAAAAACGGCCTGCCCATAGTACCTCTCACACTACACAGCGTATTCATCGGCAACCCGGGAACAGGCAAAACCATGGTGGCACGCGCAATGGCAAATATCCTGCACTCCATAGGCACACTTTCCGAAGGCAAACTAATCGAAGTAGGACGCGCCGACCTCGTAGCCGAATACGTCGGTCAGACAGCCGTAAAGACCAACAGCGTCATAGATAAGGCCATAGGCGGCATTTTATTCATCGATGAAGCATTTTCACTGTGCAACGGTCCGCACGACGACTATGGCCGCGAAGCCATCAATACACTGCTCCAACGTATGGAAAACGACCGTGACAAATTCGTTGTGATACTTGCCGGATACGACAAAGAGATGAAACAGCTCATAGACAGCAACCCCGGACTGCAATCGCGCTTCACGCGCATGGTATATTTCATGGACTATTCAATCAGAGAGCTTGAAGACATCTTCGATTCCATCATGCGCGAATACCAATTCTTCTTCGGCCGTGGAGCACGCCAAAAGCTCCACAATATACTCATCGAAAGACTAAAAAACAGGGACGCCAACTTCGGCAACGGTCGATATATCCGCAACATATTCGAAAACGCCATACAAGAACAAGCACTACGCCTCGTGCGCATCATCAACCCCACTACCAGACAGCTCTGCACCATCACCGCCCAAGATATACAAGCACTATAACAATGAAATACGTATCATGGAATGTCAACGGCCTGCGCGCCGTCATGCGCAAAGGCTTCGACCAAATATACCGCAGCCTCGACGCTGACGTACTGTGCCTCCAAGAGACCAAGTTGAGCGACTACCCCGAGGGAACACCCCTGGGCGACAATATTTTTCATTACTGGAACAACGCCGAGCGCAAGGGATACAGCGGCACGGCAATACTGACACGCCGCCAACCTCAATCAGTCACAATGGGCATAGGCACCCCCGAGCACGACCGCGAAGGTCGCGTCATCACCGCCGATTTCGGCAGCCACTATCTGGTGAACGTGTATACCCCCAACTCACAGGAAGGGTTGGCACGGCTTGACTACCGTATGCAGTGGGAGCAAGCATTTGCCGACTATGTCTGCGCCCTCGATGCCGTCAAACCCGTAATTATCTGCGGCGACCTCAACGTGGCACACTGCGAAATAGACATCCGCAACCCAAAGACCAACCGACACAGCGCCGGATTTACAGACGAAGAACGCTCGGCCATGGATCGCCTGCTTAAGTGCGGATTTACAGACACATTCCGCCAACTCCACCCCGATGAAGTGCGATATTCGTGGTGGAGCTACCGATTTCAGGCACGCGCCAAGAACATCGGATGGCGCATCGACTATTTCCTTATCAGCCAACGCCTCTTGCCGCAACTACGCAGTGCCGACATCCTCAACGACATCCTCGGCAGCGACCACTGCCCCGTCTCCATCGACATCGACCTCTAACCGCCACTGACTTTCGAATTGCAATTACGGCAGAATGTTTGTACCTTTGCACTCCGAAAAAAGACAGAACAGCCCATGCCTATCACCGCGACACTCCGTCCATATAGGCATCTAACACAAAACATTATATGGCACTAAAATGCGGCATCGTGGGACTGCCCAACGTCGGCAAGTCCACGCTTTTCAACTGCCTGAGCAACACCAAGGCTCAGTCAGCCAACTTTCCATTCTGCACCATCGAGCCGAACGTGGGCGTCATCACCGTACCGGACGAACGTTTGACACGCTTGGTGGAGATGTGCAATCCTCGCTCGGTAGTACCAGCCACCGTCGAAATCGTAGACATCGCCGGCCTGGTCAAAGGCGCCAGCCGCGGCGAAGGCCTCGGCAACAAATTCCTCGCCAACATACGCGAAACAGACGCCATATTACACGTATTGCGCTGCTTCGATGATGACAATGTCACACATGTAGACGGCAGCGTCGATCCCGTGCGCGATAAAGAAATCATTGACTACGAACTCCAACTCAAAGACCTCGAAACCATCGAGTCTCGAATATCCAAGACTCAAAAAGCCGCACAGACCGGCGGCGACAAAACAGCCAAGATGCAATACGAGGTACTGCGCCGCTACAAAGATGCGCTGGACGCCGGCCATCCGGCACGCTCGGTCAAACTGGATACACCGGACGAAATCCGTTACAGCCGCGAACTGTTCCTGCTCACCGCCAAACCCGTGCTGTATGTATGCAACGTAGACGATGCAAGTGCTGCCACCGGTAACGCATACGTCGAAGCCGTGCGTCAAGCCATCGCGGACGAGGATGCCTCGCTGATGGTCGTGGCCGCCCAGACCGAGAGCGAAATCGCCGAACTGGACACCTACGAGGAACGCAAGGAATTTCTCGCCGAAATAGGTCTTGAAGAATCAGGCGTGGCACGCTTGATACGCGCTGCCTACGCACTGCTCGACCTGCAGACATATTTCACCGCCGGCCCGGACGAAGTACGCGCCTGGACATTCCGTCGCGGCACCAAGGCCCCGCAGGCAGCCGGCATCATACACACCGATTTCGAAAAAGGATTCATACGCGCCGAGGTCATCAAGTACGAAGACTACGTCACCCTCGGCGGCGAAGGCCCCGTGCGCGATGCCGGGAAGATGGGCGTCGAAGGCAAGGATTATGTCGTGCAAGACGGCGACATCATGCACTTCCGCTTTAACGTCTAAGCACCAACGCGCATACATCTAAACGGCCGGGAAGCATATAACTTGCTTCTCGGCTGTCTTTGTTTACTTTCATACAATACCGGGACCTTCTCCCACAATGAAAACCATTTGCAACGAACATATGCATTATGTGCGCCTATGATTTGAAGATTTGGATATAAATAACTAAATTTGCATCAAATATGGCCGTAGCAATGCATGTCGGCCAAAGCGCTCACACGACACTCCATAAACAATGAACAAGATAGTACTAATGACAGCTTTAGCGGCGATAGGCATCGCCGCCCAAAGTCATGCAGCCGCCCAGGTTCCCGACTATGCCGATGCTCCTCGTCAGGGTGTGGGCGCATGCACGACCATCCCGACGACAGCCGCAGCACTCAGCCGGGCACGAGTACTCTACGAAGCAGGCAGCTACAACGCCGCACTCGACGAAGTACGCCGCACCTTGGAAGCCGCTCCCACTGCGATTGGCACCAACGTGGCCGAACAGGCCGCTTGGCTAGAAGCTATGTGCCTTCACCGCCTCGGCGACAGCCGCGCACGCGACCGTTTCGAGCAATTCCTCGACGCGTATTCCGCCTCGCTGATGCGCCAAGACGTGATGATGTGCATAGCCGATATCGAGTTCGAGCACAATTACGCCAAAGCCCTCGAGCTTTACCGACGCGTCGATGCATCCGCTCTCACCTCCGAAAGACATGACGAATACGACTATCGCACGGCATATTGCTATCTCAAGCTTGGCGACTATGACAGCGCACAGACACTGATGATGTCCCTGCGTGACAAGCCCGAATACCGCGATGCCGCCACGTTCTACCTCGCATACATCGCCTACGCACAACGCCAGTATGATACGGCACTCGAATTCTTCGGGCAGGCCAATACAGCCGAGGCCCCGGGAGACATGACGCCATACTACCTGGCACAAATATACTTTGTGCGCGAAGACTACAGCCGCTCACTGGACGAAGCACGCCGAATACTCGGCCGCGGCACCGCCGAATTCACCGCCGAGGCCAACCGCATCGCCGGCGAAAGCCTCTACCATCTCGATCGCTTCGACGAAGCCGTACCACACATACGCGCATACGTTGACGCCACCATAGAGCCGCAGCCCACATCACTGTACATCCTCGGCGTCAGCGAATACAACAGCGGCGAATACGCCAATGCCGTACAAACCCTGCGCCGAGTGTGCGACAGCCCCTCGGCCATGGGACAAAACGCCTATCTGTACATCGGACAGGCATTGCTAAAACAAAACGATACAGACGCAGCCATTATGGCGTTTGACCGCGCCGCGCGCATGACCTTCGATAACTCGGCCCGCGAAAACGCCTATTACAACTACGCTGTGGCACTGTCGCGCGGCGGCAGCGTACCTTTTGGCTCGTCCGTCAAGACTTTTGAGGAATATCTCGAACTGTTCCCCGAAAGCACCCATAGTGACATCGTACGCCGATATATCATAGCCGGATACGTCACCGACCGCAATTACGATGCAGCAATAGCATCCATCAACCGCACGTCCAATCCCTCGGCCGAAGTCCTCGCCGCCAAGCAACAAGTGCTCTACGCCTTGGGGCTGCGTGACCTTGGCGCCGGCCGCCGCGGAGATGCCATAGCACGCCTCGAACAAGCCTTGGAGCTTGCCCGGTACGACAATAAAGTGGCCCATGAGACCCTTATGGCTTTAGGCGAAGCATACCTGCTTGACAACCAGTATACTAATGCCGCCGAAAATCTCAAAGCATATCTCCAAGAAGCCTCGGGCAAAAACGCCAACACCCGTCTGGCCTACTACGACCTTGGATACGCCGAATTAGGACTTAAACACTACGGACTGGCAGCCAACGCCTTCCGCAACGTCATTGACAGCCCGGGCAGCATGTCCAAGCACATTGTGGCAGATGCATACACACGTCTGGGCGATGCCCACTATTACCAAAAGCACTGGGAACAGGCACGCAAGGCATACGCCCACGCCTTTGACATGGCACCACGCACCGGCGACTACCCACTGTTTCAGCAAGCCGTCATAGCATCCTACACCTCCGACCAGGCCGAACGCCTGCGCCTGCTACAGCTTCTGCGCAAAGATTTCCCATCTTCATCGCTGATGCCGGAGGCACTGCTCGAAACAGCCGAAGCCTACCAGCTCAGCGGCGATGACGAAAACGCCGAACGCACGCTCAACGACCTCACCTCCAAATATCCGGCCACACAGCAAGGCCGTCAGGCGCTGCTGTATCTGGCCAACATCCGTGCCGATGCGGGCCAGAAAGACGAAGCAGCCACAACATATGCACGCCTCATACGCGAGTATCCCACCAGTGCCGAGGCTCGCCAAGCCGCCGAAGTACTCAAACGATACGCCGCCGAGGCCGGAGAAATGGAACGCTACGAGCAATTTATCGCCGGTATAGACAACGCACCGCGTCTCGAAGCCGCCGAATCGGACCGATTGTCATTCGAAGCCGCCGAGGAACAATACCTTAACGGACAAGGAATTGCACCCATGCGCCGCTACCTCAAAAACTATCCCAAAGGGCACAATCGTCACCGCGCTTTGGCTTACCTGATGGACGAAGCTTCGGAACGACAAGCTACCGACGAAGCATACAAATATGCCTCAGCCATAGTCAAAGAGTATCCCGATGCCGAAGCGGCCGAAGACGCCTTGGCCATAGCTGCCGCATACGACTATGCACAAGGACGCCAAGGCAATGCCCGCGATGCATGGGTCAAACTGAGTCAGCGCGCCTCCACGCCCGAAAACGCCAACGCCGCACGCATGGGCCTGATGCGCATAGCACGCGATCAAGGCGATGCCAACGCATTGCGCGAAGCAGCCCAGTCAGTCCTGTCATCCTCGACGCTCGGAGCACAAGACAAAACAGAAGCGGCATTCTCCATGGGCCTTGCCGAGCACCTCGCCGACAACGACAAAGACGCAAGACAGATTTGGTCAAAACTGGCCAAAGACGCCTCCGATATCTATGGTGCGAAAGCCGCCGTATACCTGGCACAAAACTACCTCGACCATCAAATGAATGATGAGGCCCTGACCACAGCCGAGGCATTCACCGCCTCGGGTACGCCCCACCAATATTGGCTGGCACGAGGATTTATAATTCTGAGCGACGCAATGCGTGCCAAAGGCAAAGTCTTCGAAGCCGACGAGTACCTCCGCGCTGTACGTTCCAACTATACCGGCGATGAAGCCGACATCTTTGATGCCATAGATTCGCGCCTCGGAGGCAAATAACACCAAAACCGATATCACGGCCGAAGCCATTCCGCAAAACTCATACGTCCATACATTATATAATATACATGACTCTCTTACAGCACATACAGCCGCGCCGCGCCACCCTGATGGCGGCAGCCATTACCGTCATCGCCGCCTCGGCGCAGAATATGTCCACTCAAATCGTTGTCGAACGCCAAATTGAGCCCGAATACCGCCCGGCCGTGCGTCCCTCGGGCGTCTCTCCGGTAGCGCTGGCACCTACGGTAACCACTCCGCGACTGTCCGCCGCACCATACTCGGCCCTGGCACGTCTTGACGCTTCGCTGACCATGCTCGAACCCGCCGCATGGGGCGATACATTGTATGTCAGCCCGTTCCGCGGATATGCCAATCTGGGATACCTGCCGGCCGCCAACGCCGCCGCATCCCTGGGATACACCTTTATTAATACGCGAAACAGCCGCGTCAGCGCCTTCGCCGACTATCTGGCCAATAAATACCACGGCTACCGTGATGCCGATAACGGCCATCGCGCCCAAACAGACTACTCGCGCCAAGAATTGCGCATAGGCGCCGATGCACTCCATCGCCTCGATCGTCACAATACGCTTGCCGCATCCGTCGAATACGCCTTCGGAAGCACACAGATGCCCGAATACGCACATGGCCCGGCAAATACCTTCAAGCAAAACACCAACCGCGCACACTTCGCCGCCGACTGGTCGCACCGCGGCTCCCTCGCCGCCGATGCAGGCGCCTCGGTCCGGTACTTCGGATTCACCAAGGACATATACAACACCGGGACGTCTTCAGGCACACTCATTCCCGAAGACCCCATGTCCGAAGCACTGTACAACATCCACGGCAACATCGCGGTCACATCCGGCAAGTGGCTATTGCGCCTACGGGCTGCCGCCACCTGGCAGCACCACAGCCCTGCCGCCGCAAGCCTATACGCATATGCGGCTGACAACGGAGTATCGGACGATGCACTCTTCGGATACGCGCACTACGACTACCACACCAACGCGCTGTACACCTTCACGCCTTCGGCAGAAGTGCGCAGCGGCTCATTCACCGGCATATTCGGCGTACGTCTCGACCTAAGCCGCGGCGGATTTTCCAAAAAATTCTATGCGGCCCCTGACATACGCCTTAATTGGCAAATATCCTCGCGCGTAGCACTTTGGGCCCGCGTCGGCGGCGGCAAAGTGCTCAATACTCTCGAAGACCTCTACGCATACACGCCCTACATGTCCGGCGCGTACGGATATGACATGTCATCAATACCCGTCACCGTAGATGCCGGCATAAATATGGGACCATTCAGCGGCTTCTCCATCGCCCTGGAACTCGGCGGCGCCTCGGCCAACGAATGGCTGATGCCCGCCATGGCTAACGGCGCCAACTGCTACGAAATGACCAAGGTTGCCGGAATACACTATCGTGCCGCCCTGGCCTGGGACGCCTTGAAATGGTTCTCGGCACACGCATCCATCGAAGGAGCCACCCAGTCGGAGGACGGTGATGACGGCGGATACTACCTGTGGCGCGACCGCGCACGCTGGCAGGCCAACGTCGGCATAGCCCTTCGGCCGCTCAAGCCCCTGACATTATCCGTGGACTGGAACCTGCGCACCAAACGCCGCGCCTACGAGCTGGGCAGCGCTTCTTTCCTGACCATGGGCTTCCTATACCACAAGAACATCATCAACCTCGGCAATATCAACGACATAAGCGCCTCGGCAGCATGGCAATTCAGCGAAAGGCTCAGTGCCCACGTCATGCTGACCAACATCTTGTGCCGTCGCTATTATATAATTCCCGGCGTAGCTTCGGCACGCCTTGGCGGAACTCTTGGGGTTTCGTACCAATTCTGACGACAGTACAGACAGCCACAAGAAGCCACCGAAGCCCAGAACGCCAGATACCACAATCCGATCCCAAGCCCACACTCACGCTAAAAAAACTCTAATATCAAACAGATATGGAATCGATACTATCCGCATGGCTGATATGGCTCATAGCCGCCGCCATCCTCGTAATCATCGAGCTGCTGACCACAACCTATGCTGCGCTATGCCTCGTGGGCGGATGCCTGGCCGCAATGATCTGCGCCATCTGCGATGGCGGACTGCAAATGCAACTGCTGCTGGCCGCCATAGGCACCATAGTCACCTTCGTAGCCGGGAAGCCACTGCTACAACACTACGGACTGATGCGACACCACCGCGCCGATCCAAGTAACATGGACGCTCTGATAGGCCGCACCTGTACCGTGTCCGAACATATAGGCGGAGCAGACAAACCGGGAAGGGTACGCATAGACGGCGACAGCTGGCAAGCCGTGTCCGAAGACGGGAGTCCGATCGAAACCGGTACGCCCGTCCGCGTCATCCGCTATGACAGCATCATCCTAACTGTCAAGTACGCCGACATACCCACCGAAAAAAACTAACATAAAGACATTTACACACCCTTAACCATCTCAAAAAAACATGGAATCAATCATCTTTTTGGCACTCGCCATTCTTATCGCCATCATCGTGGTACTCGCCGGCGTAAAAGTCGTACCACAGTCCGAAACACGTGTCATCGAACGCCTCGGCCGCTTTCACAGCGTCCTTCCTCCCGGTCTTAACATCATCTGGCCCTTCATAGACAAGCCCAAGGTAATATACACCCGCCGCGTTGAAAGCGCCTATGGCGGCCGTACTATCGTCCGAATGACCGCCACCAGCTCCATAGACCTGCGCGAACAAGTCTACGACTTCCCCTCACAGCAAGTCATCACCAAGGACAACGTCACCACCGAAATCAACGCTCTATTATACTTCCAAATTGTCGACCCCAAGAAATCGGTATACGAAATCGACAACCTTCCCAACGCCATCGAGAAACTTACCCAGACCTCACTGCGCAACGTCATCGGCGAACTCGAACTGGACGAGACACTTACAAGCCGCGACACCATCAACAGCCGCCTGCAAACGATACTCGATGAAGCCACAAATAAATGGGGCGTAAAAGTCAACCGCGTCGAGCTGCAAGACATTACACCCCCCGAAAGCGTGCGCGAAGCCATGGAGAAACAGATGCAAGCCGAGCGCAACCGCCGTGCCGAAATCCTGAACGCCGAAGGCGAAAAGAAGTCGTTGATACTCCGCTCCGAAGGCGAACGCGAATCACGCATCAACGCCGCCGAGGCCGTCAAACGCTCCGAGATACTACGAGCCGAAGGCGAGTCGCAAGCCAAAATCCTTCAGGCTCAAGGCGAAGCCGAAGCCATACGCTGCGTCGCACAAGCCATCAGCTCGACACAAACCGACCCCGCCACTTACATGCTCGCAGTCAAATACATCGAAACTTTGCGCACAATGACTGCCGGCAAAGACACCAAGACCGTCTACATCCCCTACGAAGCCACCGGCGTGCTTTCTTCCATAGGCGCCATCAAAGACGTATTCAAAAGCTGACACAAGACCGTTTCAGAGACTCCAAAACGCACAAACAAACGCCTAAACAAACAATTTTCACCCCACCCGATGGCACTTACAAGATTTTGTCGTATATTTGCAGACTGAAATTTTATGTAGAAAATAATTAATTCAAAACTAACATAATTCTAAAACATGCAGAACAAAGGAAAATTGGCCGCGCTCCTATCTTCGGTGATTGCGGTGCTGCTCATCCTGGTATGCGCGTTTTACCTGTCGTTTACGATCGTAAACTCTAACTACGAGACCGCAGCGACGGATTATGCGCACGTCCAGTCCCAAGGCAAGGAAAACCAAGACCAAGCCTACAACGATGCTTACAAACACTACATGGACAGCATCGGCCAACAAAAAGTTTACTTAGGCTACACACTCGACGAAGTACGCAAATGGGGCGTCAATCTCGGCCTTGACCTCAAAGGCGGCATGAACGTCACCTTACAGGTCGACATGCCCGATATGATGCGCCAACTGGCCAACGTCAAGAACGACTCAAACTTTGAGAAAGCCCTTACGGCAACCTCGGCATTTATGGACAAAGAGCCCAACGCCGACTACCTACAGCACTTCCTCGCAGAATACGCCAAGGTCTGCCCCAACGCCGACTTGACAGTAGTTTTCAGCCCTGTAGTCAAAGAAAACAAGCCGGACGTGGCACGCTCGCAACTACGCGCCGAAATACGCGACATGGTCAACACCTCGGCCACGCAAACCCTGCGCAAGCGTATCGACCAGTTCGGCGTTGTATCGCCCAACATCCAAGTACTTGAAGGCAAAGACGGACAAATCCTGCTCGAGCTCCCCGGCGTCAAGGACCACGAACGCGTACGCGAACTGCTCCAACGCTCGGCCAACCTTGAGTTCTACCTCACATATACTGCCGGCGAAGTCGCTGCCGACATCAACGCCGTTGCACAAGCCGCCATCAAGGACAGCATCGAAGACGCCGCAACACTCGCACAAGTACTTGCCGCAAGCCAGGGTATGATTAACCCCAACTACCCCATCCTGGCCTACGCTCCCACAGACAAAGAAGTTAAAGCCATCGATGCAACACTCGCTCGCTACGCCAATAAGCTCCCCAACGACCTCAAATTCGGATGGGGCGTTAAACCCGAGACGCAGCAAGTAAAGAAAGGTGACAAAACCGAAGAAGTCAAGATTGGCTATGCACTCTATGCCCTCAAGACACAGAATGGCGGACCGGCACTGGACGGCGAAGTAGTCAAGGACGCTTCCGCAGATTTTGATGCACAGAGCTTCCGCGGTCAGGAAGTTTCCATGACCATGAACTCCGAAGGCGCACGCGAATGGTCGCGTATCACCGGTGCCAATATCGGCAAATCCATCGCCATCGTCCTCGACGGCCAGGTATACTCCGCACCCACAGTCAACACCGCTATCGATGGCGGACGCTCCTCCATCACCGGCAACTTCACCGTCGAAGAAGCCAAAGACCTTGCCAACGTCCTCAAGGCCGGCAAGATGAAAGCCAAAGTCAATATCATCTCCGACATGGTCATCGGCCCGTCCCTGGGCAAGCAGGCCATCCAAGACGGTATGATGTCCTTCGTTGTCGCCCTCGTATGCCTCATGATTTTCATGATTGCATTCTACGGCTTCATCCCCGGCATCATCGCCAACCTATGCTTGATATTCAACCTCTTCTTCACGCTCGGCATCCTTGCTTCCTTCCAGGCAGTGCTTACGCTCTCCGGTATAGCCGGTATCGTGCTGTCACTCGGTATGGCCGTCGATGCCAACGTACTTATATTTGAACGCGCCAAAGAAGAACTTCGCGCCGGCAAGAACAGCCGCACCGCCATCGCCGACGGCTACTCCAACGCCTTCAGCGCTATCTTTGACGGCAACTTGACATCCATCATCACCGGCATCATCCTGCTGTACTTCGGTACAGGCCCCATCAAGGGCTTCGCCACCACCCTCATCATCGGTCTCATCTGCTCGTTCTTCACGGCAGTATACCTCAGCCGAGTATTCTTCCTTTGGGTAGCCAAGACCAAGGCCATGAACAAGATGACCTTCACCACCGCGCTGTCGCGCAAATTGTTCCATGACACCAAAATAAACTTCATGGGCAAGCGCAAAGCCGCTTTCGGTGTCACCATAGCTATCATCGTCGTATTCGTTGCCTCGCTGTGCCTCAAAGGACTCAATCAAGGCATCGACTTCTCCGGCGGCCGCAACTATATTGTCAAGTTTGAAAAACCGGTAAATACCACCGAGTTGCAGCAGAAACTCGCACCCGAGTTCGACGGCTCCACCGTATCGGTCATCACCATCGAAAGCTCCAACCAGGTACGCATCTCCACCAACTACAAGATTGATTCCGACGCCAAGGGCACCGACGAAGAAATCACAGGCAAGCTCTTCAAAGTCCTCAAACCGTACCTCCGTCCGGGCATGAGCGACAAAGAATTCTCGACATACGATGCATCGCAAGGCATTGTATCCTCGCAGAAGGTAGGTCCTACCGTGGCCGACGACATGCGTACCGAAGCATACATCGCCGTCACCCTCGCCCTGATAGCAATGTTCCTGTACATTCTGCTGCGCTTCCGCAACGTTGCCTTCTCGCTTGGCGCACTCGCAGCCGTAGCTTTCACCGCATTTAGCATCATCGGCTTCTACTCCATATTCTGGGGCGTATTCCCCTTCGCCATGGAGATAGACCAAACCTTCATAGCCGCCATCCTGACCGTGATTGGCTACCAAATCAACGATACCGTGGTAGTATTCGACCGTGTGCGTGAGAACCTCGGGTTGTATCCCAAGTGGAACTTCTTCGACACCATCAACCACTCTATCAACTCCACCTTGGCTCGTACAATCATGACCTCCGCATCCACCCTGCTTGTACTTATCTGCATCTTCATCCTCGGCGGTGACAGCATCCGCAGCTTCGTATTTGCAATGGGCTTCGGTGTCATCATCGGCACTTTGGCAACCATCTTCGTGGCCTCTCCCGTGGCTTACGTCACCGACAGCCGTCGTCACCACAAGAAAGCAGACACAAAGGCCATCGCCAAGAACGCATAATTCCATCCTTACATACGAAAAGACGCTCGACACATTAAAGGCCGGGCGTCTTTTGTATGTAATGCGATATTCCGCTTCAAGCACAAAAGCCGCCGGCCAGTCTCATCAGTCGAAAAAATTCGGTCAAATAATCCGGAATGGCACTTTCACGGTATAAGATGATAGTTTAGAGGCATTTTTTAACAAAAGAATTTGGTAGAAACGCCGATAAGTTATATTTTTGCTGAAAAATAAGGAAGATGTGCGGCCAAGGCAAATATTGCCGTATTTCAGCCACAAAAGCTGCCGCAAAAATCGGTCATCAAACCGCATACGCACTCTCCCATATGGGCGTAACAACGCCATACATCCGGCAAAGCCCGAACGGGTTCTCCTCAGACCCCCACAGAGGGGTGAAAAGACAGAAAAAATATTCACGACAGACGACAGATGCATAAAAAAGCTGTTTAACACAACAATATACTTAGCCAAAGACCAAACAAAACGAGGATCCGCAACGTTGTATATATATACACCTCCAAGCCGAATCCTAAAAAGACATCGGCCAAGAGCAAAAAAACATAGGTTTGCACCACAAAGACATTCCGACATCATCAAGAAACAAAAAGCAACAAGAATACATACAAATACACTAAATACAAACCAACTAATTCTACTTTTATGAAAAAGATTGCTTTAGTAGCCGCATTAGTCGGCACAACATTCTGTGCGGTACCCGCTATCGCACAAGAGGCACAAGAAGTAGCAGTATCTCTGGATCAACCCTGCAAGACACACTACTATAGCACATCGCGTGACAACTGGTTCATACAAATCGGTGCAGGTATACAAAGTCCTTTCGTAGAAAACTATCTGCCCCGGACCGATGCCAAGCACAAAATCACAGCCGTATACAACCTCGGTTTCGGCAAATGGTTCTCCCCGTACCTGGGCTGGCGTATCAGCTTCCTGGGCGGCGCAATGCGCTGGGACAATGGCGAAATATCCAAGGCCAAGAACGTGAACGCCAACCTCGACTTCATGTGGGACATGTTCAACAGCATCGGCGGTGTCAACCCTAACCGTACATTCTCCATCGTACCCTTCGTAGGCCTCGGTGGCACATATGTATGGGACATCAAGGCTCCCGCATCCAATATCTATAACGAAAATGACGTCATCAAAGACGAGAGCTGGACACTGCCCGTAAGTGCCGGCTTGCAGCTGCGCTTCCGTCTGTGCAAATATGTAGACCTCTTCTTCGAAGGCCGTGCGCAATTCTACGGCGACAACTTCAATGGTTGCTCTTATGGTCAACCCGTCGACGTTAACATCTCCGCTATCGGCGGCCTGACCTTCAACCTCGGTGGTAGCCAATTCCGCACCTTCAATCCCTGCGACTACACCGACTACATCAACAGCCTCAACGGCCAAGTCAACGACCTGCGCTCCGCACTTGCTGCCACAGCCGCCGACCTCGCAGCTGCTCAGGCTCAACTCCCCTGCCCCGAAGTCAAGGAACAACAACCCGTTGTAACAACTGCTCCGCTACTGGCCTCCGTACGCTTCAAAATCGGCTCGGCAGTCATCACCTCCACCGAAGAAGTCAATGTATACAACATCGCCGAATGGCTCAAAGCCAACCCCGAGCAGAAGGTTGTCATCGCAGGCTATGCTGACAAGAAGACCGGATCGGCTGACTTCAACAAGAAACTCTCCGAAAAACGTGCACAAGCCGTTTGCGATATGCTCGTCAACGAATACGGCATCGCTTCCGACCGTCTTACAACCAAGTCCTTCGGCAGCGACGAACAGGTTTACACCGGCAAAGGCCAGAATGACTGGAACCGCATCGTCATCTTCAAAGCCAACTAAAACAAGAGCTTAAAAAGACAAACACGAGCTTAGAAAACCAAGCCAACACGCCGTATCACGGCGCAACATCGGCGGACACGTTCCCTCACGGAGCGTGTCCGCTGTTTTTAGTCGGTTTTGCCGTATGGTAATTTCTATGTACTTTTGTCTCTGCAAAACAATAGGCAACACTATGGGCAACAGACAATCATACAAGAAAATAGCCAAAAACGCCATATCCCTCGCCATAGTATTTGTAATGATGGCGGTCATAGCCATACGCCGCGACGGAATGCTGTTCGGGTATCGCCTGATTGAGGACAAAGCCCATAGCATCGCCGGCATCGAGCGACTCGAAGACGGCAGTATTATGGTCAACACCTCGCAATTAGGCCTTGACATACGCGGATACAACGGTCCTGTGCCACTAAAAATACGCATCGACCCTTCAGGAAAAGTGGCATCCATAGCCGTAATGGACAATTCCGAAAGCCCGGAATTTCTGCAACATGCTCTCAACGGCGGCCTGCTTGAGCAATGGATAGGCCGCGATGCCGGGCAGATACTCGCCGCGACGGACGCAGACGCAGTCAGCGGCGCGACATATTCATCCAAAGCCATTATCGCCAACGTTCGCGCCGGTCTTGCTGCAGCATTAGACCGGCCATACGAACCCGCCAATACAACGACCCCGGCGACATCAGGCGTCAAGTCCGCGCAAGACGCTTCAAAAGCCGAAAACGGCACCTACGAAACGCCGAGTCATACCCACCAGGCAAAAAACGACGGTACGCCGACAGCGGCACACAATCCCACCGCAGACAACGCATCGACATCGAAGCCCGAGACCGCAAATACCGACCGCAAACAGACAATAGACACAGATAATTCGGACGACAAGCGCCCACACTCCTTCATCGTCAATACCATCGAAACAGGTAAAGACATCCGCGGCTTCGGAGGACCTGTGCCTATCAAAATAGAAGTAAGCGCCAAGGGACACATCATCTCCATCACCGCACTACCCAATGACGAAACGCCGAGATTTTTCGAGCGAGTGACACGCGCCGCGCTCACCGATACCTTTGTCGGCATGAGCGTGCGTCAAGCTCTGGCATCCGAAATGCCCGATGCGGTCAGCGGTGCGACATATTCATCCAAGGCACTGATTGCCAATATGCGGCAAGCCTTCGAACAAGCACGCGACACTCTTGCATCCTTCCACGATACAAGTTCCAAAGCGTCCACAGCCGACAAGCAGGCAAGACACCCGGTCAAGCAAACGCAACAAGCATCAAACGAAGCCGATTCAACCACGGTCAATTCCACCATCGTCACAACACAAAGTCCAAGCGCCGCTTCCACCTCCTCAGAAGCTACAAAACTCACACCCGAACAAGCACACACACCCAAAGCCACACAAGACAACAACGCCGCCTCCGTCCAAGAGACAACGGCATCGCCCTGGACATGGCAATTGATTGTCGCGCTATGCATCGCCGTATCGTCAACCATAATTCCAATGAGGCGAAACGGGCACAAGCTGCGCACGGCAATCTTGGTTCTCAACGTAGCCGGACTCGGCCTACTATGCGGACATTTCATATCCTTCTCGCTGATGGTTAATGCAATGTCCACCGGCCTACAATGGCCCACCGGACTTTTGGCTCTTGTATTTCTCTTCGCTGCTTTCGTGATGCCCTTATTCGGACGGCCCAACCATTACTGCATGTGGATATGTCCTTACGGCTCGGCACAGGAACTTATGGGACGCTTGCGCAAACGCAAATGGCATCCATCGCCACGCCTTACACGCATCCTGACATGGACACGCCGAGGGCTTTGGGGCCTGCTGATGTTGCTGATGTGGTGTGGCATCGCATTTGTATGGACCGACTACGAACCCTTTGCCTTGTTTGTACCAGCGGCAGCATCCGTGACCGTTATCGTAATAGCCTCGACCTTCCTTATTATCAGCATATTTGTCCACCGCCCCTACTGCTCGTGGATATGCCCGACAGGCACCACTTTTCGCGCGGCGCAAAACATAACAAAGCCCTAACGATTTATTTCAAATCCATGTCTTGTACTTTCTTATCGATTCGGTGGCCGGACATAGACGGGCGGCTCACCGCATAGCATGGTCGTCCTAAAGCATCTAAAAAGCTTAATATTCACCTCTATAGCGCTTTTTAACATCATTTAGTGGCTTGCCGCGACCACCATTCAAAAAAAAGCGCTATCTTTGCAAAACAAGACATTGATGCGGCCCGCCGATAGAGCCGTCTACGACATCTACCACATCCTTTGGGATCTTCGCCCGGTTAACGCGGGGCTGAGATTCTTTCTTTTTTATGTTTTACGGAAAAAACACAGATGACGCCCCGGTACCGCTAAATGCCTGTATATACTTAACATCCAACAACTAAAAACACAAAAAAAACAAGCAACTATGGCTATTACATACATGACCAAAGAAGGTTATAAGAAGAAAATGGAGGAAATTGCATATCTCGAATCGGTCAAGCGTCCCGAAATATCACGCGCCATCGCCGAAGCACGCGACAAAGGCGACCTAAGCGAGAATGCCGAATACGATGCCGCCAAAGAAGCTCAAGGCATGCTCGAAATGAAAATTTCGCAGCTCAAGGACCTCGTAGCCAATGCCCGCATTCTGGACGAAAGCCAGCTCAATTGCGAAGAAGTCCAGATACTCAACCGCGTCACCATCAAGAACGTGGCCAACGGCATGACAATGGAGTACACCATAGTGGCCGACAGCGAAGCCAACCTCAAAGAGAAGAAAATCGCCTCCTCCACACCCATCGCCAAAGGCCTTCTGGGACACAAGTTGGGCGATGTCGTCGAAATACGCGTACCCTCCGGCCTGATGAAATTCGAAATCACCAACATCTCATTCTAAACACACACCGCGACCGCTTACAAGCCACGGCGCAACGACACGTCATACACCACAAACGTCCGATACGACAACGGACACATAAAGACAAGCAACATATAACAAGACAACAATCATGGCAACAATATTTTCACGCATAGCAGCCGGTGAAATAGGCTGCTACAAAGTCGCCGAAGACGACCGCCATTTCGCATTCTTAGACATCAACCCCATAGCCGCCGGACATGTTTTGGTCATCCCCAAGAAGGAAGTCGACTACATTTTCGACCTCGAAGAAGACGAGTACGCCGACCTGCAAAAATTTGCACGCCGTGTAGCCATCGCCATGCGTCATGCAATACCCTGTAAGCGTATAGGCGTCGCCGTAATGGGACTCGAAGTGCCTCACGCCCACATCCACCTGGTGCCCATCAACGCTGAATCGGACATGAACTTCTTCAAACAACACCCCACCATTCCCGATACAGAAATGGAAGCCATCGCCAAGGCCATTTCCACCGAATTCGAGAAAATCTAAACAACCACGCCCAAAACGCATGAAAAAGTTTCTCAGCATCGCAACCGCCGTCCTATCAGTAGCGGCATGCACCTCCGACCACGACGGATGGACACTCAAAGGCGACATCGAAGGCGGTGCCGGCAAGACAGTATATATCGAAGGTTCGACCATCGGCAACTGGTATCTCATCGACTCGGTGGCCATAGGCGAGGACGGCTCCTTTGACTACATAGCCGCAAAAGCAGACTCACTACCCACCATATACCGCATACGTCTGGCCGACAAATACATATACTTCCCGGCGCAAGGCACCCAGGCCCTTACACTAAAAGCCAACGCCAAGTCCTTTGACCGCGAATTTGATGTAGCCGGCTCGCCGCTTGCCGTCGAATTCACCACCGTAGACCGACTGATCAACAAGTACATAGACTCGCTGGGCACCGAAGCAGCACGCCAAGACAAGAACCTCAAGGCCGAGCTCATGCTCATGGTCAATAAGGACACCACCTGCCTGGCATCATATTACATCGTCGGCAAATTCATTGATAAACGCCCGCTGCTTAACCTCTCGGATCGTGCCGACCTGCGCATCCTCGGCAACGCAGCCAACAACTACAAACGCCTGTATCCCAACGATCCGCGCGGCAAAGACCTTGAACAAAGATACATGGCCGCACGACGCGCACTGCCCTCCTCGGGACGCGCCATGGAAGCACAGATGGCATCTAAGCCGGACATCGCCATTGCACGATACGACATCAACGGAACACTGCGCAACTTCGACGACTACTGTGGCAAAGGCGTCACCGTACTCAACTTCGTGCGATACGACCACAAAAACTCGCCGGCCAACACCGTGGCACTCAACGAAGTCTACACCAAATACAAAAACGCCGGACTGAGAATATACCAAATATCCTTCGACCCGGACGAAATGAACTGGAGGCGTTCAGCCGCCAATATACCTTGGACTTCGGTATGGAACTCGCCAACAGAAGGATATGGCATCCTTTTGGCCTACAATGTCAACCCTGACGGCGGCCCGGTAAGCTTCATCTTTGACCGCAACGGCGACTTGGTGCTCCGCGTATCCGATGCACGCGACCTCCCCGCCGCACTGGCCCGCTACTTCTGACGCACAACAGTGCACAAAGACACTGCCATACAGCACAAATCCATAACATCCGCCGCAAGATCACAATCGATTCTTGCGGCGGATTGCCTTATATTCAAGCGAATAAGCCAGAGCGTATAAGAGATGTCCTCAACAAGAAAACTATCAAGCACAATTTATATTTGCGTATTAGACAAAAGTATCGTACCTTTGCAACCCGAAAAGGCGTATGACGTCTTCCGAAGTGGACAAATTTGGCTGCTTGCAACCACTAAAAAAAATGCTAAAAAACAACCCCGACAGACAGCCGTACTCAACGCACGGCGCTCTATGAGGGAACATCCCATAGCATTAATTGCCACACAATAGTGGGCAGCCCGAACATCCTCCCGGAGACCTCGCGCTGTCCGCTTTTCTTTTGCGTCCTCGCGCAAAGGACTCACTTAAATAGACAACACATCTAACACTCATATGTAATGAAGCAATTATTCACATCCGAATCCGTATCCGAAGGGCATCCCGACAAGGTTGCCGACCAAATATCCGATGCCATCGTCGATGAATTCCTGGCACGCGACCCCCACAGCAAAGTGGCCTGCGAGACACTGGTCACCACCGGCCAAGTCATCATCGCCGGCGAGGTCAACAGCGAGGCATACATCGACTTGGCAGGCACCGCACGCGACGTCATCGACCGGATAGGCTACAATCGCGCCGAACTGGGCTTCGATGCCGGCAGCTGCGGCGTGCTCGTGGCCGTGCACGAGCAAAGCCGAGACATCAACCGCGGCGTTGTGCGCCAAGCCCCCGAAGAGCAAGGCGCCGGCGACCAGGGCATGATGTTCGGCTATGCATGCAACGAGACACCGCTATACATACCTTTGAGTCTTGCGCTGAGCCATGCACTGGTGCGCGGTCTCGCCGAAATACGCCGCGAAGGTCGCCAAATGACATACCTGCGCCCCGACTCAAAAAGCCAAGTAACCGTGGAATATGACGAAAACGGCAAATTGGCACGTGTGCACACCATTGTAATCTCGACACAACACGACGAATTCATCATCCCCGACCTCACCGGACTGACACCCATACAAGCAGCCGAACGTCAAGCCGCCGCCGATGCCGAGATGTGCGCAGTCATTGCCGCCGATGTCCGCGACATCCTAATACCTCGCGTACGTCAGGCCATGCCCGAAAACCTGCGGCACTTCCTGGACGAAGATTACACACTGTACGTCAACCCCACCGGCAAGTTCGTTGTCGGAGGCCCCAACGGCGACACCGGACTCACCGGGCGCAAAATCATCGTCGACACCTACGGAGGACACGGCGCACACGGCGGCGGAGCCTTTTCGGGCAAAGACCCCAGCAAAGTAGACCGATCAGCCGCATACGCCGCACGACACATCGCCAAGAACCTCGTAGCCGCAGGCGTGGCAGACCGCGCACTCGTACAAGTGGCATACGCCATAGGCGTGGCCAAACCCGTCAGCGTGTGCGTCAACACCTATGGCACCGCACACGTCAACCTCTCCGACGCGCGGATAGGCGATATCGTGGCCGCAACCTTTGATCTGACGCCGCACGCCATCGAAAAAGAGCTCAAGCTGCGCCAACCCATATATCGCGAGACCGCTTCATACGGACACATGGGGCGCATACCGCGCACAGTCACAAAAACTTTCGTCGATGACCACGGTACCAAATTCCAGCGCAATGTCGAACTCTTCACCTGGGAAAAGACCGACCGCATAGACGATGTACGCCGCGCCTTCGGCCTCTGAGAGACCGATTCGGGCACAAACACGAAGAAACAAAGCAAGCCTTGACAGCAAAGGAGGGAGACAACCCGACTCCGAGGAAAGAACTGTCAGGGACACATCCGAACCCTGCAGCATTTACATTCGTATCGCATATGGTATAATAACACAGGAAGGCACTCCAACGCCTTCCTGTGTCTCATTGAGAGCACATCAAGTCACAACAACTATTCGTCTCAACGAGTAAAACGATTAGCAACAAACATCCAAACGCACAATATATTATGGCAAAAAGATCGACGCCCATTCCGGGGCTATCATTTTCATGGAAACGCGCCGTGGGTCTCACCCGTCTGCGTCAAAACATCGCACGCAAAACCGGCATACCGACCACGCGTTCCGGCATAGAGCGCAAAATCGGCGGAGGCATCATTTCCCTGCTTTTTGGCAAAAAATAATGCACAAAAAAACGTTGTTTTGGGATCGAAACAACGTTTTTGTGCGTCCGGGGCTTTGCCGATTTGCGAAAAAACACTAACTTTGTGCGTTTATTGCACACCGGCACTGTCGGTGCGCACTTGCCGACATCAAGTCAGCGCTTTAATAATCAGAAAATTAAAACTTAACTATACCAACATCAATGGCAACATTAGAGAAAATCAGAAGCAAATCGGTGATGCTATTCACCATCATCATTGTTGCGCTTTTAGCATTTATCCTCGGAGACTTCTTCACCTCCGGCCGATCGTTCTTCGGCGTAGGCGACAAAGTGGCCACAGCCAACGGCGCTACAGTCAAGTACAACGACTACCAAGCCAAGCAGCAGGAATTTGACGAAATGCTCAAGGAGCAGAACTCGAACATCAACCCTGACGACCGCAGCGAGCAAGTCATCCAAACTCTGCTTATGCAAGGCCTCTTGGACGAAGAATACGACCGCATGGGTATAACCGTAACCGACAACGAATTATCCTCCGTCATGCTGGGTAATGGCCAGCAGAGCGTCTACGTTCTGTACCAACTGGCACAGAACGCCGGCATCAATCCCCAAGGCCTCATGCAAGCCGGCATCACCGACGCCAAGACATTCTATGACGCAATGAACAACCCCGCCAAGTACCAGCTTGACGCCGAACTGTCCGCAGCATTCAAGAGCGCCTGGATAAAAACCGAAAATGACATCACCGAAGGGCTCAAGGCCAACGCGTATATGTCCCTCGCCTACGGCCTGTTCACAGCCAGTAAGGTAGACGCCCGCGCCGTATACAACGACCGCTCCGTGACATCGACTTTCAATTATGTCACAAAACAATACACAGCCGTATCCGATGCAGATGCCGAGAAGGCCATCACCGATGCCGACTACGAAAAAGTATACAACGAGCGCAAGAGCGCCTTCAAACTTGATGAAGAGAAACGCCTGATTTCGTATATCGTCGTAGATTTGGCCCCCTCCACAAAGGACCAGGCAGACGCCATCAACGAAGTAAACGCGCTCTACAACGAGCTCTTGACTTCCGAAGGCATTGATGCCATCAATAAGCACAGCAATTTCGAGAAAACAACAGCCAAATACACAGCTGACAAACTCGGTCAGGACCCCATCCTGCGAATGCTCACCACCGACAGTGTGCCTATGGCCGCCGGAACAGTGCGCAACCTCGGCAACCAGAACGGCAAACTCTATCTGGCCAAGGTTCTTGACAAGACCACCGGCGTGGACGATGTAACATTCAGCGTCATGCCCTTGCCCGAGAAGAAAGAACAAGCAGACTCGCTGTTGAGCCTGCTCAACACCGCAACCTTTGACTCGATCACGCGTCTCAATCAGGGCAACGTCGGCCTCCAAACCTCGCTGGTTACGCCCAACCCGCAGATGCCCCTGCCCGAAAAGATGTACAAGGCTCTTGAACAGCAGGCTGTAAACAACGTATTTGTGTTCACCGACACAATCAAGGGCGCAAACGAAAAAGGCCAGGAGACTTCCAAAGCCATAAGCTACGCAATGCTTATCACCAAGCGTTCCGAACCCGTCACCGTATATGACATCGCCACAATCAACTACGAAATTGTGCCCTCGCAAGCCACTATAACCGAGCTCACGCAGAACTTCCACAACTTCATAGCTACCAACGGCACAGCCGAATCCTTCGGCAAGAACGCCGAAAAAGCCGGATATACCGTATACAAGGCCATCATCGGTGCCAGCAGCCCCATAGGCGACCTCGCTCCCGGCTCGATGTCCACCGTCAAGTGGGCGATGGATGCCGACAAGGGCGATGTTTCCAAGGTTTACAACTGCACCAAAGTTGCCCGCCAGAACGGCTCCAACGAGTACATGCTTGCCGTAGCCATCGACGAAGTCTTTGACAACAACTACATGCCCGTCACCTCGCAGTACGTCAGGGACACTCTCAAGCCGCTTGTAATCCGCGACAAGAAAGCATCCATCCTTGCAGCCCAAGCCAAGAATGCCAAGACACTCAATGCTGCCGCCACCAACCTCGGCGTCAAAGTGGCAGACCAACCCGGCACAAGCACCTTCGGTGATGACTTCGTCACCGGCATCGGCTTTGGCGAAGGCACCATTCAGGGCGCAATCGCTGCCGCCAAGCCCGGCACACTTGTAGGCCCCGTACAAGGCAACACCGGCATCTACTACTTTGTAGTGTCTTCCAACAAGAACGCCGGCCGCCCCTACAACTTCCTTGAGTCGGCCAACACCTTCATGGGTTCCGTTGCAGCACCCATATACCTGATTGACCGCCAGGGACGTCCCGCAGGCCTGTCACTGCTCACCCTCGTAGGCAACAACAAGATTAAAAACAACATACTCGAGTTCACCGCCGAAGACAAATAATCCGGCGCAACTCGCCGGGCAGTATTGGTCGCGGCCACGCCCGGACAGTATCCCATCCATTCCGACATAACAAGCGGCCGATGCCACAAGACATCGGCCGCTTGCCGTAAAGGCTACCACCCGCCCTCGTCCCGACGGCACAACGCCGACAACCTTTCGTCCTCCAAACATACATACGCACAGAGCCATATATACGAAATAATGACAGAACAACAAAACGCCGACGACATCACCGAAAAGACCGTATCCGAGACCTCGATTGCCACCTTTGCGGATTTGGGCATACGCAATGACCTGCTGCAAGGCATCAGCGATTTGGGGTTCGAACGCCCCATGCCCATTCAGGAGCAAGTGATACCCTACCTGCTGGACAGCGACCGCGATGTCGTGGGACTGGCGCAAACCGGTACGGGCAAGACCGCCGCCTTCGGCCTGCCGCTGATACAACGCGTGGACACCACCAAGCGCCGTCCACAAGCACTTATACTGGCGCCCACACGCGAATTATGCCTCCAGATAGCCTCCGACCTGGCCGACTACGCCAAATATATCCCCTCCATCGAGATATTACCGGTGTACGGCGGCAGCAGCATTCTGAGTCAAATCAAGGCCCTGCGTGCCGGAGGCATCCAAATCATTGTAGCCACACCGGGACGACTGCTTGATCTGATAGACCGCGGCGTGGTACACCTGGACGATGTACACACCGTGGTACTCGATGAGGCTGACGAAATGCTCAATATGGGATTTATCGACAGCATCAACGACATCCTCGACCACGTGCCCGACAATCGCAAAATGCTACTATTCTCGGCCACTATGCCCAACGAGGTAGCCAAGATTGCACGACGCTTCATGCACGACCCGGTCGAAGTCGTCATCGGACACCGCAACCAAGGTGCCGAAAACGTCCGTCACATCTATTACATGGTCGCAGCCAGAGACAAATATCTGGCGTTAAAACGCATCGCCGATGACTGTCCGAACATTTACGCTATAGTATTCTGCCGTACGCGTTCTGAAACACAGGATATTGCCGACCGCCTTATTTCGGACGGATACAACGCCGACTCGTTGCACGGCGACCTCTCGCAGCAGCAGCGCGACATCGTCATGAAAAAATTCCGCGAGGGCCACATCTCCATCCTCGTGGCTACAGATGTCGCCGCACGCGGCCTCGATGTAGACGACCTGACGCATGTCATCAATTTCGGCCTGCCGGACGATACCGCCGTATACACCCATCGCTCGGGACGCACCGGACGCGCCGGCAAAACAGGCATATCAGTAGCAATAATACACACCCGCGAACAGGGACGTCTGCGCCAAATCGAACGATCGATAGGCAAGAAATTCGAACGCTGCAACGTACCTACGCCACAGCACATCATCGAGAAACAGCTTTACAACCTCGCCGACCGCCTCGAAAAGGTCAAGGTAGATGACAATGAAATCGAAAAGTATCTCCCCGGCATATCAAAAAAACTGTCATGGCTGTCCGGCGAAGACTTGCTGAAGCGCGTATTATCGCTCGAATTCAATCGCTTGCTCGATTATTACAAAGACGCTCGCGACATAGATGTGCCGGACACCAAGGAAGGCAGGCGGGGCAAGAATGATAAAGAGCGACCGCACCGCGACCGCGCATTTGCCGACAACGGCGACCGCCCCGTCTCCGATGCCGACAAAGACCGACGCACCGCCGATGCAGGCATGGCTCGAATATATGTCAACGCCGGAAAAGCTCAGGGCTTCTACGCCGGCAACCTCATCACGATGATCAACCGCGGCACGCGCGACAAGCGCATCGATGTGGGTCGTATCGATCTGCTTGCCGACTACACCCTTTTCGACGTGGCAGACAAGGATGCCGCCATCGTGGTCAAGGCGCTGCGTGGTGCCGACTTCTTCGGACAAGTGCTGTACAGCGAGGTGGCTGAGGTGGACAAAGATTACGCAGATGCCTCCAAGCGCAAAACCGCACGCAAAAAACGCGACGACCGCGCCACGCGCGACCACGTCTCCGGTTCCAAAGGACGCGAATTCAAGCCAAAGGACAGACATACCAAAGACAACGGCTTCAAGGCCAAAGGGCGCAAAGACAAAAAAGACAGCGAAGGCAGTTTCAAGAAGAAGCACAAGCGTAAGTGACGGTCATACATCCTCATACATGATCCGAAACAACTCATAGCCTATCCCTCCTCATACATCTATCCTCATACATCCATCCTCGTAACAATATGCTGAGATACACCATAGCACTCATCGTTGCCATAGCGGCTTTGACCGTACAGGCACGCACCGCCGCCGATTTCTTCGGCATGGCCGAGGCTGATACAGCATTCGATGCCATCAGCGCCACCACACGCCTGGACATGCTCGACTACGCACACTCGGGACTTACAACGCCCTCCAACAACCGTCAAGGTGGAGTGGCACGCATCATTTCGGTCTCCGACAAGTCAATAAAACTGACACCGGCAACCTCAGTCGAAGCTTCGCTCGACATACTCACGGCAGGCAAAGACACGGTACTGATGGTCATCGAGACCCTTCCGCTGCCCCAGAAGGACAGTCGCATATCATTCTACGACACGCAATGGCGTCCGCTAAAGAAGATTCCGTTGGACACGCCCAAGATCTCCGACTGGATTGCGACAAAAGACAAGGCCACACTCGAGCAGGCACGGCAACAGCTGCCCTTCATTCTCTCCACTGCCGAGTACGACCACGAGACACGCACTCTTACGCTTACAAGCTCCATGGATCGGTACTATGTATCCGAAGACACCCCGGCGGCATTGGCACAAATGCACAAGCGTCTCGACTTCAGGCTCGATGACAAAATGCACTTCACACGCATAACGCCACGACCATGAACGCCTGCGCACAAGACAGTGCCGACAGCCGTGACGCGCTGTCCCTGCTTCAGCTAAACACCCTGGTGCGCGATGCCATCAGCGCCGCCGCCGGCATCCACGATGTCTGGATTACAGCCGAGACCTCGGACGTGCGCCAATCCGGCCCCAATTGCTACCTGCAATTAATCCAGAAAGACGAGCAAGGTGCGACAGTAGCACGCATTTCGGCAAATATATGGGGCAATGTATGGTCCTCAGTGTCGCGCAAATTTGCCGTGGCCACCGGGTCCGCACTCGGCTCGGGTATACGCATCATGCTACGCGGCTCGGTGTCGTTCCATCCGTATCACGGCATTGCACTGACCATCACCGATATAGACCCATCATATACCATAGGTGATGCCGAGCGGCGGCTACGCGAGCTGCGACAAAAGCTTACACAAGAAGGACTCATAGGACTCAACCGGAGCGTACCTTGGGGCGACATGCCACAACGCATTGCCGTCATCAGCGCCCCCGGCGCCGCCGGATATGGCGACTTCAGCCACCAATTGTCGCACAACGAGGCGCATCTGCGCTTCACCACCGGGTTGTTCCCCGCCGTCATGCAGGGCCAAAACACGTCTACGACCGTCATCTCTGCGCTCAAGGACGTCATCGCCGAACGCATACGCTGGGACTGCGTGGTCATCATCCGCGGCGGAGGAAGCACCAGCGATCTCGACGCCTTCAACGACTACGCCCTCGCCGCCGCAGTGGCCCGCTGTCCGCTGCCGGTGATTGTCGGCATAGGGCACGAACGCGACCACACTATACTCGACGAAGTGGCCAAGGTGAGCACAAAAACGCCAACGGCTGCCGCCGAGTGGCTCATAGCAAAGGGCAAGAGTGCCCTGCGGCGATTCGCCGACCTGGGCAACACCATGGCCCTACTGGCTCAAAAAATCCTCGCAGACAATCGCACACGCTACACCGAAGCGGCATACGCACTGCCCTCCACGGCCCAACGTGCTATAGCCGATGCACAACACGCCCTACGAAGCTACGCCACCTCACTATATCGCGACGTCGCCGACACCATCTCGGATGCGGCACGCACACTTTTACAGTCAGCCTCAGCCATAGGGCATGCCGCCACATCCGCCATCACGACACGGCGCAATGCCCTCGACGCTGCCGCAGCAACAATACCGCCGGCGATAAACGCACGATTGCACATAGCCGACAGCCTCTTAAAATCCAAGGCGACACTACTTGACGCCCTATCGCCCGAAAAAGTTCTGGCTCGCGGATACTCCCTGACATACGGAGCGGACGGACACATCCTCACCGAAGCAGACGCCGTAGCCGTCGGCGACATCATCACAACTCGGCTTGCCGGCGGCTCAATAATACAATCACAGGTAACATCTAAAGACAACCCCAATGGATAACAACAACGCACCCAAGACATACGTCGAAGCAATCGCCGAACTCGAGGGCATCATCACCTCGCTGCAAGACCCGGACTGCGACATCGACACCATGGTCGCCAAGACCCGTCGCGGAGCCTTCCTGCTCAAGTTCTGCCGCAGTCGCCTGACCACCGTCAGCCAAGAGTTGGACACCATATTGGACGACATCCGCGAAACGCCCGAACAAGATTGAGCTATGGCCAAGAAACACGCTGCATCCAACAAGACCAATGCCGCAAGGTTGCTCGATGCCGCCGGCATAGCTTATACACTCGTACCCTACCCCGTAGACGAAGAACATCTCGAAGCCACACACGTTGCCGAGTGCCTGGGCGAAGACATCCGCCGGGTATTCAAGACCCTTGTACTGCGAGGCGAACGCTGCGGACTGTTTGTATGCGTCGTCCCCGGTGATGCCGAAGTCGACCTCAAGAAAGCTGCTCGCGCCATAGGCGACAAAAAGGCCGACCTTATAGCCGTGCGCGAGTTACTGCCCCTTACAGGATACATACGCGGCGGATGCTCGCCCATAGGGATGAAAAAAGCACTACCCACGCTGATACACAGTACTGTAACCGATTTTGACACCGTATACGTAAGCGCCGGCATCCGCGGCCTCCAACTATGCCTCGCCCCGGCAGCCCTCGTGTCCGCTTCGGCAGCCACTATCACCGACCTTATCAAAGAATGACATGAACACCTTTGGCACGACATACACCCTAACATCCTTCGGCGAAAGCCATGGCCCGGCCATAGGCGGAGTCATCGACGGCATACCCGCCGGTGTACACATAGACCTCGACCAACTACAGGCAGCGCTGGACAGGCGCCGTCCCGGACAATCGGCACTGACCACGGCTCGCAACGAGCCCGACAAGGTACAAATACTCTCGGGCATCATCGATGCAAACGTATGCGCCGGCACTTCGGGCACTCCGGACTACGTCACCTTGGGCACCCCCATAGGATTTGTGATACCCAACACTTCACATCACTCTAATGACTACGATACGCTGCGCAACACCTACCGTCCCGGACATGCCGACTATACCTACCAAGCCAAATACGGCATTCGAGACCATCGCGGCGGCGGCCGTGCCAGTGCCCGTGAGACAGCCGCACGTATCGTTGCCGGAGCCTTGGCTATGCAAGCCATGACATCCTACGGCATCGAAGTGCGTGCATACACTCGCGCCATAGGCGGCATAAGCGCAGACATCAACCCGATGGCAACAACGCCTTCATTGATAGATGCCAACGCCGTACGATGCCCCGACACAGCAGCGGCAGCCGCTATGGAAACAGCCATACTCGAAGCCAAGGATCGTGGCGACACACTCGGCGGAATTATCGAATGCGTCATCACCGGAATGCCGGCAGGCATAGGCGACCCCGTGGCCGGAAAGCTGCAAGCATTACTTGCCGAGGCAATGATGAGTATACCCGCAGCCAAGGGCTTCGAATACGGAATGGGATTTGACGGCGCCACACGCCAAGGGTCTCAAGTCATAGACTCCTGGATGCCCGCACCGGACGACCTGCGCGGTATAACCACCGCGACCAATAATTCGGGAGGCATACAAGGCGGAATCTCAAACGGCGAACCAATCGTAATGCGCGTGGCCTTCAAACCCGTAGCCACATTGCTGCGTCCGGTGCAGACCGTAGACAGCGAGCATCGCGCCGTCACCCTCGAAGTACATGGGCGTCACGACCCTTGCGTAGTGCCTCGCGCCGTGCCCGTTGTCGAAGCTATGGCCGCCATCACGGTATTCGGCGCACTGCTGCGCAACCGCATCGCACGCATCTGACAATAAAAATCTCATCGATAGCCCGACAATCCACAAAAAAAATATACCTTTGTATCGTCGTATCAAGCGGCATTACATATAATATTATCCTACAAATCTCACACTTAATCACTTATGAAAAAAATATTACTGACAGCCCTCTGCGCCATCCTCGGCGTATGCGCATATGCGCAAAAAGGATCTAACACTATCGGCGTAAACATCCTTTACAACACACAAGTGACCGAGTCAGCCGGCCTCGGCATCAAGGCCCAGCACTTCTTCACCAACAACTTCCGCGGCGAAGCCTCCTTCAACTACTTTTTCCAGAACGACAAAGTGTCGATGTTTGACTTCAACGCCAACGTCCATTACCGGGTAAACCTCTCCAAAGACTTCCATATCTACCCCTTGATAGGTCTTACCATAGGTCACTATATGTTTGACTTTGACGAAGTTGACAGCAAGACACGCATAGGCGGCAACTTCGGCGGCGGCCTCGAATACGACATCGACTCCAAGCTCACCATAGGCTTTGAAGGCAAATACCAACTGGTCGATGACTTCGACCAAGGCGTCATTTCCATAGGCCTGACCTACCGCTTCTAAGAAAAATACGCGACTTTCAGCCGTATACAAGGTGGCACGTCTTCAGCGGCGTGCCACCTTTTTTGAGTTCGGCAATGCTGCTGACTGCCGTCAAAGGCGTGCAAAACGCCGGAGCAAAAATACATGCGTAAAAAGTTGGCGTATTCGGCGAAAAAACAGTAACTTTGCACTTCGGAAGCGCAACAGCCTCCGGCAGCAACGGCACCGGCACACAGCCCTGAAGCCTGGACACTGCATCAAACAAAGCAAAAAAAGATACACTAAATAATGGAAAACAAAACATTTACCACCCCCGAAGCGCAACAGGAAGCCCGCGAACAGGCTCGTGCGCAACGTAACAAGAAAATCTTCATTTTCTCGTCTATCGCCATCTTAGTAATCCTCGTGGTTGCCGGAGCAGTATACTTTTTGCACGCCAACGCCGTAAACAAAGCCAACGATGCCATCGGCCTGGCCGACATCGAGACCAATGACAGCATCCGCGCCGCAATGTATCAGAAAATTGCCGATGATGGCAGCACAGCCGCCAACGAACGCGCGCAACTCATGGTTGCTATCCGCGCATACAACGATTCCAACTACACCAAAGCCATAGAATACCTCGACAAGACCTCGGTAAGCAGCGAAATCATTGGCGCCGGCGTTTACAGCCTCAAAGGTGACTGCTACGCCAACCTCAATAAGCTTGACGAAGCCATAAGCGAATACGAAAACGCCGTAAGCAAGGCCGACGGCAACCCCACGATTACACCTTTCCTACTCATTAAAATGGCCAACATATACGCCCAGCAGCAGAACTACGCGAAGGAATACGAGTGCTACAGCACCATCCGCACCGACTATCAGGCATACGTACAGCAAGCAGGCATCAACATCGACAAATACGTTGAGCGCGCACGCATACGTGCCGGGAAATAAGACAGCGCCAAGTCTCCTGACGCAAACGCTCTATATTCATAACCAATCGCGGACAGTGCTCCCTATCGCGGGAACGCTGTCCGTCGCATAATACACAGGTTTCAAGAAGCGCCAACACCATGTCCGCAGCACAAGAGACAGAACACTCCACCGACAACACCCCTCTCCACGCCACCGACAGCCATAACGCCAATGCCGATAGCTGCCAAGACGATACAGAGACAGGCGACATCGGCAAGGCAAATGACGCCTACCAAGCCAACGCGAGCACAGCCGGGAAAGCAGCGGAAGCAGACAACGCCGCCGCCCTCAACAGCCTTGCTACACGCCCCGTAGGCGCACTATTATGGCAATACAGCGTGCCGGCCGTGGCCGGAATGGTGGTTGTATCCCTATACAACGTCATCGACCGCATATTCATAGGTCGAGGCGTAGGTCCTGACGCCATCTCCGGACTGGCCATCACCTTCCCGCTGATGAACCTATCCACGGCACTCGGCGTGCTTGTGGGCGCAGGCGCCTCCGCACGCGTATCCATAATGCTCGGGGCCAAGCGTTTGCGCGAAGCACAAACCATACTTGGCAATTCCCTGGTAATGCTACTCATATTTGCCACGATATACATCACCACCTTTGCAGTGTTCTTGGACCCGCTGCTGCGTGCATTCGGAGCCAGCGACCGCACACTCCCCTACGCACACGACTTCATGTCGGTTTTACTTCCGGGCATGCTGTTGATGAACCTCAGTTTCTCGCTCAACAACATCCAACGCGCCTCAGGATACCCGCGCCGCGCAATGATGACAATGATACTCAGCGCAGTAGCCAATGCCATACTCGCGCCTATATTCATTTTCGGACTTGACATGGGCATAAGCGGCGCCGCCTTGGCGACAGATCTGGCCATGGCCGGCACACTGGTATTTGTGCTGTGGCACTTCTTTGACCGACGCAGCAATCTGCACTTCACCAGCGGGACCTACCGTTTGCGCCGCACAGTCGTCATCAGCATCATAGGCATCGGCGCCGCGCCCTCGCTGGTAAACGCTGCCTCCTCGCTCATCAACTTTCTTATAAACAACACCATGTATGCCTATGGCGGCGACAACGCTGTCGGCGCCGCCGGCATATTCTCCACCTACGCATCTTTGATTACGATGATTATCATTGGTATCTGTCAAGGCATGCAACCCGTGGTGGGCTACAATTACGGCGCCGGCAAACTCCACCGTCTGCGTCGCGCCTATATATTGACACTGGCAGCCGCCACCATACTCAGCATCCTCGGCTGGTGCGGCGCCATCTTTATCCCCGAAGCCATCGCCTCTATATTCACCACAGACGCAGACTTGGTCAACGCCACCGCACACGGGCTCAGCCTCGCCCTGCCGGCCTTTGTCTTCGTAGGATTTCAGATAGTGTCCACCAACTTTTTCCAAAGCATCGGCCGCGTTGGCAAGTCCATATTTCTGGGACTGTCTCGCCAGGTCCTCTTCCTCATCCCGCTGCTACTCATTATGCCCGGGATGTGGGGGCTGAACGGCGTATGGCTTTCCTTCCCCATTGCCGACCTCTTCGCCACCGCCGTCACCGTCATCCTAATAATTATGGAATTCAGGAGATTACGCAAAATGATTCCCGGTAGGGCCATGTCTTGACGGCTGCGCCACATATAACAACAAAAAGAACAATACAACACGATATGACCTTTGAGCAATTAGACCTCAGCGACGAAGTCCTTGATGCGCTATACGACATGAACTTCGAGGAATGCACACCCATACAAGAGCAGTCCATACCATACATCCTGCAAGGGCGCGACCTCATTGCCGTTGCACAAACCGGCACTGGCAAAACTGCGGCATACCTGCTGCCCATCATCAGTAGGCTATACACGGACGGGGCACCCACCGATGCCATCAACTGCATTGTCATGGCGCCCACGCGCGAGCTGGCCCAGCAAATCGACCGACAGATGGAAGGCATGGCTTATTACCTGCCCGTCAGCTCCATAGCCGTTTACGGCGGCACCGATGGCCCGACTTTTGCTCGTCAGCAAAACAGTATGCGTGCAGGAGCCGATGTTGTCATAGCCACACCCGGGCGTCTGCTTGCGCACATGCAAATGGGTTCCATAGACCTCAGCCGCGTATCCTTCTTCGTACTCGATGAAGCCGACCGAATGCTCGATATGGGATTTTACGATGACATTATGCAAATAGTCCGATGCCTGCCCAAGGAGCGGCAGACACTGATGTTCAGCGCGACAATGCCGCCCAAAATCAAGAAACTTGCCGAAGAAATACTCAACGATCCCGCCGAAGTCAGAATTGCCGTATCACGTCCCGCCGATGGTATCGACCAAAGCGCATACATCTGCCATGAGCGCCAGAAGACGCCTATATTGCTGGACCTATTGCGCAAGGACGGAGGAGCCAAACGCGTAATCATCTTCGCATCCTCCAAGCTCAAAGTCAAAGATCTCACGCGCCAGCTACGCCAGGCACATCTCAATGTAGCACAAATACATAGCGACCTCGACCAAAAAGAACGCGATGAGGTCATGCTCGGATTTCGTGCCGGACGCATAGACATTCTTGTAGCCACAGACATCGTAGCCCGCGGCATCGACATTGACGACATCACTGTGGTCATAAACTATGACGTGCCCTACGAAGCCGAAGACTATGTCCACCGCATCGGCCGCACCGCACGCGCCGGCAGCCAAGGCCGCGCCATCACTATGGTCAGCACCATGGACCAAACACGATTCGGCCAAATAGAAAAATTCCTCGGAAAGCCCGTGCGCAAAGAATCCATCGACCCATTGTATGGTGAAGCACCCGAGTACCACCCGGACCGACACATGGACTCGCACCACGGCCACAGTGCAAACAGGCGCGGCAAAGGCGCAGGCCCCGGCAAAGGCAAACCGCGCAACACCAAGCCATCGGAACGCCGCGACAAGCCAACCGACAATACCGAAAAAAAACGCCACAAAAAGCCCTTCAGACGCGACAACAAAAAAGACCGCGCCAAGGGAGACAAAACCGGCGCTAAATCCTAAACGACAGACGACCTCGACCGCACACCTCGCTCACCGACAGTACAAAACCTACTTGAAACGTCCTGTAAAGCCCGATAAAAGCTTAAAACGCAAGCAATACCGTTTTAGTATGCGTAAAAAGTTGGCGGTTTGGAAGTTTTTGTCTAACTTTGCACAGTTTTTCCCACCCGACTTAAAAGACAATGGGTACTCTCGCCGAATACAAACTACCGCTAAGGTCCTTAGTGGCAGGCACACACAAATTCAGCTTCCGTCTGACAAAGGACTTCTTTGAACAGATGGAAAGCACGGATGTGCGTGACGGCGACATCCTTGCCGAAGTCACCGTGGAATACACCGGCGATGTCTACGAGATAGACATGCACTGCACCGGAGCGGTCACCATAGCCTGCGACCGATGCCTGGACGACATGCAAGAGAGCATAGACGCCGGCTACCATACCGCAGCCAAGTACGGCGACTGCTACAACGACGAAGATGAAACCATGATTGAGGTGCCGCGCAGCGACAGCAGCCTGGATATCGCGCACATGCTCTATGACACGGTGATGCTTGACATCCCCATACAGCATATGCATGAAGAAGGGCAATGCAACAGCGCCATGAGTGACATCCTCAGCCGACATCGAGTCATTGACATGCAAGACAGCCCGGAGCAAGGCCAAGAGCACATCGAAGCCGATACGCCTAACGATCCTCGGTGGGACGCGCTCAAAAGCCTCAAAAAGCAAGACTGACCCCCGACGGGCGCAAGCCCACGGGACCGAATACAAAAATACACATTCAACACAAAAACAATCAAAGCACATAAAATAAAATGGCACATCCTAAACGCAAACAATCCAAAACTCGCACAGCCAAACGCCGTACACACGACAAGGCTATCGAACCCACATTGGCACTCTGCCCCAACTGCGGCGCATGGCACGTATACCATACCGTATGCGAATGCGGCTACTACCGCGGACAGCAGGCCATCGCCAAGAAAGAGGCAATCAGCTAACGGCGGACAAGTATTTCAAGCCGTCCGACACAGCCTGACGACACAACCTCCAGCCACGGCAATGGCTACGCACGACGCCCTATACATCGGCAAGCAATATGTCATGGCAAGGGCAATCACACTGCCACAGCATCGGCAAGACACACGACGCGCCGATGCCGTGGAAGCGTAGTCTATAGACTAAACACAAGCCACACATTCTATTACAACACACCTATGTTCAACGCACGCATTTCAGCCCTGGCATCATACGTCCCTGACGACATCCTCGACAACGACATGCTGTCCAAGATGGTCGACACAAACGACGAATGGATTACCACACGTGTAGGCATCAAAGAGCGCCGCATACTCCACAAAGACGGTGCAGGATCATCGTATATGGGCATCAAGGCCGTCAATAAGCTCCTGGCCGAGAACCCCTCAGCCAAGGCCGAAGATATCGACCTGCTCATCTGCGCCACCTCCAACCCCGACTACCGCTTTCCGTCGACAGCGTCCATCATTGCATACCACACCGGGCTTACAGGCGCATACGCCTACGACATCCAAGCCGCATGCGCCGGATTTATCGTGGCATTGCAAGACGCCACAGCATATATACGCTCCGGCATATACAAGAACGTACTGGTAGTCTGCACCGAAAAAATGTCCTCAATGATAGACTACACCGACCGCTCGACCTGCGCGCTCTTCGGCGACGGCGCAGCAGCCGCACTTGTACAGCCCACCGACCAACCCGATACAGGCGTCATTGACGGTCTATTCCACGTGGACGGCAGCGGCCTCGAGCACCTCGTGATGCTTGGCGGCGGCTCGGCGCACCCCACCACCCAGGAGACACTGGATAAGAAATGGCACTTCCTGCTTCAAGACGGACGCCATGTATACAAAAACGCCGTAACCGACATGCTTACCTCCACCCAGGACATTATGAAGCGCAACAAACTCGGCGTGAACGATATCGACTACATCGTACCGCACCAGGCCAATCTTCGCATCATCGAAGCCGTGGCCCAACGTGCCGGCATACCCATGGACAAGGTGTTGGTCAACATCCAATACCGCGGTAACACCTCCGCCGCCTCCATACCCATCTGTTTGGACGAATACAAGCACACTCTCAAGAAAGGCGACAAAATCATCCTGACAGCCTTCGGCGCCGGGTTCACCTGGGGTGCGATGTATATCGTTTGGGACATGTAACACTCGGCAGCGCGGCACTCCGTTCCGCACGCCCACGCACGGCACGCGGAGCGATTTACGCCACGCAGCCAAAGCATTGATAGCACCTTCGCGGTGCTATCAATGTTATATATACAATCACGGGACTCGCGCCCTGACACATATGCCATACCGTCAAAGCCAAAAGTTATGGAACATAAGCACAAATCCGGGTTTGTAAACATTGTCGGCAACCCCAACGTCGGCAAATCGACACTCATGAACGACCTTGTAGGCGAACGAATATCCATCATCACCTCCAAGGCTCAGACCACGCGTCATCGTATCATGGGCATCGTCAATGCCCCCGAGTACCAAATTGTATTCTCGGACACCCCCGGCGTGCTCAAACCCAAGTACAAGCTACAGGAGTCCATGCTTGAGTTCAGCGAAGGCGCACTCACCGATGCAGACATACTGCTCTACGTCACCGATGTAATCGAAGACCCGACAAAAAACGCCGACTTCGTGGCACGTGTAGCCGCTGAAGACATTCCCGTACTGCTGGTCATCAACAAGATAGACCTTCTGCAAAGCCAAGACCGCCTCAACGAGATATACGACCGCTGGCACCGGACACTGCCCAAGGCCGAGATATTTCCCACATCCGCTAAAGAGCACTTCAACGTCACCAACCTGATGAAGCGCATAGTCGAACTGCTGCCCGAAGGCGAGCCATATTTCGGCAAAGACGCCCTTACGGACAAGCCGGCACGCTTCTTCGTCACCGAAATCATTCGCGAAAAAATCCTGCTGGACTACGACAAAGAAATACCCTACAGCACCGAAGTCATCGTCGAAAAATTTGACGAGAAAGGCACATCGATACACATCATGGCCGTGGTATATGTCGAACGCGACAGCCAAAAAGGTATCATCATAGGCCGCGGCGGAGCAATGCTCAAAAAAGTCGGCACACAAGCACGCAAAGACATCGAAGCATTCTTCGGCAAACGCGTGTTCCTCGAGATATTTGTCAAAGTAGAACCCAATTGGCGCAACCGCGAAAACAAGCTACGCCAATTCGGATATATCGAATGACCGCACCGAGATAATCTAACATCACCCACGACCAAACCAATACACCATTATGGGAAAACTCGTAGCCATCGTCGGACGTCCTAATGTAGGCAAGTCGACGCTCTTCAACCGCCTTACCCAAACACGCACGGCCATCACCGACCCCACAGCCGGGACCACGCGCGACCGACAATACGGCAAAGTCGACTGGAACGGCATTGAATTCTCCATAGTAGACACCGGAGGATGGGTAGTCAATAGCGAAGACATCTTCGAGAGCGAAATCAACAAACAAGTCGAATTGGCCATCGAACAGGCCGATGTCATTCTCTTCGTGGTTGACTCGATGAACGGCGTCACCGACCTCGACGACCACGTCGCAGCCATCCTTCGTCGCAACCGCAAACCGGTGATTCTGGTAGCCAACAAGGTGGATTCCAACGAATGGCAGTACAACGTGCCCGAATTCTATTCCCTCGGACTTGGCGACCCCTACGGCATCAGCGCCGTCAACGGCTACGGCACGGGCGACCTGCTTGACCAAGTGGTGGCCAAACTTCCCGAGCAAAATGACGAAGACACCGAAGCCCTGGCCGACATCCCCAAATTCGCCATCGTTGGGCGTCCTAACGCCGGCAAATCCTCGCTCATCAATGCCTTTATCGGCGAAGACCGACACATCGTCACCGATATAGCCGGGACGACACGCGACTCCATATATACGCGCTATGACAAATTCGGATTTGACTTCTACCTTGTAGACACAGCCGGTATACGCAAGAAAAACAAAGTCAACGAAGACATCGAATACTACTCGGTCATCCGCAGCATACGCGCCATCGAAGCCTCGGACGTCTGCATCCTCATGATTGACGCCACACGCGGTATCGAGGCTCAGGACGCAAACATCTTCTCACTGATACAGCGCAACCGCAAAGGACTTGTAGTCGTAGTCAATAAATGGGATTTGGTGCAAGACAAAAGTCAAGCGGCCATCGCGCACTTCGAAGCAGCCATCCGCGACCGCTTCGCACCGTTCACCGACTTTCCCATCATCTTTGGCTCGGCACTGACCAAGCAACGCATTTTCAAAGTCATCGAGACTGCCGTGGACGTCTACAAAAACCGCAAACGCACCGTGCCCACCTCGCAGCTCAACACCTACATGCTCGAAGCCATCGCCGCATATCCACCACCCTCCAACAAGGGCAAATTTGTTAAAATAAAATACATCACCCAGTTGCGCGAAGCCATCATCCCGACATTCATATTCTTCTGCAACCTGCCACAATGGGTTAAAGAACCATACCGCCGATACTTGGAAAACAAAATCCGCGAACGCTGGGAATTTCACGGCACGCCCATCGCCATATTCATGCGCGAAAAATAGAGCTATACACAGCCGCGTCAGCCACCCCGGAGCGACAACCCGAAGTCAACACGCACGAGCTACCGCCTTATCCGGAGGGCGATGCACAAGATTACACGGCTCATTCGAAAAGCAAATTCCCATGAAATTGCTCGAAAAATTGTAACTTTGTACTATATTTACGCCGCAAGGCGGTAGAATATCGTTGCACACCCATTTTATACAGACAAAGACATCAATGAAAGTAGCTATTGTCGGCGCCAGCGGCGCTGTAGGGCAGGAGTTCCTGCGTGTTCTCGACCAGCAGAAATTTCCCATAGAGGAATTGAAGCTTTTTGGCTCGACGCGTAGCGCCGGCAGTTCTATTGTTTTCCGCGGCAAAAGCCACACCATACAGTTACTCAGGGACGAACCTGAAGATTTTGCCGGCATAGACGTAGCTTTTGTCAGTGCCGGAGCCGGAGTCTCTCGTCAGTATGCCGAGACCATCACCGCACGCAGCGCGCTGATGATTGACAATTCGAGCGCCTTCCGTATGGGCGCTGATGTCCCTTTAGTCGTTCCCGAAGTCAACGGTGCCGATGCCTTAGACACACCGCGCAATATCATCGCCAACCCCAATTGCACAACCATACAAATGGTGGTGGCCCTCAACCCCATCAATGCACTATCACCCATCGAGTCGGTACACGTCTCCACCTATCAAGCAGCCAGCGGTGCCGGAGCCTCGGCCATGGCCGAGCTCGAGCGCCAACACCGCCAGATAGCCGATGGCGAAGAACCCACCGTCGAAAAATTTGCCTATCAATTGGCCGACAACGTCATCCCCCACATCGACGTATTCACCGACAACGGATACACACGCGAGGAAATGAAAATGCACCTTGAGACCAAGAAAATAATGCACGCCCCCGACCTGCAAGTCAGCGCTACCTGCGTGCGCGTTCCGGTGATGCGTGCTCACTCCGAAGCAATATGGGTGCAGACACAGCGCGCCATCTCGGTCGAAGAGGCACGCACGGCCTTTGCCAACGCTCCGGGTGTCTCTTTGATGGACAATCCGGCAGCTCTCGAATACCCAATGCCGTTGCATTTGGCCGGCACCGATGACGTATACGTAGGCCGCATACGCCAAGACCTCGCCAACAAACGCGGGCTGTCCTTCTGGTGCGTAGCCGACCAAATCAAGAAAGGAGCGGCGCTCAACGCCATCCAGATTGCGCAGTACCTTATGGTACACAACCGTTTGCCACGCTAAGGCAAACGACACACCGGGCACAGCCCTAACGCAAAATACAGCGTCGGCATATCGCACCGACAACAAACTTTCATAAAAAAACAGCATCACTATCTGACTGACAAATATGCCTCCCCACCTTGCGCTGCTTGACGTGTCCCCCATGGTGACACAGCCCGTGCCGATATTCTTCATCGTTCTGGTGATAATATTGACAGCGCCGCTTTTGCTCAACAAGCTCAAGATTCCGCACATCATAGGCATGATTGTCGCCGGTGTCGTTATCGGTCCGCACGGTCTCAACGTGCTTGCCGCAGACGAATCTTTCTCCATCTTCGGACAGGTCGGACTCCTATACCTCATGTTCCTGGCCGGCCTCGAAATCGACATGTTTCATCTGCGGCTCAACCTGCGGCGAGGCCTGTTTTTCGGCATAATGACACTGCTGATACCGTTAGGTCTGGGCGTAGTCACCAGCTACTACATACTCGGCCTCGACTTGCTCACGAGCATGCTCTTGGGCGCCATGTACGCATCGCACACGCTTATCTCCTACCCTGTAGCGGCACGTCTGGGCATCACCAAGGCTCCGGCAGTAATCATAGCCGTCGTAGGCACAATCATAGCCGTCGTAGGCGCGTTGCTCGTCATTGCAGGCACCGTCAGCGTGGCACGCAGCGGCGAATTCAGCTGGGCGGAAATGCTTGCCCTGCTCGGACGCATAGCCCTATACTGCCTGTGCGTCCTATACGCCTATCCGCGCATCACCCGATACTTTTTCAAACGCCACGCCGACAAGGTCTTACAATACGTTTTTGTAATGGCCATGGTATTCCTGTCGGCATGGCTGGCACAGCTTATAGGTCTTGAGGCCATCCTCGGCGCATTCTTTGCCGGGTTGGTGCTCAACCGCTACATTCCGGCAGCATCGTCGCTGATGGGCAGTATCGAATTTGTGGGCAATGCGCTATTCATCCCCTATTTTCTGATAAGCGTTGGCATGATGATCAATCTCAACGTTGTGTTCGAGCAAAACACGCTCATCATAGCCTCGCTGATGATAGCCGTTGCTCTGGTGTCCAAATGGCTTCCGGCATACCTATGCCAAAAGCTCTCGAGCCTTGACAAGCATAGCCTCGGCGTCATATACGGCCTCACATCGGCGCACACCGCTGTGGCATTGGCCGTGGTTGCACTGGGCAACACCCTGGGGATGCTGGACGAACGCATACTCAACAGCACGGTACTTGTCATCCTCGTCACCTGCGCCGTGGCGCCCATAGTCACAGCCATCTCTGCACCGCGACTGCGAATATCAATGCTCAAAAAAGAAGAAGAAACCGGAGTCGAGAGTACATCCACAGGCCGCCGTATGCGGCTCAACAACACGCTCATAGCAGTACCAAACCCACAATTGGCCACAGCTCTGGTAGACATGGCCATGCTGATGCGCAACGATCGCGGCAAACACAATTTCTACGCCCTGCACGTGCGCAACGACAACAACCCGGCCGCACGCGTCCTGTCGCAAAAAACACTTAAGGTGGCACGACATACGGCCGCAGCAGCTTCAGTAACGCTCGAGGCTATCGACCGCTACGATCTAAACACCGTCACAGGCGTGCTCAACACCATCGAGGAAAGAGACATTACCGAAATTATACTTGGCTTGCACCGCCGCAGCGCCGTACTGGATAGCATATACGGGAATAAGGTGGATACCCTGCTACGATCGACCAACCGCATGGTCATCATCACCCGCATGTATATCCCGGTATACACCGTCACGCGCATAATCGTGTACGCGCCACCACGCGCGCAGTACGAAACCGGATTCAGTCGCTGGGTGCGTGCCGTGGCTCGTTTGACACGCCAGATAGGATGCCGCGCCATATTCTGCTGCCCGGACGAGATACAGCCACATATACGTGGCGTGATTTATCAAGAGAACTATGGTATACGCTGCGAGTTCCGCCAAGCCGAGGACTGGGATGATTTCATCCTGATTTCAGGCAAAATCCTGGATGACGACCTGCTGATAGTAATCGGGGCTCGAGTCAACTCGGTGTCCTACAACCAGGACATTGCCGGGATGCCGACATTCCTGCAACGCAGTTTTGCCACAACAAACATCGCGGTAATCTACCCCGAACAATTCGGGACGGCCGTTCCGTCTACAACATTCGTCGATCCCATGGCCAGCGACATCACCACTGCCCCCTCTCCATTGTGGCGTCGTCTGCGTGCGCTTCTTCATCCACGCCGAACTTAGCACGGCGCTCTCCAAATGAGGTGCCACTCCGGCAACAACGGCAAAGCGAGCCTTTTTATTTAGACAAAACAGCACAAAAGCGGGGTAAGGTCTCGGCCCACCCCACTTGTACATTATTGTCAAATATCCTTTTTCAGCGTATTGAAATCGTCGCTACAGCGTCACGCGCCGCGAGCGCACCTGCGTACCCATGAATGTGGAGGCTATCGCATCAAAGCGCTCGGGCAAATCCGTGGTCATATACGTGATACGGCAAGCCATATCCTGCCTACCGGGACTCAGCCGCATATCCATCTCGGGATGTCGGCGCAAATAGTCTATGAGCGAAGGAGCCACTATGCTTCCCTGCGTAAGAATCCGTACATACTCGGGGAGATGGCGGCGTATGACCGGCACCAATAGCGGATAATGCGTACAGCCAAGTATCAGCGTGTCTATCTCCTCGTCCTCTCGCATCACAGCGTCAAGGTCCTTGCGCACAAAATAGTCCGTTCCCGGGTTGTCCAGCTGCCCGTTTTCGACCAACGGCACCCACATAGGGCATGCATGCGAGGTCAAGCGGTAGCCGGGACACATCTTTGCTATTTCGATATCGTAGCTGTGCGACGCAATGGTTCCGGGCGTTGCCACAATACCTATATGCCCATTGGTGTCTATTTCAGCCAAGTGCTCGACCGTGGGGCGTATCACTCCCAAGACGCGTCGTGTAGGGTCATCACTGCTCGGCAAATAGCGCTGTTGTATGGTGCGTAAGGCCTTGGCACTTGCCGTATTGCAAGCAAGCACCACCAACGGGCACCCATAATCCCACAGATAGCGAGTGGCTTGCAGCGTAAAATCATACACCAAATCAAACGACCTCGTTCCATAAGGAGCGCGTGCGTTGTCTCCCAAATACGTAAAACGATATTGCGGCATGGCTTCCGCCAAGTCGCGCAGAACGCTCAAGCCGCCATAGCCTGAATCAAAGACTCCTATCGAGGGCTGTACCATTGCATCGTCAGTGTTTCATCGTCCGGCCACACAGCTCGGGACGTAAGCGGCGCGTGGCACACGTTACCCCGAGCTTGAGACCATCAGCCAAGCCGTTTGCGGATGGCGGCGGATTGTTCTTCGTAGCCGGGCTTGTCGAGCAATGCAAACATATTGCGTTTGTAGTCCTCGACACCGGGCTGATTGAACGGATTGACTCCGAGGATGTATCCCGAGATACCGCACGCCTTCTCGAAAAAGTAAAGCAGCTGGCCGATGTAGTACTCGTTGACGGCGGGAATGGTTATGCGAATATTGGGCACACCACCATCTATATGGGCAAGTCGCGTGCCGGCCTCGGCCATCTTATTGACTTGGTCGATATGCAGGTCTGCTATGTAATTAAGCCCGTCAAGGTCAGCCTGCTCGCGCGGTATGGTGAGGCTACGCTGCACCTTCTCGACAGATATGACCGTCTCGAAAATAGTGCGCTCGCCGTCCTGTATCCACTGCCCCATCGAATGGAGGTCGGTGGTATTGTCAACCGATGCGGGGAATATGCCGCGGTGTTGCTTGCCCTCGCTCTCGCCGTACAGCTGCTTCCACCATTCGGCCAGATAGTGCAAACGCGGGTCGTAGTTGACCAATATCTCAATTTTTTTGCCGGCGCGGTATAGGGCGTTGCGTGTAGCCGCATACGTTCCGGCAATATTCGTAGCATTGATATTTATGGTGCTCTTTTGCATCTTGCGAGCACCTTCAACAAGGTTGCGGATGTCGTGTCCGGCCACAGCTATAGGCAGCAGGCCCACAGGTGTGAGTACCGAGAAACGGCCGCCGACACTATCCTCGATAACGTATGTCTTGTAGCCTTCCCGGGTGGCGAGTTGGCGCAAAGCACCTCGCTTGACATCGGTGATAGCCACGATACGACGGGCAGCTTCTTCATGTCCCACAGCCTTTTCCAATTGTTCGCGAAGTAGGCGGAATGCTATGGCCGGCTCGGTGGTAGTGCCGCTCTTGGATATGACAATGATACCAAAACGGCGGTCATGCAAATACTGCTGTAATTCATACAGATAGTCCTCGGATATATTGTGTCCGGCAAAAACCACCTCGGTGGACTTTTCGCCCGGCTGGGGGAAGGCCGGCGAAAGCGCGTGGATGACGGCTTTGGCGCCCAAATAGCTTCCGCCGATGCCTATACATACCACTGTGTCGCAACGTTCGCGCATATCCTGCGCGGTTGCCATGATGTCGTCTATAAGTTCTTCGGGGGTGCGTGTAGGCAGGTCTACCCATCCGATAAAGTCGTTGCCGGCACCGGTGCCGTTGTGCAAGTGTGACAATGCCGTAGCCACTTCGGGCTGCAATGCTGCCACTTCGGCAGCGCTGATAGCCATGCCGACATTTGTAGTGTCTATCTGAATTTCCTTCATAGTGTATCTCGGTTTTGTTGTAAGTATGATTTGTTCATATACTTCCGATTAGTTTCCCATGACCGCAAGGATGTGTCTCAGACAAAAGTCTGGCTCATCTTGGCTAAGGCCTTGGCAGGATTGATGCGCTTATATAAAATATCATACACCGCATCCAAAATGGGCATGGGCACATGCAATCCCTTATTGATATCGTAAATGCATTGAGTGCCAAAATATCCCTCGGCGGTCTGTTCCATCTCCATCTTAGCGGCAGCCACCGAATATCCGCGTCCTATCATCGCCCCAAAATTGTGATTACGCGAGAAGCGCGAATATGCCGTCACCAGCAAGTCGCCCAGATATACCGAATCGGTAATACGACGCGCGTGCGGTGCCGCCGCATCCAAGAAGCGCTCCATCTCGCGGATAGCGTTGGACACCAGCATAGCCAAGAGGTTGTCTCCCATCTTGATGCCATGAATGATGCCGGCTGCAATGGCATAGATGTTTTTAAGCACCGCCGCATATTGTATACCATTGATATCTGTGGATGTTATGGTCTTGACCTTCTTGGATTCCAAGCATTTGGCAAAAATCATAGCATTGGATTCGTCCGCGCTGCCTATTGTCAGGAAACATGGATGATCAAGAGCCACTTCTTCGGCATGACACGGGCCGGAAATCACAAGAATTTGATTCCGGTCGCAGCCGAAACGGTCGGCCATGTAGTCCGTAATCAGCACATTATCATCGGGTACAATACCCTTTACGGCAGACACTATCGACTTGGAACTCAAATCGACATTAATTTTGTCCGTATGTGCCTTGAAGTACGGCGACGGCATCGCCAACAGCAGCGTGTCACACCGGCTGCACATCTCGTTAATGTCGCTGGAGAAGTATATGCGATTGACATCGAAGGGGACATCGCTAAGATATGCCGGATTGCGGCCTTCGCTTATGAATTGTTCGATACGGTCGTCACGGCGCATGTACCAATGTATGGTCTCACAGTCCTGCAGCAGTAATTTGGCCAATGCTGTTGCCCAACTGCCGCCACCCATGACGCATATATTGCCAGGAAAAGCCATAGTAAATTGTATCGAGAGAGGATGGTTAATTATGTTTCTTTATCTAAAAAAAATATCAGACACGGCATCCGGAGAGACACTGCAAAAAGTCGTCCGTCAATTGGGCTACTGCGCGGCGGCAGCAATCCACGCTCCTACCGTGTCAACGCTCACCGGTTTCAGTCCCAACTTGTGCTTTTTGTTGAGACCGCATAGATCCTGCTGAAGTTTGGCAGCGGTAGCGGCGGCAAGATCGGCCAAAGTATTGATGCCGGCCTTATTCATCAGAGGCACCCAGGCGGCAACTTCGTCCGTGCCCAATGCTTCGACAAAGCGTTCGGGGCCATCGCGCTTGACGACTTTCTCGGGACGCATCTGCGGGAAGAAGAGGACCTCTTGTATGGTAGTCTGCCCGGTCATCAGCATCACAAGTCGGTCCATGCCAATGCCCATGCCGGACGTGGGAGGCATTCCGTACTCGAGGGCGCGAATGAAGTCCTTATCGATAATCATAGCCTCGTCATCGCCTTTCTCGCTCAAACGCATCTGCTCGACAAAGCGCTCGTACTGGTCGATAGGGTCGTTGAGTTCGGAATAGGCGTTGGCCAACTCCTTGCCGTTGACCATAAGCTCGAAGCGCTCGGTCAGTTCGGGATTGTCACGATGGCGCTTGGTAAGCGGAGACATCTCTATGGGGTAGTCGGTGATAAAGGTAGGCTGAATGTAGCAACCCTCGCATTTTTCGCCGAAAATCTCGTCTATGAGTTTGCCTTTGCCCATGGACTCATCCACCTCGATGCCGAGGTCTTTACATGCCTTGCGGAGTGCGGCCTCGTCCATTCCCGTTATATCCACGCCTGTATGGTCTTTGATGGCCTGCGTCATGGTTACACGCGGGAATGGTGCTTTGAAACTGATGATATTGTCGCCCACACGCACCTCGTCCGTTCCGTTGACGTCACGACATATACGTTCAAGCAAGTGCTCGGTGAAGGTCATCATCCAGTTGTAGTCCTTGTAGGCTACATATATCTCCATACATGTGAATTCGGGATTGTGCGTGCGATCCATGCCTTCGTTGCGGAAGTTCTTGGAAAACTCATACACGCCGTCAAACCCTCCCACGATAAGTCTCTTGAGGTATAGCTCGTCGGCTATGCGCAAATACAGGGGTATGTCCAGTGCATTGTGGTGCGTCACAAAAGGGCGCGCGGCGGCACCGCCCGGTATGCTTTGCAGTATCGGGGTCTCAACCTCCATGTACCCGTGTTCATTGAAATAATTGCGCATGGAGTTGTACACGCCCGTTCGTTTTATGAATATTTCCTTGACGCCATCATTGACAATAAGGTCTACATAACGGCGACGGTAGCGCAACTCCGGATCGTCAAAACTGTCGTAGGTCTTGCCGTCTTTCACCTTGACTATGGGTAGAGGGCGCAACGATTTGCTCAGAAGCGTCATTTCTCGGGCGTGAACCGTGATTTCGCCGGTCTGTGTACGGAACACGAAACCCTTGAAGCCTACGATGTCACCGATATCAAGCAATTTCTTGAACACCACATTGTACAGGTCCTTGTCTTCGCCCGGACATATTTCGTCACGAGCCACATACACTTGGATACGACCGGCATTGTCCTGCAGTTCGACAAAAGAGGCCTTTCCCATGATGCGGCGGCTCATTATGCGACCTGCTATACATACCTGACGCTGTTCGGAGGCGTCATCTTTGAAGTTGGCACGGATGTCTGTCGAGGTGGCATCCACAGGATAAAGCGCTGCCGGATATGGTTCTATACCCATTTGGCGCAACGTGGCCAATGAATTGCGGCGTATCGCTTCTTGTTCGCTAAGTTCGAGGGGATTCATATATGGTTGTTTTTTCTTGTTTCATGTATATGATGTCGCGGCTGTCTCGGGGACATATTTGACGTCTCGGTGTCAGGCCCCTTTGGGCAGCGCCTTTGCCGTATGGCAATATTCAAGGGCAAAGTTACACAAATTTCCCCGGAGTGCCAAATCACTGTTTTCTCTCGGTGTTTCCGGCCGTTGCAACACTCTCCCGGGCAACAGTTTCGGCAAAACGCTCGGAAGCGCACTTGCGCAAACAGCCATCCGACATTTCCAACGCGGATGGCGTGTCCACATCCGCCGAGATACATAGCCAAAGTCGCTGTCGAAGCTACATTCAACGCAAACTTAGGAGTTATGCAACATTTTGTAAACACAATAATCCGTCCTTTGCACTGAGAAAAGAAGGCTCGGCCACACCGACAACGGACGGCCGATGGTAGCGGAGACGCCGCCACCTTGTCCCTTAAAGACAACACTCACCTATATAGTATGGATATAGTATTTCTTTGTATCATTGTATTTCTGCTGTTACTGGCAGTTTTCGATCTTTCGGTAGGCGTCAGCAACGACGCTGTCAACTTTCTCAACTCCGCCATAGGCTCAAAGGCCGCCCCGTTAGGTCGCATCATCCTCGTTGCAGCTACGGGTGTATTTCTCGGAGCCGCAATGTCAAACGGCATGATGGATGTCGCCAGACATGGCATTTTCCGTCCGGAATTCTTCTCCTTCTATGATTTGGTATGCATATTCATGGCTGTAATGTGCATAGACATAGTATTGCTGGACATCTTCAATACACTGGGCATGCCAACATCCACCACAGTTTCGTTGGTATTCGAACTTTTGGGCGCTACCTTCGTGGTCGCGTTGTTCAAAACCCATGGTGACTGTGCCGGGATGAGCGTTGTCGACCTACTCAACACCGAAAAGGCGCTGACCATCATCATCGGCATTTTCCTTTCGGTAGCTATAGCATTTTTCTTCGGGACGGTCATACAGTTTCTGACCCGTATGCTTTTCACCTTCCATTTCGGAGACCATCTCAAATGGAGCATCGGCATCTTTGGAGGCCTATGCTGCACAGCAATCGTATATTTTCTTATCATCAAAGGCATCAAGGATTTGTCCTTCATGACTCCTCAGGCAAAGGATTGGATACACTCCAACACCGGTCTGCTTATGCTGTACTGCCTTATCGGCTTTACGATACTGATGCAGATTCTCCACTGGCTCAAGGTCAACGTGCTCAAAGTGGTAGTGCTACTCGGCACCTTCGCCCTGGCTATGGCTTTTGCAGGCAACGACTTGGTCAACTTTATTGGCGTTCCGCTGACAGGCTTGGCTTCGTTCCAAGATTTCACGGCCTCAGGCGCCACAGATGCCCATACGCACATGATGGGCGTACTCAACAACCCTGCCAACACTCCGATATACTTTCTTATAGGCGCCGGAGCGATTATGGTGTTCACCTTGGCCACCTCCAAGAAGGCTCGTAACGTAACCAAGACCCAGAACGGGCTTGGCAGCCAAAGCAACTCGGGAGACGAGATGTTCGGGTCGTCGCGCATAGGCCGACGTTTGGTTCGTTGGACTCTGTCCGGCATCACCTGGGTAAGCAGCCATACGCCGTTGCGCGTGCGCCGCTGGGTGGACAAACGCTTCAGTATGGATGACGTCACTATGGAACAGGGACAGTCCTTCGACCTTGTGCGCGGAGCCGTCAATTTGGTGGTGGCCGGAGCGCTTATTGCCCTTGGCACCTCGATGAAACTGCCACTGTCTACGACCTTCGTCACCTTTATGGTGGCCATGGGCACCAGCCTTGCCGACCGTGCATGGGGACGTGAAAGTGCCGTATTCCGTGTAACCGGCGTCATCAGCGTTGTCGGCGGATGGTTTATCACCGCCGGCGTGGCATTCATAGGCGCCGGGGTGGTGGCAGCATTCATCTATTGGGGCGGACTATGGACCATTCCCGTAGTTGCAGCCATAGCAGTAGCCCTGCTCATACACAGCAACCGGCGCTACCGTCGGCGCAAAGCCGAAGACGGAGGTGATGCAATGTTCCAGACCATCCTCAGCACCGAGGACGCAGAAGAGCGCTGGCCACTATTGTTGGCCTACATTTCCGAGCGTCAAAGCGAGTTCATGACCTTTGCCCGCGAGAGCTTTGACGGAATGACCGGCGCATTCATACACGAGGATGTGCACACGCTCGAGCGCCTGGACCGCACGCTGTTCCACGGAAAAGACACGCTCAAGGGCGCACGACGCAAAGAAACTCTTTGCCTGCGCCAGCTACCGCATCCCACTGCTATCGAAAAGAGTACATGGTTCCACCTGGCCAACAACTGCTGCATGTCCATGCTCTACAACTTGCGGCGTATCAACGAGGTATGCAAAGAACACACTGAGAACAACTTCCTGCCTCTACCCAAGCATTACGTGGCCGAATTCGAGGAAATACGCTCACGCGCGGATGAAATCTTTGCCGATGCCTTGTCCGTGATGTCTTCGCGTAACGTGGAAGCCGTCCCGCCTATACGTCGCCGCTGCGATGAGCTCAAAGACCGTATCTCGGACGGATATCACCGTCTGCACGAGCAACTGCGCGAAGGCGATCCATCCACCATCACGGTATTATACGTCTATCTGAATATGTTGCAGGAGACTCAGGACTTGATTTCCAACGTTCGCAAGTACTTGCGTGCCTTTGCCAAATTATGCGACATAGACAGCCGCATCGCCGGACCGCGAGCATCCATGCCCACGCCCTCGGGAACGATAGTCTCTCCGGATCGTTTTGCAACCATAGACCAACGCCTGCTGTAGCCGTTGCCGCCGGGGGGTGTTTCGACAGCCAACGGCAGCAGCGACAATAAGCAATAGTCATGATAGCCATAACAGCGCTATAATCGCCTTAATAGCCATAGCCGCTATCCCAACGAAGGCTCACCATAAGCATAAAGCATAACGAATGCCCGTGGCCAATCTTACCACGGGCATTCGCTGTATTGCTACTAAACAATTGGGAACATGCGCGAGCCACCGTCAGCGACGTTGTACGCGATCATCGGCTGTCTGTAAGCCGTTGCGGCCTACCGGCAGGGAGAGTCCCTGGCGCGATGTACCCCGGCGACTGCCACCGCGGTTGATGGGTTCGCCCCATTCGTCAAGTTCTTCTTCTTGATCGGGTGCTTTCTCGCCGGGCTTCAGCTTAGGCTTGTTCTTAAGTATGGCATAAGGCTTCTGCGTGTCTATGGCTTTGGCATAGACATCCCACGCCAATTCATTGTCCCAATTGGCTTTAAGCTCAAGCTTCTTGTCAAAGTATGCGACTTCCTCGGGTTGAAGCCTCTCGGCGAAGTTGCCGGTATCCCAACGTCCGTTGCCATTGGCGTCTATAAACACACGTGCATAGTAGGTGCCTGGGGTAATATACGGCACTATGACCTTACCTGTGGCCGTATCCACAGGCACCGTACGCATCACTTTATCGCTGTTGTTGAGCAACTCGAAGCACAAGGCATGCCCATCCACCATACTCGGCTTGATGGTAAAGGCAAGGTTGGAGTATTCTTCGAGCTTCTTGATGGTGAACTCGTGACGCAAAGCCTTATTATGAATGCTGTCGTAAATACTGGTAACAGCAGCCGAGTCGACAAGCAAGCGATACTTGGCGCCGGGATCCCAGCGATAGTCAAACACACGGCCCAACAGCGGATTGAGCGAATCGGGACGCAACGGCGGCAAGACAAGGTCTTTCCACACGGAATCGACCTGTTGTTGCAAGTAAACACCGGTCGTATCTATACGCGATATTGGCAGGGCCGACTCTATCCGCATGGGAGCATATACCTCGTGTGATGACTGGCTTTTGACCGTAAGGGTGGCAAATTCGCGCTCGGGAACATTAAGGCTGTCCGCTTCCTTTTTTTTCTTCTTTTTTGAGACCTTTGGCGCGCGGTATATGAAATTGATCGTGTCATTGACCCATACGCGTCGGCTGAGTGAATCCTGTGCGGAGTGGTGCACGCTCACGCGCAGTGTGTCTATGGCCAGAAGCTCGGGGTCGCGTATCCAGTACGTAAGGGAGTCGCTGTTGGCATTGGCCTGCAACAGCGCCCAATCGGCATCGGTATCACCGTCACGCGGTCCGCCGACAAGCGTAAGCGTGGGAAGAGTGTCATGAGGAGCGCCCATGCCGACAAAGAGACGACGGCGGTCGGGACGCTGGCTGTCCTTAATGTACTGGGCATGGTAGTCTTCGTTGAACCACGTCAGTAGTACATCATTGGGAAGGAACAGCGTGGCGTCACGCTCGACAATGCTATCCGTACCCTCGGACGAACGCAAAGTATCGCTCACTATCGTAGGCCGTGAGGAAGGGACTATATCTAAGTCATAGAATGCTACATCCTCGGAGCGATCCCAACAGTTGTCCCGATTGACGTCATTAACGGCAAATATACGATAGGTACCGGCCTTGAGGTTACGTATCGTGAATTGACCGCGCTGATTAGTACGGGCTATGCGTTGCAGGGGCGACTTGACAAACGCGGTGTCCGACATGTCGGTGGTAACACCTACCGTAATACCCTGCGCCGGCTCGAGGTCGCGAGCCGATAGCACTATTCCGGAAATCTGCAGCGAGTCTATCGAATCGCCGGTGGCAAAGTCGATTGCAAAGCCATCGAGGATATTGCCTTCGTTGAGATCACGTATAGCATCGGCGAAGTCTATGGTATAGGTGGTATTGGGCTGCAAGGTGTCTCGCAATTCGACAGTGATACGTCGTCCGCCGGCACGCACCACGGGCGTGGACTTCTGCACAGGCGAGATTATAACTTTATTGAAAGCATCGTCCAGGCTTACATTCTCGTCAAAATACAACTCAAGCCGCGAAGGGGTTACGCCGGTCTGTCCCGGCATTGGAGTAGAACGTACAAACACCGGGGGCTGATAGTCGCGCGGTCCTCCTTCGGGATTACCTATGGAGGCGCAAGCGGCCAGCAGCACGGCAAATACTATTGCCGCCACCGCCAGAGGTAGTGCATACATTCCTCCGATTTTCGTCTCAGCGTGTTTAGTCTTAGCGTTCTCGTTGTTCATAACGACAAAATTACAACTTTTTCGGCAGATAGCGCATACGCTCTGCATATTCGCAACAAAAAGCCGCAGCCATCGCCACCTTACGGGCTTGACTGTCCGAAGGTTGCGATGGCCGCGGTCTAACTGTTTCGGTCTATGTCGGATTGCCGGACCTGCGCCTATGACATCAGACGGCAACAGCCGATTTTGTTTACACGACCTTATTTCTTAATCCACTTAATTGCGGACGCGTTGGCATCGGCAAGACGCACGATATACATGCCTGCGGGCAGCGCCTCGAGCGACAGCTCGCCGGCGGTATCGGCCACGCCATAGTATACGGCAGCACCGGCCAAAGTATAAACATTGACTGCACATGCGCCGCATCCGGTGTGTAGCATAGACTCAACGTCTATATATGCGGCAGCTTCCGTATCGGCAGTGACTTCATTGACGCCTTCCGTACCGGAGTATACGAAGCTGCGCACGGGCGAGTCGGCTGTATTCTTTGCAGAGTTGTCTACGTAGTATGCAGCACGTGTCTTGCAATAGTATGTTTTGCCGTCTAAGAGATACTTTCCACCGATCTTGATTTCGCCGAGGGCTTTGGTCATGGTCTCGAAGTCGCGCAAAGTAACCGAGTATGCCGTACGTCCAAAGGATTTAGAAGACGAGATGTATACGGTCACAGAAGCAAGGCCGTTCCATTTTTCAATAGACAATCCTTCGTTTACATGTATTGTAACACCATCGGAAGCCGGATTTGTGAATGCGGGAGCGGTGTAATCGGTACGGTTGACCGTAGTGAACGTAATAGGCTCGCTCTCGGTCTCATAGCCGCCTACACTTGTGGCAAGCGTGGCCGTGTAGGTGCGCCCGGTACGAAGCAGTTCGGCAGGCACGGTGACGCTGTTGGCCGGGCCTTCATACACATATACTTCGGAAGTTCCGTCGATTATGGCCATGCGATGCTTGACTTCCTGATCAATGTCGACTTTAGTCCACGTGATAGTGGGTGTGACCGATACACCGGTAGCCTTGTCGGCGGGAGCGGTGAAAGATATACGGCCACCCTTGAAGGACTGCACATCGGAGAGCGCATCGGTCATGTTGGTTCCGATAGAGCGTACGCGCCAATAGTATGTATTGCCGTTCTCGAGGTGTGGCAAGTTCATGGATGATACAGTGTTGCCTGCAGCGTCAAAGAGCGCTATGATATGGCTCATATCGGCTTTGTCAGACACTTCGATGCGGCTGCGCGAAGCACTGCCGTTCCACCTGAAGGAAAAAATTTCGGGGGCGTTTTCGCCGTTTACGGGGTAAGTAAGCGTAGCCTTGGTCCCGGTGACAACCTTGCCTCCGACAGTTACTGCTGAGTATTCGTTGCCGTAGCGGTCGTATACGCACACAGCCCATTTATATCCGGATGCCATGTCGGTCGGAATATCGTATGAATTGGTGTAAGATATGCCTTGTAGATACTCGCGCTGGCATGCAAAACCGGCTTCGCCCACGCTTTCGGGGAAGGCGTATACGGTGTAGCGCATACCGGGAACGGCATCCCATGTCAAGGCTGTACCCGAGATGGCTACATTCCCCACAGTTTTGGGCGACCAAACATGCTCCCAGGCACGTATTGGCGTCAATGCTTTGTTCTGGAATACTTCCTGTGCCAAGATTTTGCCGAAGCTCATTCGCTTGCCTCCGAATTTCTCTGTGTAATTGACAAAATCGCCGTAGTGGAAGAACACCATGCCGCTGGCATCATAGGTGTTAGCCTGACGGGCGGTATTGGTTTCATGAATATATTCTGAAGCCTTGTCGTTTACGATATTAGAGAGGGTCACCGAAGGATAGAAATGTCGGTCGAAGCGGCGAACTGCCACTCCATACCATTTTGACAACTCGGTGAAGCGGTTTGGCCAATAAATCTGAGGCGACAGGAAGTCTATATCTCCGGCATTGAGCCAACTCATGGGGTCGGAAAAAATGCTGCTGTACTGCCAGTCACCGCTGACGGGGGTCAAACCGTATTTCTCGATGTCGGGAGGACAAGCAACCCCGGCAGGCGAAATGCCGAAGGGCAGGTAAGGCTTCACCTTCTTGATAGCTTTTTTGACCACTTTCACCATATTATTGATGTTATTACGCCGCCAATCGCCAAGATTCATCGAGCCACCGCCTTTGGTGTACGCCGCATATTGCGTAGCATCTTGGTCTGCCCCCATGCCGGAGGGGTAGAAGTAGTCGTCATACACCACGCCATCGACATCATAGTTGGTGACAATTTCGGTGATGATATCTACGATTCGTTGTGTAACCTCGGGAATACCGGGATTAAGGTAAATTTCCTTGCTGTTGCGCACAAGCCAATCGGGGTGCGAGGTCTCATAATTCAGGGGGTTGCTTCCTCCATAGAGGCTCGTCGAACCCGAATAGCGATAGGGATTGAGCCACGCGTACACTTCGATGCCTACGGCATGGGCTTCGTCAAGAAGCATTTTGAAGGGATCCTCGACGGGCGTACCACCACGCGTGCCGGCAACCTTGTGTGACCAAGGCTCATACGATGACTTGTACATTGCATCGCAATTGGGACGTACGTGGAAATATATGATGTTGATGTTCTGGTCTTTGAATTGCGCAAGTTTTTTCTTCAGGAAATCGCGTTGGAAGCGAGCCTGAGTCTCGCTGGTCAACGGAGCGGAAGGCCAACTGGAATTAAGTATTGGCGACAGCCACAAAGCACGATGTTCGCGCGTGGGCATGGCCTGCGCTTCGGTCGGCTGTGCCGGTGCCGCCATGACCATAGCCAAAAGTGCGGCAGCTATTTTAAGTGATTTTTTCATTAACTGTTGTAATAAGTGAGTTCGATGTTGATTGTTGTACAGGTTCAAATACAACCGAAAGGCTGTTCGATGCTACGGGGTAGGCTTGCCATAAGACCATGCTAAGCATCAAGAGGCTACCGAGCAGTCTTAAATATACTCTAAAAGACAAACTTAAATAACATCAAAAAAACTGCCTTAGATATTCTCCAAGCTGCATTGTCAAGCAAAAGGCGGCTGCCGCCACGCTATTGTGGTGGACAGCCGCCTTTCTCTTGAGATGCTTAGATGCTTATGTCTTTAGAAAAGTTTGCTCTTATTGGGGTTGATGCAAATACCCATGCCGAGGTCGTTGGCGTCACCATAGTGCACGACCTTCTTGGTAGTGGGATCGTAGTAGCATATACCGGCAGGTACCTTGGAGTTGTCCTTGGCATCGGGACGGAAGCAGAAGTACACGCGTCCGGTGTCCTTGTCCAGGGCAAGCTGACAAGTGTAAACGCCCTCATTGTCTGTGGTGTTGATTGGGTCAGCCTCCATATGAATAAACTTGGCATACTTCGCTTCACCATACTTCTCTTGATATTTGGGTTCGTCAGTATAAGGGGGCAAGTCGTAGGCAGTAAAGCCCTTTTCCGAGCCTATACGCCAAACGTATATGGCCTTGCGTTTTTCGTCAACAACCATTGAACGAATCTTGATACCGGGGAAAAGCGCGGGAGCCGGCAGAGGCTTTGCCTCAGCTTCCTTCTGCGTGGCATATACATCAGTCTCCTTGAAACGATAGATGCCGTTGCCGGAGTAGTTCTTGGCCCAGTACCACCATCCATCGCTCAGTTTCTGGTGAGCCACGTGGATGGCGCCGTAAGCGATACCACGGCCGTAGAACGGTATAAGGTTGTTCTGCACCATGTAGCTGTCACGGCTATAGGTGCTGCCCGAGAGGACCTTGCCCTGAACTTCGCCACGAGCCTTGAGCGCTATCTTGGAGATACCGGTATTACGGTCACTATAATAGAGGTATTCGCCCACTGCAAAGCCCTGGAAGGGGTCTGCAAAGGCCGGACCTCCAACGTTGGTCAGCACAGTATTGACACCTGTACCGTCAGGGCGCATAGCTTCAATCTTGCCATCGCCGAGGACTCCGTTCTCATCGTTGATATAATAATACTGCTTGCCTGCATCGAGGATGTAAATCCAGCCCTCGGTGTTAGCCTTGCCTTCTTCGTCGGTTCCGGGGACATCGGCATATACGAGGTTGAAGCAGTTGTTGCCTGCGCTCACGCCCATATCATAGGGGAAAATCTTGGTGCCCTTGGGGAGTTTGGTGGGGTCGAGAAGCTTCATTGCCTTGATGTTGCCACCTTTCTCGGCGTAGTAGATGGTGGGCGCGGGTTCGGCGCAACCTACTTGTACGTTAAGATAGGTGTCTTCGAGACGGCGGTTTTCGCCGTTGACGTCAAACCATGTGGCAATCTGAACTTTCTGCGAGCCGATGTTTTTGAATTTCACGGCTTCGGGATATTCGATATTGCCCTGCTCATCAGAGTATCCGGTGAAAGCGGTCACAGCGTTGCCGTTGGCGTCAACAGTGCCTTCGGGGAATGTCCAGACATATTTCACCTTGAGATTCTCGGGGTTCGGGAGCTCGAGGTTGAAGGTCATCATGGTGTTGTTAAACTCCACGATTTCGGTAGACTGATCCTTGATGGTGAGTACGGGAACGATGTCATAAATCAAGATGGGGTAGGTTTTGGAACCGACACCGTCTACCGTGAGAGTCACCCGATATGTGCCTGCCTTTTTGTATTTATGCAGGGGATTGGGATCTTTGGAGCTTTCGCCATCACCGAAGTCCCAAGTTACGACTCCGGTCTTGGACGAGGTGTTGTTGAACTGTATGGTGGATACCACATAGTAGTCCAACGTATATTCGTCGCCGCTGATATTGTAGGTAAAGTCAACATCCGGGTTGGGGTATTGCTGGAAAGAGGGCTCTGCGTCCTTGCATCCATACAGTGCCAGCACGCAACCTAAAGCGATTAGCGATTTTTTTAAAAGTTTCATAGTTTGTGCGGTAGTGTCTTAATGTTGGACGTATCAGTTGATTGAGATTGTGCGTACATCGTTGGCTATACCCTCCTCACCATTGGAGTCGTACACGCGGAACTGGGCTTCAAGCGAGTACTTGCGTGAGAATTCGACTTTGTACACCTTGTTGGCGCTGTCATATATCCACTGGTCGAAGGTGATTGAGGCAAGCAGGTCCTTGAAGGCGGGGATATATGCCGAACGGACGGTGGAAATGATGGCACCGAGGTCATCATCGTAGCGGCAGAACACCCATTCTGCTGAATCGTAAACCGGATAGTAGTTGATACCTTCCTTCTTTTGGACATCCTTGGCAACCTCGTGTATAATCTTGTTGCCGGCTGCATCTATGGTCACGTAGTACCAGCCGATGATAGCAGCTTCAGACGCCTGGGTGGTGGAGAACCACAAGTCGGACTTCTCGCCGGCGCCGTTATCTTCCTTGGTCATGTCGATGTTTGTGGGGAAGTTAACTTTGTACTTGGCGTTGGCGGCAGCGAACTGCTCCATCGTAAAAGGATGGCTGATGTACACCTGACGCAAGGCATTGTAGTATGTCGAGTCCTTGGTCAGCAAGTTGATGACCTCATTATTGAATTCGTCGGCAAAACCATCGGGATAGTACTGATTGAAGCGATCGCCGTCCCAGGTGGCTATATCCGTCCAGTTGACAGGTTTGAGGGTGCGCGATACAGGCACGCTTCCTGTTATCTGGAACTCATGACCGGCCCATTCGGCCAAATCATGTGAGAAGCGAGCTATGGGTTGGTACGAACGCATAACCTGATTGTCAGCTACGGTCTTTGTGTAGTTGAGGCTGGCTCCGCCCAATTTGACTGTGGCAGCAGCAGACTCGTCGCGTACCACACGATACCAAACCTCGGAGTATGAAGGCGATGCCCCTTCATAGTCCACCGTATACTTGCCCTGGAATGTGAAGGATTCGCCGGCCTTGCATGCCGTCGAGCCTACTTCCCAATATGCGGTGGGCACTTTCTGTCCGGGCTCTACAACTGATTCTAACGGGTCGTTCTTCTCACAGGACGTGAGCACGGCAACGGCACCGAGGGTCAAGAGCAATGTCTTATATTGGATTTTCATCTTTTATTCTGTGTTAGTTGTTGCTGATTAATGTTGTAGTACACGCGGTGGGTTACTCGGCAGTCAGCGATTTGCGCACGCCGTAGTCCTCTGCCCAAATCATGGGCTTGCGCAGCCATTTGTAGTTCTTGGCAGCACCCAGACGCTCGAGTTCGGCAAGGTTGTATTTCTCCTCTGTTTCGGGGTCGTAGTTGTAGCGCTGCACCCAGGTGTTTTCTTTCTCGGCGTCGGTGAGGCCGTCAATCCAGAATGCCTGATAGAGATTGTACGGACGGCGCAACCCGGGATATACGATTTCTTTGTCATCGCCTATGCCATAGCCGTTGCGGTTGTTTGAGTAGTGGTAGCGGCGGAGGTCGGTCCACTGCTCGGGTTGCATGTACATGGCTATGTATTTCTGCATCATCAGGTCGCTAAGGGTGTACTGCGAGGGATTGAAGAAATAGTGCATATTGCCGATTTCGGACGCAGGTTTGGTTTTCTCGACCTTTTCGTTTTCGAGGAAAGCTGTCACCATCCTATCCCAGCGTTTGAGGGCTGTATTGGTGCCCTGGGGCCTGCATTGGTCAGTGGGAACTGTTAGACCCCCGGTAGGACTGGGGTTGTCTTTCTGGAAGCGGTCGAGATGACGTTGGATGTTCCATCTCGTGGCTTCCTTGGCCAAAGCGCAAGCCTGTTCTTTATTGCCCATCCAATAGTAAGCCTCTGCCTGTATAAAGTAGAGTTCTTCCATGGTGAACAACGGAGTATAGGCATCCTTAGCGGCTGCATATGCACCGCAGTATAGCGTCGGGAAGTGTGACTGCTTGTATGTCGAACCGGCACCGATATTGTTTTCAAGATAGCGCAACATCACTTTCTCGCTGGCGTTGGACGCGCTGATGGGGCCCTTGTTGGGACGGAACAGCAGTAGCAGACGCGGGTCGTTGCCGTAACCGTTTTCCTTGTCATAAAAGCCCTGCTTGAGCTCGTCTCCTTGGTTGATGACACCGAGGCAGTTCTCCATGAAGAACTTGGAAGGCACAGCTTCTGTCAGTCTATTATCACGCGACTCCCAAGCGTTGATTATGGGCTGGGACTCGGACCATTGTGCATTTTCCTCGGTCACGCCGCCATCGAAATTGTAGCGAGGCTCGCTGCCGAACCATGCGCCGTAGATTGCATCACCGCCGCGCCATGTGTCGATGGCCTTTTGTGCCGTCTCAATAATCTTTTGGCAAGTGGCTGCCGAACGGTCGACATTGGGGATATTGCGGAGCAACAGGCGAGCCTTGATGGCGTATGCCAGACCTTTCCATTTGCTGAGGTCGCCGGCGTACACGCGGTCTTGGGAGACGTCGATCTTCTGGTTTGTCTCGCAATTGACGGCCTTGCTGTAGAACGGGTCTTCTGCTCCCGGTTCGTCGGTAAGGTTGTCGGCTTCTTTGAGCATCCAGTCGTATATGGATGCCTGAGTGTCGTACTTGGGCGAGTTGCTCTCGTAAGCCTGACTGCGGGGCATGTCACCGAAGGCATCGGTGGTCAACTGTGTGGACATCAGGCGTATAACGCGTGCTATGTATTCGTAGTTGAGCGAGCCTAATGACTCGGCGTTTGCAATAAGTTCCTTGCCGTTTACACCTATGTCGTAGAAGTGACGACGCCACTGCGGGTGGCGGTTCATGGTCAGGAACTGCCAGCCGCTCTTGTATGCGTAAGTGCCTGTCTGGCTCTTGCCCATAGTGGTGAGACATTGCGACAGATAGATATTGTATTCGGCGTGGTCATAGTTCACCTGGCTGGAATAGAACACCAACACGGGAAGGCCAAGCGAGCAGGTATTGCGGTGGGCGACATCCGGGTTGACATTCTCATAGAGGACGTCATCGCAAGATACCGCAGTAACACCCAGCAGGGCAGCCAAAGCTATGGATTTTATCTTGTTCATATCTGTGTATGATAAAGTCGTGATTTATATGTATTGGTCGGAGAGATTTAGAATGTAACGTTTACATTGAAGTTGAAGCTGCGGAGGCTGGGGACGCTGTAGTTGTCGATACCCATGGAGCCTGTACCATTGGATGCGGAGGGCATCACCTGTGGGTCGGCGCCGGTATACTTGGTCAACAGGAAGAGGTTGCGGCCTGTCAGCGAGCACTTGAGGCCCTTGATGGGGTTGGAGCTGCCAAGGCGCTTCATAAGGTTGGAGAAGTCGTAGGCGAGAGTCACGTAGCTCATGCGCAAATACGATCCGTCTTCGATGAAGTTGGACGATACATTGTAAATATAGTTGTTGAATGTCGTCTGGTCAAGGATGACGGGGGTGGTGTTAGGTCTGTAGGTGCCGTCACCATTGTCTACCACACCTTTGAACACGACTTTACGGTTACGGTAGGGAACGAGCAGGGCATTCTGGCCGTTGGAGTAGAGGCTTCGGCCTGTGATATTGGCCACGTCGCCGCCGATACGTCCGTCAAGCAGGAAGGATAGCGAAAGATCTTTCCAAGTGAAAGTGGAACCGAGGCCGAGGAGGCAATCAGGTTCGCGGTTGCCTATATAGGTCTGTTTTACGGGCGAAACCTTGGGAAGGCCGTTTTCGTCGATGATGACGTCGCCGGCAGCGTTGCGCTCGTAGTCGATACCGGCAAGACCGGTGGTGGACTCGCCCACATATGCCACGGTGAAGATATCACCATACTGTCCGCCTTGGATGAGGGCCACGTTCTCGGGCAAGGAAACCACCTTGCCGCGGTTGTACGAGAAGTTTAGAGTAGCAGTCCACGAGAAGTCCTTGGTGGAAAGGATGTCCTGATTGAGGGTGAGCTCGAGACCCTTGTTCTCGATGCAACCCTCGTTACGGGTCTGTAGAATGGTTCCCGATGCAGGAGATACGCGCACGGTTACAATCTGGTTATCCACGCTGGTGTTGTAGTATGCAACATCAAGACGGGTACGATTGCGGAAGAAACGCAAGTCGGCACCAATTTCCCAAGACTTGGTCATTTCAGGCTCGAGGGTGATGGCCTTGGAGATGGTGGGATTGACACCGAAGCCCTTGTCGGGGAAAGTGGACCACTGCTTGTAGTTGTCGCTAAACTGGTTGGCGGGAGCATCTTTACCTACCTTTGCCCAGTTGCCGCGGATTTTACCGTAATTGAACACGCCGTTGGACGATCCTATGCCGAGGAGCTCGGAGAAGATGATACCACCGGTGAAGGAGGGATAGAAGTATGTGGAGGTCATCTGCTTGAGTGTCGAGGAACCGTCAAGACGGCCGGTTACAGACAGCTGGATGACGTTGCGATAGTCAAAACGCATTTCACCGAAGTAGCCGAACTTGTTGCGTTTGGCATGATTCAGGTAGACGTTGTAGTCGCCTGAGCCATATTTGAGGTATTCGTTGTCGCAGTTGTTGAGCGAGTAGAAGTCGCCATCCAACACATAGTGGATGCCACCGAGGCCTGCGCTATAAGACTTGGTCTCGGAGTATTCGCCGCCGACAAAGAAGTTAAGATTGAAATTATCGTTAATCTTCCAGTAGTAGTTACCGAGAAGTTGTGCTGTGGCACGTTCGCTACGCGAAGGCTGGAAGGTATATGTACCCATGCGCTCGTCGTAAGCCTGTTTGATAGCCGAGGGGAATTCGGTTCCTATCTGGTTGCCTTCTTCGTCATATACGGGGTCGAATATGAATTCTTTGCCCGAGGTAGTGAAGCGAGGCACTGTGGACGATTCGTAGGAAGACCAACCCTTATCATAGTTGAATTTACCTGTGATGGTCAGGTTCTTGATGGGTTCCCATTGAATCGAGGTGTTGATGATGACACGCGAGCTTTCGGTGCGGCTCTTGTCCATGTAGCGACTGTAGTAGGGAGACAGGGTTGCGCCTACGCGCTGGCTGTTGGTGAGGATGTCCCAGTCGTCGTAACGGTTGCCCCAGTTGGGGAGGCCGTTTTCGAGCCGGTAGTCAGCCATGTCGCGGTTGATGCTCCAGCCATAGATGGTGCTCATCGAGTTGCCGAAACCACGGGACTTGCTGTCGATGAAGTTGGCGGAGAGCATGATTTTCATGGCCTTTGACGGCGTAAATTCACCTTTGACGAACACACCCATGCGTTTCTTGTAGTCCTTGGGAACGACGCCTTCATTGTCCATAAAGTTGGCGGAAGCATAGGCCGAGTATTTGTCGTTGCCACCGCTGAGCGAGATGTCGTATTTCTGCATGAAGCCTGTACCGAGGAAGTTGCCGACGTTGTCATAGTATACATCGTCGCTGTTCATCTTCGGGCCCCAGCCGCCGGAGGAGTTGGCCACGTAGAAGCCGTTGGCACCGCCGATATATTCTTTCTGCAAGGAGGGGAGGTTGAGCGTATTGGAGATTTCCCATCCTCCGTTTACAGCAACATTAACCTTGCCTTCCTTACCGCTCTTTGTGGTAATGATGATGACACCGTTGGCACCTTCCTGACCATAGAGTGCTGAGGCGGCAGCGCCTTTGAGCACGCTCATGGTTTCGATATCGGAGGGGTTGATATCGCCGATGGACGAACCACCGCCACGGATAGGCATACCGTCTATCACGAAGAGGGGCTCGTTGGACTGTGCGTTGTTGATAGACGAGATGGCGCGAATCACAATCTGTGATGCCGAGTTGGGCGAACCGCCGGAGGTGCTGACCCGCACACCGGCCACCTTGCCTTGCAGCGAGTTGACAAAGTTGGCGGACTGTCCGGCGAGTACTTCGTCACTCTTGAGTTCTTGCACGCCGAAGTTGAGTTTGCTCTTGGCTTGGCTCTGGCCCATGGCGGTTACGACCACCGCTTCCAAGACTTCGGCATTTGCCGGCAGGTTGACATCGATAACTGTACGCGACCCGACAGTTTCGAAAACGGTCTTATGACCTACCATAGAGAAAGTCAAGACAGCATTGTCATTAGGGACATTGATGGAATACTTGCCATCAAAATCAGTGGCGACACCGGTCTTGGCACCCTTTAGGGAGACAGACGCTCCTAAGGCGGGCTCGCCGTCGGAGTCGTAGACGGTACCTGTCACGACTCGGGCTTGCGCCATTATCGTGATGAGGGAAAATAACAGTAGAAATAGCTGTTTTTTCATAACTAATTAATAATGTTTATATTCAAGGTTAACATACTTGTTTTAAACTGGTTAACACCGCAAATGTGCTACTCGAAAGATGTTTTTCCGAGAGTTTAGTTCGTCAATTGCATCACAATAGCACACCAATGAGTTCCAATGATTGGTCTTCAAATCGGTTTCTTGCGGGATTTTTATACAAACTTACCGCTTTTTTCGGACGTAGAAGCATTTTGTTAAGATTGTTTATACATCCTTTGCTAACATAAATATTATTTAACATTAGGCGACCATTCTCCGGGCCGAGATTGTCGCTCTTAGGCTGAAAAGTCACCCCGCACGCCGTCGGCACCGCGCACCTTACCTCGCCATCCGCCCGACAGCGCTTCATTATATACAACATTATATATACAACGACTCATTATATAAAAATACAGGCATACTATGTATAATGAATCGATTGCGAAAGTGACGCACACCGGCCAAGATTAACAATCTGTTAAGAATACAAGCCAACAATACCGTACCACCAAAAAAAACGCTAACTTTGTCTTTACGAAACAGAAAAATCCAAACACGCTAAACAATGGCTACAAAGGAACATCCACACCACATACTCGTGGTGGACGACGAAGAAACCCTGTGCGAGGCGTTACGCTTCAACCTCGAGGCTGAGGGCTACGAAGTATCGGTGGCCTATAGTGCCGAAGAGGCACTGGCACTGGACTTCCGTACATTTGACTTGATACTTCTGGACATCATGATGGGCGCGGTCAGCGGCACTCGCTTGGCACGAATGATCAAAAGCGACCCTGCCACATCAAACATCCCGATAATATTTTGCACCGCCCGTGACGACGTCGAAGATATGGTGGCCGGACTGAATCTGGGTGCAGACGACTATATCACCAAGCCCTACTCGTTGCGCAACGTTTTGGCACGTGTCAAGGCCGTATTGCGCCGCACTACCGGAGACAGCACTACGACATCACACGCATCCCACATTCTCGAATGCTGTGGACTGAGAGTGGACACGGACAGCAAGCAATGCACCGTGGATGGGAAGGACGTAGCCATGCCGCGCAAGGAGTTTGAAATTCTGGCGACACTGATGACCGACCCGGGACATATCTTCAGCCGCGAAGAACTGCTGGCAAAGGTATGGCCCGAACAAGTGGTTGTCGTGGACCGCGTCGTTGATGTACACATCACGCGTCTGCGAGCCAAAATAGCGCCTTACGGCAAACATATTATCACCAGAGCAGGATACGGGTATGGGTTCAAGCCATAAAACATCTTACCACCATCGGCTTTTCATAGGCCTTGTCGTATACTCGTGGCTGCTGGTCGGATGTTTTGCCGTATTCCAGTATTACCGCGAAAGGCGCTACAAGGCCGATGAATTAGATGCACAATTGCAGCTAATAAACAATAGGGTACTGACCGAATACGATACCGACAGCGTCTTCGACCCTGACGTTGCACGTCCATACCCCTTCAAGGACATGCGTATTACTGTCATAGACGATGACGGAAATGTGGTCTACGACAACTCGTTGGACCGTCTGCCTGACGCCAATCACCTTGACCGCGAAGAGATTGCGGCCGCAATGAAATCGGGACACGGCTTCAGTACCCGACGACACAGCCAAAGCACTGGACAGACTTATTTCTACAGTGCCACTCGCGGGCGAGATTGCATAGTGCGCACAGCCGTCCCCTATTCGGTGCCCCTGCAAGAATTCCTGAGCGCCGACTACGGTTTCTTGTGGTTCATGATAGGTATCACCATAACCATGTGTTTCTTCGGATACTGGGTTACACGCCGTGCCGGACAAAATATCGCACGCCTGCGCGACTTTGCACGACATGCAGAGGCCGGCGACCGCATATACGACTCGCCCGGCTTTCCGCATGACGAATTAGGCGAAATATCCGGCAATATCGTACGCCTGTATTCGCGTCTGCAACAAGCCGTCATAGACCGCGACCGCGAACACCGCGCTGCGCTGAGGCAGGAGCAAGAAAAAATACGCATCAAGCGCGAGCTGACCAACAACATCAACCACGAGCTCAAGACTCCCGTGGCCTCCATGGCTCTATGCATGGAGACGCTCTTGGCACACCCCGAGATGGACGCCGCACACCGCAACGACTTCCTGCGCCGCAGTCTTGCCTCTTGCCACAGGCTGCAAAGCCTATTGGCAGATGTGTCGGCCATCACGCGCCTTGAAGACGGCAGCACGGCCATAGCACGCACTGATGTAGACCTGTCCGACATAGTTTCCGAAGCGATGGCAGACAGTACGGACGCGGCTGCCCAAAAGGGGCTCATAATCACCGGCACCTGCAACGGTCCGGCAATTATCAATGGCAACGAGGCTCTACTTATCTCAGTGATGCACAACCTAATAGACAATGCCATAACTTACAGTGGGGGAACCGTCATAGATGTTCGTCTGGAATGCACCAAGGACAATGCAATACTCACTGTAGCAGACAACGGCGTGGGCGTGGACGACGAGCATCTGTCCAGACTGTTCGAACGCTTCTACCGCGTGGATAAAGGGCGGTCGCGTCAAGCCGGAGGCACCGGTCTGGGCCTTGCCATAGTTAAGAATGCCATATTATGGCATGGTGGTACCGTCGCCGTGGCGCACAATCGTCCCTCGGGATTGATATTCACCATTACCATCCCCATCAAGCGCTGATACACAAACCAAATTCGTAGCGACTCTCTCAATCGTCGCGATCGGTAAAGAATCTGTTGAAATTGCACAAAAAGACATCGGAGGCTTCCGCCAAGTCCTTACGCCGGGCGTACAAGTCAGACAAAGCCACGTCCCCTATGACATATTTGTACCCGGCACTGCGATAGCTCTCGTCTATGTGCCGCCACGGCAGCAATGCGACAACATCTGTGGCATTGTAGCGTGCATATACGTGCAATACAACGTCATCGGTGAAGGTCGGGCGGTTGGCAAAACCCATTTTCTTGTACTCGTAGCGATAGTCATGACAGCGAGCCATGACATCGCTGAGTATGGACGATGCCGTTGGACTGCCGCCCGCGCCCTTGCCGAACATGAACTGGCGGTCATAACACTCGCCGCGTATGACCACGCCGTTGTACTCATTGTCCACCCCATATATATAACGGTCGGGAGTAACAAATTCGGGCATCACAAACATGGTAAAGCGGTCGGGAGCGACTTTGGCCACCTGTGCCACAAGCTTGATTTTTGCTCGTTTTTCGAGCGCATAGCTGATATCGTTGTCATTTATGGACTGTATTCCATAAGCAAAAACCCCGGCAGGAGACACGTACACGCCCAAGGCGTGCATAGTAATGATGACCAACTTATTGAGTGAATCTATGCCGCTTAGGTCAAGCGATGGGTCGCTCTCGGCAAAGCCCAAGCGTTGGGCCAAAGCCAAGGCCTCGCCATAGCCCTCACCATGGTCGAAGACGCGCGAAAGGATGTAATTGGACGATCCGTTGAGAATGCCGCGAACCTCCAGCAACAAATCGTTATCGTAGTACTCCTCAAGATTGCGTATCACAGGAATCGAGCCGCATGACGAGGCATCATAGAGCAGCGCCCCGCCGCCGTAGCGTTGCAGGGATATGAGTTCGGGTAGATGGGCGGCTATCATGGCCTTATTCCCGGACACAACCGACAGACCGCGCCGCAAGGCCCGGCTGACGATACCGAAGGCTGCATCGGCATCGTCTATAACTTCGACAACAAGATTTATATCATTGTCATCGAACACCTTGTCAGCGTCATCCGTAATCAGGGATGTCGCAATGTCCGCAGGTCTGGGGCGATGTATATTACGCACAACGATATGGCGTATGGAGGCATGAGCATTGGCGCAGGTCGAGAGTACACGGCAAAAAGCTGTTCCCACCGTACCAAGCCCGAACAAGGCTATATTGAGATGTGTGGATTGTATTGGCATATCCTATTATATTGAGACTAAATAAATTGTGTAAGAATGGCGTTAAGCTGTGCATGTTCGACCAAAAATCCGTCATGCCCCATCGGCGAATCTATTTGGCGATACACTGCATTGGGTATATCGGCTGCGAGACGCTGCATGTCCTCAGGCGGGAAAATGTTATCGGATGTGATGCCGACAACTATCGTTGGAGCGGTTATACGCTTCAAAGCGGCCTTGACTCCGCCGCGCCCACGCCCGACATCGTGCGTATCAAAGGCGTCGAGTATCGAGATATACGAATAGGCATTGAAGCGTTGCACAAGTTTTTGGCCTTGGTGTCGCTGGTAGGTACATGCGCGATGCGTTGTCGGAATGCCATCAGAACTTTCAATATCGCGCTGCGTGGCGTTATACCCGCTTCGACCACGATACGTCAACATCCCAATGGCACGCGCCGCGGCCAGTCCCGCTGCGCCCGCGTCCGGTGTATGCGCCCCGAAGGTGGCGTCCGCACGTATTGCCATACGCTGAGCCTCGTCTATGGCCAAGGCCCAAGGCGTGGCGCATGCATCGGTAGCTATGAGCGCAAGTGTGCCAATGCGCAAAGGCTCCTGAATGGCCCATTCGACAGCCTGAAACCCACCGACACTACTGCCCACAAGTGCGTGTATGCAGCCAATGCCCAAATAATCGGCCAGTAACTGATGTGCCCGCACCATGTCGGCTATGGTGACAGCCGGGAAGTCCTCGTAGTAGCAATGTCCTGTAGAGGGGTTGACACTCAAGGGCCCGGTAGTACCATAGCATGAACCTAAGATATTGGCACACACTATGCAATACTTCTCCGGGTCGAGAAAACCACCGGCCTCCACCGTATGCGGCCACCAGTCGGCCACCTCGCTATTGGCCGTTAACGCATGACATACCCATACGACATTGGAACACTTGGCATCGGGCTTGCCGTAGATGTGGTATGCAATCTCCAGCCCTTCGATAGAACCGCCCTGCTCGAGAACGAAAGTCCCGGGATGACGATATATCTGCGGATTATTCATCGAAGTCTATATTACTGAATGCTTGTTCGAAATCGGCAATGATATCCTCAACATCTTCCAGCCCCGGCGACAAACGTAGCAGCGTGGGGGTGACTCCGGCGGCAATTAAATCGCTTTCGCTGAGCTGCCGGTGTGTGGTGGAAGCGGGATGGGATACGGCGGTAATCGAATCACCTATCATTGTCTCATGCACAACCAATTGTAGCGACTCGACAAAGTTTATTGTCGTCTGCAACGTGCCGCGCAATTCGACACACAGCACCGCACCAAAGCCATCGCGGAAATACTTGGCTGCATTTGCATGGCCGGGATGGTCCTCAAATCCTACATAGCTCACGGCTCTGACCTTAGGATGCTTCTTGAAATATAAGGCCAATCGTTGGGCCGACTGCACTTGATGACGCACGCGCAGCGCAAGCGTCTCCACGCCCAATGCCAGCAGATAACTATCAAAAGGAGACGGACACACACCAAAATCGCGCATACCATCGACACGGCACTTCGCTATAAAGGCGGCCTTGCCGAAGGCATCACAGAGATTGAGCCCGTGGTAGCCGTCATCCGGGCCGGCAATATGCGGGAAGCGACCCGATGCGACCCAGTCAAAGTGTCCGCTGTCAACGATGATACCACCCATGGTTGTACCATGTCCGCCTATCCATTTGGTGGCGCTGTCAACGATGATGTCGGCGCCAAAGTCAAAAGGATTGCACAGGTATCCGCCGGCGCCAAAGGTATTATCTATTACCAATGGGACATTGTAGCGATGTGCAACGGAAGCAAGGCCCTCAAGGTCGGGCACATAGCATGTCGGATTACCCATGGATTCGGCATATATGGCGCGTGTTCCTCCATCTATAAGAGCTTCAAAAGCCTTCGGGTCGGTGGATGAAGCTATGCGCACGTCCACTCCCAAGCGGTGCAACGTGTGGCGATACAGGTTATAGGTACCACCGTACAACAAGGGCGATACAACTATATTCTCGCCTTGAGACGCCAGCGATGTAACGGTGAGTACGACGGCAGACATGCCTGAGGATGTAGCCAAAGCCCCTACTCCGCCGTATAGTGCAGCCACGCGCTCCTCATAGGCACTTGTGGTGGGGTTCATCAGTCTGGTATAAATATTGCCGCCGGCGCTAAGGTCAAAGAGCCTCGCCGCATAATCACATTTAGGGAAACGATAAGCCGCCGTAGGATAAATGGCAAGTCCGCGGGCGCATGTCTTGTCGTCCTTGTCCAGTCCGGCATGGATCTGGCGTGTCGCAAAGTGTAGCTTGGTATAGTCCATTGTGCGTTGTATTATGTTGTTTCTAATTAGTGCATACAAAAAGCGCCAACCCCGTGTGGGAGTCGGCGCGATGTCTTATCAATACTCGTAATAAAGGTATGCGTGAAACATCTACATCCGACTCCCTGAGCGTCGCATGCACATCATCATACCTATGGACATGACTGCTGTCAATGTCCGCGGTGTCATTATCGATGCTATGTGCATTTTGCGTTTCACTGTCGGATTATGCTTCTACATTTTGCAAGGCCACAATCACCTTCGGGGCGTCCGGCCTTGGTTTTCGGCTGCAAAGTTATCAATTTTCCACCAATTATCAAAAGAAAAATTCATTTTGCCCGGCGCAGCAGCCATCACGCATAGTCACGCGCACGGCCACACAACGAGCTAATCAGCGGCAGCAGTGTGACTTGGCGGCATAAAATACATCAGGGCACGGGCGTGCCGAATACGCCGAGGAAGTACGTCGCCACTTGGACGTAAATGACCAGGCCGACTATATCATTGGATATTTGAATAAAAGGACCGGTGGCAAGTGCGGGGTTGATGTGCAACTTTTCGAGTGTCAGCGGTACTACCGTGCCCAGAATTGTGGCAAACATCACCACAATAAACAGTGATACTGCCACGGATATAGTCACTGCAAATTCATCGGGCAAAGTGATTAGATTGTACACTAATACGACAGAAGATATTATCGTGGCATTCATCAGACCTATAAGCACTTCCTTACCTAATTGTCTACTGAATTCCTTGATTTCGAGCGTGCCGTTGGCCAAAGATTGCACCACGATAGCCGAGGCCTGCACACCCACATTACCGCCTGTACCACCGATAATCGGGATAAAAAGCGCCAGAGCCGTGACGGCCTCCAACTTGGCCTCAAAGGTGCCGAGAATGAGCGAGGCTAAGATTCCGGAGGCAATACCTATAAGCAGCCACGGGATGCGGGCCTTGGTCTGTGCAAAGATGCTGTCATCTGCATCGACGTCACTCGAAAGACCGGATGCCAATTGGTAGTCGCGTTCTGTGCTTTCGCGAACCTGGTCCATAACGTCATCGACGGTGATACGACCCAGCAGACGGCCTATCGAATCGACAACGGGCATGGCCACGAGATCGTACTTTTCGAAGTCAAGGGTAACATCGTCTATAGGCGTGTCCACTTTCACGCTCACGGGGTCGGTCTCCATGACGTGTTTGATTTTTGACACCGAAGGATGCGTAATCAGCTTCTTCAGGGGCAGCACGCCTCGCAATTTGTGGTCATCATCGACAACATATACGTAGTATATTTCGTCCATATCCTCAGCCTGCATACGCATCTGCTTGATACACTCAGGCATAGACCAATTCTCGTTGACGACTATCATCTCCGTACCCATAAGGCCGCCGGCGGTATCTTCATCGTACTTCAACAGGTCGATGATGTCACCGGCCTGCTCAACGTCGTCTATGTGCGAGAGGATTTCATCGCGGTCCTCCTCGTCCAATTGTTGTATAAGGTCTACGGCATCGTCTGTGTCCAAGTGGTCTATCTGCTTGGCAATCTGCTCGGCAGGCATAGCATCCAATAACTTACGCCGGTCGTCTTCGTCCAATTCCATGAGGACGTCCGCGGCCGTGTCCTCATCCAGCAATTTGTACAGATATTCAGCCTCTTCGAGATCGAGGTTCTGGTACAATTCGGCGATGTCGGCCGGGTGCAGTTCCTTAAGCTCTTTACGAGCCTGATCTATGTCATTGTCATGTATAACCTTGCGGATGTGCTCAAGATATTCGTCGGTGTACTCCTTCATACTTCTTCGACGTATTTAGATGCCGCCGGCGCCGAGGCAACCAGCAACGGTTGGACAATATTGGTAAGCTCGACAAACTGAGCCACAGAGAGCTGCTCGGGACGTAACGACAGCAAGGGACTGTCAATGACCGCATCCGGGCGCAATGGCAGAGAACGCAACGAATTGCGCAGGGTCTTGCGACGCATCCCGAAGGTAGCCTTGACGATACGACGCAGAAGTTCCGGGTCGCATCCGGGGTCGATGACACCGTTACGTCTCAGGCGTATCACACCGCTGCGCACCTTTGGCGGAGGGTTGAACACACCCGGCTCGACAGTGAAAAGGTACTCAACATCATACCATAGCTGAAGAAGCACGCTCAAAATGCCGCGATCCTTAGTGCCGGCAGGCGCGGCCAGGCGCAAGGCCACCTCACGCTGCAACATTCCTGCGATGCACGGCACGCGGTCTTTGTAATCGAGTATCTTGAAGAAAATCTGCGAGGATATATTGTAAGGATAATTGCCTATGACCACGAAGTCGCGACCTTCCATAAGCCGGTCAAGGTCTTCGCGCAGGAAATCTCGCGAGATTATACGACGGCCCGGAGTCTGCAACTCGGGGAAGTGCCCGTCAAGATACTCGACACTCTCGCGGTCTATCTCAACGACCGTAAGATCCTGAGCCTTCTGCAACAGGAACTGTGTCAGCACACCGGTTCCGGGGCCTATCTCCACCACGGGATAGCGTTCGGCATACCCGTCAATAGTGTCGGCTATGCGTGCCGCCACCGTCATGTCGGTAAGGAAGTGCTGTCCCAAGGACTTCTTCGGTTTCACTCGTTCAATCATAACTGCAAAAGTAGTTTTTTTTTGCCAAACGCCCAACACCCACAGCGTCCGAATACCCGAATGTTATGAATAAAAGCAAGAGAGCGCACCATATTTTGATGATGCGCTCTCGATTATAGCTGCTTATGCTATTTTGACAGTTTTTTGAATTGGAACGGACAGTCGCGCAAATATGGATACCCTCCATTATAGTTGTTGCTGTCGATAATCCAAATATTAGTAAAGTCAAAGTTTTTAAATGCCGAGGACTTACCTTTGTCTTCTTCTTTGAAATCGTCTGCACACCATCCACCACCTGAGCCTTTGAGATAATATAAGTTGTGGTGGTAGAATATGCCGCCATCCTTATGTGTGCCCACGCAGCCGTTACCGTGACTGACTTTGCCGACATTTATGCAGTTTTGTATTTCGCCATGGTGGTCGACATAGCCGAGGATGCCGCCATTATCGTCTTTTTGGTCTGAAGGCACCGCACCCATATTGTAGCAGTTGTGGAGCATATAATGGGTGTCGTCCCATTGCGAACCTTGCTCTTGATAGCCCAACAGACCGCCAACGTGCGACTGACCGGTATCGCTTGATATTTCGCCAAAGTTGCAGCTGTAAGACAGCTCCATGTTGCTCTCGGTGTTTGTTCCGCTTGCATCATTTGTGCCCATACGACCGGCGATGCCGCCGACCATAACATCGTTACCACTGCCCTTGATATTTCCGTGGTTTGCACAATGCATCACTACGGCGAGAGTGCAGTTGAATTGTCCGATGACGCCACCGACATTGCCGCCTCCGCTATTGGAGACATTGCCATAGTTGGCGCAATAATCTATTTTATGCCGCTTGTCGTAGAACTTGTGATCATACAGATTTGCAACCAGACCGCCGGTGTTTCCGCTACCGGTAATATTGCCGACATTGACAGCATTGGCGAGAGCAAAGTTGCCATTAGAATTGATATACTCCACATATCCGAATATGCCACCAGTTTTGTCAGAGCCTTCAACATCTGCATAGTTTATGAGATTTTCGAAGGATGACGCCGAGTAGAATTTCATATATCCGACAATGCCGGCGGTGCACGAGGACTTATTGTTGGTAATCTTCTGAGAGTTGTTAAAGCAGTTATAAAGCTGCCCCGAGCTCCCGTTAACCATCATGCCGACGATACCGCCTACGTTTTGCGAGCCGACTAATGTGCCCGTAAAACAAATGTCTTTCAGTACAGAGTTCTCTGCCGTACCGACGATGCCGCCTACGCATGTGGCGTTGGTTCCATCGCCTACGGTGCCGGCAAACGAGCTTTCAAATGTTGAAGCGGCAGGTATGCCATCACAATCCTGGAGTTTTTTATCAAAATGAGCGCTGCCTGTAATCGTGCTGCTTTTGGCATATCCGACAATACCACCGATATTTTGGGGACCACTTATGTGCATTGAGTTTGAAAGAACAAATACCTCAGAGTTCAACGTCGTTGATTCGAGAATGCCGCAAATGCCGCCGACGTTGGTCTCCGTACAAGATATTCCGGTATTGATATAGAATTTGCTACCCGAAAAATTTGCATAGGACAGTCTGCCGGCAAAGCCTCCGATATTGCTAACACCTGTCACCTTCACAAGCGCATTGTCGGTTTGCTTGACTGACGATGTTTTGTCGGAGCCTTCAAATTTGATATTGAATTTGTTTCCGTTGACCTTGCCAAAAAAACCGCCTACACAATCCTTGCCGCTGGCAACCGAGCTAAAAACACATTTTTCCAACGAAATATCTGCCGACAAGTTGGCATACCCCACCATACCGCCGACATTATTGCCTCCATATACAGGCGCATTGATTGAGATGTTCTTAGCCAAGCAAGAAGCAACGCTGTTTAGCGACCCGAACAGACCGCCTACATTGTTTCCCTCAACAGACACGGCCTTAACCGAGCCGTCTTCGGCTTGTACAGAGTGTAAAAATGTGATGTCTTCAACATCGACAACCGAACCGCCATCGACAGATCCTACCAAACCGCCGGCATTGTCTGCTGTGGATGAAACTGAAAATGGCGAGTAGTATTGCTTTACGTTGCCGAGTTTATCCGTCTCTGTTTTACGATTGGCAAAGTTCTTGATTATCAAGGTGCCATTGCCGTGTCTTCCAACCACACCACCGACGGCGTTGCTGCCTTGCACAAATGCCGTGAGATTGCAATCTGTAAAAGTAATATCACCGGCGACATAGCCTATAAAACCACCTATATTGGTGTGGTTGTTCGAGTTGATTGAACCTTCAACGCTGACGTTTGTAATGGTGACACTTCCCGATGATTTGCCGGCCAAAGCACCGCCATTGTCATGTATGCCCTGCATCAGGGCATTGATGGTGAGATCGTGAATTGTTGCGCCGGGAAGCAACTCTTTAAACAATCCGATATTTGAATCATTGCCCTCTGTAGCGCTACCGGTGTATGGCACATTGACAGTATTGCCTCCGCCATCGTAGTTGCCGGCAAATGATTCGCAAGCGTGATATGTGCCCATGATTATTTGACTGCGAGGAGGCACATCAAAACTTGCCGTCTGCTTAAAGAAGAGACCGAAGCCATTTGAATTACCTTCTTCGTAAAGACCAATTTCGAAATTTTCGAAATCGCTTTTTGACGAAATCTCATAGGGGTTTTCTTGTGTGCCTTGACCACGCAATTTGAATTCTCCCTCGCGCGTAGCAATCTCCTCAACCACCATTTTGGATGTTCTGAAATACATACGCGGTCCGATTGTTGTTCCGTCAGAGTTTAAGGCAACGGCATCATATTCACCATCGGGCAATGTCTTATGATCGGGAATATACATTGTGAAGATTGACTTAGCTCCGCTGTTGTTCACTTTTAAGTCATAGTCATACAGCTTATTATCAGCGTGTGAATGCAGTATGATGTGATAATTCTCCCCGGCCTCGCTAAGTCGCCATTTTATAAGTTTGGAGGCAAAAGAACTGAGCTTGAAACCTTCGATTTCTTCGACTTTATTGTCTGTAACCAACGGCTCGTCATCCTCTGAGCAACCATACCATATGGGCAGCGTCAAAGTGAGTAGTAACGCGAATATAATGTGTTTTGTTTTCATACTTATGGAGCATTATGTTTTTGTTATTGGATAGGGGTTTCCATTTCGGAATGATATGGTATCGGGAAAAATCCCGATTTATCTGTTATCTGCCACAACGGTATCGATCCTGAGAGATTTAGGACTTTTTCAAAGAACGTTTTGTCGTGAAGTTGTTCGAGAGTTACAGATGTGGCGTTATTATAGTACGGCAAAACGGCATACGTGCCGCCTGAGTAGTAGAAATTGTCTGAATAATCGACATTCGACTCTGCATGAGCGGCTATAGGGTTGAACCAGTTTGTGCCTACTGAAACGTTGCGCATAATGACAGAGCGATAATCGGCTTCGCCGGTTATGCCGCCGGCATGCGCCTTGTTGATATTGCCATCAAGATTGCCTACGTTGAGACAATCGGTGAGTTTGCAGTTTTGTTGAGTGTATCCCAAAATACCACCTACATAATCAGACGTTGTCGTCTTTATAGTGCCAAGGTTTGTGCATTGGTTGACGACAATGGCGTTGACTTCGAAATTGGTGGCACATTCGACCATAGCGTTTGCTCCGCCGACAAATGTCAGTATCGAGGCCATAACTCCGGCGGTGACGGCTGTCATTGTGCCGGCAGTGGCAAAAGTTGAAACTATACTTGCCACAGAACCTACTATAATGCATGTGCCTGCTATTGATTTTTGTACTATTTCTTTAATCTCTTGACGATGTTCCAACTCGCCGACACGCTCCTCGCGAGTACGATTTAGATTGTAGTTGATAATGGAATTATTGTCGTCTGATGCCTGATAAAAATCCATTGCTTTATTAAAATTGTCAAAGTATCCGGTTATAGCAGCACCGTTGATACCTTGCGGCAACTTAGTGGCATCAAACGCATAAGAGTCCTGAATGGATTTTATTGTAGCTTTCACATCATTATCAATGGCTGTAGCCTTGGTGTTGAGGTTTACATTGATTTCCTTCAGATCTTCCTCGGTGAAAATATCATAAAGGCTCATCGAATATGTCACAGCATCATAAGCCACCATTGCCCAATCAAGAGTGGCTTCACCGACATGCAAGACATTGAAAAACTTCTTGAACGCTTCTGCATGCTTGACCACGTTTTGCGTGACCGCATTGCCGGTGACCGAAAGAATGGGGCCGGCAAAAACCATGACACATTCGGCTGCACCTATGACGCAACCGGCGATATCCATTCCGGTCCACACACGAGCGTCACCCGCTTCGCCGATAATTCCGCCGGTGGCGCGAGTGCCGTTATTATTTACCAATCCGGTATTAAGACAATAGTTTGCAACAGTGTTGTTACCGACCCATCCGGCAATACCTCCGGCATATTTTGATGTTACCGCGACATTACCATAGTTCTGACAACCATAGAGCGCACCCCAAGTGGTTTTACCGACAACACCGGCAGCTGATTCGGCAGTGGTTGATGTCACGGTACCTTGATTGATGACATTATGAAGTACTGTTATTGAGGTGTTGCCTACAATACCGCCCAAGGTGCATTGATTGTCCGCGGCTGTAATTGCACCTTTATTATATACAGCATATGCTCCGAACTGCGCTTCTCCGCAAATGCCGCCGACAGATGTGCGACCGGAGATATTGCCGGTGTTGCCACAATTCTTTACCAGCGAGTTATTGTATAATAATTCGCCCTCATAATTGCTGTCATCGTTGCCTACGCGTGTGCTGCCGATAATGCCGCCCACACCTACCGCTCCGGTGATGTTGCCGGTGTTTTGTGATGAATAGATAAATGACACGCCGGTGCCGCCGGCAATACCGCCGGTGCCATACCCGCCTTTGTCCATATTTCCGCTCATGGCGCCTGTTCCGCCATTGATAGTCGCAGTATTTTTACATCCTATAATCATTAGCGAGTCCACCGAGCCAACAATGCCTCCGGCACCGGTGTACCGCGCTTCAACAGAACCTTTGTTTTCGCATGCCAATACTTGAGTCATCGAATACAGCGAACCGGCGCCGACAATACCTCCCACGGCATAGTCTCCCGATACGCGAGTGCCGGCATTGTAGCAACTGTCAACAGACAAAAAACCCGTGCAGTCAACAACGCCAACTAAACCGCCAACACCGGCACTGCCTTCGGGCGCTGTCACCGAGCCTCGATCTACGACACAGCCGTGTAACGAAGAACAACCGCGAATGTCGCCGGGTGATGTAGTGGCACCTACTATGGCTCCCACTGCGTAGTTGCCGGTGATGTCGGGATTTGAAACAATGACATTCTTGATTGTCGCTTGGTCTATAAATCCGAACAAACCAACGCCGGGAGAGTGCGGGCGATCTATCCATAGTCCCTGAATCTTGTAATTTTGCCCGTCAAAGACACCGCGGAAGGGATTCTCCGGAATAGCGCCAATCGGCAACCAACCATAATGGCGATCTGATGATGTACATATATCCTTCATGCGGATGTCGGCTTCCATACGGAAGTGCGTATCCTTTGTCAATTTCTTATTATTGTCGTCATTGTTAGTGTAGTCGCGAAGTCGCCACAAGTGCTCGGCACTCGATATGATATACGGGTCGTCCTCAGACCCCTCACCAACGAGATTCATTTCAGGATCATACGAATCTAAAACAATGGCTGTTTGAGCCTCGGCAGATATACGTACGCGACAGCCCAAACCATAATCTATCCACGTGGTATCGGACTCGGCACCCACAACCGGCACCTCGAGAGCCAGTAGACGGTAGACGCCTGACTTCAGCCCTGTATCAAATGTAAGTATGGATTTGCCATTAATGCGAATGTGGCTTCCCGAACGACGAAATATAGTACCGTCTTCGGCTTTGATTACACATTCGAAATCAATACCGGTAAAGCCTTTCATCTCGGCTCCTAAAGTAATCTGCCTCTGTGTGCCTATATAGGCATCAGTGGGCACAGGCTTGTTTGGCTCGTTTGTATCGTCACACGAGAACATTGCCATGGCTATACATACCAAGACAATCAGATGTTTTGTCATTCTAAATAATGACGTGTTTCGACCGGACTCGCCTACGTAAGAGAGGTTGTTTGCTTTTATCATCAGAAGTATCTGTTGGATTGGTTACAACGTAAAAAAACGTCCGACAAATTTAAAAAATGGTTTGCAAAAATGGTTTTTATTGACATATTTTAACACACAAACCGAAATAACTCACATATGCCAACAGAATAATATACATAAGCCGAAATATGATACAAGCAGAAATATCGATCAACGTAACATTTAGAGCAATATAACCGACACTATAGTATATAAAACGGAGGGGAAAGACTTAAATCTTTCTCCTCCGCAGTACCCGGACCCGGGCTCGAACCGGGATGGGTCGCCCCAACGGTGTTTGAGACCGTCGCGTCTACCGATTCCGCCATCCGGGCATTGGTGGCACAAAGGTACAACTTTTTTTTGACGCGACAAACCGATGTTGCCGCTTTTTGCAAAAAATCGTCCGAAACCACCTCTTGGTAAATTGCGTTGTCGCTTTGACTCTAGTCGAAACCACCTCTTCACATGAGACGGTTTCGGACCTAACAAAAGTCGGAAGAATTTATAAGGTATCAGCGAATGTACACTTTGGATGAAATAGTGCCGGAGCTGGTACGAGCACTTAGAACGTACACGCCTGCTGCGGCAGGACTTGCCACCTCTGCGGCATTGGTTGCATGTGCCACTGTACGGCCTGCAAGGTCGGTCAATGTGAGTTCGGCAGCACGGAATGGTATGGAAACTAAGCCATTGGCAACAGTAACTCGAAGCACATTACCGCTATCGACATTTACATCTTCGATACCGTCAAATTTCTCGTAGACAACCTTCATAGACGCAATTCTTACGGACTGTTGTCCTGACTTGGACGGTTCGAGGCTCAGGGAGGTTACTCGTACGGGGTAAGAGGTCATATCTTCCGTGTCGATGACTTCTTTAAGGTCAAGGCGTAACGTGGTTTCCTTACCGACTGCGATAGTGCCAAAATCTTTTTTGATAGATGTTTTCCCCTGAGCATTCAGCGACACGGAGAAGTTTTTGAGATTAGAAGTTTCGGGCTTAACGACGATTTCGATGGCATCGGGCTGTGAGAACAATATCAGTTCTTTAGCCAAAGCCAAGCGCGGTCCGCGCATCGACGAGGGCTTGAAAGATATATCCAAGCCATTGGAATCATTTATCGGGCTTATTTCCACGCTATTGGAAATCGAGGTACGGGTTACTTTCCATGTGTCAATTTTGATTTCCCCGTCCAGATCGAGCGGCGTATCTTTGGCCGGAGTACATTCGACAGTAATCGTGACGGAAACACTGCCGGCAGCATTTGTTCCGGTGGCTACGGTAGTGCCGTTACGCAAACCGGTGATAATGCCGTTGTAATCAACTGTGGCGATTTCGGGAGCATCAGTTGTCCAAGCATAAGCAGCGGGATCGACACTTACATAGCGTCCGGCCACAAGTGCGTGCAGCTTGATGCCCCAATGACTATGGTTATCCGTCAGGATACTCGTCACCTCGGGCGTAGCAAGCGCATTCGGGTCAACTGATACGGCTATGGTAGCATCATCAACTCCCGGCAGCGATGCGCGCAAAGCGTGCATTCCGCTACCGGTGACAAAGAGTGCCGTACCATCATCCTTGATTGTTCCCATGGCCTCGTCCACCGACAGCGTAACACCTTTAACATCGGTATCTATGAGCTGGCCGTATTGATTGTATCCGTATATTACAGGACGGTAGAGTGCATATAGCGGAAGTTTGGCATAAGGGTCGGCGAAACGCATCTTGGCGATTTTTTCGTCTTTGGGTGCCTCGAGGCGCATAAATATGCCGTTGCCGACAGCGCGTTCGCTGCCATCACGCAAGACATTGAGAATACCGGCATGGGCGCTCCACATGGTCGTGGAACCGCCTCCGTCAAGGTCGAGAGCATCGTAGCATCCGAGATATCGCATCAGATCGGCGCCCTCGTAGTAGCTGACGCCACTGCTATTGGGTACTCCGGCATCGACTGCGCACAGCACAATATAGCGGCGGTCTTGGCTGTATCCGCACAGCGAACGTCCATATTGGGCACTCGGGGTATTAATCCAACGAATGGCCGAGGTGGTGACATTATTACAATTGAGAATGCGCACATCGCCGCCGCAGACGTCGCGCACATCGGGGCGCAAGCCTCCGAAAGCGGGCAGCGACATTCCTATTTCGATTTTGACGGCATCACCGTCTTTGAGGTTGTCTATGAAGTCGTTGGCATATCCATTGCCGCATGACAGCACGATACCGTCGGTCGGAATGGCCGTCGAGCCGCCTTGGCGCCATGCGCCGTCCACCACAAAGTCCATAGGTGTATTGATGGCCCAACGCTGACCGGTGACTGCGGGACGAAGTATCAATTCACGGCCTGAGCCGTCCGTTCCCGTGGTTTCACCCATATAGCTGTTGTATATCATCATCTGATCACCCACACGAGGATAGTTGCAAGCTGCGGCTCCCACTACGATGCTGCCATCGGCGCTGAGGACATTGTACGACATATCAGTAGCGTCAATCCACGCGCCACCATTGTAATCCATAATCAAGGCATTCTCGCGAGATGTGATATCTATCATATCCGGGGCAGCCAATTTGCCGCCTATGGCACAAGTCATATTCGGATAGCCGAGTATGGAATTACCCAGCGGATGCTGTGCAGCAAAGGCGGACACAATGAAGAAGTCGCCATTTATACCCGCCAAATATTGGTATTGGTCGTTGGTGTGGCGTTTGCCCGACTCGGATATGCGTTCGGCCAATGGTGCTTGGTCGTTTCCTATTTCGACACGAGGCAGCATACGTTCGGCACCGGTGGCTTTGGTGTCAAGTTTAAGTATATAAGCCTGAAAGACGCGACTACCGCTGGCGAAACTGAAATGCGAATGTGTCAGGCCGGGACCTACATAATAGTGTTCTATTGTGTCTACTGTAAATGTTGTGCCTTGAATATCGGCATGGTCATAGGCATATACTCCTAAGGTTATGGCCAAAGCCGCAATGGTGCTTGAAATACGGTGTGTCATGGATTTGTGATTGTGGCATCAGCCGAAGCGGATGCCATAGTTTTATGTGATGATTTGGCTTTATATTTAGCTCCGGAGGGGAGGCCGGACCGGCCTAACCCTCCGGGCTTATTGATTTAAAGTGTTTTTCAGCGACGGCGCTTGGCGTTTTGCTTGGCCTGTTCGCGCATCAGGGCTTCCTGCTTTTTTTGCGCAGCCTCAAGGCGAGCCATAAATCCACTCTTTTTGCGCGGTTTCTTGGCGTTTTCGAGCATCTGAGCACGCACCTTTTCTTCGCTGACGCAACGACGGAAGATATATGTCTGTATGATCGTAATCAACAGCGACAGGAAGTAGTAGTAGCTCAAGCCTGAAGCATAGTCATTGAAGAAGAACAGGAACATTACGGGCATCAGGTACATCATCCACTTCATGCCGGGCATACTGGTGCCGCCGGGCTGATTTTGCATATTGATACGCGTGTAAATGATATTGACCACGGTCATCAGCAAACAGAACAAGCTTACATGGCTGCCATAGAAGGGAATGTTGAAAGGAAGCGTCAGGATTACATCGGGTGCCGCAAGGTCATGTGCCCAAAGGAAGGATTGGCCGCGCAGTTCTATAGCCGATGGGAAGAATGAGAACATGGCTATAAGCACAGGCATCTGCAGCAACAGCGGCAAGCAGCCCGACAACGGGCTGGCGCCGGCGCGCGAATATAGCTTCATAGTCTCTTGCTGTCGCTTCATGGCATTTTCCTGGCCGGGATACATTTCGTTGATTTCCTTGATTTCGGGGGCAAGGACGCGCATCTTGGCCTGCGACATGTAGCTCTTGTAGGTGAAGGGGAAGAGGATGAGCTTGATGAATATGGTCAGCAGCAAAATGATGATACCATAGTTGGAAATAAATCCGCTGAGGAAGCTGAACACGGGTATAACCACAAATTTATTAATCCAGCGGAAGAGACCCCATCCCAGAGGCACGAGGCGCGTCAGCTCGAGGTCTTCATCGGGCGAGATGACGTCATCCAGCGAGGACAGCAGCGGGTAGTCGTTGGGACCGAAGTAGAAGTCGAAGCCGGCGACTTGCTCGTTTTTGGACGAGTACTCGAAGGTAGCGTCCATGTTCATTTCCTTGAGGCGCGGTTCGTCTTCCTTTCCCTTTATGGGGCTTGAGGCCACTTCGGCTGTTGCAAGGTTCTTGCGAGCGATGAGCACGCTGGAGAAGAACTGATTTTTGAAGCCTATCCATTTGATGCTGCCTTGCAGCTTCTCTTTTTCATCGGAGTGAGCCGAGAGATCCTCGGGACTTTCGTTAAGCAACTTGTAATATATGGCGCTGTTGCGCTCCTCAAAGGTACGACCTTTTTCGTTACGCATCATTGTCTGATGCCACAGCATTCGCATCGTGGTGACCGTGGTGGGTATGACGCTCTCCATATTATGCTGTTCGATGTCCATCTTGACAATGTACTTGTCCGGGATGACGGTGTACACAAATGCCAATTCGGCGCCATCAGGCAAAGGCAAAGACATACGCACGGTGCTGTCGTTGACACGTGCGGCCTTGAAGTTAAGGTCGGCGGTATTGACACGCTGCTGGTCTACAGTGGTAAACTCGAAGGAATAGCTATTGGTACTGTCTGTAAACAGCGTGATCGGCGAAGGCGGAGTCGTCGTTTCGGTCTTGTACCCGGGCAGGGTGACCGAGGCTATACGTCCGCCGCGGCTGCTGAAAGTAACTTTCAAGTTTTTGTCGCCCAGGGTGATGGTTTCGGCTTTGGCTTCGGTGTCCATAAACTGAGCCATGCCCTTGTATGCGCGTTCGTTGTTGAGCGCAGTCATCACGCGAGCCAATACGGGGGCACCGGCAGGGGCGGCGATAATGCTGTCCACGATGGTCTTGGTTTCGCCCAGCACAACGCTTCCGGAAACATTGCCCGTGCTGTCGGCTCGAAGGTCAAAGGCATTGGTGGTCAACGCATAGGTGCGAGCGGCGCTATCCACAAGGGTGCCGGCGCTGCGCACGTACTTGGCCATCTCGCCGCGAAGGCTGTCGCCCGTGAGTGGCTTGGATACGGCCTCCGCTGTCGCGTCAGCCTGTTGTTCGGTGGCTGCCTGCCGGTGCTGTTCCTGGCTGCTACGATTGCAGTACATGAAGCCAAAGAGCACAGCACCCATCAACAGCAAGCCTGTAAGGGTGTTTTTATCCATTTGTGGTGTTTATAATGTTTTTACGTTTCTATCTGACATATCTTCAGCCATGGCTCGCCATCGTAATTCAATACCGGAGGTCGCTCATGCCGTATGTCTGCTTTGTTTAACGGTTATGACTTATTCTAATTATTTATCGTTCTGTTGTTTGTCCTTATCGTAGGCTATAGCCGCACGTACAAAGGATAAGAATATCGGATTGGGATGCAGCACCGTGGACGAATACTCGGGATGGTATTGCGTACCTATGTACCAACGCAATTGCGGCACCTCGACAACTTCGACAAGATGCGTCTCGGGGTTCTCGCCTACACATTGCATACCGGCTTCCTCAAAACGCTGTCGGTATGCTTCGTTGAATTCAAAGCGGTGGCGATGACGCTCGCGCACCGTAGTAGTACCGTAGGCCTCGGCGGTCTTGCACCCCGGCCGCAAAATACAGTCGTAGGCCCCCAGACGCATGGTACCGCCCTTCTCGGTGATGCTCTTCTGCTCCTCCATAAGGTCAATGACGTTGTCTGACGTATTGGGATTCATCTCGGTGGAATTAGCATCCTTGAGTCCCATGACATTGCGGGCAAACTCTATGACCATGCATTGCATACCCAAGCATATGCCAAGCGTAGGTATATTGTGCGTGCGGCACCAATGCAGAGCCACAAATTTGCCCTCTATACCGCGACTACCAAAGCCGGGAGCGACAACCACACCATCCATGTCGCCCAGTAGTGCATCGACATTACCCTCATTGATTTTCTCGGAATGTACGGACACCAGTCGCAGGCGATGGTCGTTGTATGTCGCGGCTTGGAAGAGCGCCTCATTGATGGACTTGTAGGCGTCTTGCAACTCGACATACTTACCTACAAGCCCGATGGTTACGGTTTCGGCGGCATTGTCCATGCGTTCAAGAAAATCGAGCCAAGGCGCCATATGCGGCTCGCCCTGAGGCTCGATTCCGGTCTTGCGCAACACTATCTCATCCAAGTGCTGATGGTGCATAGTCACAGGCACCTTGTATATTGAAGGAACGTCTATGCTTTGGATCACCGCCTCGGGTGCCACGTTGCAGAACAATGCAATCTTGCGGCGCATCTCGGTATTGATGTCATGCTCGGTACGCAACACCAGAATATCCGGCTGTATACCTGCCTCTTGCAACTGCTTGACAGAGTGCTGTGTAGGCTTTGTCTTCAGCTCTTTGGCCGCAGCGATATACGGCACGTAGGTCAGATGAATGCACAGGCTGTTCTGCCCAAGTTCCCAGCGCAACTGGCGTACACTTTCCAAATAAGGCAGCGACTCAATATCGCCCACAGTGCCGCCTATTTCAGTGATTACAAAGTCAAAGCGTCCGGTATTGCCCAGGGCCTTGACATTGCGTTTGATTTCATCGGTGATATGGGGCACTATCTGCACTGTCTTGCCCAGATATACGCCTTCGCGTTCTTTTTTGATGACGCTCTGATAGACACGACCGGTGGTAACGTTGTTGGCACGTGTGGTCTGAATATCGGTAAAACGCTCGTAATGACCCAAATCAAGGTCAGCCTCATGTCCGTCCACGGTCACATAGCACTCGCCATGCTCGTAGGGGTTAAGCGTCCCCGGATCAATATTGATATACGGGTCAAATTTCTGTATTGTTACACGATAACCGCGAGCCTTGAGCAGGCAGGCCAATGATGACGAGATGATGCCTTTGCCCAACGACGAAACCACGCCGCCGGTCACGAAGATGTATTTAGTTTCCACGCACTTATTTGGGATTATTGATATTAAGCCTTACAATTCTGTTGCTTTTCTGCCTTGTCCGGCGCAATGCACCAGTTTTCGGAGTACTCCGAGCTATTCGAGGCACTCCGATTTCTTTGAGAGCTTGGAATCTCGCCGGAATCACCACTCTCTTCGCCTGCAAAGGTACACCTTTTCCCCGAAATCCGCAATACCCGCCACCAAGACCTTTTACTGCACATATAGCAAGTGTCCGTTCCTGAATTTGGTTGACTCGATTTCGAGGCATTTGTCTCATTCGTTTTTCAGCAAATTTCGAGGTGTTTGCCTGTACAACCTGCCATTCGCACGAAAAATATCCAACTCGACACGTATCTTTTATTTTTTACATATACTTGTGAGCCATCGATGTTCAATATCATTGCTAAACATAAAATGCTGGATATAAGCATATAAAGAACGGCAAAACCGCGAGCGCCGGAATTTTTATAGAAAAAAGCGCAAAAAAATTTTGTGGGTTCGGGGAAAGTGCGTAACTTTGCAACGCTTTCGGCGAGAAACCGGGCGCTTAGCTCAGCTGGTTCAGAGCGTCTGCCTTACAAGCAGAGGGTCGGGGGTTCGAATCCCTCAGCGCCCACCACCACGTTTCTCACGCAGGGACGCAAACACAGATACTTCGGGCAGAGGCCCGGTTGCTATCGAACTTTCTTGCCGACAGCATATTTTTGGGGCGCTTAGCTCAGCTGGTTCAGAGCGTCTGCCTTACAAGCAGAGGGTCGGGGGTTCGAATCCCTCAGCGCCCACCACAGACACCCTCGGTGACACGTCAAAGGTCTCCGAGGTTTTTTTATACCGGACCGGTCCATACGGACCTCAGCCTCACTCCGAGCTGCACAACCAACGAAACCACGCGCCCTGTCGCGCATATACACATATCACATATGAATATAGCCATCATCGTAGCCATGACCAAGGAGCTGGAGCTGCTACTTCCGCTACTGCACAACACCTCGCGCACCACCGTCAACGATTACACCTACCACACCGGCACCATAGGGCGCCACGAGGTCACCGTCATGCAATGCGGCATAGGCAAGGTGAACGCCGCCGTGGGCACACTGACTCTCATAGACACCTTCCACCCGGCCATTATCATCAATACAGGCGTGGCCGGCAGCACCGGACATGGAGCTTCGATAGGAGACGTGGTCATCGCTTCGGCCGTGGCTTACCATGATGTATGGTGCGGTCCGGGCACAGTGCCGGGACAGGCCGCCGGTTGCCCGTTGTACTTCGAGTCGCCGCTGACACCCGGGACAATAGAGCGTATGGGCGAAGATTTACGCCGCGGCGTCGTTGCCTCGGGCGACATCTTTGTGTCGCGACCCGAAGAGGTGCAACACATCCTTGAAGTGATACCCGAAGCAGTGGCCGTAGATATGGAATCCGGTGCCATTGCTCAGGTATGCCACCTGAAGAACATTCCCTTTGTATGTATGCGCGTCATCAGCGACACTCCGGGAGCGACACACGACAACATCGCCCAATACGAAAACTTCTGGGAAGACGCTCCGCGCCACACCTTCGACGTGCTGCACCGACTGCTCGAGGTGCTTTGACACGACACACAACTTATCCCCCCCCCTACGCAAAACAAGCATGTAACCATGGACAAGATAGCAAGCTTTCGCATCAACCACCTGGTCTTGCAACCGGGCATATACGTATCTCGGCGCGACACCACGCCCTCTGGTGACGTCCTCACCACCTTCGACATACGCATGACCGCACCCAATCGCGAGCCGGCCGCCGACCCGCGTGCGCTCCATACCATCGAACATCTTGCCGCCACATGGCTGCGCAACAACGCCGAGTGGCGCGACCGCGTGGTCTACTGGGGACCCATGGGCTGCTGCACCGGTAGTTATCTCATACTGCAAGGCAACCTCGAAAGCGAAGACATTGTACCGCTGATGCGCGAAATGTTCCGCTTTATCGCCTCCTTCGAGGGCGATATTCCCGGAGCTACGGCTCGCGACTGCGGCAACTATACCTTCAACGACTTGCCGGCTGCACGCACCCTGGCAGCACGATTCCTGCAAGTCCTTGACAATATAACCGAAGGCAGGCTCAAATATCCCGAATGAAAGACCTCAAGGCCATACGTGGATACCGATATATCTCCGAACTGGTGGCGCGCGGCGAGGACGAGACTCAAGACTTCAAACTCACGGTCAACGACGCACGCAAAATTGCTCGCACCGTTTCGGCCTTCGCCAACAACGCCGGCGGACACTTGCTTATCGGCGTCAAAGACAATGGCGCCATCGCCGGAATACGCTCCGAGGAAGACATCTTCGTAGTCGAGCAGGCTGCCCAATGCTATTGCGAACCGCCTCAACCCGTGGACTTCACCGCATATCGCGCCGGAGATGCCGACAGCGACCGTCCCGGCGCCAAGGCCTCGGTGGTGATACGCGCATACATTGCCCCGTCAAGCTCCCGCCCGGTGATGGCTATCGAGGCCGATGGCAAACGTCAAGCCTATTTCCGCGTGGCCGACGAGAATATTGCAGCCCATCCGCTGATGGTGCAGGCGTGGAGACGCGAGGCCGACAATAACGGCGGTCGCATTTATTCGGTCGGCGATGTCGGCATACACGGCGCTATCATCGACATAGTCAGTGACGGAGTCACCACGCCGTCAGCGATAGCTTTGACCACTCATACCTCGCAACGGAGTGCAAACGATGCCATCGTGGATCTGCTCGTAGCCGGAGCTTTGCGCTTTGTATATGACGGCTCGATGTGGCGTCTACACACGCCATAGCCTCGAGACCGCAGTGGCCGTTTTTTTTACAATCACTCCATAACATATCCTCCGAATTTCGCCTTCACCCTACCCCCGGAACTCACATTCCAACATTTTCCGAATGAATAGACTATTATTGCTATTGTTTGGATGTAAAAAAGGGGCTGCGCCTATTTTGTCCTTGTTTAAGTTTTGCAGATTTTTTTTGATGCCTATATCGGAGAATTTTCTTATCTTCCTGAGTTTGACAGTTTGTGTGGGTTTCTCGCTGATATACAGATGGTTGCCGCGATAGCAATGTAGCTATACGGCAACCCTATGAAATTTTTAACACTACTTAACCTTTGCGTGCAACGCGATAGTTTTCGCGCAGCCTGGCGGGGGTGTTAATTTGTCGGTCAATGCGGATTTTGGCGGAGTCTTGTATCGCATCAGTTAGCGTTGTTTTGTTGAACGCCGGGATGTATCCGAAGGCTTCGAGTTTTACGAGGTTCATGTCTGAGATGGTTCGGCGTATTTGTCCGATGGGGAATTGGCCGCCGAGCTGTTTGTGCATGATTTTCAGTGTGAGTAGGGCCAAGAAGCAGATGAAGAAATGGGCTGTGATGCGTTGGGGGTTGCGAACATATACGGGGCGCATATCGAGGTCTGATTTTTCTACTCGGAAGCATTCTTCGATTTCCCAACGCCAGGAGTTGACGCGGATGATGGAGCAGGGGTCATCGTCGAGGCTTGTGGCCAGGGCGCAGAAGCCGTCGAATCGGCTTTCTTGCCGGATTTGCTCGAGGTCGAGCACGGCTGCGGTGATGACTTGCATGGGATTGCCTTTGTCATCGAAGTAGGCTTCTTTCATGAAGCGGCGGCAGTCGTTGGGCGACTTGGGGCGGCGTATTTCACCTCTATTTATTTTTGTTATGGCTCGCTGTATTTGCTGGTCTCGCAGTTGTTTTTGGTATATGTCGTATTTTCGGCAATAGGTTACGATCAGATGCTCTTCGTATGCTGTTTCATCGGTAAGACATTCTTTATAGAATGTGTCGTCGGCATACTCGTCAAGGTCGATCTCGCCAAGGTCGTAGGTCTCTCTGCAGCGAGTGTCGGCATCGCCTTGCAGACGCGGCCGCAGCCGCCACCCCTCGGGCGATGTGGCCCATTGTTGGTAATGTGCCGGGAGCTTCTTGAGCGATTGTACGGTGATGAAGTTGCGATCTTCGGTGACATTATACTTGCGATTGTCCTTCGACCCCAGGCCACCATCTGTGCATACCACAAATTTGCTCAAGCCGAACTTCTCGCTCAGCACCTCCTCAAGCGGCTGCAACGTCTTTTGCTCTGAGGTATTGCCGGGCCATACGCAGATGGCCAGTGGCAAGCCATCCATATCCATGAACATCCCTATCTGCACCAATGGATTGGGTCGATTTTCCTTGGAATGCCCATACTTGCGGAAGTCATCGTCGGTCTCCACCTCAAAAAACACATTGGTGCAGTCATAGTATATCACCCCGGTATTCCGACCTATCGACTCTAACGTGTTGCGATAAATCTTACCCTGTATATCGTTCATTTGGCTGCCCAATACATCAAGACTGCGATAGAAATTCTCCAGTCGCAGCTCCTTGTCCTCAACATATCGGCTTCCCTTAAGAAAATCTGACAGCTTTGAGCCCGGATGCAGGATGCGACTGGTCAACATCCTGATAAGATAATCCCCCAGATTGAACTTAAAACGATACGATTGCGAGATCTCGCCACATATCTTTCTGAGGCCCAGCATAGTGGCGACCCTCTCTATAAAGACATCGCCGCCATTGAAAATACGCTCCGCCCCGTCAATAAGTCGATCAGGATGCAACTCCATAACCAGACCCTGCTTCTCCTCACGAGCCGCCTGGCGCATACGCTCCAGCTCTTCTCTTGCCCATGCCTCGGCATCCTCCACACCATACTTTTCTATAATAGACTTCTCGTTGCCGAGCTTCTTCACGGTCTTTGACGACAACTTTCCACCTTTCTTGCGATAGGTGGTTTGAATATAGAAGCACTTGGCATTCTTCGAGCGAGTGATAGTAAGCTTATAATTCATGACGTATAGCAAAATATAGCAACAAAGGTAGCAAAAAAAATTGACTCCACCAAATTGAAAGTCAATTATTTTCAAAAAAAAATTTACCTCAAAGTGTCAAACTCCCGCGATGCCATCGTGGATCTGCTCGTAGCCGGAGCTTTGCGCTTTGTATATGACGGCTCGATGTGGCGTCTACACACGCCATAGCCTCGAGACCGCAGTGGCCGTTTTTTTTACAATCACTCCATAACATATCCTCCGAATTTCGCCTTCACCCTACCCCCGGAACTCACATTCCAACATTTTCCGAATGAATAGACTATTATTGCTATTGTTTGGATGTAAAAAAGGGGCTGCGCCTATTTTGTCCTTGTTTAAGTTTTGCAGATTTTTTTTGATGCCTATATCGGAGAATTTTCTTATCTTTGCTCCTACTATAAGTAGGCTCGGCACTAACCCGGCAATCTCATAAGTTATCCCCATAATATGTCTGACAAACACTGTCTTCAACGCTATCATGGTGCACAAAATAGCAAAGCCGAGGCAATCCGATTTGCCTATTTTCATAGCCTTAGCCTCGGTAAAACGAGTGTAATATACAAAGCATAGTACACGATGACATCCTCTTCTATATACAGCTACTCCCTTTGTATTGCACTGCCGTTGATGTTGTTCTTCGGCTTTTACTTCATGCTTGCTAAAACGCCGGAAAAAGCGATTTTCGGGAACTACCTACGCTCCCGACGAATTATGGGCGCGGCAATATTGCTCCTTGCAGCCAATTATTCGGTACATTTCTTTTTCGGTATCAGATTCAAGAGTGCCGATGCCGCCATTACGATGAATCTATCCTCCTATTTTCTGTGCTATTGGCTGTTCAGCTCGGCCTTAACCACTCTACTCGACCGCTTTTACATAACACGGAAGCGACTTAGGACACATATATGCTTGTGGATTTCATATTCCGCACTTTCTTGCATTGTACTTCTCATTTTCCCGAAAGGGGACATAAGGACATCGGCAATGCTTGTTTTGGCTGCCTGTCTTATTGTCTACGGACTTGTTCTAACCAAAAGGCTACTCCACATTTATCACAGAGTCACCCGCATTTTCAAGGAAACTCATGCGGACGACCTCGGCGCCTATATCAAATGGCTTTCCGTGTTCACATACTGGGTTGTCTCCTACGGAGTGGGATGCGGACTGCTGACATTCCTGCCTGACGAGTATATTTATATATGGATCTTGTCTTCCGTGCCGCTATACATCTATATGTTCCTTTGCTATTTGAACTATATGCTGTTTTACGAACAAGTAGAGAATGCCATGGAAAGCGAGGTGACCGCGGAAGATGACATATCATGCGGTGCACAAGCCGAACAAACGCAGAAGCAAGAGACCCCGGCTTACCATGCAAAAATGGCGGAAAAAATTCAAGAGTGGATTGACACCAACGGCTTTGTCCGTTCCGGACTTACAATAAAGGAGTTATCGGACTTACTTTATACCAATCGCACATACCTGTCCGAATTCATCAAGACAACATATGCAATGTCTTTCCGCGATTGGATTACCGGACTTCGCATCGAATATGCCAAACGACTGCTCGCTCAATATCCCAAACTGACGGTTGCAGATATTTCCGAAAGATCAGGCTTTATTTCTCCAAGCCACTTTACACGCCTGTTCAAGAAAAATGCCGGGTGTACTCCTGTCAAATGGAGAAAGAAAGAAACCGAATAGCACGGCCTGTCGCTAATGAAGGCAATAGTCTGTGCAACAAAAAAAGTCTAAACGACAATTTCAAAATATCCTAAATCACAAAGATGTGCGATTTCAACAATTAAGGCCAAATATCTACGCACAACACGTGGCCTTACATTATTTTTTTACTTATTTTTGTATGCACGATTTCGGATTGAAAGTCGATAGTTCATATTCTGCGGCAGTCAAACGTGATTAATATCCGCCCCGTTTTAGTAGCAGGCAACAGACTTTTGTACAGCATCATGACGGCTCGGCATCATCATAGTTGCCAAATCCCCATATTAGCATAACTCTCATACAAAAAAAGTAACAAAAAACCCACCCGATATGAAACACATGACAATACGCCTCGCGACTATTGTGCTTATGCTGACAACGCTCATTCCGACAAAAGCGCAGCAAACCCAATGGCTCTATGACGGCTTGTTCTACCACATCAATGACGATGGAACATGCTCGGTCGTATCGACCCTGAAAACCGGCGAAATCGTCATACCGCAAGTAGCAGTAATCGAGGGCAAAAACTACATCGTGACAGCTATTCTTGAGGGCGCATTCCAATCCAAGGACAAGATTACTTCTATCGATTTACCCAATTCCGTAACATCTATCGGCGAATACGCCTTCTTAGGCTGCACGGGACTGACCACTATAAAACTGCCCGATGCGTTGGCTGAAATCAGCACGGGGACATTTTCGCTATGTACCGGCCTCACTTCCGTGGCTTTGCCAAGCGCTCTAAGCACCATCGGATCTGAGGCATTCTACAATTGTACCGGATTGATTTCCCTGCATTTACCGAATTTGCTAACATCAATCGGAGACCATGCTTTCTTCAACTGTTCCAACTTGGCGGTCATAGCCATCCCCAACACACTTGAATCCATCGGCGATGACGCTTTCCTCAACTGTTCCAAGCTGACTTCCATATATTTGCCCGGCACTATAACACATATCGGGACGCGGGCCTTTTCGAATTGTACCGGATTGACATCCGTGATTATACCCAACTCAATAACGGCTCTCGAAAGTTCGGTTTTCTCCGGGTGCAGTTCTCTGGCATCCGTTACATTACCCGAATCACTAACCTCCGTAGGATACCACACATTCTCCAATTGCTCCAAGCTGAAATCCATAACATTACCGGCCTCTGTAACTACTATCGGCGAAAGCGCTTTCCTCAATTGCACCGAGCTGAAAGACATAAACCTTGACAGAGTATCGCAAATAAAGTACGGGGCTTTCGCCAATTGCAAAGGATTGCTTAATGTCTCCATTTTCAATGCCAAAGACGTAAATTCGGATGCCTTCATTAATAGCTCTATAAGTTCGGCAGTACTACCATACGAATGGACAGAGAACTTCAAACTGGATTTCAGTAAAACGCCAAACCTGTGGAAAGTGTATATCGGGGAAGCCACAGCAACCATTCCGCCGGATACATTCAAAAGCAATAAACTATTTTGGATATACAGCAATGCTACCACGCCACCGGAAATCAGCACCACGACATTTAGCCCCGACACATACGACAAGGGGATATTATACGTCCCCCAAGGTTGTTTGAACGCTTACAAAGGTGCAAAAGTATGGAATCTAATACCTGACATCCGAGAACTTCCATATCAGATTGACATTCCCAACGAAAAAGTATCGGTAGACATCTCACAGTCCGTCACATTGACCGCCTCCGTTGTCCCGGCATACGGTCCTCCCGTCCACATTAAGTGGTACAGTCTGAACGAAGACATCGCCACCGTAACATCCGAGGGCATCGTAACAGGCGTATCCGAAGGCAAGGCGACAATCGTAGCGTACGGCGATGGCATAACCGCATCCAAGGAAGTCACCGTCATCAACGTCATGACCCCCGGCGCTGTAGAAGACATCGCCACCGGCACCCCGACCGAAGGCACCGTATTCGACGTCTACAATCTCCAGGGCATCCGCGTTGCCACGGGCATCGACAATGCCGAGTTCTCCGCCGCCGGCCTCGCCCCCGGCATATATATCCTGGTATCACCCCACGGATGCCGGAAAGTTAAACTCTAAGATTCTCTAAGAGTTACCGTCCCAAACGGAAACATGATTCCACCACTTCTAATAATAAGATCTAAACAGGAAAATATGACACACCGCATCAAGAATATCATTGCTTCTGTAATTCTCCTTTCCGCGTGCGTATCTGCAAATGCACAAGCATTCTTCTACAACGGACTGCGATTCAAAATAGAATCCGATGAAACATGTTCGCTGGAAGATTCATGGTCAGCACCCAAGTACACCGGCGACATCGTCGTCCCCGAAAAAGTGGTATATAATGACAAAGTGTATACTGTGACCAAAATCGCAGGTGCATTCTTCATGTGCGATGGGCTCACATCTGTATCTTTGCCCGAAACAATAACGACCATAGAGTCCCAATCCTTTGAGAAATGCACAAAGCTCACCACCGTAAACATTCCCGGCTCTGTAACCTACATAGGCCGACGTGCTTTCTTAGGCTGCAACGCACTTACAGGCATCACCCTTCCGGAGGGGTTAACATATCTCGGCGAAAATGCTTTCTGCTGGTGCAATGAGATAACATCCATAAAAATTCCCAAAGCAATAAAATCTATTGGCTACGCGACTTTCGCCAGCTGCAAATTGACATCTTCCGTAACCTTTCACGACTCATTAACATATATCGGAGAGAATGCTTTTTCTGGCTGCAGGTTCACCTCCTTAACCTTACCGGCTTCGGTAGACTCGCTTGGCAGCTACGCATTCACCTCGTGCGAATGGCTGACAGAAATAAATCTCGACCATATATCAAAAATCGACACATACGCATTCCAGAACAATTTCAATCTGAAATCAGCAAACATCCTTAAAGCCCAAAATGTTGCTGATAAGTCCTTCTGGGAATGTAAAAACATTGAGACCTTCGTGCTGCCATACTACGGATGGACCGAAAACTTTAAGATGGATTTCAGCAGCTTGGTCAGCTTGAAGTCCTTGTATATCGGCGAGGGTACCACTTATATACCTGACGCCGCCTTCGGCAACAAGCTCAATCTCCTGAATGTATACAGCAACGCGGCGACACCGCCGAGCATCAGTCCGACAACGTTCAGCTATGTAACTCACTACAAAGGCACGCTTTACGTCCCCAAAGGATGTATCGATGCTTACAAAAATGCAGAAGGATGGAGTATGTTCCGGGATTTCCAAGAATTGCCCTACCAAGTCGTTATTACAGACGACAATGTCTCCGTAGACATCTCTAAGTCTATCACCGTGGCCGCCTCTGTCTCCCCGGCGGATGCCACCACCGCACCCATCATGTGGTACAGCCTTGACGAGGACATCGCCACCGTTACCGCAGACGGTGTCGTAACAGGCGTAGCCAAGGGCGAAGCAACGCTCGTGGCATTCTGCGATGGCATAACCGCCACACTAAAGATCAACGTCACAGGAACTGACGCCGTTGAAAGCATCTCGACAGACGCCCCGACCGAAGGCGCCGTATTCGACGTCTACAATCTCCATGGCATCCGCGTTGCCACGGGCATCCACAAAGCCGAACTCTCGGCCGGTCGTTTTGCCCCCGGCATATATATCCTCGTATCGCCCAAAGGTTGTCTGAAAATAAAAATCTAACTTAATATACAACCACAATGAGAAAATATTTTTTAGTCCTCGCAGCTTCAGCGGTTGGCACACTTTGCGCATCCGCGCAGACGTCTGAAGAAAAACTTGAGAATGGGCATCAATATGTAGACCTCGGTCTGCCCAGCGGCCTGATGTGGTCTGACCGGGCAATAGGCGCAGTAGGCCCGGTAGACAAAGGCGATTATTTCGCTTGGGGTGAAACTGAGCCCAAAAATGAATTTACAACCGCCAACTACAAATTCGGACCCTTGGGCAGCTACGAAGAGATATACAAATACAACAAGGAAGACGGCAAGACAGTACTCGATCCCGAAGATGATGCCGCATGTGTACAATGGGGCGGACGATGGCGTATGCCAACCAAGGACGAATGCCTCGAATTGGAGAAGGAATGCACATGGACGCTCACCGAGCACCTGGGCGTAAGCACATACAAGGTCGAAGGTCCAAACGGCAACTACATATACCTCCACCTGTGCGGATATTTCTATGATAAATTACGCGACTACCAAAGAACCGGGTATTACCTGTCCTCATCGGTATTTACGGGTACGTCAAATTTCATAAACATCACTCACGCCTATATTATTAAAGTCAACCCCCGATTCTTCTCCGGCCATTCCTCCAATAGACGATACTGCGGAAGCCTCGTGCGTCCGGTGTTTAATCCGGTGTCCGAAGTGGACGATATCACGGACGGAGGTCATCGCACAGCCCCGACTGCCAAAGAAGGACGCGTGTACTGCTCGGGAGACTTTCGCATCTATGACCTTGCAGGACGCGACGTGACCAAAGCCAACGGCTCGCTCAAAGGCGTCTACATAGTCAAGGCTGACGGCTTTGCCGGCAAGATTGCCGTGAGATAGGCATATTCCGACCGCGCCACTTGTTTCCGTAAATCCCGAATGAAGCGCAATGCAGGAATACAGCATATATGAATACAATTCAACATTTTGTAGCTCTTTTCTTGCACAGCCCGACATTATTACATATCTTTGCCTCCGACAATAAACATACCGTAAAACGATAAATTACTCTTATGAAAAGACATTTTACTCTTTTTGCCCTGGTAATGGCAACTGTCATAACCGCCGGCGCCGCGACCCTAACCAAAACCGCCACCCCGTTCAAAGCGGACAAAAAAGGCATGCCTAAGGCTGCTATTGTCGCCAAAGCCAACGAACACAACTTCCCCACCGGAGAGTACAAGAGCCTCGGCAAAGGCTTGTATACCGACGATATGCTTTTGCCGGCGTTCGGATACGAGCCTATGACCTGGGAAGTCGAAATCCAGCAGAGCACCGAAGACCCCAACTTCTACCGTGTAATCTCGCCCTACGGCAAGGCTTTTGCCGATGCGATGCTGGCCACCAATAATGTACAACTAACAGAGTCACAATACGACAGCGCCGGCACGACAAAGCTGGACATCGATGCCTCCGACCCCAACAACGTATACTTTGCCAAGACCATGATTGGTCTTGACTGGAACTACGGCCCGGTATATATCGGCATACCCTCGTCCAAGCAGGTAACATTCAAAGACGGCATCTTCACCGCTCCCGTCAGGGGCGTTGCCTACGGAGACAATGACGGCGCCGTGGCGATGAATACCAACCAAAAATGGCGCATAGTGTTGCCCGGCGTTGAGGCCGTGGACTACTCCATGGTTTTCAGCTTCGAAAACCAATGCACATCAAACCGCAAAGTCCTCGGAAAACTCACCCTAGGTAATGACATCGACAAGGTCAAGTACGTAATCCTGCCCAACTTCCAGGAAGACGAAGTGATGGGAGCCCTGGCTGACGTGGCCAAAAAAGGACTCGACCTTCCCGTGCGTGGAGATTTCAGCTGGACCATGTCAGAGGCGAACAAGGAAACAATAATCCTTGTCGGCCTCAACCGCGCAGGACAGCAAGTCGCATACCAATGGGGCACATGCTACTACCTGGACAACGACGACACCGCATGGACCTACTGCGGCAAGGCAACGCTCAACGTGGGCTTCATCAAAACATTCTTCAAAGTGGATGACGAGTCCCTCGAAGTCCCCCTGCAACGCAATGTTCAGAATCCGCGCATCATACGCCTCTCCGGCCCGTTTGAAAATAGCAAATATAACGGCTCCAACAAACATAATTGCGGCCTGCTCCATTACATCACCATCAACGCATCTGACGACAGATGCATCTACGTCCAAGAAGGCCCCGTCGGCCTTGACTACGGCTACGGCCTCATCCGTCTGAGCTCGACACCCGAATACTACCTCGGCGCAGGATTTGACTGGGAAGAAATCGCAGAAACAGAAGCCGGCGCCACGCTGGGCAAAGACAATGTCCTGTCATTCCCCAAAAGCATGCTTATCATCTCTATGTTCGGCAAAGACAACGGCGACTGGTACAACGTCGAGAACACGGACACGAGTATCAAGCTACCGGCAGACTTTGATCTGCTCGGCGTAAGCGATGTGACCGTTGACGATAACGCCGATGCACCTGCACGCATATACAACCTCCAGGGTATCCCCGTGAACAACCCCGAAGCAGGACAAGTATATATTGTCGTGCGTGGCAATCGCTCTACCAAAGTCATATTCTAAGTCACGGACGCACAAATGGAACTATAGGGGTGCAATACATTGCGCCCGCAGCGACAAACACAACCATTGAAACGCCGGAGGCCGATCCATCGTGGGTCGGCCTCCGGCTTATGCACGGCTCAAAGTAGACACCGCGCTTGTACCCCGAGGGAGAATCGAACTCCCATCTAAAGTTTAGGAAACTTCTATTCTATCCGTTGAACTATCGGGGCGCTGAAAAAGTATGCAAAAGTACTGCTTAAATCCGAGATAAGCAAACCATACGGTAGCGTATGCCGCTTTGGGCATCCTCACTCCATTCCGAAGCATCATCGAGATGCCACTGCGCCGGATTTACTTCAGGAAAATGCGTGTCAGCGTCCGCAAACGATGCGTCTATCTGCGTCAAATACAGCCGTGTGGCAAAGGGTAACGCCTGCCGATAGATTTCGCCGCCACCGATGATAAAAATCTCGGCATCAGCGTCTCCGACACTATCGGCACGCAGACGCTGTATGGCCTGCTCCAAGGAGGGGAAAGTCTCTATACCTTCCGCATGGTAAGCCGAATTGCGAGTCACCACAACATTACGACGACCGGGCAAGGCTCCGCCGGGCAACGATTCAAATGTCTTTCGCCCCATAACCACCGGATGACCCATGGTCAAACGGCGAAAATGACGCATGTCTTCCCGTATATGGCACACAAGCCCACCTTGGCGCCCTATGGCGCCGTCCAAGGCAACGGCAGCTATAATGGATATCATCATACCTAATATGTTTTTCAGACAGATACTACTCCCGGAATATGAGGATACGGGTCATAATCCTCAAGCCGAAAGTCATCATAATCAAAGGAAAAAATGTCTTTGACATCGGGATTGAGGACCATTCGCGGCAGCTGTCGCGGGCTGCGTGTCAGCTGCAGTCTGACTTGCTCGAAATGATTATGATAAACGTGTGCATCGCCAAGCGTATGCACAAATTCGCCAACTTGCAGCCCCGTAACCTGAGCCATCATCATAAGCAGCAACGCATATGAGGCTATATTGAAAGGCACGCCCAAGAAGGTGTCGGCACTGCGCTGATACAGCTGGAGACTCAAACGGCCATTGGCAACATAAAATTGGAACAGTGCGTGGCATGGCGGAAGCGCCATGCTGTCTATATCCGCCACGTTCCAGGCACTGACGATGATGCGTCGGCTCTCGGGATTACGACGTATGGTGTCCACCGCATTGGCTATTTGATCGATGGCTCCGCCCTTTCCGTCCGGCCACGAACGCCACTGATAACCGTAGACATGGCCGAGATTACCATCGGCGTCAGCCCATTCATTCCAAATGCGAACTCCATGTTCCTGAAGGTAATGCACATTGGTGTCGCCGCGCAAAAACCACAGCAATTCGTATATTATCGACTTGAGATGTAATTTCTTGGTGGTGAGCAGAGGAAATCCGTCCGCAAGGTCGAAGCGCATCTGGTGTCCGAACACCGAGCGCGTACCCGTGCCCGTGCGGTCGCCACGATCCACGCCTTCGCGCATAATCCTATCAAGCAGTTCTAAGTATTGTTTCATTGTGTCGGTTGCTTTTACATGCAAAATTACGCAATTTTTGCGAGAACGAACGCTGCCATAAGCCACGGCCGGCACGCGTGCGTATGGTTTTATCTGCCCCTGCGTAGGACTATACACGTACGTGCCGGAAGATATAACTTGAGCCATTCGACGCCGGCGGGCGCATACAATTCGTCATGCAAAGTAAGATGGTCGATGCCGGCCGTAACGTTGTCGTAGCCGCCGAAACGGACTTCATCGGAACTTAGAATGGTGTGATACTTGCCGCCGGGCGCCAGAATACCATAGCCGTCAAAAGATTGCGTAGGATTGAAATTGAACACAAACACCAGTTCGCCACGCATGAAGGCCAATACCTGATCATCGTCTTTTTCCCAAAGCTTGCGCACAGGCAGGGACTGGAAGTTGTAGGTGCCGCCGACGAGATGTATGATAGAATTGTCCCAATTGTTGAGCAGGTGGTATTTCAGTTCGGGATTATCCACGAGACTCCATTGGCGACGCGCATATTTATAGCTCCATCCATTACCCTCTCGCGGAAAGTCTATCCACTCGGGATGACCGAATTCATTACCCATAAAGTTGAGGTAACCGCCGTTGATGGTAGCCAGTGTCACAAGGCGTATCATCTTGTGCAATGCCATACCGCGTGCCACGGTCGCATCATCATCGCCCATCATCATATGCCAATACATGTGATCATCTATCAGCCGGAATATCACAGTCTTATCTCCCACAAGCGCCTGGTCATGGCTTTCAACATAGGATATTGTCTTTTCGTCAGCACGACGGTTGGTCAACTCCCAGAATATGCTCGTAGGCTTCCAATCCTCGTCCTTACGCTCTTTGAGCGTCTTAATCCAGTAGTCGGGTATACCCATGGCCATGCGATAATCGAAGCCCATGCCGCCGTCACCGAAAGGCAATGCCAGCCCGGGCATTCCGCTCATTTCCTCGGCAATAGTGATTGCATTGGGGTTGATACTATGTATCAACTTGTTGGCCAAGGTCAGATAGGTAATAGCATTGGTGTCTTCGCCGCCATCGTAATAGTCGCCATAGCCTCCGAAAGCCTGTCCGAGACCATGGTTATAGTACAGCATAGAGGTCACGCCGTCAAAGCGAAAACCATCGAAATGGTATTCTTCGAGCCAATACTTGCAGTTACTCAGCAGGAAGTGCATCACCTCATCCTTGCCGTAATCGAAGCACAGCGAGTCCCAAGCAGGGTGTTCACGGCGCCCGTCACCGTAAAAATATAAGTTGTACGACCCGTCAAGACGGCCCAGACCTTCGGCCTCGTTTTTCACCGCATGACTATGCACGATATCCATGATTACCGCCACGCCCTTGCCATGAGCCGCATCAATAAGGCTCTTGAGGTCCTCGGGCGTACCGAAACGACTTGATGCCGCAAAAAAACTGCTGACATGGTAGCCAAAAGAGCCGTAATACGGATGCTCCTGTATCGCCATAATCTGTATGGCGTTATACCCGTCCTCGATTATGCGCGGCAGCACATTGTCGCGGAACTCGGCATACGTGCCCACTCCCTCGCGATCCTGTGCCATGCCTATATGACATTCGTATATCAGCAACGGCCGCACATCGGGAACAAAGCCCGCATCATGCCATATATAGGCCTGCTCGGGGCTCCAGACCTGTGCAGCAAAAAGTTTGGTGTCTGCATCCTGCCGTACACGCGTGGCATATGCCGGAATGCGTTCGCCCTCGCCGCCATTCCATTGGACAAACATCTTGTAAAGGTCGCCGTGCTTCATCGCTCCGGCTTCGAATACGCCTTCCCAGACGCCGTTCTCCATGTGCGTCAGCGCATACTGCGGCAGCCGTTGCCAGTCGCTGAAATCGCCCTCGAGGGTGATAGCCGTTGCATTGGGAGCCCATTCACGAAAGCACCAGCGTCCGTCGTTCAAGCGATGCAGTCCGAAATATTCGTGGGCGTTGGCAAAGTCTTCCAAAGTCTTGGCGCTACCCGAAGTCAGCCGTTTTTCGGCTCGTATAGCGTCCTGATGTCGCCCTTCGATAGCTGCAGCGTAAGGCTCCAGCCACGCATCGTTGCGTATAATTGCCAGCGGCCTGGGCGCACGCTTGGCCTTGCCCTGTCCGGCTGTCTTGGCCTTTGTATCGGATGTCGCTGTCTTGTCGGATGCTGCTGTCTTGTCGGATGCTGCTGTCTTGTCGGATGCTGCTGAAGTATTTTTTGCAGATGGCTTTACCTTGTTGTTCATACAGTGAATATGGTTTGTGCCTGTGGCGTGTTCGCTAAATCTCTATGCAAACTTAGCTAAATCTCCCCACATAGCCAAATCGGCCATCAACGCGAAGCCCAATTACCTGTCCTATTGGCGCATCAGGGATTTCCAGACTCATAAGGTGCAGCAGCACGCCGCTTTATTTCGTCTATGACATCATCGGTGACGTCTTTTCCACAGAAGCCATACCACAACGACTGGATTGTGTATATCGGTCCCCACGGGATACCCCACCATCCCAGGAAAAAACTCAACAAAGCGTATTTCCATCCATCTGAAATTGGACGGCACGTGGATGGGATATAGTATATACAGCTTGGGCGCTTAAATGTAATTAGCACAAGCGATATGGCATAAGTGAAGACTACAAATTTACCGCCTTCATCAATATCATCTTCGATTTCCCTTATTGTCCAATCCTCTAACGACTCTATCTTCATTCTGTATCATGCTTTATATCTGCCTTGGCTTTAATTCTAATCAATGTGGTTGTATATCATAATTCCAAGCCAAACCAGCCAAAGGATTAACATTGCCACAGAGCCTAAACATCCTTTTTTCTTCTTTGGCCTTTTCGGCGCCGACTGTTGTTCCTGCCGGTAGATGCAGCAGGGGTTGTTGCGGTAGGCATGGCGTAGACGTGCGTCAGGGTGCGACCATAGGCCGGAGGCTATGGCCTCGATTGTGAACGGACGGCGGCAGTTGGCCAGACGTTCCTGCACAACGATAGAGCCTTGCGACACAAACCTTTGCAAAAGCGGCTCGAGGTTAGATTCACCCTTCTCGAAACGCTGGATAATCTTGATTACAATTTGCGCGCCGGCAAAATCAAGGAGCTTGTCCAACACTGCGGCGTTTTGGGAATTGGTGGCGACAAAGAGACGCTCCTCCTTGTTCATACCGCGCCCCTTACCTTTCATTATCCAGGACTCAAGCGAACAGAGATCTCCACGAACAACGCCAGGCTCTTTTATGGCAATGCGAACGGACGGCGGCACTTGTGCGGCGGCATTTTCACCGGGCAGGTCGTTGACATCGCCGAGCATCGTAATTTCGCCAGTGTCGTCAAGGCGGTAAATCTTGCCGTCGTCGGATATATGGTATTTATTAGGATCTAATCCCATGACTAATAATTTGACTTATAGAGACGAATGGGGAATTCCTTTCCATCTGAGGCTCTTGTAAATGTGCCATTGGCAAAGTTCGCGCTCGTTTCATCCCAATAAAGAGTCCATCTGCCAGTATATGTACTGCCATAGTACTCAGAAAAAGACCTTGGGTTACCGCCTCCGGAATTATCAAAAACTGTCATTCTGTCTCCAGAACCTCCCGAATCGTAACAATACCAGCCGCCATCGGCCTCACACAACACATCCGTGTCATAAACAATTAGACAGCCATGGACAGCATTGTCACCAATGGCGCCATAAAAACCAATCTCATGTCGTCCGTCATTGCCAACTGGCGCACTCTCTACAGCAGGCGCAGTCTCAACGGCAGGTTCGGCAACCTCTTCGGCCGGGGCTTCTGGAGCAGCGGCCTCAATGAGAGCGGTGTCTATAGCCTCCTGCAAATAAGACGTATTGCGTCTGTGGTTCTCTCTCATTATCAATATCGCGATTATCGCCACAATGACGTGGACAGCAAGTAGGATTATCAGCCATTTATGCTTCTTCTTCCGGGGAGGTTGCGGCGTCTCCTGATGATACGTCACTGGCTCCTGATATGGCTGCTTGGGTTTGTATGGTTCTTGCGCCTTTTGCGGTTCGCCGCCGCCAGGGCCGTCTTTGAGCTTGATGAGCGAACCGTCTTCGGCAACGCGGTAGACTGTGCCGTCTTTGGCTACATAGATGTCTTTAGGATCTATTTTTCCCATATTGTTATCCGATTAATTGCCCTACATTTATTGTTGTTATCATGCCGTTGGCTGCATGGACTTCAATTTTTATGTCGCCTTTGGCTTCAAATTCAATCTTTGCCCGAATGTCTGCCGGGGCAGCAAGTCCACATTCGGCAAGGACGTCTTGCAGTACCGGCGTCGGGCGGAGCCCTATCAATAGCACCAAACGGCCACCCGACGGAACGGAGATATCGAACCAACCTTCTGCTGTTGGCAGTGATGCCGGATTAACCAATCCATACACAACGAACCCATCATTTGCTATTGGCACTGATGTCGGATTATCCAATGCCGATGCAGTCCCACCCACGACAGTAAGTGCCACCAAGTAGTACAGCATATCCCTGAATTCGGTCTGCACAAGCTGTCCTGCATCGACAAAGGAGAGAGCCAAGGCACCTGTAAGCACCTGTATCACTGATGCCTGCCGCTCAAGAGGCCGGATTATTGACTGTCCTACCACCGAGTCCACACGATAGACGCCATCGGCGGCGGAGAGGTTGCAGCATTGATAGCTGTCGTCCTCACCAAAAGCGTAGCTCACACGCGTGTGCGCATTCGCACCGGGCTTCAGTGCCGCCCAAAAAGCGCCCATGGCTGCCGGCGAGGTGATATGCACCTGAGCACGCCCGGCGAAATGCCGCTCGATGCACGCCTTTGCCCCAAGCGACAGCGTGTATTCCGTCTGGTCTGCCGGCATCAGCACCACCCAGCCCACACCGGTATGTACCAATGCCTCGATGCACCTCGGCCATCCATGCGAAGACTCGTATGGGATGATACGCCCCTCGTCGATAATCCTCACCAATTCGGGCTTAGAGCCGCTGATGCCGAAGTCCGGCAGCACGACTTCGTAGCCTCCTTCCGGGATACTTGAATAGTAATGCCAGGACATATCCTCGTTCCCCGGGCTTATGAGGAAAGTCCAGTGAGCCGGCAGCATCTCGCCAAGTCCGTCTGACACAAGGTTCTCATACAAATCTGTATCAGGATCTGCTTCCGAGGGGTCGAAAGTACCCACCATCGTGATCGAGCCGTCGTTGTTCACAGCGAATACAGAGCCGCCCTCGTCCCAGTGGTACATTCCGTCCGGAGCTGCGCGCAATTCGGCAAGCGTAAAGTGCCGCATAGCCGCATTGTCCGGTCCGGAGCAGCCAGCGTCTGTCCCCGACCTGTCATAAGCATCGTCACGCAGCTTCCGCTTATGCGTTGCCAGACATATTATAATGACTAACAGCGCAATGACTATGATTGCCCATAGTGCAGCCATATCACTCTATTTCCCTAAGATTGCTTTACTGTTCTTTAATGGCTCGCATTTCATTATTAAGCCTAATGACACACCCCAGCAGGATTAGCACCAGCAGCATAAGTCCTATGCAGAACCACGATAAAGGTTCAAGCGAATTAACGATAGCATCAGTAGTGTAATGATCCATATATTTAATCATAAATTCTATATCGTATCTAAACACCACACAATAAGCCACTACGACTAAAAAAACAATTGAGACAATCCACAAAACGAAGGACGGAATTGGTTTGCGTGGGCGCTTTGCCTTCTTCTTTTCAGGCACAATGCGCCCATACTCGGTCGTGGAGCCGTCGTCATTGACGACGAAGACTTTTCCTTCATCGGTCACGTGATATTTCGGATATTCTTGTCCCATAGCTATTTGTCAGTATGAGGTGTTGTGGATTCTTCGTTGTTCTCCGCAGAGGCGGCAGGGGCGCCAGCATCGGCGGCTTCGGGCTTGGGCGCGTAGTCGAGCATGATGCTGCGCGTCACCTGGAGCGGATAGGCGAAGATTTCGGCCATATCGCCGCCGATTTTCGGGTTGTTGGTGTTGCAGACAAGGGTGTACTGCGTCAGCGAGCCGATGAGACGCTGCGTGTATCCCGGGTTGTCTCTGTTGAGCAGGTCGAGAATCATCTTGACGCCTATGGTGGTCACGAAGTTGATATCAGCAGAGATGCCTGGTTCGAAGCTGCCGACCTCGCCCATATATATGTGCGTATTGGCCTGTACGCGGCCCGAAGTCTCGGACATCGTTGCCATAAAGTCGCTGTAGTCCGGCATACCTTCCGGTAGACAGTAGAATATCTCACCGGCAAAAGCTCGCTCCCAGCACCCTATCGAGATAAAGGGCATACCGTGCGGCTTGGCAAGCATCTGCGCGGCGTAGTAATCACCCTCGCGATTGTCAGCGCACCCGACCATGACGGCATCCGGGCCGCAGAACGGTTCGATGTCGGCCAGCGGTACGTCCTGGATGCGCGTGTGCGAGACGCGGATCTCGGCGGCGGGATTGACTTGAAGGATGCGCTCGCGCAGAGCCGTGGTCTTGTACTTGCCCACGTCAAGGATGCCGCACTGGTGGCGGCAAATGTTATGGTAGCTGAATATGTCCATGTCTATCAGGAAGAAGCGTCCTACCCCGGCGCGTGCCAGTTCGAGAGCCACAAGGCTGCCTACCGAGCCGCAGCCTATGATTACGGCACCCTTGCGCAGCATAATGTCCGACTCGAGGATGCCGGTGTTACGCGAGAATATGTCTATTTTCAGGCTGTATCCTTCCAACTCGCACAGCTTCCCGGCGGCGGTATAGAAGCACTCACCGTCCTGCCCGCGGTAGCCGTAGATTTCATCGCCCGACGGCGCGACCTCCGGCTTCTGCGCATAGAAGTGGCCTAAAAGCTTCGGCGCGGCACCGCCAATCTCGGGATTAGGCTTGGAGGTCGCTATCACGTTGTAATAATTGGACTCGTCGTGGTGGTATCCCCACAGCTCGCAATCGCCCTCTATGTCCAGCGGATAGCAGACAGTGGGCTTCGGGCCTTTACCCTTCATAAATTTATTGATGTCAATTTCCATGGTTTGTAGCATCTTCAGGGTTAACACCTTGAGAATTACCGGTTTTTCCCTCCGAAGTGGGTGTTCCTTCCTTCTTGGTTGTGGTTGACAGTTTAGCTTTTACCTCCCTGACCAAATTCTTGAACAAGGGAGTATCATACGGTTTCTCACCTTTTATAATTTTTGATATACGTGTTACGACATCTTCCTTAGTCATCTTGTCCGGCGCCGGCCTTCCCGTGAGCCATCCGCCGACAAAGCCGACAGCGAGAGCCATAACGATGACTGCCACCGGCATAAACCAACGGCTTTTCAGTATCGTTGTTTTTTGGGGCTGCCCAGGTGTACTACCGGTCGTGGGCTGCTCCGGCGTGGGACAAAAGGATTCCTCGCCATCTCTGTTGCGGTTCGACTTGGGCACGGAGCGGACAGTCTGTGACTGCCGCTGTGGCGGGAGAGGGTTGAGGTCGCTGTGTTCCTCGTCCACATACCGCAGCTCGAAGAACTTATCCGGGATAAGATCATCGCCAATCTCGACATCTACTGTCGAATAGGCTATATTTCGCGGACGCTGTCCCTCCATGTGGTTCAGGTGGTACATCGTCAGGCGGAATTTCGGGTCAATATTCACGAGGCCGGAGATGACGCCGTAGGGATTTCGGGAGGCGAACTCCGAGTTTGTTCCATCGTCCGTGGACGAGAAGTAGTCCATCGAACCGGGATGGCGGTGCCACAAGCCGAGGACTTGCAGCGGTTCGCGGTACTGGTTGGCGATCGAAGTTCCCAGATAGTTGACAAAGTCCCGGTCATACTCGAAGTATGCCGTCTGGAAGATGCCGTTGATACCCGGCGGAACCATCTCCATTACCACCCAGATGCCGTTGTCGAGGATATACCCCAGGAGTATACCCCCGGTTTCGACAGGATGCTTGGCGAAGGACTCGCGTATGATGGCGTTATACGCCTTGTCGCTGATGACGACAGTTTCGCAAGAATTACTCATAGCCCCTATCATTAGATGCCACCATGTGCATTGAATTTTTCACGTGGTAGGTCGCCGGTCAATACAAGTTCGTAAGCTATGAGCCATTTCGTAGCCCATCCGAGTACCGATGCCGCCGTCGTGGTGGTTGTCCCTACTTTTTGGTCGCCAGCCTCGTTGGTACACAGATAGCGGTTGCCTACTGCATCTTGTAATAGGTGATAGGGCCAAAATCCCGCCATCTCGACAAGCTCGTCCACGTCAGGCATCAACGGATAGACGCGCACCGACGAGCCCATCTGTTGGTGCGGATGGTTGTTGTCATAAACCGCCATCAGGTGGTACTGGCGTTTCTCGCCAAACTTCGACTCGTATATTCCCGGTTCGATAGCGCCAACCCAGCACAGGCGCCCGTCGTCAAGTTTTTCGAGCCTGAATTGCGGAAAATTGCGCTCCATGGCAATTTTTTCCATCGCCAAAAGTGTGGGATTGCTGTCATACCATTGGCCAGCGAGCTTGCCTTTGCCTATTTCGATGGTGCTTTCTCCATTACTCATGGCCGAACCGCCTTTACCGGCCTTTACCGTTTCGCCATTGAGCAGGCGTTCGCGCAATTCGCGGCGTCTTTTCGCTGCGGCGTCTTCTCCGGCAAGCTTGCCTTCAGGCGTGTTAATTGTAACATCGCCAGACGTGTTCATAGCATTGCCGCCCACACCGAGTTTCACCGGTTCTGCCTGATTGAGTGCATCACAAATTCTCTTTCGTTGTTCACTTTTCATCTTTGCAACGGCGTCTTCGCCGGCAAGCCTTCCTTTGGGTACTTTAATCATTTGTTTCATTGTAATATGGGTATTGGGATTGATTAGTACATCTCTAATTCTTTTGCGTGCGACAGCTTCTTCAGCTGCCTTTTGTAAGCCCTGTATCTTGGCTTTCTCCACTAATGCAAATTTCACAGAGAAAGTGGACACAAAAACACCTATTATCATAACAAACATCAAGACATTGGCTATACCATCTCCAAGAAAAGTAATGATTAATATCAAGGACGTTATCGTGGCTAATACGGAAAACGCCCCTACGATGATGTACCACATCAGGCGGCGTGCGAGCTTGACCGTCTTGAAGCAGGTCGGATACTCTTCGAGCATCAGCTTCTCGACAAGCAGCTGGGGATTTGTAACCCATGCCTTCTTGGCATACTTGACGGCGCGGTTGTACATGCGCAGCCCGGCGAAGATTCCGCCATTGGCAAATTCCACGCAGAAGATGTCCGTGATGGTCTCCGTCTGTGAGTCCTTGCCTCCGGCGAAAGTCACCGAGCCGTCGTCATTCACTGTATAGTTTCCCTTATTATTCATTGTTGCGTTTTTTGAGTATATCTTTCAAGTTTGTAGGCGAATACGTTCCGGGGCTGTCAAGGTTGTAATCATCTTCCCAGTAGGCACGTGCCCCCGGCAGGTGCACCGGGGCGCTTTCCGGCAGGTAGCCGTTGGCATCCACCGACATTCCGGACTCGTACTCGAACTCGCCCACCTTGTCCGCCACAAATTGCAGCAGGTCGTTGAGTCCCTTCCCCTTCATGTCGGAGCCGCCGTGGATGTATGTGTCCAAGTCCTTGAGATACGGCTCTACATAGTCGGCATAATACTCGCAGCGCTTGGTGTCGCTCCAGTCTGCGGCAGTCTGGGCGGCCTGTGCCTCGAGCTGGTGCATCAGTTCGGTCACCTGTATGGCATAGTCGGGAATATACTTCATCTTGATTGTGACAGGTCGTAGTTAAAGATAGTGGGACGCTCGCGCTCGTTGGCGCAGATGCACGCCACCGGGTAGGGGCGGTGACATCGCGGACACAGCACCACACCGGTGGGCTGCGCCAAGGCACGGCCACCGTAATTATCATTGCGCTGCAATTCGTTCAGGTGCTCGATGCCTTCGCGGAACTTGTCGGCCTTGCGCTGCTCCGACGGGCTGAATTCGGCCATGGTCGCATCCTCCGGCTCGTCGGAGACGACGTGCGGCGAGGAGATGTCGTGGACGTTGACGCGCAGGTACTGCTCGACGACTTCCAGGATGCGCTGCATCTTCTCGCCCGCATACCGGGTGACTTGCTCGTCAAGCCGCCGCAACAGGCCGTCGCCGCCGCCGGGAGTGAAGCCGAAGGGCTCGCGGTAGATGCCCAGCTCGTACTCCACCTCGTCCTTGATTGCACGAAGCCGCCCAATCTTGCGCTCGATTTCGTCAACCTTTTTCTGCGCACGGGCGACATCGCGCTCCTCGCACCGGCACGATGGGCGGTACTCGCGCTTTTCCTCGTCATAGCGTTGCGAGTTGAGGCAGGCGGACAACGCGCTGTCGGCCGCGTCGAGCTGCTTGCGCGTTTCTTCGGCCTGTTTCTCGAAGGCGTCGATGATATCGTCCATCGAGCGCTCGACGCCGGCGAAGAAGCCGTCTACGGCCTCGCGGAGCTTGCGCACCGAGTCGCCCGTGTACTCGATGGCGTTGCCCAGCTCCACCAGCGAGCGGTGGTCGGCGATGTACGCGCCCTGCGCCTTGATGGGTTGTGGAAATTCAGTAAGCATATTGCGTGTGTGTCAGCGTATGCCTGTCGAGGCTTTCTCGTAGCGGATGACTTCCTCGATACGCGGCGGCAGATAGGTGTCAGCCCATTGTTTGTATTTCTCGGACAATTCGATGATGGTTTCGCGGCAACCCTTGAACTCGTCACTGAATTCTTCCATTTTCTCGTCCGTCCATTCCTCTCCGAGGGCTTTGAGGTTGCCCCATAGAACATCGTAAAGCTCACCGAGGATTGCAGACATAGAGCGCAACTCGCCTTGCAATTCGATGAGCGACTGCGAGGTTACTTCAGTATGCGATAGTGATGTAGACATGGCTTATAGGTCGTTGTATTGTTCGAGAATAGACTGTAGTTCGGCCAGCGGCCCGGCCTCGAACTCGTCGATGTCGCGGCACAGCGGTTCAAAGGCGTCGCGGTCTTTGGCAAACTCGTCCCTGTACTTCGCGAACTGTGCGTCTTTCCACGACGAGGCCACGGTTTCCATCGCCTCGTCGGTGCGCTTGAGCTGCTTGCGCAGCGCGTCCACAAGGTCTACCAACTGGTAGCGGAACTTCTGGATTGCTTCGGGGTCATTGATCATTCCGGGCATATTCAGCTTATCTTATATGGTTTGAACTTGATAGTGAGGTTGCGGTTGTTGTCGCGCAGGTAGGCGCGGAAGCGCGAGGCCGGGCGGTTGAACACAAAGAGCTTGTTGGCAGCGGACGAGCCGACGACCTTGTTGGAGTCGCCCTCGGACATCTGCAAGGCCACGCGGTAGTTGAACGCGGAGAGTACCGACCCGGCGCGCCCGAGGCTCTCGAGGTTGTCTGTCTGCAATATCGTGAAGACACCCACGGACGGGCCGTTGCGGAGGACGTACTCGAGCAGCGCGGCCTGCGACGACGGTTTTTCGATGCGTCCGGAGGTGTCGCGGTCAAAGGCGCGGCAGTTCTGGAAGTCGAATACGGCGATATAGACATTGCCCGGAATAGGCCCGTTGGACTGGCGGCGGTTGTCGATGGTTTCCTTGACAGCCGCGATGGTTTTCTCGACATCGTCAGCCGTGGCCGGGAAGTAGTGGTCGAAAGGCAGCGCTTCCAGCGTGGGCAGTATCACGGAGGCCAGTTCGTTGTCGGGGCGCATACCGCTGACCACCACTAGCGTGGCCTCGCCGGCCTCATTGCTCGTCGATGCCGACAATACCGAGTGGTAGCATATAGCCTCAGCCACTTCTTGTTCGCCGCCGATGACCAGGATGTTGTTCGCCGTCTCGGGCACGAGGCCGACATTGACGTCATACTCGCTTACGGAGATGCTCTCACCAAGATATATCGGAATACGGCTTCCGGGACGTCGCATCCCGGCGTCTCCCGGCTGCACGCGGCGTCGAATGAATTCCGGCTGCTCTGCCGAGCGGAAAACCTTCATCTGCACCGGCGTGTATGCGTGGCTCTTGGCAAATTCGCCAAGGCGCGCGAGGATCTCGTCTATGTCTTTTTTGGACACGAAGAAGCCCTGGACGATGTTGTTGTCGTACGGGGCGCCGGACTCGGAGTTGTAGACGCACTGGCCGGTACGCAGACGCGGCATTCCCTCGCCGGCATCGAGGCTTATCAGCGACGAGAAGTCTGCCGGGGAACTCTTGAATACCACGCGGTTGGCTATGAGGTCTCGCGGCAGGAACGCCCCGGAGGGCAGTTTCTGCGTGGCCAGCACCAGGTTGATGCCGAATTTGCGAAACTCCTGTATGATGGTGTGTATCTTCGAGTTGGCCTCACGCGAAATTTGGTCGTTTTCGATTTCAAAGAGTTTTTGGAACTCGTCTATGATTACGAGGATGCGCGGGACTTTGATTCCGGGTGCGGCATTTTTCAGGTCGACGATGTTGCTGACGTTATAGTTGCGGCACAATTCCATACGGCGTGCGCCTTCTTCGACAAGTTCGTTGAGGATGCTCAGTCCGAACTCGCGCTCGGCCTCGGGGGCTATGACTCGTGCATGAGGCAGACCGCCGATGGCATACGAGTTAAATTCAACGCCGGAGAAGTCTATCAGGTACATACCCAGCTCGTCGGGTGAGTACCGGAGTGCGGCGCTGCATATCAGTGAGTGCAGGAACACGCTCTTGCCCGAGCCGGGTATGCCGATGACAATCGCGGTGTTCTGCCCGCTTTCCTGCGTAATTTTCAGCGATTTGACTTCGATGTCGGTGTTTACGCCGAAAGGTATCTCGATTTGGCGGGCGCTGTCACCTTTCCACCATTTATCCTCCGGGGGCATGTAGTCGCCGATAGACACAACCACGTCTTCCCTAAGCTCGCATTTGGCGTTTACACTGGCCACGACCTGTCTGAGCCGGTCATCGTCGAGGCTGTCGTAGCGTGTAAGTGACGCCGGTCCGCCCTGTCCGCCAGTTTCCTGACCCAGCAGCGAGGACATATAATCACTCTCGGCCTTGAAGTCAAAGTGGGCTGCCGCACCTATATACTCTTGCATGTCAAAAGCTTCGGCATCACGCCCGGACAGTTCGGACAAAGCCGCGCTGTCTGCCAGCAGCACAAGGTATATGCCTGTCTGTGGGCCTACCTTGGCCAGTCGTCCGAGCATTTCGAGGTTATCCGAGGACAGCCCTTTGGGGAAGTTCTTGACGACAAGGACGATATAAGGCTCGCTGCCCTCGTGGCTCCTGTTGTATGAGCGCAAGGTGGCGCCTTTTTCTGTGAGGAGGTTGCGCATGATTGTACCTGCGCGTTTCTGCAAGGAAGCAAGCAGGTTGCGGATTTCCTCGGGGCGGCAGTGGATTCTGTACAGGTCGCGCTTGAGCAGTTTGAACACGTCGTCCAGCCCGGTAAAATACTCAGTGTCTATGACTTCGGCAATGACGGAGCGTGCCGGGTTGTACTCGTACAGCCTGCCTATGACCGTATTGACAAACGCCATGGCCTGCGGCATTCCGTCTTTAGTATAGGTGACACACAGGTTTTTGCCTCCGGGAAGTTCCAAGAAGTCCATGCGTTCGAGCGTAATCCCGGCCAACGGAGACTCAAAGCTGTATGCCGTGCGACCCACGGGCAAGGCTCCTGCATCAACGCCCTCGTCCGCCTCAAGCATGGATGCATAGCGGCTGTTGAGTGCCTCGCCTGACTTGTTGGCGGTTTCGGTAATAAGGAATGTTGCGCGGGAGGACAATGCGCCGCCGGAGCAGATTTCCTCAGTCTGGCGCACAAGAGCCAAAAGGCGGTCAAATTTCTCGGAATATTCCTCCATCAGGAAGTCGCGCTCCTCGCCTTTGCTGGCAAACACACGCTTATAGCGGCATTCGCCCTCGGCGCCTACAGCGTGTATCTCGTTGAGCAGCTGTGTAATCCTGGCCAGCGGCGGCATATTTGTCTCGGCGGCTGTTTCGGTGGTTTCCTCCGGTTCGCGTGTTTCGTCGGCACGGCTGCGCATCGCGGCAATAGTCGAAAGCAGCCCGGGGATTTGGCGGGCATACACCCATGTGGACATTCCGTCCACGCTGACATGTGTCTCTTCCGTGATGCCGGTGCCGGACAGCGCCTGCAATGTGTATGGTCCGTAGGGCGAACCGCCCCGGCGGATATAGAATGTCGTGTGGGCGTCGAATGACGGGGTCGCGCCGGAGATGTCCTCGGCAGGCTCGTGGATGGGCGCGTCCTCGGTCTCGGACTCGTTGAGAGACAGGTCCAACGAGTCCGCCAGTTCGGGGTACTCGCCCGCCGGCCTCCACTCGTTGGTGTCGGAGGATAGCACAAGCACGTCGGGCGTGAGGTGCGTACCCATGACGGTTTCAAGTGCAAAAGGCCCGAAGAAGTCGTCATCTAACTGTACGTAATATACGGTCTGTGGCATAGTTTATTGGGTAAGGATTTTTACTATTTCGCGTGCTATGGATTTCTTGAAACCATGCGCCGAGATTGTCTCGTGCCCTGCGGACGATATGACGACGTCGGCAAAGAATATGTGGCTGTCAAGGTATACGCCGTTGATACAGCGGCGTGGTATTATCGTGGTTTCGTACCCGACGGGGCGCCCCTTGTAGTAGGTGACATTGTAGTCGTCTATGGCGATGGCGTCGGGATACAGGACGTTCCCATTGTTGGAAATACGGCTGGCTGTGAATACTGGCATATCTATCTGGATTTAAGGCTGTGCATTCGGATGGTATAGTATATCAGGGCAAAGAAGGAGTAGACAAAGTACGGTATCGCGATCAGTGCCGTAAGAAATACGAAGGACAGACATTTGCATACGAAGCCTATGGCTCCGGTCGCAAACGAAGTGCCCTCGAATATGTTGCTGCGCCACGTGTTCCCCACCCCGATAAGCGTTATGCCGGCCAGTCCGAGCGTGCACAGCCCGATTATGGCCGCCTTACGCTTCTGTCTGCACTTAAAGTATTCGGCTGACGGCACAAAAATCCGTGCCGGCTGCGGCGGCTGGCACGGTTGCGGCGCTTGATACGAATATGCGGAAGCGGAGGAATGCGGCTGTGCCGTCCTCTGCGGCGTGGAATGTTGTGGTGTCGATCTGTGGGGGCGAGTCTGCGCACTTCCTCCGCCAGCGAAAGCCCCGGAAGAACTTACAGACGGGGCAAACGTACCACTTTGCGTATTTCTAACGCAAAACGGGGGGGGGATTTTTGGCTTGTCACGCGGCTATGGGCCGAAGACGCTATGACATGTGCCAGTTCGACACATTCGGACGCACGCATCCAGCCCTCACCACTGTCCCTACGCACCAGTGTGTCAGGCGTAAGAGGCAATGCGATGAGTTCGGCATACGTAAGCGACAGCCGTCTCTGCCGGTTTATGATTGCGTCGTATTTCATTGCGTCGGTATCAATCGGATATTCCTGCCTTAGAAAAAGGCAAAACCGTCTGTAAAAAGGCAAAAACCGTCTACAACTGCAAAATTACGCAATTTTTAACAACTTGCAAACATTTAGCATAATGCCGCCCGTACTTTTTCCGGATGGCGCCAGGCGGCAGATGCAAACCGGAGATCCCGGCAAAGCGATACAAGGCTCTACCAATCAAGTTCTTCCCTGGCCTTGTCGATTTCTTCGTATAGTCTTTCCCGGGCTTTTTGCAAGTCTTCCTCGAGCTTTTCAATCTTCTCTTTATGAGACTTATATACCATGGCGTTGGCATAGTCGGTCTCGTCGCTTCCGGAGCGTGCCGCGCGCTTGCCTATCCGTGCTGCACGTTCTTCAAGCATTTCCTGCCTGATTTTATCCTTTTCTTCCTCTACTTTTTGGATATCGCGCTGCAAGGCATCCTCATACCATCCAAGGGCCGTCTCGGTCTGTTCGGCTGTCAGTTCGTCGGCTTCGTCAATCTTGGCTATTTCCTTGGGGTCGTAATTGCTCCCGCAAGACGCGGCAATGGCGGACAACGCCGTGGCGGCAATAACCGCATATATGTTTTTCAGCTTCATAGAGTGTGGTTCGTTAGTCGTTTTATGAATTAAAAGTTAATGGATTACAAGTCTGGATATGACGTCTTCCCCGACCAGCTCGTTGATATGCCGGATGATGCGGCCTTTGCTGAATGAGAGCTCGTTTTTTAGGGCCGCGGACGCAATGACCACATGCAGCTCGTCTTGTTGTATCCACCGTCGCACTGTATAGCGGTTGACAGTCGGACCAACGACCTCGCCCCACAAGTAGCTGGCTCGTGCCCTTTCGTAGCTTTCATCGGCTCCGGCAGCCGTAATGGCCTGGCGGATAATGGCGTCAACACGCAAGGGATCTCGGCGTTTCATGGCAGCTGCTCGAATGTGCCGTCGGTGACACGCCACATCCGGCATGGAGCATCGGCTGCAAGGTGTCCGGGTATTTCGTCAAGGTGGCGGCGATTGGTATCGGTGATAAAAATCTGGCCGAAATCTTCGGAAGCTACCAGTGCGATAATACGCGAGACACGCGTAGCATCGAGCTTGTCGAAGATATCGTCCAACAGCAGCAAGGGTTTGAGCCCGGTGCTTTCGACCAAAAAACGGTATTGGGCCATGCGTAGGGCGATGGTAAAGGTCTTGGCCTGTCCTTGAGAGGCTGTGCGACGCAGAGGCAGGCCGTTGACGGCAACATCGACATCATCACGATGTATACCCATGGCAGTATATCCGAGCAGTCGGTCGCGGTCGCGATTGCGGCTCAATGCATCGGCGATACTGGCATCCGTAGTGCCATCCAATGGCCCGCGGTAGTCCATAGTAACGGTTTCACTGTCGCCGGCAATGATGCCGTAGTAGCGATGATGAAGTTCGGCAAGCCGACGTATATGACAGCGTCGCGCTTCGATGATGTAGCGTGACGAAATGTCCATACCGGCCTCGATGGTGTCGAAGAGCAGGAAATCGGCGGAGGAGTCCTTGAGCATACGATTGCGCTGCTCGAGGGCGCGATTGTAGCGTATCAGATGTTCCAGGTAGTGGCTATCCACCTGGCTTATGACCATATCAATGAAACGCCGCCGCACTTCGGCTGCTCCGGAAACAAGATTCATATCGGATGGTGAGACAAGCACGGCGGGGAATAGGCCTATGTGCGAGCTCAGACGACGATATTCTTTACCGCCACGCTTGAAGCTTTTGTGTCCGGGCGAGAGCACCACATTGATGTCGTCTTCGGCATCATGCCGTAGATAGTCGGCGTGCAGGTGTGCCCACGGGCATCCACGTCGTATCAGCATATTGTCAGGCGTGCCGGCAAAGCTCTTGGTGTACGACAACACGTAGATGGCATCTAAGAGGTTGGACTTGCCCATGCCGTTGTCGCCGAGCATACAATTCAACTTATCGCAAAAGTCTATCGAAGCCTCGGCGATATTCTTGAAATCCGTTATGCTTACGTGGCGAAGTATCATTTGCCAAAGTGGCGGGAAAAGTATAGCAGGTGGTAAAGGATGCTATTGCTCCAGTATTTGTGACTATGGTTGCCGGGGCGAGAGATGTAGTCGTGCGGAATCTTGGCCTCAAGTAGCTTTTGATGCAAGGAGGCATTAACGCCGGAGAAGAAATCTTCGCTGCCGCAATCAAAAATGATGTTGTTGGCTCCGGGAATCATCTGCGGTACCAGGTTGATGACGGTATGCGTCTCCCAGATCTTAGCAGTGGCAGACGTGTAGGCTCCCAGGGCGTCTTTCATTTTCCACCTTTCAGTAAAAGGCAGAATATTGACACCACCACTGGTACTGCCGATATTTTTCCAAATATCGGGATGGCGTATGCCCAACCACAATGCTCCGTGGCCTCCCATGCTCAGCCCGGTAATGGCTCGTTTGGATGCCTCGGGAAGAGTCGGATAATGTGCGTCTATGTATGGTACGAGGCGCTTGGTTATGAATGTTTCCATTTTCACCCTGGGATTGGCGGGTGCATCCCAATACCAAGAGTCGCAGCCATCGGGCATCACCATGGCCATGCCATATTGGTCGGCAAGGGCGGGAAGTTGTTTACAGGTGGTGGTCCATTGTTTGTGGTCACCGCCGAAACCATTGAGTAAGTATACCGTGGGCACGCGATGTGTGGCACAGGCACCATCGGGCACAATAATCGTAACCTCTATGGGTTGGGGCATTTCGGCTGCCTTGATTGTAATTGTGTCCACCTTGGCGGCTTTGGCCACCACGGAGGCAAGCAAGGCTACGATGAAAAATATTGTTGTCTTGACTGACATTGTTGTATGTTTTTTCTGTCGTTTAGTTGATTTGGATGCCGAAGCGACGCTGCAGGTAGTCGGCCACCACTTCCACCAAATTGTCGATGTCCATGGCGGAGGTACTAACGGCCAGGTCATACGATGCGGCCTCGCCCCACTGCTTATCACTGTAAAAGTTATAGAAGGCTGCACGTGCCTTATCAGTCTTTTCCACTATGGTACGTGCTTGTTCGATGGAGATTTCGGGGCGGCGCCGGCGCACTCGCCCGATGCAATCGTCTTTAGCGGCGCTCACAAAGATGCTGGCTACGCGCGGATGGTTACGTAGAATATAGTCGGCACTACGGCCTACGATGACACATGATCCGCGCGAGGCGACACGTCGCACAAAGTCGCATTGGGCCTTGTAGAGCGCATCGTATCCGCCGCCAAAGCCTCCGGCATCATAGTATGCCATAGGACTGGCGCCGGGAAAGTTCGCAAAGAATCCGCCGACAAAGCTTGGCCGTTTTTCATCGCTGTTGCGAAAGAAGTCGGGACACAATCCTGCATCGCGTGCAGCTTGCATAAGCAATTCTTTGTCATAGAACTCGATACCGAGGCGTGCGGCCAGCCGACGGCCGAGCTCGTGGCCGCCGCTGCCCATCTGCCGCCCTATAGTGACTACTATATTCGGAGTGACCATCGAATTTGACGCTTGTGGTTACTTGGATATGTCGTTAACGGTCTGCTCAAGTGTGGACTTGTCGCACACACCGTCGATGATGAATACAGCATTGTCCTTGATGGTAACTATCAAGATATTGATCATTTCGTCCCGGCCTGTGGGATTCTGGCATACGGCCACAAATTCGCCGTTCTCGCCGGTGACAGCCGTCAGCTGATTTTCTTCGGGGATGGTAGTGAGGTCGGTCTTAATGGCATCGATTGCTGCTGCATCCAGCTCCCCCATGAGTACGGTTCCATCGATAATTCCTTCTTCCTTAAGTGAAGAACCGGCCATGGCGGTAACGTCACTAATTCCTTCGACTGCCTTGTATTTTGCCATGAATTCGACCATTGTCATTGCGGATGCGCTGACAAGACTCACCAATGCCAACATGAGGAAAAATGCGATACGTTTCATAGTTTTGTTCGTGTTTGATGTTGTGTATATTTTATTGTAAGTTGTTGTCGCAGAGAATTTTTATGTTTAACACAATTGCATACCTAAACAATAGGCAACGCATGCGTATTATTTACTGCTTTTCGTCTATGGTGTACCCAACGTATGTACGCGGAGTCAGCCGATGCAGGCGTAACCGTACGTCCTCGCTGACATCCAGACTATCGATGAAGTCGGCTATCGTCCGAGCCGTCACGGCGTGATTGGTACGTGTCAAGGCTTTAAGCGCCTCATATGGATTGGGATAGCCCTCGCGTCGGAGAATGGTCTGTATGCCCTCGGCCACCACACTCCACATCGCATCAAGGTCGGCATCGATGGCCTCGCGGTTTAGCAGAAGCTTGCTCAATCCCTTCTCGGTGGAGGCTATTGCTATAAGCGTGTGCGCCATGGGAACACCGATGTTGCGCAACACGGTGCTGTCTGTAAGGTCGCGTTGGAGGCGGGATACCGGCAGTTTGGATGCGAGGTGAGACAGTAAGGCATCGGCCACGCCGAGATTACCCTCACTGTTTTCAAAGTCTATGGGATTTACCTTGTGCGGCATCGCCGACGACCCTACCTCGCCCTCTCGTATGCGTTGCTTGAAGTAGTCCATGGATATGTACATCCACATATCGCGATCCAAGTCAAGGATGATTGTATTGATGCGACGCATAGCGTCCATCATGGCGGCCATATTGTCGTAGTTGGAAATCTGCGTGGTCCACGGCTCACGCTCTATGCCGAGGGTGTCTCGCAGAAATTCCTCGGCAAAAGCCGGCCAATTGACATCGGGAAAGGCCGCACGATGTGCGTTGAAGTTGCCTGTGGCACCTCCGAATTTACCTGATACGGGAACTGCGAGTAACTGGCGCTTCTGGATTTCGAGACGGCTTACGTAGACATATATTTCTTTGCCCAGCGTTGTGGGCGATGCAGGCTGTCCATGTGTGCGCGCCAGCATAGGGAGGTCGCGCCATTCATGCGCCAAGGTCCGTAAATGAACTATTAGGGATTCTAAAGCCGGAATATACGCCTCTGACAACGCTTCACGCAACGACATAGGCACTGCCGTATTGTTTATATCCTGAGATGTAAGTCCAAAGTGTACGAATTCCTTATTGGCGTTTACGCCCATGGAATCCATGCGCTCCTTGATAAAGTATTCTACAGCTTTTACATCATGATTAGTCACCTTTTCGATGGCCTTGACACGCGCCGCATCCTCGACATCGAAGTCTCGGTACAGCGAGCGCATGCGCTGCTCATCATCTCGACTTAAAGTCGCAATCTGCGGCAATCCAAGGCGTGTCAAAGATATAAAATACTCCACTTCTACCCTCAACCTATAACGCATCAGCGCAAACTCTGAAAAATACCCGGCCAATTTGGAACATTTGTCCCTATAACGGCCATCAATGGGCGAAATTGCAGTCAGTGTATCCAGTTCCATACGTCTATGTCTTAGACTACGAAATTACAAATAATTTATCACTTACGCCCTACCCTTCGACCGATTTCGCGCACTTTTTTTGGTCCGGTAGCTTATCTACGCCCTTTTGCCTCAAAAAAACTTGCGACACACAATGCTTTTCGGCATTGCATGTCGCAAACTTATATCGGTATCCGTATAACTGATTATTCTGCTGCGGGAGCTTCTGCTACGGGGGCTTCTGCTGCAGGGGCAGTGGCCTTGCGGCGACTGCGGCGAGTGGTTTTTTTCTTTTCTTCTTTGCCGGCCTTGGTCATGGTCTCGTTGTAGTCCACCAGCTCGATAAAGCAAGTCTTGGCGTTGTCGCCCAGGCGATTGCCAGTCTTTAGTATACGGGTATAGCCACCGGGACGATTAGCGATCTTGGTTGCAATTTCGCCAAAGAGTTCCTTGACGGCTTCCTTGCTCTGCAGATGTGCAAAAACAAGGCGACGATTGGGAGTGGTATCTTCTTTGGCGCGATTGATCAACGGCTCGGCGTACACGCGCAGGGCTTTGGCTTTGGCCAAGGTTGTGAATATGCGTTTGTGCATAATCAGCGAAGTGGTCATATTAGCCAAGAGGGCATCGCGATGTGCCTTGGTGCGGCTAAGATGGTTGAATTTTTTATTGTGTCTCATCGTGAATGTTACTCTTTATCCAGTTTGTATTTTGAAATGTCCATGCCGAAGGACAGGTTCATGCTTGCGAGGAACTCATCAAGCTCGGTCAGTGACTTCTTGCCAAAGTTACGGAACTTGAGCAAGTCGTTTTTGTTGAACTGTACAAGTTCGCCCAAAGTCTCGACCTCGGCACTCTTAAGGCAATTGAGCGCACGTACACTCAGCTCCATATCGACGAGCTTGGTCTTAAGGAGTTGGCGCATATGCAGCACTTCCTCATCGAATTCATCGCTTTCGCCGGTCTCGGGTGCATCGATAGTAATCTTCTCATCGGAGAACAGGGCAAAATGATGGATAAGGATGCGTGCAGCCTCTTTGAGGGCATCCTTGGGATGTATCGATCCGTTAGTAGTGATTTCGAGGATAAGCTTGTCGTAGTCGGTCTTCTGGTCGACGCGGAAGTTCTCTATGACGTATTTGACGTTCTTTATGGGCGTATAGATGGAGTCGATGGCGAGGATGTTGACATCATCGTCAGCTATTTCCTGCTCTTCGGCTGGCACCCATCCGCGACCCTTATTGATTGTCAGCACGATAGTGAAACTTGCATCGGAATCCAGATGGCATATCACCTGATCGGGATTGAGCACCTGGAAGCTGGTCAAGGCCTTGCCTATATCTCCGGCCGTAAATACTTCTGTTCCCGAGACGGTGATGGTGACTTTTTCGTCTTCGTGGTCCTCGACAACCTGGCGCAGGTCTACCTTCTTGAGGTTGAGGATGATGTTGGTGACATCTTCTTTGACACCGGGGATGGTGTCAAACTCGTGTTTAACGCCGTCGATGCGTATCGACGAAATGGCGAAGCCCTCCAAGGAAGAGAGAAGCACACGCCGCAGCGCGTTGCCCACAGTGATGCCATAGCCGGGTTCCAAGGGTTTGAACTCGAATTTGCCGTAGAAGTTGTCTGCTTCAAGCATCAGGACTTTGTCGGGCTTTTGGAATTGTAAGATAGCCATGGATCGGGTTGTTTTTAGATTTTATTACTTGGAGTAGAGCTCGACGATGAGCTGCTCCTTGATGTTTTCGGGGATGTCCTCACGTGCGGGTAAATGCAGGAATTTACCGCTCTTGAGGCTTTCGTCCCATTCGATCCAGGGATACTTACTGTGGTTGAAACCGGCGAGATTGTCGGCTATCACTTCCAACGATTTGGATTTCTCGCGAACACCAACTATATCGCCGGGCTTTACCTGGTAGGAGGGGATGTTAACGATGTCTCCGTTGACCACGATGTGACGATGGAGCACTATCTGGCGTGCGGCCGCACGAGTGCGGGCGATACCCAGACGGTATACCACGTTGTCCAAACGGGACTCAAGGAGCTGAAGCAGAATTTCACCGGTAATACCTTTCATCGAGGAGGCCTTGGTGAAGAGGTTGCGGAACTGTTTCTCAAGTACGCCGTAGGTGTATTTAGCTTTTTGCTTTTCACGCAGCTGGACGCCGTACTCGCTGGTTTTGCGGCGACGGTTTTGTCCGTGCTGGCCCGGGGGAAAGTTGCGTCTTGCCTGGACTTTGTCGGGGCCGAAGATGGGTTCGCCGAATTTACGGGCGATTTTGGTCTTAGGACCTGTGTATCTTGCCATTGTTGTATTGTCTTGTATGGTTGGATATTTGATGGTGGTGTGTGGCGCGGGGCGCTTATGCACTTCCGGCAGTGTTCCGCGTGGCGTTCCTCGGCTGTGCAGCCGCAGTCACAGAGAGGTGATGTTCGTTGTGACCCTTCACTGGCCGCGGTATCCGTGCGGACTTGCTCGGTTGGGACATGTTGTCGGCACTTATAATATGCCGTTCGACCCCGTCCTTCGTCTCCGCCTGATGGCGGACAACGCTCACACTATCATCGGTTGTTGATGTGTATGCTATGTACTAAAAGGTTTTCGCTTCGGTGATGCCTCGCAGTGCCGCTGCACCGCATAAGGGCATTGCCGGGTATGTGGTAGTGTCGTCTTGACGCTCACCGCATTAGACGCGGCGGCGTTTGGGAGGACGGCAGCCGTTGTGCGGCAGCGGCGTAACATCGATAATCTCGGTTACTTCGATGCCGGCACCGTGGATGGTACGGATAGCGGATTCGCGTCCGTTGCCGGGTCCTTTGACGTATGCTTTTACCTTGCGTAGACCCAGGTCATATGCGATCTTGGCGCAATCCTGCGCTGCCATCTGAGCTGCGTAAGGGGTGTTCTTCTTCGAGCCTCTGAAGCCCATTTTGCCTGCCGATGACCAGGAAATAACCTGGCCTTCGCTGTTGGCAAGGCAAACGATGATGTTGTTGAAAGAGGAGTGTACGTGAAGCTGGCCTTCGGCACTAACTTTGACGTTTCTCTTCTTAGCTGCGACTGTTTTCTTTGCCATAATTGGATGGTGTTGTTATTATTTAGTAGCTTTCTTTTTGTTGGCGACGGTTTTCTTGCGGCCCTTACGGGTACGCGCATTGTTCTTGGTGGACTGGCCGCGCACGGGAAGACCGTTGCGGTGACGGACACCGCGATAGCATCCTATGTCCATGAGACGCTTGATGTTCAGCTGGATTTCGCTGCGCAGGTCGCCTTCTACTTTGTAATCGCTGCCTATCACTTCGCGAACCTTTGCAGCCTGTTCGTCGCTCCAGTCTTTGACTTTGATGTTAACATCTACGCCGGCTTTCTCCAAGATTTTCTTGGCCGAGCTGCGGCCTATACCGAAGATGTAGGTCAGTGCGATTTCACCTCTTTTGTTTTGGGGGAGGTCAACTCCCACGATTCTTACTGCCATATGTGTGGTTGTGTTGTTGTAGTGGTGCGGTTGGATTTAATAAAAAATTATCCTTGACGCATTTTTAATTTGGGATTTTTTTTATTGATCACATACAGCCGGCCCTTGCGACGGACGATTTTGCTGTCGGGCGTGCGTTTTTTGATTGAAGCTCGTACTTTCATTGTTCTTTTAGTATTATAGTTTACGTTGTTTTTTGTCGAATTGTTGCCCGGCGATGCCGCTTCACGTGCGAACACCGCCCGGGATTACACCTATACAATGCTTACTTGTAGCGAAAGGCTATGCGTCCTTTGCTCAGGTCGTAAGGTGACATCTCGACACGAACCTTGTCTCCGGGAAGAATTTTGATGTAATGCATACGCATCTTGCCGGAAATGTGTGCCGTGATCTGATGCCCGTTTTCGAGCTCGACGCGGAACATTGCGTTGGATAGGGCTTCCACAATGGTGCCGTCCTGTTCTATTGCTGCCTGTTTTGCCATAAATGGTGTTGCTGTTAAGTATTGCCTGTGGTGTTGGGTGGTATTGGTATTCTTTGTGGTGACTCGTTTCAGATAAAACGCTCGCCAAGGGCTTCGCGAATGTACTCAAAGGACGTCAGTACCCGTGTCTCGCCGTTGACTATGGCCATTGTGTGCTCATAGTGGGCTGACGGGCGATGGTCGCGAGTGCGGCAAGTCCATCCGTCTTGGGCGATGATGATATTGCGGCTGCCCATGTTTATCATAGGCTCGATGCATATACACATGCCGTTACGTATCACAGGCCCGGTGCCTCGGCGTCCATAGTTGGGCACCTCGGGGTCTTCGTGCATGTCTCGGCCTATACCGTGACCGCACATCTCGCGCACGACGCTGTATCCGCGGCGTTCGCAGTAGGTCTGCACGGCGTTGCTGATGTCTCCTATGCGGTGACCGGCACGGCACGCTTCGATGCCTACGTACAGCGACTCCTTGGTAGTACGACACAGGGCCAGAACCTCGGGATCAACCTCGCCCACGGCGAAGGTGTAGCACGAGTCGCCCATGAAACCATCTTTGGCTACCACCAAGTCGGTGCCTATGATGTCGCCTTCGCGCAGGGTGTAGGTCGACGGAAATCCATGAACTACGACATCGTTGACTTCGATGCACAGCGTGCCGGGAAAGCCTTCGTAACCGAGACATGCCGGTATGCCGCCGTTGTCGTGGATAAATTCGCGAGCGATCGTATCCAAGCGCTGTGTCGTAACCCCGGGCGCTATCCAGCGGGCTACCTCGCCCAGCGTCCTGGCGGTCAGGTCACAGGCCGGAAGCATCTGCTCGATTTCTTGCGGGGTCTTAAGCTTGATCATTGTGGCGTTGTATTGCGGTGGTTGTTATCTGTCTTTGTCGCCGCCGTGTCGGCGGACGAACTTGTATGTTCGTCCGCCGTACTGCGGTAGTTTGGTCGAATTAATATGCCGACCCGGTAGTGCGACCCTTAATCTTGCCTTCTTTCATAAGGCCGTCATAGTGGTGCATCATCAGATGCGACTCGATTTGTTGCAGGGTGTCAAGCACGACACCTACCATAATCAGCAGGGATGTGCCGCCGAAGAATTGTGCAAAGTTCTGGCTGATGCCGAAGAAGCGGGCAAAAGCGGGAAGGATTGCAACAATGCCCAGGAAAATTGAACCGGGCAAAGTGATGCGGCTCATGATGGTGTCGAGGTACTCGGCCGTCTTCTTGCCGGGTTTTACGCCGGGAATAAATCCGTTGTTGCGTTTCATGTCTTCTGCCATCTGGGTGGGACGCACCGTGATGGCGGTATAGAAGTAGGTGAAAGCAACAATCATCAGGAAGAAGATGAAATTGTACCAAAAACCATTGATATCGGTAAGTGCCTGCACAAGGCCCGAGCCATCGCTCGCGAAGCCTACCAGCGTGATGGGGATAAACATGATTGCCTGGGCAAAGATGATAGGCATCACACCGGCTGCGTTGACTTTCAAGGGTATATACTGGCGTGCACCACCGTATTGACGGTTGCCGACAATACGTTTGGCGTATTGTACGGGCACTTTGCGTGTCCCCTGTACCAGAAGCACTGCTCCGATGGTAACGGCAAACAGAAGCACGACTTCGACGATGAACATCACAAGACCGCCCTCGCTGCCACTGGTACCGGGCAGACGAGACGTAAACTCATAGAACAATGCCGATGGGAGTCGGGCAATGATACCTACCAAGATGATGAAGGAGATACCGTTGCCTATGCCACGGTCAGTGATGCGCTCGCCCAGCCACATAATGAACATGGAGCCGGCGGCCAGAATAATGGTCAGGTACACAATATTCCAGAAACCGAAGGATGCGGCCTCTGCGCCGTTGGCTTGTGCAAACTGGTACTGGAGATTGACCAGATATGCGGGAGCCTGCAGCAGCAGAATCAGCACTGTCAAGTATCGGGTATACTGCGTCAGTTTCTGACGTCCGCTCTCGCCTTCGCGCTGCATCTTCTGGAACGAAGGCAACACCATGCCGAGGAGCTGGATGACGATGGAGGCGGTGATGTAGGGCATGATACCCAAGGCAAAGATTGATGCCTGAGAGAACGCACCACCGGAGAACATATCGAGCAGCTGCATCATGCCTGTCTTATTGGTGAAGCTAGACAGTGCATCTATAGCAGCCGGAGACACGCCGGGAAGCACGACATAACAGCCCAGTCGGTATATAAGTACCAATAGAACTGTGATGAGAAGCCTCTTGCGCAGCTCTTCGATTGTCCAGATGTTTTTTAAGGTCTCGAAGAATCTCATATTGTGTTATGCTTTGACGACAGCGCCGCCTGCGGCCTCGATGGCCTTTTGGGCTGCCTGTGAGAATGCGTTGGCCTCGACGGTTACGGCTTTGGAGATTTCGCCGCCGGCGAGTATCTTGACCGGCTGGTTGCGGCCGGCCAATCCGGCTGCGCGAAGGTCGGCGAGGGTCACCTTGTCAAGGTTCTTGCCCTCGGCAAGCGTCTGAATTGCATCGAGATTGATGGCCTTGTACTCTACGCGGTTAAGGCTCTTGAAGCCCCATTTGGGAAGACGACGCTGCAGTGGCATCTGGCCACCTTCGAAACCGATTTTACGTTTATAACCCGAACGCGATTTGGCACCTTTGTGTCCGCGTGTGGATGTGCCGCCCTTGCCGGAACCCTGTCCGCGACCCACGCGGGTCTTATTGCGTACCGAGCCGATGGCGGGTTGTATGTTGCTTAAATCCATTGTTTTTTGTCTATTATGGGTGTTGGTTATGTTGTCTTGGAGCTGTCCCGCCGCCGGGATATATTTCCCGACGGGCCGGACTATCTCCTATATCAGGCCTCAGTGACGGTTACAAGGTGATGTACCTTCTGCACCATGCCGCGGATGGAGGGGGTGTCCTCTTTGACCACTGTGTGGTTCATCTTGCGCAGGCCTAAAGCGTCAAGAGTGCGCTTCTGCACTGCCGGGCAGTTGATGCGGCTCTTGGTCTGTGTGATTTTTATCTGTGCCATTGTCTGGTGTTTTGTGTTGTGTGTAACTTTGCCCGGGCTCGAAGCCTCGGGCCTGAGTGTCTTAGCCGTGGAAAACCTTTTCGACGGTGATGCCGCGGTTCTGCGCAACCTGTGCAGGCGAGCGCATCTCGGACAATGCGGCGATAGTGGCTTTCACAAGGTTGTGGGGATTGGACGAGCCTTTGCTCTTGGCAAGGACGTCAGTCACGCCTACGCTCTCGAGGACGGCACGCATGGCACCACCGGCTTTCACACCGGTACCGGTGGAAGCGGGCTTGAGGATGATGCGCGAGCCGCTGAATTTGGCTTCCTGTTCGTGGGGGATGGTGCCTTTGTGTACGGGCACACGCACAAGGTTCTTCTTGGCTGCTTCTACGCCCTTGGCGATGGCTGCCTGCACTTCGTTGGCCTTGCCCAGGCCCCAGCCTACGATGCCGTTCTCGTTGCCGACAACGACGATGGCGGCGAAGGTGAAGGTGCGACCGCCCTTGGTTACTTTGGTGACGCGGTTGATGGCCACTAAGCGGTCTTTGAGTTCGAGATCGCTTGTAGTTTTTACTCGATTGTTTCTTTTAGCCATAGTGGTTGTCTTTAGAATTTGAGGCCACAAGCGCGTGCGGCGTCGGCCAGGGATTTAACACGACCGTGGAAGAGATATCCGTTACGGTCAAACACTACTTCGGTGATGCCGGCGGCCAGGGCCTTCTCGGCAATCTTTTTGCCGACTTCCGCTGCGATGGTTTTCTTGTCGCCTTGGACGTCGAGGTTGCGCGAAGATGCTGCAACCAAAGTGGCTCCCGCCAGATCGTCTACGAGTTGTACGTAAATCTGCTTGTTGGAGCGAAACACTGTCATGCGCGGACGCTGGGCTGTGCCGGAGATCTTGCCGCGGATGCGTGTCTTGATTTTATTGCGTCTTTCTATTTTAGTTACCATTGTGGTAGGATGTTTTTTGTTGGTTGTGTGAGGTTGTTGCTAAGCTATGGCCCGGTTATTTGGCACTTGCGCTCTTGCCGGACTTGCGGCGAATGATTTCGCCGACAAACTTGATGCCTTTGCCTTTGTACGGCTCGGGCTTGCGCAGCGAGCGAATCTTGGCGCATACTTGACCCAGAAGCTGCTTGTCATCGCTCTCGAGGATGATCAGCGGGTTCTTGTTGCGCTCGCTCTTGGCCTCTACCTTTACCTCGGGGGGGAGCTTTATATAGATGGCGTGGGAGTAGCCGAGTGCCAGCTCCAGAACTTGGCCTGTAGCTGTGGCGCGGTAACCTACGCCTACGAGTTCCATTTCTTTGCGGTAACCTTCACTCACGCCTACGACCATATTGTGGATCAACGCACGCCACAGGCCGTGCTGTGCGCGGTGCTCGCGGTCATCGGTGGGACGGGTTACTATTACGTGTCCGTCCTCAACTTTTACGCTGAGATCGGAATGTACGGTCTGTTCGAGGGTGCCCTTGGGACCCTTGACTGTAACTTTTTCGCCGGATACCGTAACTGTAACGCCGGCGGGTATTGCTATGGGGGCTTTTCCTATACGTGACATGTCTGTGTGCTTTGTTCAGTGATTAGTATACGTAGCATAACACTTCGCCGCCGATTTTCTCTTCGGCTGCCTGCTTGTTGGTCATCACGCCTTTGCTGGTGGACAGGATGGCGATGCCAAGTCCGTTGAGCACACGGGGCATGTCCTTGTAGCCGGTGTATTGGCGCAGGCCGGGACGCGATACGCGCTTGAGAACCTTGATGGCGTTAACACGGTCTACGGGATCGTACTTGAGGGCTATCTTGATAGCGCCTGCAGGGGTGTTCCCTTCGATGAATTTGTAGTTGAGGATGTAGCCCTGCTCGAAGAGTATCTTGGTGATCTCTTTCTTGATGTTGGAGGCGGGCACTTCCACCACGCGGTGGTTAGCCTTGATGGCGTTCCTCAATCTTGTCAGATAGTCTGCAATGGGATCTGTCATTGTTGTTTGTTGTTAAATTGATTGGGGTGTTCCCAACAATATTTAATACTAAAAGTCTTCTCTGTTTGTCCTGCCGTCCCAAAAGGAAGGCAGCGGGAGGGAGGTGCAGAACCGCATAAAGCGGTGGGCTTGGCGCCGATGCATAGTCCGTGCGGGCCGCCGCAGGGTCGAGCCCGCGGCGGCATCGTACGATTTACCAGCTGGCTTTCTTAACACCGGGTATCAGGCCGGCAGATGCCATCTCGCGGAACTGTATACGCGAAATACCGAACTGGCGCATATAGCCCTTGGGACGTCCGGTGATGGAGCAGCGGTTGTGCATGCGGATACTGGACGCATTCTTGGGCAGACGCTGCAGCTGCTGATAAATCTCGTAGGCGCTTTCGCCTTGCTTGGCGAGTTCTTTGGCCTGGAGACGCAGGGCTGCTTTGCGCTCGGCGTATTTCTGAACGAGGCGTGCACGCTTAACTTCGCGTGCTTTCATTGATTCTTTTGCCATTATACTATGTTTGTGCGGGGGTTAGTTTTTGGCGTTCTTGAAGGGTAATCCGAAGTGCTTGAGCAGGGCGTAACCTTCGGCATCGGTCCTGGCGGAAGTCACAAAAGTGATGTTCATGCCGAGAAGCTTGCTGATCGAATCGATGTTAATCTCGGGGAAGATAATCTGCTCGGTGATGCCAAGGGTGTAGTTGCCACGGCCGTCAAGCTTACCTTCGATGCCCTTGAAGTCACGGATACGGGGCAGCGCCACGCGTACCAAACGCTCGAGGAACTCGTACATACGCTCGCGACGAAGAGTCACACGTACGCCTACGGGCATCTTCTTACGCAGATGGAAATTGGAGATATCCTTCTTGGACAGGGTGGCCACTGCTTTCTGACCGGTGATGGCGGTAAGCTCGGCGATGGCCGTATCTATAATCTTGCGATCCTGAGTGGCTTCGCCAAGACCCTGATTGATGACTATCTTCTCCAAACGGGGCACCTGCATGACGGTGGTGTAGTTGAACTCTTTCTCAAGGGCGGGAATAATGCGCTCCTTGTAATCTTTCTGAAGTGTGGTGGTGCTCATTATTTAATCTCCTCTCCTGATTTTTTTGAATAACGGACTGTCTTGCCTGCATCGTTTTTGCGGAAACCCACACGTACGGGCTTGCCGCTCTTGGGATCGAGTAGGGCAACGTTGCTCACATGTATGCCGGCCTCTTTCTTCACCAACCCGCCCTGCGGATGCTGGGCCGAGGGCTTGGTAGCCTTGGTGACTACATTGACGCCTTCGACGACCACGCGGTCTTTCTTGACGAGTACCTGGAGTACACGTCCTTGTTTGCCGCGGTCTTCGCCGGCGAGCACTTGTACGGTGTCGCCTTTTTTGATATGCTGTTTGCTCATTGTCTTGTTTGTGTTTGGTGGCACGAGGCGCGGTTAGAGCACCTCGGGTGCCAGTGAAACGATTTTCATGTTGGTGGCACGGAGCTCACGGGCTACCGGCCCGAAGATACGCGTGCCGCGAAGCTCACCGGCGTTGTTGAGCAACACGCAGGCGTTGTCGTCAAAGCGAATGTAGGACCCGTCAGCACGGCGGATTTCCTTATTGGTGCGTACGACGACGGCTTTGCTGACGGTACCTTTCTTGACGTCGGAACCGGGCAAGGCATTTTTCACCGATACTACGATGATGTCACCTACGGAAGCATAACGGCGCCCTGTGCCTCCAAGTACGCGGATGCACAGCACTTCTTTTGCGCCGGAGTTGTCGGCTACATTGAGCCGTGTTTCGGTCTGTATCATTGTCGTTACTTAACTTTTTCGATGATTTCTACTAATCTCCAACGCTTGGTCTTGCTTAGAGGACGGGTCTCCATCAGGCGCACGGTGTCACCTATAGAGCACTCGTTCTTCTCGTCGTGGGCGTGGAACTTCTTGGTCTTGTTCACGAATTTACCGTAGATGGGGTGTTTCTCTTTCCATTTTACGGTCACGGTGATTGTCTTGTCGCCTTTGTTGCTGGAAACAACCCCGATGCGTTCTTTACGAAGATTTCGTTTTTCCATGTGTTTCTGTTGTTAGTTGTTGTGGAACATTGGATGGGGATGTCCGGAGTTATTTCGCAGCTTTGGCTTCCTGAATTTCGCGAGCACGAAGTTCCGTCTTCACGCGTGCAATGGCACGGCGGTCGGCGGTAATCTTTGCGGGGTTATCCAGGGGCGTTACGGCGTGGTTGATGGTGAGCTGGCGGTAGTCTTTCTCCATCTGTGCGAGGCGTGCGCGCAGGTCGGCGGTCGCCATTTCTTTGATTTCTTGCTGTTTCATAGTGGCGTGCTGACTTTTAGACGTTCTGACTGGGATCGTAGTCACGAGCGACGACGAACTTGGTGACTACTGGGAGCTTCTGGGCTGCAAGGCGCAGTGCTTCCTTTGCGATTTCGTAGCTTACGCCTTCGACCTCGATAATTATGCGACCGGGGGTGACGGGTGCCACGAAGCCTTCGGGCGAACCCTTACCTTTACCCATGCGGACTTCGGCAGGTTTCTTGGTGATGGGCTTGTCGGGGAAGATGCGTATCCAAATCTGACCCTGACGCTGCATATAGCGCGTCACGGCGATACGAGCAGCCTCTATCTGGCGACCGGTAATCCATTTGGATTCAAGGGTCTTTATACCAAAGGAGCCGAAGGCAAGCTGGTTGCCACGCTGGGCATTACCTTTCATGCGGCCTTTTTGTGAACGGCGGAATTTGGTTTTCTTAGGTTGTAACATTGTCGTTTGTGTTGGATGTTGTTAACTTTTGTGTTGGTCTCCGCTTGCCGTGCCTCAACGGGGGTTCTTGGCACCGCGGCGGAAGCCTCCGCGACGTCCTGCCGGAGCGCCGGCCGAACGATTTTCCTTGGAGGCCTGTGTGAACGAGGGAGCCAGGTCACGTTTGCCATAGACTTCACCACGGCAAATCCACACCTTAACGCCGACAACGCCGACTTTGGTGTGAGCTTCCACGAGTGCGTAGTCGATGTCGGCTCGCAGGGTGTGCAGTGGCGTACGGCCTTCCTTGAACATCTCGCTACGAGCCATTTCGGCACCATTGAGGCGACCGCTGACTTGTACCTTAATACCCTCGGCGCCTGCGCGCATGGTCGATGCAACGGCCATCTTGACGGCGCGGCGATAGGCAATCTTACCTTCAATCTGGCGTGCGATGTTGGCTGCTACGATTTGGGCGTCCATCTCGGGGCGTTTCACCTCGAAGATATTGATTTGCACGTCCTTGTCTGTAATTTTCTTGAGCTCTTCCTTGAGTTTTTCTACTTCGCTGCCACCCTTGCCGATGATCAGACCGGGGCGCGATGTGCACACTGTGATGGTTACGAGCTTGAGGGTGCGTTCGATGACAATGCGGGATACCGAGCATTTGGCCAAGCGGACGTCGAGGTAGCGGCGAAGGCGCGAGTCTTCTAAGATGGTGTCGCCGTATTTCTTGCCGCCGTACCAGTTGGAATCCCAGCCGCGGATGATGCCGAGGCGGTTGCTGATAGGATTAACTTTCTGTCCCATGGTTTATGCTTCTGTGTTTTGGTTGATACGGTCTACGATGATAGTAACGTGGTTGGAGCGCTTGCGTATGCGGTAGCCACGTCCTTGGGGCGCTGTGCGAAGGCGTTTGAGCATCGGGGCGCAGTCTACGTGTATGGTTTTGACGCAGAGTACGCCGGCTTCTGCCTTTTCTTCGTTCTTTGCTTCCCAGTTGGCGATGGCCGAGCGCAGGAGCTTTTCAAGGCGTCCGGCGGCCTCCTTGTTGGAGAACTTAAGCAGGCCTAAGGCGCGGAAAACTTCTTTGCCGCGTACCATGTCGGCCACGAGGCGCATCTTGCGGGGGGAAGAAGGCACGTTGTTGAGCCGGGCAAAGGCGGTCTCTCTCTTGACTGCCTTGATTTTGTCGGCTGCTTCTTTTTTTCTTTTACCCATTGTGTTATGCGGTTGTTTTGGCGGGTTCTGTTTTTTTGTTGTTTTGGATGTCTGGTCGCGACGGTATTACGTTGCGGTCGGTTGCCGTAGTGCCATCAGGGTGGCGCGGTGTCTCCGGGGTACTTGCCGAGGAAGGCTGGCTAACGTTGGGGGGCACTTGCGCGGCCGAATTGGGCCTTGGCTGTCGCCGCTGCACGATGTCGCCACCTTGCGGTGGACGGTTACCGCCGCGGTCGCCGGATTATTTTTTCTTGTTGCCGGCGTGTCCGCGGAATGTGCGGGTGGGGGCGAATTCGCCGAGCTTGTGGCCTACCATGTTTTCTGTAACGTACACGGGAATAAACTTGTTGCCGTTGTGTACGGCGAAAGTGTGGCCTACGAACTCGGGAGCGATCATGGATGCGCGACTCCACGTCCTAATGACGTTCTTCTTGCCGCTGGCGTCCATGTCGGCGACTTTTTTCTCCAGCTTTACGGAGATAAAGGGTCCTTTTTTTAGGGAACGGCTCATAAGTGTATGCTGATTATCTGATTACTTCTTTCTTCTCTCAATGATGTACTTCGAAGAGTGCTTCTTGGGCGCACGGGTCTTGAGACCTTTAGCGTAGAGACCCTTGCGTGAGCGGGGATGTCCACCGGAAGCGCGGCCTTCGCCACCACCCATGGGGTGATCGACAGGGTTCATAACCACGCCGCGGTTGCGCGGACGACGGCCGAGCCAGCGCGAGCGGCCGGCCTTACCGGAGCGTTCGAGCGAGTGTTCGCTATTGCCCACGACGCCGACGGTTGCTCGGCAGGCGGCAAGGATTTTGCGAGTTTCGCCCGAAGGAAGTTTGATAATAGCATAGTTGCCCTCGCGAGACACTATCTGTGCGAAGGTGCCGGCGCTGCGAGCGATGAATGCGCCCTGGCCGGGACGGAGCTCGATGTTGTGTACCAGCGTACCTACAGGTATCTTACCCAGAGGCAGGCAGTTGCCTACTTCGGGAGCCACGTCTTCGCCGGAAACCACGGTGGTGCCGACTTCGAGGCCGTTGGGCGCGATGATGTACGCTTTGGCACCGTCGACGTAATACAGCAGGGCGATGCGTGCCGAGCGGTTGGGGTCGTACTCGATGCTCTTGACTACGGCGGGTATGCCGTCTTTGTTTCTCTTAAAGTCTATGATACGGTACTTGCGTTTGTGGCCACCGCCCAGGTATCGGGAGGTGAGGTGGCCTTCGGCGTTGCGTCCGCCGCTGGCGCGCTTACCGACTGTAAGAGATTTCTCCGGTGTAGTAGCAGTGATGGTACCTTTGAATACACCGATAACTTTGTGTCGTTGCCCGGGGGTGGTGGGCTTGAATTTTCTTACTGCCATTTTATGTTAGATGTTGCTAAAGAAGTCTATGGTCTGACCGTCGGCGACGTTTACAAAGGCTTTCTTCCACTGGGCTGTCTTGCCGCGAAGAAGGCCGGTGCGAGTCCAGCGAGATTTGTTCTTGCCGCGGACTACGGCTGTGTTGACGTTGACGACTTTTACACCGTAAGTTTGCTCTACGAGGGTCTTAATCTGGTATTTGTTTGCCTCGGGGGATACGCGGAAGGTGTATGTCCCGTGCTTTTCGGTAAGCTTGGTGGCCTTCTCGGTAATGATGGGTTTAATCATTATATCCATTGTTGTTCCTCCTTAGAATTTGTTTACCGTCTCGAGCGAGCTTTCGGTAATGATGATTACGTTGTTGTTGAGCAGTGCGTAGGTGTTGGCATCGCCGGCGCGGAGGATATTGACTCCGGGAACGTTGCGTGCCGACAGCGTCACATTGCGGTCGATGCCCGCATTGAGCACGAGTACCTTCTTGCCTTCAAAGTTGAGGGCCTTGGCTATCTTGACAAACTCTTTAGTCTTGGGAGCATCGATTTTGATGTCTTCGACCACGATGATCCGGCCGTCGGCTGCCTTGGCGGACAATGCGCTGCGACGTGCGAGGTCTTTCATCTTGGCGTTAAGTTTGAAACGGTAGTCGCGAGGACGGGGACCGAATACGCGGCCGCCACCTACGAGTACGGGCGAGTTGATATCACCGATACGCGAACCGCCGCCGCCTTTTTGTTTGTGCAGCTTACGCGTCGAGCCGGACACTTCGCTACGCTCTTTGGATTTATGTGTACCCTGACGTTGGTTGGCAAGATACTGTTTTACGGCGAGGTAGAGTACGTGCTCGTTGGGCTCTATCGCGAACACCTCGTCGTTGAGGACTGCCTTACGACCGGTGTCTTTTCCTTCTTGGGTGTATATTGCGAGTTCCATTGTTATTTCTCGATTGAAATGATTGAACCTTTGCTTCCGGGAATGGAGCCCTTGAGCATTATAATATTGTGTTCGGGGATGATCTTGATGACCTGGAGGTTCTGAACCGTTACCTGACGGTTGCCCATCTGACCGGCCATACGCATTCCCTTGAAGACCTTGGCGGGATAGGAGCAGGCACCTACCGAACCGGGTGCGCGCAAGCGGTTGTGCTGGCCGTGTGTGGTTTGGCCGACGCCGCCGAAGCCGTGGCGCTTGACTACGCCCTGGTAGCCTTTACCTTTGCTGATGCCGACTACGTCAACGAAGTCGTTTTCGCTGAATAGTTCGGCGGTGATGGTGTCTCCGGCGCTGTATTGTCCTTCGAAACCCTTGAACTCGGCCAAGTATCGCTTGGGTGCTACACCGGCTTTCTTGAAGTGACCCAATTCGGGAGCGGTGAGGTGTTTCTCCTTTTGTTCACCGAAACCGAGCTGTACGGCATCATAGCCGTCCTTAGCCACTGTCTTGACCTGTGTAACCACGCAAGGACCTACTTCGACAACAGTGCATGGAATGTTCTTTCCCTCGGCACTGAAAACGGATGTCATTCCGATTTTCTTTCCTAATAATCCTGGCATTTCTGTGTTGGTTTTGTGGTTGGATATTATTTATTAATTGTTGATTTTCTTGTATCCCTTTCCGGGGACCCTGCGGCATAATGCCGCAAGAGCCGGGCCGGAATGTCGGGGGGCTTCGTCAGACTTTGATTTCTACTTCGACACCGCTAGGAAGCTCCAGCTTCATGAGTGCGTCCACGGTCTTGGCTGTGGAGTTGTAGATGTCGATGAGGCGTTTGTATGACGAGAGCTGGAATTGTTCGCGCGCTTTCTTGTTGACGAATGTCGAACGGTTGACGGTGAATATGCGCTTGTGTGTAGGCAGGGGTATGGGACCGGAGATTACGGCGCCCGTGGCCTTCACTGTCTTGACGATCTTCTCGGCGCTCTTGTCGACGAGGTTGTGATCGTAAGATTTGAGTTTAATGCGAATTTTTTGGCTCATGATTTCTTATGATGTGCTTTGCGTTTTTATTGGCTTTATTTGATTAGGTCTACGCGGCCTTGGCACTCGGTGAGCACGTTGCGTGCTATCGAGGAGGATACTTCGGCGTAGTGGGAGAAGGACATCGTCGAGGTGGCGCGTCCGGAGGTGATGGTACGCAGGGCGGTGACGTAGCCGAACATTTCGGCCAAAGGTGCCTTGGCCTTGACTACGCGAGCGCCCGAGCGTGATGTTTCCATGCCTTCGACTTGTCCGCGACGCTTGTTGAGGTCGGAGATGACATCACCCATGGATTCTTCGGGAGTGACAACCTCGATCTTCATTATAGGTTCAAGTAGCACGGGACCGGCTTTTTCGCAGGCTTTCTTAAATGCCTGAATGGCACAGAGTTCGAAGGAGAGCTGGTCGGAGTCCACGGGGTGGAACGAACCGTCAATAACGGTCACCTTAAGCTGCTCTACGGGGAAGCCGGCGAGTACACCGGACTTCATGGCTGTGGTAAAGCCTTTCTGTATCGAGGGGATAAACTCCTTGGGGATATTGCCACCCTTAACTTCGTCCACAAACTGGAGGTTGCCTTCGAAGCCTTCGTCCACGGGTTCGACGCGCACGATGATGTCGGCAAATTTACCTCGACCACCGGTCTGCTTCTTGAACACTTCGCGGAGCTCAACTGGCTTGGTGATGGATTCCTTGTAGGTAACCTGAGGACGGCCCTGCTTGCACTCGACTTTAAATTCGCGCTTGAGACGATCGATGATGATGTCGAGGTGAAGCTCGCCCATACCGGAGATAACTGTCTGGCCGGTTTCTTCGTTAGTCTTAACCTGGAAGGTGGGGTCTTCTTCGGCAAGTTTCTGCAGACCTACACCAAGTTTGTCGAGGTCTTTCTGTGTAAGGGGCTCGACCGCAATACCGATTACGGGATCGGGGAAGTCCATGGCCTCGAGTACGATAGGTGCATTTTCGTCGCAGAGGGTGTCACCGGTGCGGATATCCTTGAAGCCCACGCCGGCACCTATATCGCCGCAACCGATAGTATCCTTGGGGTTCTGCTTGGCGGAGTGCATCTGGAAGAGGCGAGAAATACGTTCTTTCTTACCCGAGCGAGCATTGAGTACGTAGCTGCCGGCATTTACATCGCCGGAGTATACGCGGAAGAAGCACAGACGGCCTACATATGGGTCGGTGGCAATCTTAAATGCAAGTGCACACATGGGTGCTTCGGAGGAGGGCTCGCGTGTGATGATGGTGTCGGGATCGCCTACGGCGTGGCCTTCCACTGCACCGGCGTCTACGGGGCTGGGCAGGTATGCGCACACGGCGTCAAGCAGGGGCTGCACGCCTTTGTTCTTGAACGAAGATCCGCAAATCATGGGTACAACGTTCATCGACAGGGTGGCTTTGCGCAGGGCTGCCTTGATTTCGTCCTCGGTGATGGTGGAGGGGTCGTCGAAGTATTTCTCCATGAGGGCGTCATCGTATTCGGCGATTTTCTCGAGCATCTTGTCGCGGTATTCCTGAGCCTCGCCGAGGAGGTTTTCGGGGATATCATCGACTTCGTAGTCGGCGCCCATGGTCTCGTCGTGCCAGAATATGGCTTTCATACGGATGAGGTCGACAACGCCTTTGAATGTTTCTTCAGCGCCTATAGGTATCTGTATGGGACAGGGATTGGCGCCGAGAATATCATGGAGCTGGCGTACAACCTCAAAGAAGTTGGCGCCGGAGCGGTCCATCTTGTTGACGTAACCGATACGGGGTACGTTGTATTTGTCGGCCTGACGCCATACGGTTTCGCTCTGGGGTTCTACACCGCCTACGGCGCAGAATGTAGCCACAGCACCATCAAGTACGCGGAGCGAGCGCTCCACCTCGACAGTGAAGTCAACGTGTCCCGGAGTGTCGATGAGGTTGATTTTGTATTTCTCATCATTATATTTCCAGAATGCGGTAGTGGCGGCGGAGGTGATTGTAATGCCGCGTTCCTGCTCCTGTTCCATCCAGTCCATGGTGGCTGCGCCATCATGTACCTCACCGATTTTATGGGTAAGGCCTGTATAGAAGAGTATGCGTTCCGAAGTTGTGGTCTTGCCGGCATCGATGTGCGCCATGATGCCGATATTTCGGGTATACTTTAGTCTCTGGTCTTCTGCTTGTGACATATTCGGATGTGTTGTTGGTTTCTATATTTATGAAGTCCTGCGATACTGTTGTTATGACTTTCTTATTCCGAATATCAGAAGCGGAAATGGGCGAAGGCGCGGTTGGCCTCTGCCATCTTATGCATATCTTCCTTGCGTTTGAATGCACCGCCTTGGTTGTTGAAAGCGTCAACCACCTCTGCGGCGAGCTTGTCAGCCATGGTCTTGCCACCACGGCGGCGTGCATACAGTATCAGGTTCTTCATGGATATAGATTCCTTACGGTCGGGGCGTATCTCGGTAGGCACCTGGAAGGTGGCACCGCCGATACGACGGCTCTTGACCTCGACTTGCGGAGTAATGTTCTCCAAGGCTTTTTTCCAAATCTCGAGTGCGGTAGCTTCCTCGTTGGGAAGTTTGGTCTTGACAATCTCGAGAGCGTTATAGAATATGGTGTAAGCTGTGTTCTTTTTTCCGTCATACATCAGGTGGTTGACGAACTTGGAGACGCGCACGTCGTTGAACACGGGATCGGGTAGAACGATCCGTTTTTTGGGCTTTGCCTTTCTCATTGTTGTTGTGTCGTAGTGTTTTCGAGTTGCTTGGTTGCTTGCTGCTTTGTTCTTCGGTACCGGGCTCGCTGTCGCTATGCCTTTATGCCTTCGGGCGGATGCGTGGTGGATGTTGTTCCCGGAGGCGGGCCGCTTTATCGCTGTCCTCTGACAGCCTGTCGGGCGAGGTACTTACTCAACCTTTGCCGCTTGCCCGTCGTGCGGGCTGCTGCTTTTCAAGTTTTACGAAAACGAGTTAAATGTTGTTTGTTTGATTTAATCTCGCGGTGCTTTCAGTATAGCTTCACTGCCGTGCCTGTGGCAATTACTTCTTGGCTGCACCGGCCTTGGGACGCTTGGCGCCGTATTTGCTTCGGCGTTGCGTACGGTCCTTGACACCGGAGGTGTCGAGTGTTCCGCGAACAATGTGATAACGTACGCCGGGGAGGTCTTTCACACGACCGCCGCGAACAAGCACGATGCTGTGCTCCTGCAGGTTGTGACCCTCGCCGGGGATGTAGGAGTTGACCTCTTTGCCATTGGTCAAACGCACACGCGCTACCTTACGGATGGCAGAGTTAGGCTTCTTGGGAGTGGTGGTGTACACACGCACGCAGACTCCGCGACGTTGGGGGCAGGAGTCCAAAGCGGGCGACTTGCTATTATCCACCAGTGCCACGCGTCCTTTTCTTACTAATTGCTGAATAGTAGGCATCTTAGTTGTTGGTGTTACTTGAAAATGTTTAATACAGTTGTTGATGTTCTTTTTTATCATACGGCACACAGCCCAAAACACACCTATCGCCTTATCCGTCAAAGATTTAGCGATGGCGCAACGGGCCTTTGGCCTATATTTCGGATGCAAAGATACGCACTATTTCTCTATCTGCCAAATATTTCCGCAAAAAAATTCTTTTTATTTTTCGAAGCCTTCAGACCCGGCAAAAACGAGCGCTTCGACTGCCGAAAATCAAACCAAATCAAATTCGAAATCACGCCTTACGTAAGCGGCGGCGAAGACGGCGAACTCCCTCAAGCCCCAACAGCGGCAGCGCAACTCCGGCAACGCTATACAGCACCCAGAAAAAGTCCAGATGATTGTAATGTATCACCATGTGACACCCCATCTGTTCCCAATCCAAATCATAATATAGAATCTTAAGCAAACTCACAGCCTTGAATGCAACTATATGAAAAATAAATATATACAACGTATTCTCGCCTATATACACCAGCAAGCGACGAAGACGCGATCCGAGATGGCCGGCATGAATGAAGGCCGATACGCGATAGGTGACTACAAAGCCCGTCAATCCGGTCAGCGGCAGCGTCAGCACATCACGCATAGTGCCGCTATTGTTCATTCCGCACAAGTGTAAATATGCCGCCAGACACATCAGACCGAAAAGCAACGCCGTCAGCCACCACCGCCGTGGCACATAGCCGCCGTAGCGACACATCAGATAACCCACGGCAAAGAAAAACAACCCCCAAATCTCACGCATCCCGCCATTGGGAATAGTCTGTATGCGCGCATTGAAAAATATGCGAAAAGCCGTGAAAGCAAGAGCCATGACACATATTATCACCACCGCCATATCACCGCGGACCCGCGTATGACGGTCCAGCAATTTATACAGTATCAGAAACAACACCGAAGCAACAAGAAGACCGCGGAAAAACCAGAAAGCGCCGGCCATAAACTCGTCATACCCGGACATCGAGAATACAATATTTATAAGACGCTGAGCGGCATCGTCCCACGAATACGGATGAGTAACCCCTCCGGTCCAATTGCCATACTGCTCATTGAGCACTCCGAAGTAAAACAGCACATTATGGAGAGCCAAAAACACCAGCGCCCAAGTCAAGAACGGAACATAAAGACCCTTGACACGCCTGACGCAAAATTCCCAAGGGCGGTCAAGCCATTTGCGACTGAAGAAGTAGCCTGCCGCAATGAAAAACAGCGGCATATGAAACGTGTAAATAAAATTGGTCAACAGCTCCGGAGCCTCGACGTGCCCCACAACCATCAAGATAATGGCAATACCCTTACATATCGAAATAGTGTGGTCGCGTGCACCCTCCGCCACCGGCGGAGCAAGCGGTTTGGCAGCAATATTCATATCTTTAAACACATTATTATAATAAGA